>Ga0105100_10000817_pt1 | contig 18086 bp, 18 predicted proteins | sample PPLLak12cMay2015_2_FD_87033 | JGI IMG/M metagenome (GOLD analysis project Ga0105100, IMG submission 87033) | Freshwater sediment microbial communities from Prairie Pothole Lake near Jamestown, North Dakota, USA - PPLs Lake P8 Core (1) Depth... | ecosystem: Environmental > Aquatic > Freshwater >...
AGGGACAAGGGGCCGCAGATGAAATCGCCGCCGCCCTGGCCTTGGCCAATGGGCGTTCAACCGCAGATGTGATCATCGTGGCCCGCGGGGGTGGCTCGCTGGAGGACCTGAGCGCCTTCAACACCGAAGCCGTGGCGCGGGCCATTTTTGCCTCCCGAATCCCTGTTGTTTCGGCGGTGGGCCACGAAACGGATTTTACCATTGCCGACTTTGTCGCCGACTTGCGTGCGCCGACCCCTTCGGCCGCGGCCGAACTGGTGGTGCCGCTGAAATCCGAGCTGAGCGCCCGCTGCCGGAGTTTGAACGCCGCCCTGACGCAAGCCATGCTGCGCGTTCTCAGCGGGCACCGCATAACCCTGCGGCAGACGCGGCGGGCCCTGATCGACCCCCGCAAAAGACTCCAAGACCTGCGGCTGCGGCTCGACGATCAGGTTGGTCGTTTGCACCGTACGGTCACCCGCGACCTCCAGATGCGCCGCGAACGCCTGGTTTGGCGGGTTAAGAAATTGTACGACCATTCTCCGGCCGAAACCATCCGACGCTATAAAGCAACCATTGAAGTAATAAATTCTAACATTCTAAATTTGTTTCAAAAAAAGATGATAATCGAAAAATACCGACTGGATGGTGCAGCCGGAAAATTGAGTGCCCTGGGCCCCCCGGCAGTGTTGGCGCGCGGCTACAGCATCACTCGCACCCTTGCCGACGGCAACGTGGTTCGGGACAACCGCCAGGTCGACATCGGCCAATTTCTTCGGGTGATCGTCGCAAAGGGAAGTTTAACCTGTAAAATCGAGGACAGAAGCGATCATGGCCTCCCCCAACTTTGAGAAAGCCCTGCAGCAGCTCGAGGAGATCGTCCATGAGCTGGAATCCGGCGATCTGCCCCTTGAGAAAGCCTTGAAAAAATTTGAAGACGGCGTCCGGCTCTCCAAGTTGTGCGCCGATAAGCTCGATGAAACCGAGAAGCGGGTCATCCTGCTGATGCAGGATTCCGCCGGCAATCCGACCGAAGTGCCCTTCCCGGAAAATAGCGACCAGAGCGATGTTTGAGCTGCCGCCCTATCTCGACCTGCGACGGCGTCAGGTCGATGCCGCCCTGGCGCGCATATTCGAGGGACTCGGTGACCCCGGCCGTCTGATCGACGCCATGCGCTATTCGCTTGCGGCCGGCGGCAAACGCATTCGCCCGGTGCTTTGCATGGCGGCCTGCGAAGCCATCGGGGGAAAACCTGAAGCGGTCCTCGAGCCGGCCTGCGCCCTGGAGCTGATTCATACCTACTCGCTGATCCACGATGATCTTCCGGCCATGGACGACGACGCCCTGCGCCGGGGCCAGCCGACCTGCCACGTGGCCTTCGACGAAGCCACCGCCATTCTCGCGGGAGACGCCCTGCTGACCCTCGCCTTCCAGGTCCTGGCCCAACCCGGTGCCGACAACCAGCCGGCACCTGAAAAACGGACCGCCGCGATTGCCCGTATTGCCCGCGCCGCCGGCTGCCGGGGAATGATCGAAGGCCAGATGCGCGATATCGCCGCCGAGGGCCGCCCCCTGGCACTGGACCGCCTGGCCGAGTTGCACGGCCTCAAAACCGGCGCCCTGATCACGGCCGCTGTCGGCAGCGGGGCCCTGTGGGGCGGAGGCGATGAAGACCAGGTGCGCGTTTTGGAAGACTATGGCGCCAAAATCGGACTGGCCTTTCAGGTGACCGATGACAATCTCAACGTCGAGGGGGACCCTGCAGAGCTTGGAAAAGCAGTCGGAACCGATGCCGCCCGCAGCAAAACCACCTATCCCGCCCTCCTGGGTCTGGAGCGTTCCAAGACCCTGGCGCGGGATCTGGTGGCGGAAGGCTTGCAGACCATCGCCGGATTTGATACGAAAGCAGACCCGCTTCGGGCGATCGCCCGATACATCGTCAGCCGGCGACGGTAGCCCCGCGATATGGAGGAGATGGAACTGTCTTGTGCTTATTGACCCGAATCGACTCACCGGATGATCTGAAAACCTTGAGCCGCAAGCAGCTGCCGATCCTGGCGGCCGAAATCCGGCAACAGATCGTCGAGGTCGTATCCCATACCGGCGGTCATCTGGCACCCAGCCTGGGCGCGGTTGAGCTGGCGATCGCGATTCATTACGTCTTTGACACCCCGGTGGACAAACTCATCTGGGATGTGGGACATCAGGCCTATGCCCACAAACTGCTGACCGGCCGCCGCGACCGCTTTTCAACCCTGCGCCAGTTCAGGGGCCTGTGCGGTTTTACGCGCCGCTCGGAAAGCCCCTTCGACGCCTTTTCCGCAGGCCACAGCAGTACCTCGATTTCCGCCGGTCTGGGAATGTCGTGCGCCAAACGCCTCAAAAACGACCCCGCCAAGGTGATCGCGGTCATCGGCGACGGCTCCATGACCGCCGGAATTGCCTATGAAGGCCTGAACCAAGCCGGGGACATTCACAAGGACCTGATCGTCATCCTCAACGACAACGACATGTCCATTTCCCGCAACGTCGGCGCCCTCTCCTCTTTTCTCAGCCGCACCTTCTCGGCCAAGTACCTCCAGGATCTGCGCAAGGAGTTTGGGGAGTTTCTCAAATCGCTTCCCAAGATCGGCGATGACGTCTACCAGATTGCCAAACGCTCCGAGGAGTCATTTAAAACTTTCATCACTCCCGGGATGCTGTTCGAGGCCTTCGGCTTCACCTACTTCGGCCCCATCAACGGTCACAACCTCAATCACCTGATCGACATCCTTTACAACGTCAAGGCGTTGCAGGAGCCTGTGCTGCTGCACGTGACCACCAAAAAAGGCAAGGGCTACCCGCCCGCCGAGGAGAACCCGGTCTATTTCCACGGATGCGGCTGCTTCGAAGTCAACACCGGCAACTGCGTTCAGCACTCCTGCAGCGCACCCACCTACACCCAGGTCTTCGGCCAGAGCCTCGTGGAATTGGCCGCAGAAAACCCCGCGATTGTCGCGGTTACCGCTGCAATGCCGGAGGGAACCGGTCTGCATCAGTTTTCGGAACTCTTCCCCGAGCGTTTTTTTGATGTGGGCATTGCCGAGCAGCATGGCGTTACGTTCGCGGCGGGGCTGGCCGCCGAGGGGATGAAGCCGGTGGTGGCGATTTACTCGACGTTCCTGCAGCGGGCCTACGACCAGATTCTGCACGATGTCTGCCTTGATTCGCTGCCGGTGGTCTTTGCACTGGACCGCGGTGGCATCGTCGGGGAAGACGGCGCCACCCACCACGGCTTGTTCGATCTATCCTTCCTGCGCAGCCTGCCCAACATGGTGGTCATGGCCCCCAAGGACGAAAACGAACTGCGGCGAATGCTGGTCACCGCCCTGGCCCACAACGGCCCGGTGGCCTTCCGCTATCCCCGGGGAATCGGCGTGGGCGTAGCAGTGGAAAAAGACGACACCCCGCTTGCGATCGGCAAAGGGGAAGTCCTTGCCACGGGCGACGACCTTCTGCTGCTGGCCATCGGCCAGGGCGTACAGGAATCCCTTGAGGCCCGCGCCCTCCTGGCAAAAGACGGCATCGCGGCAACGGTGGTCAACTGCCGCTTTGTCAAACCCCTTGACATCGATTTGATTTCCGATCTGGCGGCAAAGATCCCCAGGATTGTCACCGTCGAGGAAAACGTGCGCCAGGGCGGTTTCGGCAGCGCCGTGCTGGAAGCCCTCTCCGACTGCGGACTGACCGGTTTTGCGCTCCGACGGATAGGCGTGGGGGATACCTTCGTGGAGCACGGGCCGCAGAAAATTCTGCGCGCGCGCTACGGGGTCGATGCCGCCGCCATTGTCGCGACGGCCCACAAACTGCTCGAAAGCACCCCGTCCGCCCCGAAATGACCTCGACTAAAAAACGGGCCGATCTCCTGATGGTGGCGCGCGGGCTTGTCGCCACGCGGCAGCGCGCCCGGGCGCTGATCATCGCGGGCAGAGTCCTGGCCGATGACTTTCCGGTAAACAAACCCGGCTCCCTGTTGGCGGAGCCCGTCGTCCTGAAGCTCAAGGGCGAGGCGCTGGCCTACGTCAGCCGGGGCGGCCTGAAACTGGAAGCCGCCCTGGAAGCCCTTGACCTGAAGGTTGCCGGCAAGTGCTGTCTGGATGTCGGCGCCTCCACCGGCGGCTTTACCGACTGCCTGCTGCAGCGGGGGGCCCGCAGAGTCTATGCTGTGGATGTGGGCTACGGCCAGCTCGCATGGAAACTGCGCGGTGATCCGCGGGTGGTCGTCATCGAACGCAGCAACATTCGCTACCTGCCACCCGACCGCATTCCGGAGGCGGTGGAGCTTGTCACGATCGACACCTCCTTTATCTCCCTTCAGATCGTCGTTCCTGCTGCACTGCCGTTTCTGCGCAGCCAGGGAGACATCTTGGCCCTAATCAAACCTCAATTTGAAGTCGGCAAGGGGCGGGTCGGCAAGGGCGGGGTGGTCCGTGATGGCGCCCTGCATCAGGAGGTGATTGCGCGCCTCACCCGCTTTTTCGAGGGCCTGAGTCTCACCGCAACCGCCGTCATCCCCTCCCCGATCCTCGGTCCCAAGGGCAACCAGGAGTTTATCATTCACCTGGTGGCGCCGTGAGACAGCCGTCGCAACCGACCCGCAAAAGCCCCCTATTCCCGCAGGATTAACCAAAAAGTTGGGGTTGATTTTTTCAGGTCAACCGGATAGAAAATGTTGAACTGGGTCTAACCCGGCCTTTTCCAACCAAAATTTCGGAAGCAGAGAGGAGCTTAGATGAGTGAGATGGTGGACAAACTAAGAAACGTTGCGCTTGTGGGCCACAGCGGTTCCGGAAAAACCTCGCTTGCCGAAGTGATGCTTTTCAAAAGCGGGGTCATCAACCGCCTGGGGCGGGTGGAAGACGGCAATACCGCAATGGACTTCGAACCCGAGGAGTTGAAGCGCGGTTCGAGCATCAGCAGCGGATTTCATTCATACCTCTGGAAAAAGCACACCGTATGCCTGATCGACACGCCGGGCGACATGAACTTCTTCACCGACACCAAATTTTGCCTTCAGGGGGCGGACGCCGCCCTAGTGGTGATCGACGCCGTCGACGGGGTCAAAGTTCAAGGCGAACAGGCCTGGGAACTTGCGCGCCAGTTCAGCATGCCCGTGGCCATTTTTGTCAACAAACTCGACCGGGAGCGGGCCGATTTTGACCGCTCGCTCGACGATGCCCACAAAAGCTTCGAAGACCCCAAACCCATCATCATCCAGCTGCCCATCGGTTCCGAAGCCGATTTCGGGGGAGTGGTCGATCTCATCGGCATGAAGGCCTACCTCTACGACGAATACGGCAAGGCCACGGTCGGCGATATTCCTGCCGATATGCAGGATCTGGTGGATACGGAACGGGAGGCCCTGATTGAAAACGTCGCCGAAGCCGACGACGAACTGATCGAGCGCTATCTTGAAGGTGAAGCCATCTCCGATGAGGACATTCGCGCGGCCCTGCACAAGGGCCTGATCGCCCGCACCTTCAGCCCGGTGCTGTGCGGCTCCGCCACCCGCAGCATCGGAATCGACCTGTTGATGGATTTCTTCGCCGCCAGCATGCCGTCTCCCCAAGCGCGCGGCCCCCGGAAGGGCATCGATCCCGCCAGCGGCCAAAGCGTGGAGCGCACGCCGGACCCGGAAGCACCCTTTTCGGGGTTCGTTTTCAAAACCATCGCCGACCCTTACGCCGGGCGTCTTTCGATCTTTCGGGTGGTTTCCGGCAGGCTCTCAGGCGACGGGAACCTTTACAACGCCACCAAGGAGTGCCGTGAACGCTACAACCAGCTGCTGACCATCGCCGGCAAAGAACAGAAACCCGTCACCGAGGCAGGCCCCGGCACCATCGTGGCCTTTGCCAAACTCAAGGAAACCACCACCGGCGACACCCTTTGCGACGAAAGTGCCAAGATCCGGTTTGAATGCGTCAAATCGATGCCCACCCTGATTTCCTTTGCGCTGGTGCCCAAGTCCAAGGGGGATGAAGATAAAATTTTCAGCTCGCTGACCAAGCTGCTCGAGGAAGACCCAGGCCTCAAGGTCGACCGCAATGCCGAGACCAGCGAGATCCTTCTCTCTGGAATGGGGCAGGTGCACATCGAAGCCACCATCGAAAAATTGAAACGCAAGTACAACGTGGAGGTACACCTCAACACCCCCAAAATCCCATACCGCGAAACCATCAAGAAAAAGGTGCGGGTTCAGGGCCGGCATAAAAAGCAGACCGGCGGCCACGGCCAGTTCGGGGACTGCTGGATCCAGATGGAACCCCTGCCCCGGGGCGAAGGGTTGCAGTTCGTGGACGCCATTGTCGGCGGAGCGATTCCCAAAACCTACATCCCCGCGGTTGAAAAAGGTGTCCAGGAGTCCGCCCGCAGAGGGGTTCTGGCGGGTTTTCCGTGTGTTGATTTCAAGGTGACCTTGGACGACGGGTCCTTCCACGCGGTGGACTCCTCGGAAATGGCCTTCAAGATCGCCGGTTCGTTGGCCTTCAAGAAAGCCGCCGAGGATGCCAAGCCCGTTCTGCTGGAGCCCATCATGAGCGTCACCATCACGACTCCCGACGAGTTCATGGGGGATATCATGGGGGATCTCAACGGACGGCGCGGTCGGGTGCTGGGAATGGACAGTGAGGGCAAATACCAGGTCATCAAGGCGCAGGTTCCCATGGCGGAGTTTCTAACTTACGCCCCCGACCTGAATTCCATGACCGGCGGACGGGGCCTGTATACCATGGAATTCTCGCACTACGATGAGATGCCCGCCCAGCTGGCGGAAAAGGTTATCGAGGCGACCCTCAAGGAAAAGGGGTAAACCCCCACCCCCGTTGAAACCATAAATGGCCGCCGCCGGCGCGGCACGTGACCACGCCGGCGGCGGCCGTTTTTTTTCGGCCCTCCTCCCCTGCCCCGCTTTCAGGGTGTCAGCCCGTGTGGAAAGCAGCAGCGGCCCGGCGCAAACCCTTCCCAGAACGCATCCCGCAGCGAATCGAACAGCACGCGCTGAGCCTGCCCGATCGCGTCTCCGAGCGTGCAGCCGGCGCGGTGGAAGCGGCGCGAGCGGGTATTGCCTATATAGCGCTGCCCTTTGCGCTCCGGCAGAACCCGCCAAATGCCGCGGCCGGCGCGCAGCGCCTCCCGCTGACGCTCAAGCAGGCGCTGGCCGTAACGGTCGTTGGGGCTGCGGTAGAGACAATAGGCAAAGCCCTCCCGCAGCAGGGCCTCGTTGACCATGGTCCCGTCCTCCAAAAAAACGTAGGCCAGTTGGCGACCATAGCGGTCCTGCCGCTGACGATCGTACTCGAGGCGCACTTTCTGATGCAGAACAAGGCGGGCATTGAACCTGCGGGCAGCTTGGGCGAAAGGCTCTGAAGGCCCGTGCGCATCGCCAATCTCCGGGGTGTTGATCCCGAGGTAGCGTACCCGCTCAGCATTTTCCAGTACAATGGTATCCCCGTCGTTGACGTAGCGAACCCGCTCCCAACCGGCAACGGCGGCCGCAGCGGGGGCCAGCGCGAGGAGCAGCCCGCAGAGAAGGCCGAGGACCCTGCGTGAAAAGATCCGCAGGGGGTCAGGCGAGCAGGCCGGCATCCAGCTCACAGTGCGAAACGGCGCTGCGGTCGAGCATCTGAGACAGGCTGCCGCGCTCGGCCGGCAGAAATCCAAGGCTCTTCTGCCAAACCTCGTCGTCTTCCATGCAGAAATAGATCAGAATGTCGGGCGCGGCCTCGCGGATAGCCCGGATCACCGACTGGTAGAGGCGAATCCGCAGCGGTTTGAAGTAGCGCATTTTGCCGTCCAACCCGGAAATAAATTCGCCATAGAGAATGCGCGAGTCGGGAAAACGCTGCTGCAAAATCGGTTTCAGATCCGGCATGAAGCGGAAAGTGCCGATGCTGATCCAGACAATGTTTTGGGGGGCGACATGCGAAAAAATGTCCGCCACCACGGCTCGGTAATCCGCTTCGCAACCCTCATAAATCACCATGGGGTCGAAATGAAAGGCCAGGGGGTAGCCGTGCGCCTCGGCCTTGGCGGCCGCCTGCAGCCGGGCGCTGAGCGAGGTGGTGCGGCGTTCTTCGGTCGCGATCACCCGCGGTGTGTTGACCGACCAGGCGAGGATCGTTTTGCGGTTGTGCGGCAGCTGAAGCAGATCAAGGATGGCCGTGGTTTTGGTCTTCAGCTCCAAAACGGCGCGGTCCTGGCGGGCAAAGCGCGCGACCAGCGTTTGGGACAGGCCGGTCCAGGGCTCCCAGATCAGGCTGTCGGTAAACTCGCCGGTACCGATCCGGCTGATGGCGGGCTGCGCGAAAGCCTGCGCCAACTCCTGCAGCATATCGGCGTGGTTGAGAAAAAACTGCAGCAGGGGCGGATGAAAATAGGACTGCAGGATACAGTAGGAGCAGTCCATGACGCAAAAGGTGGCGACATGCAGAATTTGGTAGCCGCAACAGGTGTAGGACCGCGTACCGGGGCATTTGCGCACGAAAGCACCCTGGTTGCGGGTCAGGAACAGCACCTCTTTTGCGGCCTGAACCGGATCGGCGGCGGCGGCCAGCTGTTCAAAAACCGGACGGCCGTCGGTCACCGGCTGGGCGGCAATCCCCAACCGGCGTTGGATGCGGTCGACCAGCGGATGATCGGCAACCGCCGCATCGATAAAGAGTTTGGAAATGGGCAAGGCGGAACCTTCAGGCCGCCAGCAGATCGCAGACCAGCTCCTGGGCGAGGTCGATGTTGATTTTGCCCATGTTGAGCACCAGATCGTAATGATCGGGGCGATCGTGATCCGCCACCTGAAAGAGCCGCAACAGTTTGCGTCGGCGGAGGTCCTCTTTGGTGACCGCTTTGCGGGCGGCATCCTCGGTCAATTGATAACGACGCATCATGAAGTTGATCCGATGGGCCAGATCGGCGATCAGCAGCACGTGATGCGTATCGGGGTAATCCTTGAGAATAAACTGCGCGCCCCGGCCGATGATTACTATATTGTCGCGCTGGGCGATCTGGGGAACAATCTGGTAAAGTAGTTTGATGTAGGTCTTTTCGTCCATGTATTGCCGCTGGGTATCGAAAATATGGTCGATCAGGCGCGAGGGCACAAATCCGGCCATGAAATTGGACAAGGTACCGCCGCCGTCCTTGTCCAGCGATTTGACCCAATCCTTGGATACCGCCGCCTTTTCAGCCACCTTTTCGATGATCTCCTCGTAGATGAAACCGTAGCCCAGTTTTTTGGCCAGCTGCTGGCCCAGGGTGATACCGCCGGCACCAAACTGCCGAGAAATGGTAATTACCGCCATTTTTTGACTCCTTTCACGGTAAGGACATGGAAAAGGCTTTATGGCCGATCAAGGTCTTGATGGCTATCCAAGTCAGCATCGCTGGCTCCGAAAAACGGGCACCTCGAAAGGAGTTGCCGCAGGCGCGACCACAGGCAGTCGCATTCCAATCGGTAATTCGGGCGATCATAGTCAAAAAGGACCCGGCAGGTCAAGCCGGAATGCACAGGGCTGACCCGGGTCCAATCGGCCGTGCCTTTAATTTGCACTGTTCATGGTTATTTTTTTGGGTATTCTTTTTTTTACTTCACAGCAACCCAAGGCAAAAGGCCCCCGGCAGGTTCTTGCCGAAATCGATGATACAAACCCCTGAAGGACGTTAGGCTGGTCGGCCGCCTGCCTCTGATGGAGCGTCTGGCCGCCTTTCTGGTGACCGGTTCACCCCCAAAACCGGTTTTCAAATTCCAGAATGATGGTATCCTGTGGCTGAAGTAGGATTGCGATGCGGGGATGATGCCCAAAATCGGTTAGAAAGGAGCGCCGCCGCCGTGACCGACATGCTGGTCAAACTCTATGCCCTGCCCCCCCTGGCTCCCCTTGCAGCCGCACTGGCGCGCGATGCGGTGGTGATGCGCAGGCCCCTGGCTTGCGAAAAACATCTCGTAACAACTTGGTTCGGGAGTCTCTTCGGCGTCGGCTGGGCCAGCGAATGCGAGACGGCCTTCAGCCGGCTGCCGGTGGCGTGTTTTATCGCCGCCCAGGAAGCTCGGATTGCCGGTGTCGCCTGTTATGACTGCACCTGCCGTAATTTTTTCGGCCCCATCGGGGTGGCCCCGACATGGCGCGGCCGTCAAATCGGGAGGGGCCTCCTGCTGGCCTGTCTGCACGCCATGGCGGCAGAGGGGTATGCGTACGCCATTATCGGTGGCGTCGGGCCGCTGGCCTTTTTTTCGCGCTCGGCCGGGGCTGTTGCCATCGAAGGCTCAACCCCGGGAATTTATCCGGACAGCGCAACGCCGCCCCTGACGGAAAAACCCGCGTAAAATGAAGGATCCTCGCATGCCGTTTATCAATCTGCCGGGACTGTCAGGCAAAGTCTACGTCCCTGAGTCTCATCCCGCTCCCTGCAAAAAGCATCCCTGCGCGGACTGCTTCGCCTGCCAGGACTGCGCTGACAGCCGCTGTCGGGTCTGCCGCTGCTCTGCGGGACGTCCGGAAAGGGGACCGTTGCCGGACGCCCCTGTCGGCCCGACGCGCTGCGGTCAAGGGTCGCGGTAACAAATAATCCCCCACAAGATCGCGCCCTATTTTGGTCCGTCTGCGGGGGCTTGAACCCGCTCCCAGCGGAGCCGGCCACCTGTTTGGCATCAGGGCCGGGGCTGTGCCTTGTCGACAAATCATCCTCCACCCCGATCTTGTGCGGTTATTAATGCCTGGGTTTCTAAAAGGTTGGCGCCGACCGTCCGGCATGCTATGAACAGCATGGGTTCGAGCGCTTATTCCCCGATTCCGGTTTCAGACCGATTCCTTGCCCGCACCGTTTTGAACATCCGTCAGGTACAGTTCCATGACCGATTTTCACATATCCGATCCTTTGCTGCGCCGCCTGCTTTACGCCCTTGGCATCATGGCGGTGATTGCTTTCAGTTTTTACACTTTCAGCCTCCTGCGAACCGTTTTGGCAACAGCCATCAACGTGTTGGCCCCTTTTCTCACCGGCCTGCTGCTGGCCTACATCCTGGCTCCCGTGGTGGTTGCCCTTCAGACACGCCTCCGTCTGGGCCGGATTATGGGAACCCTGGTCCTTTTTTTGTTGATTGTCTCCACAGCGGCTTTGCTGCTGGGCGTACTGATTCCGGCAGTGGTGACAGAACTGATTGACCTGTTCAAGCTTTTGAAAGCGACCCTGCCCGACTTGCTCAACAGGCTCTCCCAGAGAGCCCCCTTCCAAATCGATGATGCGCTAGTCAAATCGGTCCAAGACTATATCCGTTCCCTTGAAATCAGCTTCGAGAAGCTTGCCTCCATGCTGCTTCCGGGGTTGAAAACGATGGCGACCGAAGGGTTTGAAACCGTTGGCAAGGCCACCATGGGATTTTTCAGTGGAATCGGCTCGGTGGTCGGGTTCTTTTCTTTTCTGATTTTTGTGGGCATCATCAACTTCTACCTCATCGTAGATTGGGAAAGGATCGGCCCCCTGATTCGCAAGATGGTTGCCCCTCATCGCCGGGAACGCTTTTTTGATGTCCTCAACAAGATCGATGCGGCCATGGGTGGGTTTTTGCGGGGCCAACTGACCGTCTCGGCCATCGTGGGAACCATGTTTGCCGTAGGCCTTTTTGGAGTGAGCCTGATGGGGTTTCCGGCCCTGCGCAACTACTGTCTTCTGATCGGCACCGCTGCCGCCATCGGGGGATTCATCCCCTACCTGGGCCCCATCATCGGGTTAACCCCGGCCGTGCTGATCCTTCTGCTGACCATGGGCGTCGACTGGAGCACCAAACTGCTGACGCTGGTGCTGCTGGTAGCTCTTTTCGCCCTGATCCAGGCCATCGAAGGCTTTGTCCTGCAACCGCGGATTGTCGGCAAAGGTGCCGGCCTGCACCCCCTGGTGGTGCTGTTCGCCCTGATTCTCGGTGCGCAGTTTGGTATCGGGGGCATGATTGCGGCCGTACCCCTGGCCAGCGTCATACGGGTATTGATCCTGGAATTTTACTGGCTGCCCGTGGAGCATCGGGAATCGCTGCTGGCAGCCGCAGCGGCCGGGGAACAGGCAGTGCCTGCGGGCCGGTCAAAGGAGGAGCAATGATGGCTCAAGCGTGTGTCACGGTTAACCTCAGGCGCGGTATCTGGCAGGCATTCGAAGCGATCGCCGCCCAGCAAGGCAGCGGCACCATCGAATTGATCGACAATGTGTTGATCGACTTCATTGTCGACCACGTGCCCGACTGCCACAGCTATGCGGACCTGATCGACGAAAACGACTTCATCAAGCCGCTGCCCGACTGTTGCCGTGCTTGAGGGCCGCGGCAGGAAATCGAGGAGTTCAACGATGCAGCTGCGCATTGACCATGTCGCCCTGGCCGTAAGAGACTATGCCGCGGCCAAGGCTTTTTTTGAAAAGGTGTTTGGCGCCCTTCCAGGCGCCGGCGCACCGGACAAGCGCTTGGGCTTCAGCTGGCGGGTGTTCTCGCTGGGAGACCTTTCCCGCCTGGAACTGATCGCCCCGCTGACGGCCAAGAGCTTTTTAGAGGGATTTCTGCGGACGCGCGAAGGCGGCCTCCACCATATCACCTTTCACACCGATGACATCCATGCCGCAAAGGCGCATCTGGAGCGCTGCGAGGTGCCGTATTTTGGTTTCAGCGAAGCCGACCCCAACTGGAAGGAGCTGTTTATCCATCCCCGAGATGCTTTCGGGGTCCTGATTCAGGTGGCGGCATTTGACCCCGATGCCTTTCTCGCGCCCGAGGCCAGGGTTGGCCCTGAAAAACGGTGGGCTCTGGCTGCGACCAACGGCGGATGTCGCCTGACGCTGGCCCACCCCGGCGGCGGCAGGGTCGCGCTGGAGCTGAACCCCAACGAAATCGAAGCGCTGATTGCCGACCTGCAGCAGCACCGCAGCGGCGACTGACGGGTCAGGAGGCTTCCGGTGGTTCGGGCACGGTCGCAACACGGAGGCCGCTCTGAGGCATGCAGGCCTTGCGCTGGCGGTCATTGCGAAAAAATTCAAACAACCTTCCGGAGTATGCGCAACGACGGACGTCCCCCATTTTGCGAAGGATAAAGCCAAGCGTGCCGTCCTCGCCGTCGTTGCAGAGCCGAAACAGGAGCAGGCGCCGGAGTTCGGCATCCTCCCGCTGGCCGAGGGGCAGCAGCTGCACCAGCCGTTGAAAAGCCGCGGAGGAGCCGTCCCGCCGCTTTTCCGGATAGATGATATCGGCGGACATACCTGTTTCCTTTTAAAGGCCAGTTTGATATAAAAAAACAATGCGTTCGGAACTGCCCGTAAGATAAATTTGGCTCTGCAATTGTCAATTGGAAAGCGAAGGCGCCAATTTGCTGCGTAGCGCGCTGCGGTGAACCCGGAATCTGCACCAAGAGGGGGGTGGCATGAAAGACGGTTTAGACGTAATCATCGTCGACGACGATCCCGATGTGTGTGAAGTCCTGGCAGATATTATCAACCGTTTTTACGAATGGGGAAATGTCTTCGTTTTTTCGGACGTCAACGAGGCGGCCATCTATTGTCTCAACCGGGATGTCGGCATCGCCATCTTGGTTGTGGATGTCTACCTCGGAGAAAAAACGGGTTTTCAGTTTCTCGACACCATCTCCAGGCGGTTTCCAACCGCCCACGAAGACACCATCATGATCTCCGGCCATGCCAGTGACGATGTGGTCGACATGTGCGTCGCCTCAAACGTCAACCATCTGCTTGAAAAGCCGATCCGCCCCTTCGCCCTGCAGCTGGCGGTCCGCGCCATCACCTCCAAGTACCTGCGATTCGCCAAAAAACTGCTGGAGGACGAGTGCTATTCGCAGGAGTGCGTCAAAATTTTTCAGTAGCCAGGGTGCTGGCCATCGACGCAACAAGCCCTGCCCATCATGGCGCGACGTCGCGGTAGAGCACCAGCGCGGATCTTCCGATTTTTTTCAGCCGGTAGTGCTCATTGGCAATCCGAAAGCCGCTTCGGGCCCGCTCGCGCGTGAGGCTGTGGGCATACACGCTCTGAGGATCCAGCTCGGGAAGGACGGCATCAATGCGCAGGTTGCCTGCAGCATCAAGGCCCCGAAAAACCAAGCGACTGCGGCCGATCGAAACCGATCGGTCGCGGTGCAGCACCCAGACCTCGACCGGCCCCGCCGCGGGGACTGCGGGGGACTGGGGCAGCAAAGCGTCGGTGTCGTTTCGGAAAAGCAGATCGGACAGCTGCCCGGGGGTCGGTTCCGGAACCCCCAGAACCGTCGCCAGCCCGTAAACAGCCCCGAAGGCCAGGAGCCCAGCTCCCGTGAGGGCAAGCAGTTGAATCCATGGTGAAGAACGCATCTTTCGCATGGGTGCCGGCCCCTCCGTGGACGCTTGCCCCATCGTTCCCCGGGAAGGGCGGGTCGCCCTTTCCCGATTAACGGCAACTTTTTCAAACCAATATTTGAAAAATAACGGCCTGCCGCGCCGTCGTCAACAGCTGCTGCAGGACGCTGCACCCAGGCGCCATGTCGTTACCTTACGGGGACTGGGGGTTGAACTTTTAGTCGCCATTTTGACGGGATCAAGCCGCACCTCAGGAATCGGTGATCTTTGCGGTTCGTCCGCCAGCGCGGCTTAGATCGACAGGGGGGGGGTTGTGGCCAGAAAATCATTGTATTGGGCGGATGCCTATGTTGAAAAAAAACTGTCAGCCAAGGAGGCCATCGGCCGGATCCGGCCGGGGACCCGGGTCTTTATCGGGTCTTCCTGCGGTGAACCCCAGCACCTGGTCAAGGCCCTGGCGGAGGCCTCCAATTTTTTTCTTGATCTCGAAATCGTAAGACTCCTCACCCTGGAAACGACGCCGCTTTCGCTGATTGCCGACCATTCCAGCGGCCAGCACCTCAACATCCGCTCGTTTTACCTCGGCTCGGCCGCCGCGGCCAACATCAGCGAAAAGCGCCGCTTCATCACCCCCATCAACCTTTCAGCCATCCCGCGGCTTTTCAAGAGCCGGCGCCTGCCGATCCACACCGCACTGATCCAGGTATCCCCCCCCGACGATTTCGGCTGGATGAGCCTTGGCGTAGCCGTCGATATCACCCTGGCGGCGGCCCAGTCCGCCGACTGGGTGATTGCCCAGGTCAACCCCCGCATGCCCCGAATTCTCGGTCAGAGCTTCATCCACGTCAACGACGTCGACGCGGTGGTCGAGCATGAGGAGGAACTGCTGACCATCGGGCAACTCCCGGAACTGGGCACCGCCCGCACAATCGGCCGACTGGTCGCCAGCCTGATCGAGGACGGCTCCACCATCGATATCTGTTTAGGCGCCACGCCCCACGCGACCCTGATGGCACTTTCCGACAAAAACGACCTGGGAATCCACTCCCAGTATCTCACCGACGGCATGATGACCCTGGTGTCCCAAGGCGTCATCACCAACCGCCGCAAAGGCTTCAACGATGGGCAGATCGTGGCCAGCAGCGCGGTCGGGACCACCAATTTCTACGAATACCTCAACGACAACCCGTCCATCAATTTCTACCCCTCGGATTACGTCAACAATCCCGCCATCATCGCCCGGCACAACCGCATGGTTTCCATCAATATGGCCATGGCCATGGACCTGACCGGCCAGGTTGCGGCGGATGCCCTGCCCTACAACCATTTTTCGGGGGTTACCGGCATGGTCGATTTCATGCGCGGGGCGGTGGCCGCCGAGGGCGGCAAATCCATTCTGATCCTGCCATCGCGGCAATTCGGCACCCACCGGAGCCGCATCGTCCCACAGCTGCAGGATCTGGCCGTGGTGATGCCCCGCGGGGATGTTCATTACGTTGTCAGCGAATACGGTGCGGTCAACCTTTTTGGAAAAAGCCTGCAGGAAAGGGCCATGGCGATGATCAGCATCGCCCATCCGGATGATCGCGACGCGCTTTTCTTCGAAGCTCAGAAACAGGGTCTGCTCGGACCGGAGCGCACCCCGAAGGAGACTCTGCAGGGAATTTACCCGGTTCAACTGGAAGAAAAAATCGACATCGGCGGTGAAACCGTCACCATCCGACCGGTAAAGCGGGTGGACGGAAGAAGGCTCCAGGAACATTTCTACAACCTGGCGGAAGAGGATGTCATCTCGCGTTTTTTTCACCTCAAGAAGCGTTTCGGCAGCAGCGAAATGGAAAAAATCCTCGAGATCGACTACGTCAAAAATCTGAGCATTGTGGCGCTGGTGGGAGAATTTGGATTTGGCAGGGTTATCGGGGTAGGCGAATATCTATTGGACCCCTCCAGCAACATGACCGAGGTGGCCTTCACGGTCCAGCGCGCTTACCAGGGCAAGGGTATCGGCCGGCTGATCATCAAAAAGCTGGCGGAGGCGGCCCGCGAAAACGGCATTTCCGGTTTCGTGGCGTACACGGCGCCGGAAAACAAAAAGATGATCCGCCTTTTTCACAGCCTGCCCTACAGGGTCAAAACCACCTTCGAGGAAGGCTTCCTGGTCCTGACCACTCGTTTCGACACCCTCAAGGAGGGATAATGCCGGCAGGCCGTCCTGCCGGGGGACTGTCCCGCCGGCGATCAGAGAACGGCCGCCACCATCCGGGCGGCAATTTTATCAGGATCGACGATGTAGCGACCGGCGTCGATGGCCGACCGAAGCGCCGCCACACGCTCCTGCCGAACTTCCGGGGCAGCTTCGATCGCTCGGCGCGCGGCCTCCGAGGCCTTGGTTTCGGCCGAAAACCGGACCACACTGCTGGGCGATGCGCCCAGGGCAGCGGAAGCGGTTGCGCTTCCGCGCTGGGGCGCTTTTACAAGGGCCGCTCGACGGGTGTCGGGGGCAGGTACGGCGGCACGGGGAAGGTCATTGCGGTCAACGGGTGTCATCTGGTTTCCTCCGGTTTAAGGCTGGCCGTGATTTTAAGCATCTGTTTGGCGATCTGGCGTTCACCACAGCAAGACCTGTACCGGCAAAGAGACCCGGCTGTAATTTTCACAACACACTGAAACTTATAATTTTTTTTATCTATACCCCTCAAACCCCGAATACGCCGGGTTCACTGTTGGGAATTTTTTTTCTTCTTTTTGGGACCCGAATTGCCTGAGGCGTTCTGGACCGAAACCCCCGGTTGACGTCGACAGGCCCCATCCTCCAGGAGAAATTTCAGCATGCCGATTGCACCCGAATACCTTCAACCGACGGCCATCCTCGACAGCGACCACCCCGAGGTCCGCCGCTACGCCCTGGAAACCGTTGGGACAGCGCGGGAGGATGCCACCCTCGCGGCAGTCCGGCTATTCTACGCTGTCCGGGACGACATCTGGTACGACCCGTACTACCCGTTTTACCGCCCCGAACATTACCGCGCCAGCGCTGTGCTCAGGAGCCGCCGCGGCTATTGCATCAGCAAGGCCGGCCTGCTGTGCGCCTTGGGCCGGGCCTGCAGGATCCCCTCGCGATTGGGTTTTGCCGACGTCCGCAACCATCTCGCCACCCGGGAGTTGATCGAACGCATGGGCGGCGATGTATTTGTCTACCACGGCTTCACCGAATTTTTTCTGGGCGGCAAATGGGTCAAGGCCACCCCCACCTTCAACCAGGAACTCTGCCGCAAGCACCGCGTGGCCCCTCTGGAGTTCGACGGCCGCACGGACGCCGTGTTTCAGCCCTTCAATCTGGAGGCGGCCCAGTACATGACCTATGTCCGCTACCATGCACCCCAGGCCGACATCCCGCTGGAAACCATTTTGGCAGCCTGGCGGGCGGCTTACGGCGCCGAGCGGGTAAACAGTTGGATCGCGGCCAGCGAAGCCGCAGGCGGACGTTCGGCCCATGATTTCAACCGGGAGACGGTCTGGCAAGGTTCGGAAAAAAACAGCGGCTGATGGGGGCGCGGAGCTGAAGCGGGCCGGACGCGGGGTGAAGAGGGCGCGATGCTTTCAGGCGGCTGGATCAAAAAAGTTGCGCTGATGCTGATGGCCTGCGGGTTTCTGATTTTCGGGATCCAGGTGCTGATCGCGGCTTACGCCCTTGAAAACCCCCTTCACTTTGTGGTGACCTTTTTTTCAGCCAACCTGATCATCCTCATCAGTGCCG
>Ga0105100_10000820_pt1 | contig 18044 bp, 14 predicted proteins | sample PPLLak12cMay2015_2_FD_87033 | JGI IMG/M metagenome (GOLD analysis project Ga0105100, IMG submission 87033) | Freshwater sediment microbial communities from Prairie Pothole Lake near Jamestown, North Dakota, USA - PPLs Lake P8 Core (1) Depth... | ecosystem: Environmental > Aquatic > Freshwater >...
TCGCTGTCGTTCTGGTCAAGCCCGACCGCAAAGAAGAAGAGTTGCTCTAGACAGTTTCAAGTTTCAAGTTTCAAGTTTCAAGTTTCAAGTCTCAAGTCTCAGGTTTCAGGTTTCAGGTTTCAGGTTTTAAGTTTCAGGTTGAAGACCGCTCCCGGCCATTGCTTCTTCACTGCTCAGGGTGTCCCGAGGAGGACATACTGTTGACTTAACGGGTGGCACGGGCTAAGCGGAGCTTGCCCGTGGTGGAGAAGTCACGCATGGGCAAGCTTCGCTTAGCCCATGGCACCCTCCAGGCATGAACAATGAGCTTAAGTCAACAGGATTGCCCGAGGGGGGGACGGGGGACTGCAGTGGAAGGGAGGGCAACGGTTTCGGAGCGGGTCATTCCAGTTTTTCGCCGGCCGCCAGTCCTTCCAGGGCTTCACGGTCCAGGATCTCGATCTTCCGACCCTCCACACGAATCAGCTCCTGCTGGCTCATGCGCCCCAGGATGCGCGAGAGGGTTTCGGGAATCGTCCCGAGCACGCTTGCCAGCTGCCCCTTGGTGATATCGAGCTCCAACCTGCTGGATCCCCCATCCCGGTCGCTCATGTAGAGGAGATAAGCCGCCAAACGCCCGGGGACCTCCTTGAGCGAGAGATCCTCGATGAGATGGGTGAACCGACGGAGCCTGAGCGAAAGGATGGCGAGCATGTTCATGGCCAGAGAGGGCTCCCTCTGGATCAGCCTCACAAACTCGGCCCTGGGAAAGAACAGGAAGCGGCTGTCTTCCAGGGCTTCGGCATGGGCCGGATAATTGCCGCCCGCAAAAACCGGAACTTCACCGAAAAACTCCCCTTCCCCAAAGATGTGGAGGATCTGCTCCTTACCCTCGAGGGACATCTTGTAAATTTTCACCTTGCCCGAGATGATGCCGTACATTCCAGCGGCCTTCATTCCGTCGGCAAACAAAGACTGGCCCTTCTTGAACCTTTGCTCCACGACAATCCGGCTCAGCTCATCCAACTGCTCCTGTGGAAGTCCCTCGAAGAGCGCAATCCTGGCAATTCGTTCGGCGACTCTCATCCCTTCAATCCTCGTCAGATGGGTTTTCTGGAAAATAGCACCCCGGCTTGACACAGGTCAAAGCGAATACCGCCTGTTGACTTTATGTTGCCGTTAAGGCCGCAGGGAATCCATCCACCAGGGATGGGCAAGGTCACCCTCCGTCGAGGTGGAAGAGGAGCGCCTGGGTCTGTTCAGGTCGAGAACCACGAAAAAGTGTAAATTTTTGGAAGATGGAAGCTGGATTGACCTGAATCAAGGCAGCAGGGGGTCGGAAGCGTTAAGCTAATCTCAAATCATGACGGAAACTGCTGAAAAACTCGAGCTTGCTTTTTTGAGCTGCGATGAACCGGATTTAGAGAGTCACGGAAAGGAGCATCATCATGTCTGCGCCTCTCGCTCATTCTCTCCTGGTACGAGCAGAAGGCCGTGGCCATTCTCCTGACCCTGCTTTACCTTGGCATCAAGAGTATCCGACTGGGCCCGTCCCTGCCGGCATTTGTGACGCCCAACGTACTGAATGTTCTGGTGAAGAACTTCAACATTCAGCCCATCACCACCCCGGACGAGGATCTCAAGGCCATCCCGGGCTGAGGGTGTGGAGCTGACATGTGACCGGAAGGAAGGCCTTTGGGGGCCTTTCTTCCGGTCTTCAATCATCAACGGCCTTGGGATCGAGGGGTCGGATCGAGGTAGCAATGCCGCAATCCTGATGACTCGTGAGACAGGAGCGAATGCCATGAAATGCCCGGGACAGGACAGCCGATATTGGGAACCTGGCGCCATCTTCGAAGCCAAATGCCCGGAATGCGGACAAGAGGTGGAGTTCTTCAAGGATGAGTCGACGCGGAAGTGCAAGAAGTGCGGGCACAAGTTCGTGAACCCCAAGATGGACTTCGGCTGTGCCTCGTACTGCAAATTCGCATCCCAGTGCCTGGGCGATCTTCCTCCCGAGCTCATGGCTCAGCGGGAGGATCTGTTTCGGAACCGCGTCGCCATCGAGATGAAGAAGTATTTCAAGCAGGACTTCAAGCGCATCGGGCACGCCACGCGGGTGGCCCGTTATGCCGAGCAGATCGTCAAAGCGGAGAGGGGAGATCCCGGCGTTGTGATCTCGGCCGCCTACCTGCACGACATCGGCATCAAGGAAGCGGAGCGGAAGTACCAGAGCACGGCGGCTCGCTACCAGGAAGAGGAAGGGCCGCCCATTGCCCGTGAAATCCTCGACCGGCTGGGGGCGCTGGCCGAGCTCATCGACGAGGTGTGCGACATCATCGCCCACCATCACCACCCGCGGGATGAGGAGACGACAAACTTCAAGTGCCTCTACGATGCGGACCTCATCGTAAACCTGGAGGAGAACCACAAAGAGCAGCCGATGGCACCCGAACACCTGGAGGCCGTCATTGCGAAGAGCTTTCTCACCGAAACAGGCAAAGCCCTGGCCAGGGAAACCCTCAAGACCAACCTGTGAAACGATACTGGAGAGACGCCATGAAAGCCGTCAGGAAGATTGTCGAAATCGATGAAGAACGCTGCGATGGGTGCGGCCTTTGTGTGCTGTCCTGTGCCGAGGGTGCCATCCAGATCGTGGACGGGAAGGCCCGGCTGGTGTCCGAATCCTACTGCGACGGCCTCGGCGCCTGTTTGGGCGAATGTCCTCAGGGGGCGCTCCGGATCATCGAGCGGGAATCGGAGGAATTCGATCCGGAGGCCGTCGAGGACTACCTGAAAGAGCTCGAAAAGCAGAAGCCGGCGGAGGCAGACGCCAAGGCACATACGGGGTGCCCGTCGGCACAGATTCGGACCTTCGAGGTGACTTGCGACGACTCCGCTGCTCCCCGGGCGGGGGGGAGCTCTCCCTCGGCTCTCTCCCACTGGCCGGTTCAACTTCGCCTGGTGCCGGCCAACGCCCCGTTCCTGAAATCTGCAGACCTGCTCGTTGCAGCCGACTGCGTGCCCGTGGCCTATCCCGATTTTCACCGGGATTTCCTGGCGGGCAAGGTCGTCCTCATCGGGTGTCCCAAGTTCGACAATCCGGCCGAATACGTCCAGAAGTTCGCCGAGATCTTCAAAAACGCAGACGTGAAGCGGGTCACGGTGGTGGACATGGAAGTTCCCTGCTGTTCCGCGCTGGGGACGATCGTTAAAAAGGGCCTGGAAGTGGCGGGAAAGAGCGTTCCCATCGAGCACGTCACCGTGAGCACCCGCGGCGGAATCCTCGACACGAGCCGGAAGATTGCATAACGGATAAGCAATGGCTGGAATCACAGCGAGGCGTCCCCTGGGCCAGGGGACGCCTCGCTTCGTTTCTGGGGAAGTGACCCGGCCTGCCTTCTAAATCCCTGTCGTCCAGCTCATCTGGCGTCGCCGTGTTTCCTCACTGCTACGAAAAGTTTCAAGTTTCAGGTTTCAGGTTCCAAGTCTCAGGTTGAAAACCAGCCCAGCCCTGACCCTTTTTATAGTTTCGGGTGGTCCGAAGGGCCATGAGGAACTGCTGTAAAAAAGCCAGTACCTGGAGCGAGGCTCCATCGCTCATTCGTGCTCGTGCTCAGTTCCGCGCAGCGGAACGGTGCTCGTCATTGTCATCGCCTGCCATTTCGGCATGTTCAGGCAATCACGGTCGGGGCTTCACGATCACGATGACGAGCACGAAAGGGCCGCCGTGGGGAGTTGGAGTGAGCTCGGCGGGACCGGCCTCCGTGTTGCGAAAAGGCATCGCATGTGCTACAAGATCAGAATCCTGGGGCATGACCGGTCAACAATCTGAAAACACAACAAAACTTCAGAACGAAAGAAATCGGACAAACCGATGAATTTGAAGTATTCGCCTCGCAGCATCGAGAACAAATGGCAGAGCGTCTGGGAGCAGGAGGGGGCCTTCGCAGTCCGGGAGGACCCGGAGCGTGAGAAGTACTACCTGCTGGAAATGTTCCCTTACCCGTCCGGCCGCATTCACATGGGGCACGTGCGCAACTATTCCATCGGGGACGTGGTGGCCCGCTTCCTCAGGATGCAGGGCTACAACGTGCTGCACCCCATGGGATGGGACGCGTTCGGGATGCCGGCCGAAAACGCCGCCATCAAGGCCAAGACACATCCGGCCAAATGGACCTACGACAACATCGACTACATGCGAAGCCAGCTCAAGAAGCTCGGCTTTTCGTACGACTGGTCCCGGGAATTCGCGACTTGCGACGTGTCCTATTACCGCTGGGAACAGCTCTTCTTCCTGAAGATGTATGAGAAGGGTTTGGCCTATCGGCGCAGCGCCTACGTCAACTGGTGCGAAACCTGTCAGACGGTGCTGGCCAACGAACAGGTGGAGGACGGGGCATGCTGGCGATGCGATCAGGCCGTCGTCCAGAAGCAGATGGAACAGTGGTTCTTCCGAATCACGGATTACGTGGAAGAGCTTCTGGACTACACGTACAAGCTGCCCGGGTGGCCCGAGCGCGTGCTCACCATGCAGCAGAACTGGATCGGGAAGAGCTTCGGGAGCAAGATTCATTTTCCTCTGGCCGACAGGGAAGGCAGTCTCACCGTCTTCACGACCCGGGCGGACACGCTGTTCGGCGCCACGTTCATGAGCCTCGCCCCGGAGCATCCGCTGGTCGCTGAGCTGTGCAGCGGAAAGCCCGAGCAGGCCGGCGTCCTGGAATTCGTGGAAAAGGCCAAGCTCGCCAAGCGGAGCGACCGGGAAACGGAGATCCTTGAAAAGGAGGGGGTGTTCACGGGAAGCTTCTGCATCAACCCCGTGACCCAGCGGAGGATCCCGGTTTACATCGCCAACTTCGTCGTGATGGAATACGGGACGGGTGCGGTGATGGCCGTACCGGCCCACGACCATCGGGACTTTGAGCTCGCGAGGAAATACGACCTGCCCGTCAAGCTCGTCATCAAACCCGCGGATGCCGAGCCCGTCGCAGCGGAGAGCCTGACCCAGGCGGATGAGGAGGATGGCGTGCTGGTGGATTCAGGCCCTTTCACCGGCATGACGTCCGCCGAGGCACGTGAGGCCGTCACCCGGCATCTCGCCGAAAAGGGTTTGGGGGAACTGACCGTTCAATACCGGCTCCGCGACTGGGGAATTTCACGTCAGCGCTACTGGGGCGCCCCGATTCCCATCATCTATTGCGAATCCTGCGGCGCCGTGCCGGTCCCCGAGGCGGACCTCCCGGTGGTCTTGCCCACCGAAGTGGCCATGCTGGAAAACGGGGCGTCTCCCCTGCCCTCCTACGAACCGTTCGTGAAGGCCGCCTGCCCCCGATGCAAGGGACCCGGGCGGAGGGAGACGGACACCATGGACACCTTCGTGGAGTCCTCGTGGTACTTCGCCCGTTTTGCCTGTGCCGACCACGATCGTTCGCCGCTGGACTTCGAGCGCGTGAAGTACTGGATGCCGGTCAACCAGTACATCGGGGGGATCGAGCACGCCGTGCTCCATCTGCTCTATTCCCGCTTCTTCACCAAGGTGCTGCGGGATCTCGGATACCTCGAGGCGGACGAGCCCTTCATGAACCTGCTCACCCAGGGCATGGTCATCAAGGACGGCTCGAAGATGAGCAAGTCCAAAGGCAATGTGGTGGACCCCGACGAGATGGTGGAAAACTACGGGGCTGACACGGTCAGGCTGTTCTGCCTTTTCGCCGCTCCTCCCGAAAAGGATTTGGAGTGGAGTGCACAGGGCGTCGAGGGCGCGGCGCGGTTCCTGGGCAGGGTCTGGCGCCTGGTGGCCGACCACCGGGACGCCCTTCGGGAGGCTGTCCCCTATGACGGGAATGGCTCCATCGGGAGAGATCTTTCTGGGCTGCATCGCAAGACCCATGGGACCATCAAAAAGGTGACCGACGACATTCGGGATCGGTTTCACTTCAACACCGCCATCGCCGCCGTTATGGAGCTCGTGAACCAGGTTTACCAGACCCTCGACAGCAAATCTGTTGATGAGGCCTTCTGGCCGGTGGTCCGGGAGGCTGTGGACGCCGTCCTGCTCCTCATCTCACCCATTGTCCCGCACATCACGGAGGAGCTCTGGCGGCAGCTCGGTCATGCGGAAACCCTGGTGCGGACTCCCTGGCCTGCCTGGCGGGAAGACGCGCTGAAAGCAGAGGAAATCCTCGTTGTCGTTCAGGTGAATGGGAAGCTGCGCAGCCGCCTCGTCATCGCTGCCGACGCCACAGAGGAGCAGATGCGCAAAGCGGCCGTGGAGGACAGGAGAGTCCAGGAGTTTGTGGCCGGGAAAACGATCAGGAAAATTGTCACGGTCCCGGGGAAACTGATCAACATCGTGGTTTGACGGGCGGGATGACGGAATGGGTCTCTGGTTTCAAGTTTCAAGTCTCAAGTTGAAGCCGGAAGCTCAAATCTTTCGGCCACAGAGCCTCATGGCCCACGGGGCCACCCTAAACGACGAAAAAGCTTAAGAGGGCCGGTCTTAAATTGAGACTTGAAACCTGAAACTTGAAACTTTTCAGAGCAGACTGGAGAGCGCCTTGCTCAGGTCCATCCAATTCTTCGTTCTGGCCGTCCTTTCACTCCTCGTGGGAGGGGGGTGCGGGTACCATTTTTCGGGTGAGGGTCAGGGGCCTCGCCCCGGTCTCAAGCGGATTGCTATCCCGGTCTTCGAGAACATGACCTCCGAGCCCGAGCTGGGGAGCATGTTCGCTGGCGAGCTGCGCAGGCAGTTCATGGCCAGGGGGGATATCCAGGTCGTCCCGGTGGACGACGCCGAGGTGGTCTTCAAGGGCAGAGTCACCCAGATCTACACCAATGCCGTGGCTCACCGGGCGTTTGAAAGACGCTTTCAGACCCGCCTCACCCTGGAGGCACGGCTTTACGTCTCTTTGGACATCCGATGCGAGGACGCCCGCACGGGCTCTGTCATATGGCGTGATCCCAAGCTCACGGACTCACGCGTGTTCGGCCAGAATCCGGACCCCGCCAACCTCGACCCCATTCTGACTTTCGACAACCGCCACCTCGCGCTGGAATTCCTGGCCAGGGAGATGTCCATCAAGATCCACGACCGCTTCATGAGCAATTTCTGACAAGATGAAGGCTGCCGATTTCTACCGGCATCTCGAAACGGGAGCCCTCGCGCCCGTCTACCTCTTTGTGGGCAACGCCGAGCTGCAGATTGAGGAGGCCTGGTCCAGGCTCCTGAAAGCCATTGTCCCCGAGAGCGCCCGGCGTTTCAATGGAGAGAGGCTGAGAGCGAGGGAAATCCCTGCAGCCCAGGTCCTGCCGCTCCTGGAAACGCTGCCCATGTTCGGGCACAGGCGCCTGGTGATGGTACAGCACATCGAAAACTGGGCCAAAGACCAGCAGAAGCTGCTCCTGGCCTACCTTCAGAAAGCGATTCCCACAGCCTGCCTGGCCCTCACCCTCGATCACGCCAAAGGCATGGAAAAGCTAGAAGCGGCTGTGGAGGCGGTGGGGATCGTGGTGAAATTCGCATCCCTCACCGAGTGGGATGCGCCCCGATGGCTGCAGAATCGAGCCAGAGGTCAGGGAAAGCAGCTCACCCCCAAAGCGGCCGCATTCTTGACGGAATGGGTGGGTCTGGACGAACAGGCACTGGGGCAGGAACTGGAGAAGGTGATCCTCTTCACCGGTGAATCCGCAACCATCGACCTGGCGGAAGTCCAGGAGGTTGCGAGCTTTCAACGGCACTTCTCATCCTTCGAGATGATGCGCCTGGTTGGTCAGAAGAATACATCCAGGGCTCTGACCGCTCTGAGCCAACTGCTTCTTGCCGGTGAAGCACCCCTCGCGATTCTCGGGCTGCTGGCGCGCCAGGTGCGCCTGATCTGGCAGGTGAAAGACGGGATGGAGCGGGGGATGGGAACTTCCGAGCTGGGGCGTTGCCTGAACCTCTATCCGAAAATTTTGAACCAGTATGTCGATCAGGCGAGAGCTTTCTCGCAGGTCAGGCTCGAGGAATTCCACGAAGCCATACGCACGAGCGATGTATTGCTCAAAAGCAGCGGCGTCTCCCCGGAAATGATCCTGGAATCCCTCATCGTCTCCATGTGCCTTCCCCAAACGAATGAGCCCCCGGACACCGGGTCCAGGGGCTCATGAGGATGACTGCTTCGAAAAGTTACGAGTTTCGGGTTTCGAGTTTCTAGTTAAAAACCAGCCCGGCTGTGCGCCTTTTCATTGTTGAGGGCGTCCTGAAGGGCGGCATCATAGGGTCCTGCAGCACTGTGGTCAGGGGGCGAGTCGAGGCCGCCCTTCGAAGGGGTGAGCCGATCGTCTCTTCCAGTGTTCTGACTGGAATCGGGGCTGTCTCTACTGGGCGGCCAAGGCGTTCACACGCCGTGTCAGGCGGGAGATTTTTCGGGATGCCGTATTCCTGTGGATCACCCCTTTGCTGGCGGTCTTGGCGATGACCGATATGGCTTCCTTGAGCTGCTCCAGCATGGAATCCCTGGTGCCGGCGGTTATGGCTTCCTCGAGCCCTCTTATGGCCGTTTTCATCCGCGTTTTTCGCGCCCGGTTCCTCAGGCGTCTGTCTTCGCTCTGTTTGGCCCGCTTCAGTGCAGACTTGTGATTCGCCAACTCGTGACCTCCCGTTTACCTTCATTCCATCTTGTCGCCGGGACAAAAAAATCCCGCCATCCGTAACAGGTTGAAAGCGGGTTTATATTTTGGATGACCGGCTTTGTCAAGCGCCAATTCTGATGTTTTCGGACGCCTGCGGGCCGTTTTGCCGTCTGGCCCGTCAGAGTTGAATCTCCAAAATCTCGAAAGTGCGCTTCCCCTTTGGCGTCTGGACCAGGATTTCAGTTCCTTCTTGCTTGCCGATGAGGGCTTTTCCCAGAGGAGAGGTCACCGAAATGGTCCCGGCCTGGACATCCGCCTCGTAGGGACCCACGAGGCGGTACGTGGCCACATCGCCCGTCTCCAGATCTTCCATGACGACCGTGCGGCCGAATATGGCCCGGCCGTCATCGTTGTCCGAGGGCTCAATGATTTCAGATTCACTGATTTTCTGGGACAGGTCCTTGATTCGGCCTTCAATGAGCCCTTGCTTATCCTTAGCCGCATCGTACTCTGCGTTTTCGGAAAGATCCCCGTGCCCTCGTGCCTCTTCTATGGCTTTGATGATGGCAGGTCGTTCTTCCTTTTGAAGCCTTTGGAGCTCAGCCAGTAAGCGGTCATAACCTTCGCGCGTGATGGGCGTTCTCTGCATTCACTTCTCCTCCAGAGTGTCATTGGCTCTCCATTTAACGGGAATCCCCATCGGTGTCAAGCCGGGTCTGAACGAAAACCAATGGGTTTGAACTTGTGAGGAGCCTTCTCCGCTGCTATACCCCTCATGGTTGGATGGCCGCGCATTGGGATCAGCCTGCTGACGAAGAAGACTTTCGGAGATAGTCCTCCATGACTTTCTCAACGACCCTGTCCCCATGAATACTATATTCGCATGGATCGTTTTCATCGCTTTCGCCTCAGCCGCATGGCGGCAGTTGTTCTCAGCGCCGGATGCCGGCAGCGGAGGCGCCATGGAGCAGCTCTCCAAGGCCATGATCGATTCCGCCGGAAGCGCCGTGGAGCTGGCCATTGGCCTCATCGGCGTCATGACCCTCTTCCTCGGCCTCATGAAAGTGGCCGAGGCCGGAGGACTCCTCAGGATCATTGCAGGGCTCATCCGTCCCCTCATGATTCGGCTCTTCCCCGATGTGCCTCCGGACCATCCCGCCATGGGGGCCATGATTCTGAACCTTTCGGCCAACGTGATGGGCCTCGGCAACGCGGCAACCCCTTTCGGCATTCGAGCCATGCAGGAACTGAACCGGCTGAATCCGCACGAGGGAACGGCTACCAATGCCATGGTTCTTTTTCTGGCCATCAACACATCCAGCGTGACCCTGCTTCCCACAGGCGTCATCGCACTGCGCGCTGCAGCGGGATCGGCGGATCCGGCAGGAATTCTCCCGACGACGCTTTTCGCCACCTTTTGCTCCACGTTGGTCGCCGTATTCACGGCCAAGACCCTGCAGCGCTTCTTCAAGCCACCCCCGGGGACACCTGCCGTAGCACGGAAATCGTTGATACTTCCAGAAACCAAGGATCCATCGTCGGAGGAGACCTTCGAGCCCGAAACGTCCTACCCGTCATGGGTCAGCTGCATCGTGCTCGGGCTCATCATTCTCCTCATTCCCCTGACCATCCTCTTTGGGAAGGCCCTTTCACCGTGGGTCATGCCATGCTTGATGGTGGGCTTCCTGGTCTTCGGTCTCGTTCGAAAGGTGCCGGTCTATGAGACATTCGTGGAAGGAGCGAAAGAGGGCTTTCAGGTGGCCGTCCGGATCATCCCTTATCTGGTGGCCATCCTGAGCGCCATCGGCATGTTTCGCGCGAGCGGAGCCATGGACGTTCTCGTGCACACGCTGGGGCGGTGGACCCAGGTCATCGGACTGCCGCCCGAGGCCCTTTCCATGGCTCTCCTCAGGAATCTCTCGGGGTCCGGCGCTTACGCCCTGCTGGCATCCATCATTCGGGATCCGAACATAGGCCCGGACAGCTACACGGGCTACCTGGTGTCCACACTCCAGGGCTCCACGGAAACCACCTTTTACGTCCTTGCCGTGTATTTTGGAGCTGTTCAGATCAAGCGTATTCGGCACGCCCTGGCGGCCGGCCTGACAGCCGATTTGTTCGCGGTCCTGGCCTCGGTTCTCATCTGCAGTCTGCTGTATCGATGATCAGGATGTGCTTGACTTTCAGCACTCTACAGAACTTCGTACTACAACAATGCCCACGCCCAGCGCTCCGATTGACCCGTCATTCACGGCTTCGCCGCCCCGGTCGGCCGGGGGCGGACAACTGCCGTTTCCCCGAGAAGGCGGTTTTCCGTGGTTCGCCTGCCGGGTTTCATGCTAGATTGAATCCTCCGAAGAGCTGGGAAGAAATAGAATCCATTCAGGGCAGAAGGGGATCGGTATGCCGTTCAAAAGAAAGGATCTCCTGGGTCTTCGTGACCTGGCGGCGGATGAAATCGAGCACATCCTCGAGACCGCCTTTTCTCTCAAGGAAATCAACACACGCTCCATCAAGAAAGTCCCCACCCTGCGCGGCAAGACCATCGTGCACCTCTTCTATGAACCGAGCACACGCACGCGAACCTCTTTCGACATTGCCGCCAAACGCCTGAGCGCCGACACTTACAGCATCACGGGATCGACCAGCTCCATGGTGAAGGGGGAAACGTTCCTCGACACGTTGAAGAATCTCGAGGCCATGCACCCCGATATCTTCATCATCCGCCATTCGGCTTCGGGAGCCCCCCACCGACTGGCCACTCGCACCCCGGTCTCGATCGTCAATGCCGGAGACGGGATGCACGAGCACCCCTCCCAGGCTCTGCTGGACATGATGACAATCATTGAGAAAAAGGGGCGTTTGGATGGATTGACGGTTCTGATTGTCGGAGACATCGCCCACAGCAGGGTGGCCCGCTCCAACCTGCTCGGGCTGAAAAAAATGGGGGCCCACGTGGTGGCCTGTGCGCCGCCGACCCTGATGCCCGTCGATCTGGACCTCATGGGTGCTGAAGTGTGCTCCAAAGTTGACGACGCCATCCCCCACGCGGATGTGATCATGGTTCTTCGGCTGCAAAAGGAACGGCAGCAGCAGATGCTGCTGCCATCGATGCGTGAATATTCCGTCTGTTACGGGATCAACCGCAGTCGGCTGGAAAGGGCCCGCCGTGATGCGATCATCATGCACCCCGGCCCCATCAACCGCGGCGTGGAAATCAGCCCGGACGTGGCGGACGGTCCCCAATCCGTCATCCTCGACCAGGTCAGCAACGGCGTTGCAGTCCGCATGGCCGTGCTCTACCTTCTGGGTCAAAGAGACGCATCGCGAGCACTCGCTCAACGGGAGGAATCCGCATGAAGTTTCGAGAACCGGTGAATGTCCTGCTTCGCAACGCGCGTGTCCTGGATCCCTCCCTCGAGAGGGATTTTTTTTCGGACCTTCTGATTCTGGAAGGAAGGATACGCGAGATAGGCCCCGAGCTCAACCTGGGCGCAGACCTTCTCTCTCAGGTGCAAAGCTTGGATTTGCAGGGAAAATGGGTCCTCCCGGGCCTTTTCGACATGCACGTGCATCTTCGGGAGCCCGGAGAGGAGTACAAAGAGACCATTGAATCCGGCACGCGAGCGGCAGCAGCCGGAGGTTTTGCAGCGGTGGCCTGCATGCCCAACACAAAACCTGTCAACGATTCCGCCGCTGTGACGACTTATATACTGCAACGCGCAAGAGAGCAGGGTTCGTGCTTCGTTTTTCCGGTGGGCGCCATCAGCCGCGGGCTGCTGGGACAGGACCTGGCGGAGCTCGGCGAGCTTCGGGAGGCGGGGGCCGTTGCGGTGACCGATGACGGTCGCCCCGTCATGAACAGCCTCCTGATGCGCAGAGCCCTCGAGTACGCCAGCGCTTTTGACCTGCCGGTGATCAGCCATGCAGAAGACCTGCACCTGGCCCACGACGGCGTCATGAACGAGGGGCCTGTATCGACCATGCTGGGGCTGCGCGGCATTCCCAGGGCGGCTGAAGAGATCATGGTGGCACGCGACTTGCTTCTTGCGGAGATGACACACGGCCAAATCCATATCGCTCATGTCAGCACCGCGGGGTCAGTCCGCCTGATCCGGGAAGCCAAAGCCCGCGGAATCCACGTCACGGCAGAGACGGCACCACACTATTTCACACTGACGGATGAAGCACTGATGACGTTTGACACGGTATTCAAGGTCAACCCTCCTTTAAGACGCCCGGAAGACGTTGGCGCCATCAAGGAGGGGCTGGCCGATGGAACCATCGACGCCATCGCGACGGACCATGCACCCCACAGCGTTCTCGAAAAGGACACGGAGCTCGATCTCGCCGCCAACGGCATGATCGGGCTTGAATCGGCCGTTCCTCTCGTGCTTGGCCTGGTGCGTGAAGGGGTGCTCACCCCGCTCCAGGCTGCTGCCAAGATGTCTCTGAATCCGGCCCGGATCCTGGGGCTTCCCTTCGGGACCCTCAATCCTGGAACCGTCGCCCATCTGACGGTGATCGACCCCGAGTTGAGGTACATCCTGGACTGCAACGCTTTCCAATCCAAGAGCCGCAACTGCCCATTCCATGGACGCCAGGTCCAGGGTCAGGTCCTCCTGACCATCGTGGACGGTTGCATGGCTTTTACCAGAATGAGCCCATGAGCCACTGCAAATCCAGTCAAGCGAAGATCCTCGTCGTCGATGACGAACCGAGCATGCGTGAATTTCTTGACATCATGCTCCAAGGCGATGGCTATGACGTTCGATGTGCCGAAAACGGCACGGAGGCGATCGATTTCTTCGAACGCGAGACCTACGACCTGGTCATCACGGACATCCGGATGAAACCGGTGGACGGCCTGGCGGTCCTCAAGCACTGCAAGACAAAATCCCCCGGGACCATCGTGATCATCATATCGGCCTACGCCAACGCCGAAACGGCCGTCTCGGCCATGAAGGAAGGCGCCTACGATTACCTGCCCAAGCCTTTCAACGTGGACGAGATGAGAACGGTCATCCGCGATGCGCTGGAGAGCCGGGAGGACGTGGGCGTAGCCACCATGGAGCAGGACGGCCCGCTCTACTTCGGGTGCATCATCGGCGAGAGCCCGGCCATGCAAAAAGTGTATGAGCTGATCAGCCGGGTTGCCACAACCAGCAGCAACGTGTTGATCACCGGAGAGAGCGGAACCGGCAAGGAGCTCGTAGCCAAGGCGATCCACCGTCAGGGTCCCAGGAGCAGCAAACCCTTCGTGGCGGTCAACTGTGGGGGAGTACCCGAGACGCTCATTGAAAGCGAGCTTTTCGGCTTCAAGAAGGGAGCCTTCACCGGGGCCACCGCAAACAAGAAAGGGCTCGTCGAGGCGGCTCAGGGCGGCAGCCTGTTCCTGGATGAAATCGGGGAGCTGTCTCTCTCATTGCAGGTCAAGCTGCTGAGGCTCCTCCAGGAAAAGACCATCAAGATGATCGGGGGCAACGAGGAAATCCCGGTGGATGTGCGCATCATCACGGCCACCAACCGCGATTTGGAGCAGATGGTCATCGACAACACCTTCCGCGAGGATCTCTACTACCGCCTGAACGTGCTCGCCATTCGACTGCCGCCACTGCGCGAACGCCGAGGAGATATCTCTATCCTCGCCGAACACTTCCTGGCCAAGTTTCGCAGGGAATTCGGCAAGGATATCCGAAAGATATCCTCGTACGCCATGGATCTGCTGAACAACTACGACTTCCCGGGAAACGTGCGTGAGCTGGAAAACATCGTCGAGCGGGGTGTCGCCCTGGAGTCTTCAAGCATCGTCCTGCCGGAAAGCCTGACTCTGGCGGCCTACAAGAGAAAAGCACAGAACGGAAACCACTCGGAAGCCCTCCCCTCCCTCCCCATGGAGACCACCAATCTCGACCAGTTCCTGGCCGACCTCGAAATCAAGATGCTTCAAAACGCCCTGCAGATGGCCCACGGGGTGAAGCTGAAGGCGGCGGAGCTCCTGGGAATCACCTTCCGCTCATTCCGCTACAGGCTCCTCAAGTATGGCCTGGCCTCGGAAGATGATTAGGCGCCGTCGGCGGTTTCGAGTTTCTGGTTTCGAGTTTCGAGTTTCGGGCTCCCTGCTGCTCTGGCTTGACTGCTGATCATTATGCCCAGACCTCCGACTCCCCGCTCCCGACCTCCGACCTCTCACCTCCGACCTCCGACCTCCGACCTCCTCAGCCCTCAAATTCATCCCATCGCCGGGCAAGCTCCACCAGGGTCCGCACACCAAAGCCGGTTCCTCCCTGAGTGCATACGGAGAGGTCCTTGGATGTCCAGGCCGTTCCCGCAATATCCAGGTGCAGCCACGGAATGTCGTCCGGAACGAACTGCTTGAGGAAGATGCCCCCGATGATGGTGCCCGCTGCGCGCTCTCCCACGTTCTTGAAATCGGCCACTTCGCTCTTGATGCCTTCAAAGTAGAAATCGTATAGCGGCAGTGGCCAGAAACGCTCTCCCACCCCGCTTCCGATCTCCTGAACCCTCTGGATCAGCCGCTCATGATTTCCCATGATCGCCGCCACCTGATTGCCGAGGGCGATGATCGCCGCTCCGGTGAGAGTGGCCAGATCGACCAGCAGCGCCGGTTTGTACTGCTGTGCATGGGTGAGCGCATCGCACAGGATCATACGCCCTTCCGCATCGGTACTGATGATCTCGATGGTGAGCCCCGAAAGGGACTGGATGACATCTCCAGGCTTGTAGGCCTGCCCGTCAGGCATGTTTTCCGTACACGGCATGATGCCCACCACGCGCCGCCTCAGCTGAAGGCCGCCCATTGCCTCGAATGCCCCCAGAACAGCCGCGGCACCTGCCATGTCCTGCTTCATGGCATCCAGCTTTTCGCTCGGCTTGAGGGAGATTCCACCCGTATCGAAGGTGATTCCCTTTCCGACGAAGACGAGGGGCTGATCCCCCTCGGTGCCGGGGGGACAATGCTCCAGGGTGATCAGGCAGGCCGGCTCCCGGCTGCCCTGGGCCACCGCCGTGAAAGCCCCCATGCCCATCGCGCGCGCTTCCTCAAAGCCGAGCAAGTTGAAACGGAAACCGTACCTCGTGGCAATCTCCTGCGCAGTCTGGGCCAGGAAGCTCGGCGTCACAATGTTCGCGGGGGCCGAAACCAGGTCCCTGGCCAGGCGGATTCCCGAATTGACCGCCGTGGCATAAAACGGCAGCGAGTCCAGGTCTGCCGGGTCGTCTCCCTCATCCCCGACGAGAAGGACTTCCGGGAAATCGTTGGAATCCACGTCCCGTGTTTTGTACCCTGCGTATCGATGGAGGCCCAGCAGCCCTCCCACGAGTGCTTCCCGTACGAGCTCACCGGCTTCAGCGGGAAGTCCGTCGAGCGCCGCGAGAGGGAGGATCACCCGGGCGAGCTGCATATCCCGGCATTTGCGCAACGCCACGGCTGTGGCCGTCCGGAGCTTGTCGAGATCGAACTTGTCGACGGGCCCGAGGCCCGCACAGACCACGCGAGGCGCCCGTGAGTCCTCCGGGTTGTAGAAAACCCCCACCTGCTGGGGCTTGCCTTTGAAATCGAGCCAGGCAGCCGAGTCCCGGAGGCCTTCCGCCCGGCCCTCGATCCAGCGCCCGAGGCCGGGCAGTCGATCCGAAGCCTTCTCGAAGGCGAAAAAGAGCACTGCATCACCCGCCCATTCTTCCACGGGTCCTCGAAGCCAGTTGACCTGCATGGAAACCTCCCTCCCTCATTCCAGATCTTCACACCCAACCGCGCAGCTTGCAGGCCTCCGCAACGCGAGCCACGGCCACGAGGTAGGCCGCCTGCCTCAAGCCGATGCCATTGCGCCGGCTCATATCATGAACCGACGCGAAAGCACGCGTCATCTTCTTGTCCAGGCGCCAATGGACTTCCTGAAGCTCCCAGTAAAGATTATAGGCGTTCTGCACCTGTTCGAAATAAGACACGGTGACCCCCCCGGCGTTGGCCAGAAAATCCGGAAGCACAACGATCTGCCTTCCCGCCAGGATTTCATCCGCTTCAGGGGTTGTGGGGCCATTGGCCAGCTCGCAGCAAATTCTGCATCGTATCCGCCCGGCATTCTCCCGGGTGATGACGTTCTCGAGCGCGGCCGGAAAAAGAACCGTCACGTCCAGCTCGAGGAGCTCCTCGCTGGATAGGAAATCCGCACCCGGGAAGCCTTTGAGCATGCCGGTCTTTCGCTTGAATTCGATGAGCGCCCTGGGATCGATGCCGCCCGTATTGACGACGCCCCCCCTGGAGTCGGACGCCGCGACGAGCCGAAGTCCCAGGGCTTCTTCGCCCAGGAGGGCCGCATGCTGCCCGGCGTTCCCGAATCCCATCACGGCCATGGTGCCTCCCGTAAGGTCAATCCCATAGGCCGCCGCAGCCTCCCGGGTGACATAGATGCCGCCCCTGGCCGTCGCATCTCCGCGTCCCTGGGATCCCCCCAGCGCCAAGGGCTTCCCGGTGATCACCCCCGGGTGGCTTTCCCCGCCGATGGTCTCGTACTCATCCATCATCCAGGCCATGATCTGGGGGGTCGTGTAGACATCCGGCGCCGGAACATCGCGGGTGCCTCCCACCGAACGGGCCAGGGCGCGGATATAGGCGCGAGCCAACCGCTCCTTTTCCGTCTCCGAGAGCTCTTTGGGATTGCAGACCACGCCGCCCTTGGCTCCGCCCAGGGGAATGTCCACCACGGCGGTCTTCCAGGTCATCCAGGCGGCCAGAGCGCGTACCGTATCGACCGTCTCCTGAGGGTGCCATCGAATGCCCCCCTTGGCGGGTCCTCTGGCGGAGTTGTACTGAACACGAAATCCATGAAAAATCCGGGTTGAGCCATCATCCATGCGCACCGGAAGCGTGACCTTGATCTCGTGCATGGGCCATCGAAGCAGCTCTTGCGTGGCGGGATCCAGTCCCAGAGCCTTCGCGGCCTCGTCAAGCTGCTGCTGCGCGATCCTGAATGGGTTGAAGCTCTCTTCCATTGGGGAATCCCTTCATCAATGTTCGGGCAGGTTCCGGTTTGCTGGAATACGGCCGAAGGGAACTGCGTTCCGAACGGCCCTCAGTATGGCATCGGCCGTGGCCTGTGCGGCCAGGGCTCCGATGATGGTGACCTCCACCGACTTCATGGACCCGCAGCTCAAGGCGAAGATGGCATCTCCGTCGTAGAGGGTATGTGCGGGGTTGACGGTGCGAGCCAGGCCGTCGTGGGCCATTTGAGCCACCTTGGTGAGCTCGCGCTTGGTCAGCCTGACGTTGGTCGCCACCACCCCGATGATGGTGTGCCTTCCATCGGGAAACCCGCGCAGCCGAGTCAGGCGCCTCAATTCCAGATCGGCGTCCACCAGTTTCAGACTTTCCGGGCCATCCCGGCATCCGGCGATGGTCCGACGAATTGCTGGGTCGATGATATTGCCGA
>Ga0105100_10000821_pt1 | contig 18040 bp, 12 predicted proteins | sample PPLLak12cMay2015_2_FD_87033 | JGI IMG/M metagenome (GOLD analysis project Ga0105100, IMG submission 87033) | Freshwater sediment microbial communities from Prairie Pothole Lake near Jamestown, North Dakota, USA - PPLs Lake P8 Core (1) Depth... | ecosystem: Environmental > Aquatic > Freshwater >...
CAGCGCTTTGGTCAGGGCGGCAATGTTCACCGCAGAGCCCCTGGCTGCGTTTAACAGGCACGACCCTTTACGCATCATCGCCCGCTCACGTTCCCCTATCATATTGCGGGTGTGCTGCGTTTCAGGCACATGCAGTGTCACCATATGGACGACCGATAAAAGCTCGTCGAGTGAAGTACAGGCAACAGCCTTTCCCAGGCTAAGCTTTTTTGCTATGTCATAATAATACACGTTCATACCCATGGCCTCTGCCAGTATGGAAACCTGCGACCCGATATGTCCATAACCCACAATCCCAATGTTTTTATCACGGACCTCAAAGGAATTGCTGGCTGATTTTAGCCATTTTCCCTGATGCGCGGCGGCATTTTTCGCCGGGATATTGCGCAGCAGGAGAATGCATTCGGCTATGACAAGTTCTGCTACCGAACGGGTATTGGAGAATGGGGCATTGAAAACTGGAATTCCCAGCAATTTAGCCTCATGGCCATCAACCTGATTAGTACCAATGCTGAAACAACCGATGGCAAAAAGCTTTTCAGCTGCCTTAAGCATTTCTTTGGTAAGATGCGTTCGGGAGCGAATTCCAATGATGTTGGCATGGCTGATTTTTTCTTTCAACACCTCATCTTCAGGCGCATTCGGGAGACACTCAATATGGGTGTAACCATTGCTGACAAAGAAATCGGCAGCACTCTTATGAATCCCCTCAAGCAACAGAATTTTAATCTTTTCCTTTTTAAGCGAATACTTTCTTGTCATAGACTAATTCGATATAACTCAGTTTTCTAATCGGGGATGAAAATAGAAAAAAACCGTGAATTATAACCTTAATAATTGCAGCGTTATTTTTAATTCCGGGAATGGTCACCGATATAGTTTGTATCATCGATTGGATTAATTGTGGTGCGTAAACCACAGATTACGGCGTTGCAGTTGCTTTGCTGACCAGTGCGTTTTCCCAACCGATCATGGCAGTCTTTCGGGCACTGCCCCAGCGGTATTGACCGAAAGCGCCTGTTGATTGAATGACCCGGTGGCATGGGATCAGAAAGGCGACAGGATTTTCGCCGATGGCCGATCCTACTGCCCTGCTTGAACTGGGATTATCAATCAATCCGGCAACATCACCGTAGGTTGCAAGTTGCCCCATCGGAATCCTCAGTAAGGTTTCCCATACCTTCAGCTGAAAATCGGTACCTTTAATATGCAGTTTTACCGGGTCGGGTTCGCCGGCCAATATCCTGATGGCTTTTTGCTGGATCTGATCAAAGGAATTGTGATAATCAGCTTTCGGAAAAAGGCCCTTCAGATGATCCACTGCATCGTCCCTGCTTTCAACAAATGCCATATGGCAAATGCCTTTGGGAGTTGAAGCGACAATAACCTTACCGAAGGGACTTTCTGCAAAGCTGTAATTGACCGATAGTTTTTCTCCACCGTTCTTATATTCACCGGGTGTCATACCTTCCACACGGATGAAGAGATCATGCAGACGTCCGGTGCCCGACAGGCCAATCTCATCAGCAGTATCAAACAGGGTAGTATGACCGTCCCTCAACATTCTTTTTGCATGTTCCGCACTGATGAACTGAAGAAAGCGCTTGGGACTTATGCCTGCCCACTCGGTGAACAACCGTTGAAAATGGTACGGGCTCAGATGAACATGCGCTGCAACTTCATCCAGGTCAGGTTGTGTTCTGTAATGTTCGTCAATGTATTCGATGGCTTTTTTGATCCGGTTGAAATTGATCCATGCCTGTGTACTCATAACCTGTTTTTCATACAAAAATACCGCGGATCATCTTTTCACGCAATCCGTTTCTTGCTATAATTTCTCATTCCAATTTAGAACAATATCCGTTATGGATTTGCAATTAATTACAAAAACATCATTATTATTTTAACGTATAAAACAGTACCTTGCATTTGTAATGCTAAATTAACAGGCTTAATAAATCATTTTCCGGAAATTATAATCACTCAGGTGAAAAATCGGTTTGGTAAATATAAAGGTATCATCTTCCTGCTTATCCTGTCAAGCGGCATGCTGGATGCCCAGGTACTCAGGGATACGGCCACCTTCAACCTGATCAAAAGAGGCGTCAACCACATCTATAACCATGAGTTTGACAAAGCCAGCCTCGTTTATGAGAAACTGAAAGCAGATTATCCCGATCATCCCATTAACTATTTGTTCAGGGGAATGACAACCTATTGGCAGTATTTTCCCCTGATCCCTTCCTCTCCCGAGGTGCCAAAATTCGAAAAGGATTTGTTCACCTGCATTGACCTTTGTGAAAAGAAACGCGCCACCTCCGAAGAGGCCGAATATGTGCTGGCCGATCTGGGGGCCAGGGGATTGCTCCTGCTTTATTACGCCGACAACGACCTGAGTATGAATGTTTTTTCCCTGGCTTCCAAGACATACCAGCTTGTCATGAAAGCCCTTGATTATACCGGTTCACATATTGATTTTTTCTTTTTTACCGGACTGTATAAATATTACCGGGAGGCTTACCCGGAATCCCATCCTGTGTATAAACCCTTTGCCATATTGTTTCCAAAAGGAGACAAGGTAAAAGGGCTTAAAGAGCTTAAACAGGCTGCCCGTTATTCCTTATTTATGAAAGCTGAAGCCAATACCTTTCTTACCGGCATATACATCAGCTTTGAAAACAATTACCCGGCTGCACTGGCATACAGTAAAACACTTAACGACCAGTACCCGCGCAACAATCAATTTTTGTCGGCATACGTAAAAAATCTGTTGCTGATGAAACAGTATGATGAGGCGGAAAGGATCCTTAACCAGAACAGAAATCCCGAGAACTTTTATTTTCAGTTTCAGACAAACATATTTAAAGGCATCCTGTACGAAAAAAAGAACCGTAACAGACAGCTGGCTGAAGCTTATTATAAAGCCAGCATTAAGCAAGCTGCTACCATAGGGGATTTTGCCAACGAATACCTTGCCTATTCCTATTTCGGATTAAGCAGGATCATGAAGGAAAGAGATGAAATCAAACTGAGCAAAAGCTACTACAAAAAGGCCATGGACCTGGCTGCTTTTAAAAATGTGAATTTTAATGATTAGACAAAACAGGATCGGTTATTGCCGGTCCTTTTTTGCATAATATACTTTTCATAACAGTCAATTTGCATTTTTTTTAAAAATCTGATCTTCCGCAATCCGGCGAACGGACAACCGTTGTATTTTCAGTAAATCTCCTTCAGCCGCCTGCTTTATTCAGTTTTAGCAAAGCAATTCTTCCGTTTATTTTTGATGCATCATTGAACTTAATAAAGAATATGTTCTTTATGAAGTCCTTAAATCAAACTACCTATGCAACAAAAAACGTTACAAATCCTGAAAGACCAATTTGACACTGATCCGCTTTGCATCAGTGTTGATGGTCAGCTTGCCGGTTCAGCCATTAAAATTCCTTACCCGGTCCGTTCTTTGAATGCCAACACTATTGAAGAAATAAACGGCAATAACCTGCAATTCAAAAGATTTTACAACCGGTTTTATTGGGGGTATGACTTTGCAGAAAATGCCATTGGTTCTTTACTGTATGGGAAGCATATAAAAATCGCCCGGCAATTGCGAAGCAACATGCTTAAAATAAAACCGGGATCCAGTGTTTTAAGCGTGGCCTGCGGCACGGGAGGGGATTTTGAAACCATTCCCCCGGCAGTGCTTTCCACCCTGCACATTGTAGGCCTTGATATTTCCGGGGGCATGGTCAGGCAATGCCGGAAAAAATTTAATAAATGGAATATCGGCATCGATTTATTTGTAGGTTCAGCGGAAGATCTGCCGTTTAATGACAACGCCTTTGATACGGTCTTTTCGTTCGGGGGCATTAATTTCTTTAATTCGCCGCAAAAGGCTGTCCGTGAACTGATAAGAGTTGCCAAGCCGGGAACCAGGGTTTTTTATGGCGATGAAACGGAACTGATCATCAGGGGAAGTTATCAGAAACTGCTGCTGCTTAAACATTTTTTTAAAGGCAAAGAATTCCAGATCAATCCGCTGAGCTGGGTTCCCCCGACAGCCAAAAATCCCGCCTATCATACCTTATGGGATGGCAAGATGTATGTGGTCAGCTGTGAAAAGAAAAAGTGGTAGATAAGCCGTCAGACGCCTTCAAGGGTGTCCATTACTAATATCAATAGACCATTTTGAATATATCGGTATCCCGCCGGCCAAGTCGCGGACCTGTTACATAAAAAAAGGGCAGTGATACACTGTCCTTTTGCTTCATAGTGACCCCGGCGGGACTCAAACCCACAACCTTCTGATCCGTAGTCAGATGCTCTATTCAATTAAGCTACGGGGCCAAATTCTTTATTCCTGATTCAAATATATAAAATATCTCAAATCCTTTTTTCAGATGCTCCCTGCCTGCCGGCAGGCAGGTATTCAATTAAGCTACGGGGCCGGATTTTCGGAGTGCAAATATAGAAAAAAAATGATCGAAAACAATCAGGAATTATGAAAGAGATTGCCGCCAGGCAAAGAAGAACATAATCTTACTGCGGGCATCCGGGTAACGTGATGGTAAGGGTGGTACCCTCACCTTCCCTGCTTTCAATGGCGAGTGAGCCGTGGTTCATTTTAATCATTTCATTGCACAGGGATAGCCCCAGTCCGGTACCCGGCTCGTTTCCTGTTCCCGGTCTGGATATGTTGACCTCCTGCTTCAGCAATATTTCAATATCCTGCTGGGGAATTCCTATGCCGGTATCCTGAATGGTGATATCGATCCTGCCTTCCAGTATCATGGCATCGATAATGACCTGTCCCCCTGCAGCGGTATATTTCATGGCATTGGAAACCAGGTTTCGCAAAACAGAATGCATCATATACCGGTCGGCGTAAATGCTCGTACCGGGGTATATATAACTGATGAGCTGGATATCCTTGGCCTCGGCTACATGAAAATAAAGGTCAATCGTATCTTTTACCGTTTCATAAAGATCAAATTTCCCGGGTTCCGCTGTTATGGTATTGTGCTGCATTTTCGACCAGTCGGAAAGGTTCTCGAGCAGGCAGTAAGAATTTCTTACCGATGCATCGATGGCATTCACCAGCTGAACGATCTTGTTTTTATCAAACTCCTGGATCTTTTCCCTCAGCAGATCTGAAAATCCCATGATGGTGCTGAACGGATTTTTGAGGTCATGGGTAATGAGCCGCAGAAACCTGTCTTTCCGTTGGGTTGCATCGTTCAGTTCCTCCATTCTTTGTTGCATATGGTCAACCGAATCAAGCCTGTCAAGCTCCGTGCCTGCACGCGAAGCAAGAAGCGACAATACGTATCGTGAGTTCGGGATCTCTTCCATGGGCTTGTCATCCATCAGGATAATCAGCGCCGTTACCCTGCCTTCTGCATCATATACCGGAGCTCCCATATAGCTGTCAGCCCCCAGGATGTTCACCAGTTCGTCACCCGGAAACATTTCTTTCAGATTCCGCGGATAGAATGTTGTATATCCTTTAAGAACATTCAGAGAAGCGCTTCCTTCGAGTGAAAATGCAAAATTGTTGCCTTCGTTGCCGTTCGCCCAGCAATGTACCGTCGACGCTTTAAGGGATCCTGGTTCGTCAAGGCGGGCTACAATGCAATAGCGGGTATCAAAGGCTTTGGAAAGCAAACCCGTTACGGCCTTGAAATAGTCCATCCCGCTTACCCTGGAAGTGTGTTTTACCAGGATTGATAACATCTCTGTGGTTTTCAGATAATCAACAACACGCCTTGCCCTGAAAACAATAATCTTGCCATATTGTGTTTCAATAGGCCTAACGGTATATTTTCCCCAGAATATATTACCCCTGATTGTCTTAAATGCCAGTTCCTGACTGTATTCCTGCCCACTGTTCACCGTTTCAATAAAATGGTTTTTGCTGAATGCAGCAGGTTCGGCATCATAAAGATTGAACACTTCAAAACTTACGAGATCATTTTTATGCTGGGCCTGAAATAAAACCAGGGCCTTTTTATTGCAGTCGATAATGGTAAAGTCATTGCTGTTCAGCAGAAAGATGGCATCAGGAGAATCATCAAATACCGCCCTGAAAAGCGGATCATCATTATGGATCTTCAGTAATGATGACTGTTCGTGAAGGATTTTAAGTGTGCGCATGGACCAAAATAAAAATTTCGATAGTAGTTTTAACTACTCATCTTTACGTCGATATAAATATAAGGTTAAAAAAAATTGACGAATAACCGGTTTTTATTTATGAACGGAAAAACCGGTGACGCGATAAATCGCGTCTCTACCATTTCATTTAAACAGTTCCTCGTCGCGAATCAGCATTAAAATCGCATTATGGGGAATAATGACATATCTTTCATGGTTGAATTCAATTTCCCAGCCACTCTTCTGCAGGTATATCGCCACGTCACCTTCTTTGGGCTGAAGCGGAACATATTTGACCTCACTGCTTTTATCTTTCCAGGGTTCGTCAACCTCATTAATGGCAGGGATCGGGTATCCCGGACCAACTTTCAGCACGTAACCGCTTTGAATGGACTCTTTTTCCTGAACCCCGGGGGGAAGATAGAGGCCGGTATTGGTTTTATCATGCGGTGTTTTGGGTTTGATCAATACCCTGTCGCCAACCAGAATAAATCTCTCAAGCTTTTGTTCGCCAATTTCAAATGCCATGTCGCTGATGAAAATAATGACAAAGATAAGGAATCAAATCATGCCTTATATCAGAATCTCGTAGAGAATATATATAAGATGACAGGGCTCATTATCCGTATGCGAATAGGATACTCAAGTATTAGTATTTTTGGCATTCGCATATGTTATTAACATTTCCTGCTGTTAGTAACTCAGTTAGAATATTCATCTTTTTTTATTATTTTTATTTGGTCATTCATTTTTCCCCACAACAAACAGGGAATTAAAACGTATTAATTACGATAAACAACCTTCAGCATGAACGAAAAGGTAATCCATAAGAGATCTCAGCGAAAATATCACGTACCGGTTATCGGTCATTTTGCTGACAAAAGCGTACGGTTTGGTTCCATAGTTGACGCAGAACGTATCACCGGAATTAATTATAACCTGATTTTTGAAGCCTGCATAGGGAAAATATACAGGGCCGGAAACGCTTTATGGGAATTTGAGAAAGGGAATCACTATATTAAATACAAAGCTTATTATTTACGGGCACTGGAAAAAGTCCGTGAGCTCGAAAGTAAAAAAGTGCATTAAAATTTTAATCCATAGCCAGCCATAAAAACTGTCAGATTCCCGCAAGGAATCTGACAGTTTTTTTTATACCCCGGCATTTTTATCTTTCCGTAATCCCTTTCCAGCTGTCCGTACGAAACGGCAAAGCCGGCAGACCCTCTTTATTATACAGGTTAGCGTCATCAGGATTGTCAGCCCAGGCATAACGGACAGCCACCGGTTTGGTTACCGCATCAGCATATACAATAACCTGGTTGCCTTCAATGAATGCTTTAGCCCAGTGAAACTGCTGATCGGCACCGGCAATGGTAAAACCTTTCAGATAGCCATAAGGGTCTTTTGCTACCAATCCGCTGCCTGTATGATCAAACTCGAGTTCAATCCTGTCTCCCTTGATATTAAAGGACTTATATACCGGCCCCGAATATATAAGCGTTTCGTTGTAGGCTATCTTCCTGGCTGCGAGTGACAACCGGTATCCTACATCCTGCTTGTTTTTGGGGTGAATATCATCCGCATCTCCTATGTCTATGGTAACGGCCATTCCCGTCAATGGTGTCACAAGAGCCAAGTGCTGCGCCTCACGCAATTCAGCCCATTCGCTGTTCCCGGGCTGAGGCATGGGCTGCATGAAATTGGCCAGTTGCACGATCAGAAAAACCAGGTTGGGATTGTTCCATTTTTCCCTCCAGTTGCTGATCATCAGCGGCATCAATCTGCGATAAAGATAGGCTGCGCCTGCGTTTGACTCTCCCTGATACCAGATGGCCCCTTTAACGCTATATGGCAGAAAGGGATGAATCATACTGTTATACAATATGGATGGATAGTCATTTGGACCGGCAACGGCATCTAAAAAGCTGTATTGAACCGGACTGATCTTGAATTTCCAGTCGCCCGCCAGGGGAATGGTTTTTTGCAGTCCTTTCAGGAACACTTCATGGTCCTCGCTCCAGAGACCACCGCCCCCGCCGGTATCTTCCACGCGCACCGTGATAATATTCCTGCCCGGCTTTAATGTCCCTGCCGGAACAACATAAATCCTTTCCTGACTGTATTTATTATGGATCTGGCCTACCAATATGCCATTTACCCAGGTCATATCGCTGTCATCGATTTTTCCCAGGGCAAGGGTACTTTCGGTGTTTGCCAATGATTCCGGAATTTCAACCTCACGGCGGAACCACACTACCCCGTCAAGGCTTGGCAGCAATGAGTTTTCCCACAACCCGGGCACTTTCATGGCCAGCCAGTCGGAATCGTCATAATCCCGTTCCGCCCATATTGCACGGCCATCAACATAACCATCTGAAGTGCCGGTTATCATACTGCGGATCTTGTCACTTTTTTGCTTTTGTTCTGCTTCCATTTTCTTCAGGTCAATGTTTCGCAACGCCTCTATACCGGCCTTCATCTCAGGGACAGTGCTAAGCGCGTCATCACTGGTCCAGCTCTCTATCAGCGTGCCTCCCCATTCTGTACTGATCAGGCCGATGGCGACATCGAGATCCTGATGAAGGTTCCTGCCAAAGAAATATCCTACCGCTGAAAAATCGGCTACCGTTTCAGGTGAACATATCACCCATTTTCCACCCGAAACATCCTTTTCGGGTTTAAAAGCAATACGGTTAGGCACATCAAACAGTCGGATCTCCGGATAATCTGCTTTACTGATTTCTTCCCTGCTATCGTTTGAATTGGCTACTATCATTTCCATGTTGGATTGTCCCGAACATATCCATACCTCACCGATCATAACATTTTCAAGTTTGATTGTATTCTTTCCTTTTATTACCAAAGAATAAGGGCCGCCAGCTTTCATGGAGGGGAATACGATTTTCCAGTTTCCTTCCTTATCCGCCTTGGCAGACAAGGTATTTTCTGTAAAGACAATGGTCACTTTTTCACGGGGATCAGCCCACCCCCAAAAGGTTAAAGGAGTATCCCGCTGTAATACCATGTTGTTCCCCATGATCCGGGGAAGGTTAACATTGCCCAGAATGAGGGACTGAGAAGCAGTCAATGCCCCTGCTAGTATAGTGATTAAGCATACTTTAAAGAATCGGTTTTTATTTGTATTCATGATTAAATATTTTACGGTTAAAAATAACGAAAATGTTGGGAGAAACTAATGACTAATTCTGGCCTCCTGTCTTTTTATTTTGAATAAGTCTCCAAAATGAGTTAATTTGCAATTACAAAGAATACAGAGCGGCTATGACTGTTCCCTTTTCTGAAAATGAATTATTTCGTCAAACCAAAAAAGGAGACGTTTATGCCTTTGAAAAGCTCTTTAAAGCCTATTACAGGAACTTATGCTTTTTTGCGGAGCATTACGTGAAAGAAAAAGCCATGGCTGAAGAAATCGTTGGCAATTTCTTCATGAACCTCTGGGAAAAAAGAATTACCATAGAAATAAAAGGTCCTGTAAAATCCTATTTTTATTCCAGTGTGCATAATCAGTGCATCAAATACCTTGAGCATCTTAAGGTGATGAAGAAATATGAGGAATACGCATTATCGCGGCTTCGGAGCAAAGAGTTGCTGGCTCCGTTATCCAACGCTTATCCTCTGGCCAATCTGATTTCGCAGGAGATTGTGGAGGATATTGAAAGATCCATTAGCGAACTGCCGGAGAAATGCAGGGAGATATTCTGCCTCAGCCGCTTCGAGGAAATGAGCTATGACGACATTTCGGCCAAACTGGATGTTTCCGTCAACACCGTGAGAACCCAGATGGCCAGGGCTTTACAAAAACTTAGGGAAAGCCTGAAAAACTATTTGCCCCTGATTGCGTTATTAATTTTACATTCAGTTTTTTATTAAAGGTTATAGGATGTTAAGCAAAAGACCATGAAAGAAGACCAGACTGACAACCCATACAATGTTCCCGAATTTGTGCCGGAATTCCTGGCACAGCCGGCCTTATTCCATCAGGAATCTGAGCTGAATCAATGGTTGCAGGAAGACCCCGGCCATCAAAAGCTCTTTGATGAATATCTTGACCTCTGGCAAGGATGTTTGAAAGGGAGAAAAACCAGGGACTATGATGAGCATAAAGCCTGGTCAAGATTCCATAATTCCATGAAAATTGTTGAACTCGAGACCGGAAGGCAGCCATCATTTTTTATCCGCATGGTTTCCTGGCGAAGTGCCGTTGCCGCTGCTCTTGTTGCACTCGTGCTGGCACTTGCCGGTTTTCTTGCTTTCCGGCTTTATCCTCTGACTGATTTGCCACTGACCTACAGCGAATACCATGTCCCCTACGGATCAAAATCCGCCGTGGTATTGCCTGATGGTTCAAGGGTCTGGCTGAACGCCGGAAGCAGAATTGTTATCGACAACCAGTTTGGGACCCGCAACCGTGAATTGTCACTGGAGGGTGAAGCGCATTTCACCGTGGTGAAGGCTAAAGCTCCGTTCAGGATTAAGACAGCTGGCCTGATCGTGGAAGCCATTGGCACTGTTTTTAATCTTAAAGCCTATCCCGAGGAAAACATCATTGAAACTACCGTTGAAGAGGGGACTGTATACATATTCCGGAGTGCTGCCGGTAAGACTGCGACAGGTAAAACCGTGCTGCGGGCAAATCAAAAGGCCACCTTTATCCGGACTGAAGGATTGAACGGCGGGCTGGGAACAACGGGTCGGCATGTGCCAAAGCCATCCCCGGTTAATACACCATCAGCGGCAGGAACGAACGTGGGCATGAGGATCAGCATTGCAGAAAATATCAGGCCGGCCATTTTTTCATCCTGGAAAGATGAACGATGGATCATCGAAAGGGAGGAATTGCAGCATCTGGCAAAAAAGCTGGAAAGACGGTATAATATAAGGATTGTCTTTAAAGATGAGTCCCTTAAAGCTTATGTTTTCAGCGGAATTTTAAAGGACGAAACCCTGGAGCAGGTGCTGGACTATGTTCAGCATACAGCGCCGATCGGATTCGATGTGGATCAGGATCAGGTAACGTTATATGAAGTCAATGCCCTGAAATCAAGGCTAAATCAATAAAATTGAATATTGGTTGACCACAGCCTGAAACAATACTTCTGTTCAACCATAGTTTTTTCCCCTCACCTTGTCATACTTTTTTCTGTTCATCAGGTCATATGGTAAACCAAAAAAGCATAAAGGAATTGAAGCGTTCCAGTGAAAATATTATTGATCTTGCCGTAAAGTTTATTGATTCAACGATAACCAAGCCGGAAATTGATGCGTTAAAAGATACTTTCGGGGATGATCCTGAAAATCGCAGGCTGTTTGACGAATATATGGATGTATGGCAGGCGTCCGCCAGGGCCTCGCAATCGAAAAATTATGACGAAAAGGCAGCCTGGCATAACCTGAAGAACAAGTTACGGATAAGCGAGAATCAGTTTCAACACCGCAACATCATTCAAGGCTACAGAAGGATTTGGCAAGCCGCTGCTGCTGTACTGATAATCATCATGCTTGGCGCCGGAGGATATTTTGCTTACCGCAACCTGGTCCGCAATTCGTCCGGCCAGGTCTACACTGAGTATTATGTTCCCTTCGGTTCACGGTCGGAAGTCACCCTGCCTGATGGATCAACGGTTTGGCTCAATGCCGGGAGCAGGCTTACTTTTAATCAGCATTTCAGCCGGAAAAACCGCGATGTAATGCTCGAAGGAGAAGCTTATTTTGATGTGATAAAAGGTAAAATACCTTTTTACGTGAGGGTGAGCGGTGCTGCCGTCAAGGTACTGGGTACTGCCTTTAATGTTAAAGCCTACCCCGATGAAAAGGTCATTGAAACAACGGTTACCAGGGGTACGGTGCAGGTGATAGACAACCTGGAAAATGCCACTGAATCCTCCCGGATCATTTTACATGCCAATCAGAAGGTTTCTATCGTTAAAAGCATCATCAATCCTGCTGCCAGTACCGATGCGGAACAGCAGCAAAAAAACGGTGGCCACTCGGTTAAAACCGCTAATCAGGCCAATCTACAATCTTACCGGGTTGACCGTAACATAGTGCCGGAAATCTATACATCATGGAAAGATCAGCGCTGGATAATCGAAAGGGAGGAGCTTCAATCGCTGGCTGTCAAGCTTGAAAGGCGCTATAATGTTGAATTTACCTTTAAGGATGAAGCCCTGAAACACTATGTATTCAGCGGCATACTTAAGGATGAAACACTGGAACAGGTGATGGAGGCTATAAAACTCACAGCTCCTATACAATATCATATCAACCAGAAACAGGTGATCCTGTCAAAAAATAAATTCTATATATCAATTCAGCAATAAAGTATTTTGCCTATGGGAAAATAACCCCGAACCAATAAAAAACTGCAGAATGCTGCAAACACTCCGCAGTTTAAAGCTAAAACCAAGTAAACGTCTAAAAACACTACAAATTTATGAAAAAAGGTATAACCCTGAGTCTTTTTTCAGTTAAAAAGACATTAACTAAACTCTTAATGATCATGAAACTAACGCTATTTTTGATTATTTTCGGAGTTTTTCAGTTGCAGGCAAATCTCTATTCGCAGGATGATTTATTTACCCTTAACATGGAAAATACATCCATGCGAAGCATTTTCAAAGAGATTGAAAAACAAAGCGATTTAAGGTTCTTCTATAATGATTTGCTGACAAACGTTGATAAAAGCGTTACAGTGAATGCCAAGGACCTTAAGATCGATCAGCTCCTTGACAGGTTGCTGCAAGGTTCAGGCCTGACATACAAAATCATGGAGAACAACCTTGTGCTTATTTCACCTAAAGCACTGTTACAGCAAAAGAAAGTGACCGGCAAGGTGGAGGCTGAATTAACCGGAGAACCACTGCCCGGGGTGAATGTGATCATAAAAGGCACCGATATCGGAACGGTCACCGATTATGAAGGCAATTATTCCATTATTACCACAACCGATGATGCCATCCTGGTATTCTCCTTTGTGGGCTACCAGTCACAGGAAATGCCTGTGGGCAACCGGACAGAAATCAACATAACCCTGACCGAGAGCATTGAATCGCTGGATGAGATTGTGGTAATTGGTTACGGAACCCAGCGAAAAGCTGATGTAACCAGTGCCATCGTTAGTGTAAAGAGTGAAGACTTCGTGGCCGGGAACGTTCAGGATGCCGCAGAGCTGGTAAAGGGGAAAGTTGCCGGTTTAACCGTAACCAAAGGTTCCGGTGACCCCAATGCTGAATCCACTATCAGGCTGCGGGGTATCACCAGTATGACGGCTGATATAACCCCCCTGGTCCTTATCGATGGAATGGAAGGTTCCCTGGGCATGGTTGCCCCGGAAAACATTGCATCCATCGACGTGCTGAAAGATGCATCCGCAGCTGCAATTTACGGAACACGCGGTGCGAATGGCGTTATCCTGATCACGACCAATACAGGCAAGCGGATGGAACAAACCAATGTTAACTATTCGGCTTACGGAACCCTGTCGGATTTCTATAAAGTGGCTGATTTCATGGGGCCCAGGGATGTCCGGTTTGGCAAGACAACATTCAAAGACAAAGGGTGGGACACCGACTGGCTGAATGCAGTTTCGCAGCTGGGATATACCCAGAACCACAGCCTGAGCATTACCGGGGGAACCCAGAAAACCAGTTATTCTGCCAATGTCGCCTATCGTCAGGAAGAAGGGACTATCCGGAAATCCAACAGTGATGATTTGAAAATGCAGTTCGATCTGAGCCATTGGTTCCTGAATGACATAGTGAAACTGAATTTCAACCTGATAAAAGGCATCCACAAGAATGATATAACCAATGCCAGTGATGCCGGCATTGAAAATATTTACCGGCAGGCGGTTATCCGTAATCCTACAGAACCAATCTATATTGATGGTGATCAGGAACTTGGTTATTACGAAGACTGGTCTGTATTTCAGTATTACAACCCGGTATCCATGATCTTTGAACAACTGGGTGAATTTAAAAATGAATGGACACGGATGACAGGTAATCTTACTGTTGAACCCATAAAGGGCTGGCAGACAAACCTCAAACTTTCCACCAATCGTTCTGATGAAAACACAGAATCCTATACCACCCGGGATTATTATACCTATCAGACTTCAGGTTATGAGGGCTATGCATACCTGGGCAGAACTTTCAGAGAAACCAACCAGCTGGAGTTAACTTCGCGTTACGATAAGATCATTCAGTCTGTTCATCGCTTCTCCGCATTGGCTGGTTACAGCTATCAATACTACCTGGGAAAATTCAATGCAAATGGCAACTATGACTTCCCGACTGATGCCTATCGTCATTACAACATAGGTGCAGGCGCAGCACTGAGAAACAAAGAAGATCCTGATGCATATATGGGATCTGACGCAGATGACAATAAACTGATCGGTTTCTTCGGCAGGATCAGTTATGGATACAAGGATAAATACAATATCCTGGCCAGTGTCCGTCACGAAGGCTCTTCAAAATTCGGAGCCAACCATAAGTGGGGTACATTCCCGGCCGTTTCAGCCGGCTGGACCATCAGCAACGAAGATTTCCTGGATAACTTTATCTGGATTACAAACCTGAAATTGCGCATCGGATATGGGGTGACAGGCATCATTGCCGGTTCTTCCTATGAGTCCCTGGTTCGTTTCAATTACAATTCTTCTTCCTGGGGTTATTTTCTGAACAGTCAGGGAGTATGGGTTCCAAGCCTGGAAGCTGTTTCCAATCCGAATCCCGATCTTAAGTGGGAAAAATCAGGCGAGTTTAACATCGGACTTGACTTTGGATTCCTGCAAGACCGGTTAACCGGTTCAGTTGATTTCTACAATAAGGTTTCAAGTGACCTGCTCTACAATTACAATGTTCCGTCTCCTCCGAATCTTTTTACCACAACCTATGCCAATGCAGGCAAAATGCAAAACCGTGGTATTGAAGTGATGGTCAGGGCCATTCCTGTCAAAACTACTAATTTTCAATACAGTACCACGGTAACGGCTTATCATAATACGAACAAAGTGATAAGCCTTTCCAATGACCTGTATGAAACTGACAACTATCAGGATAACGGCTGGGCTGGCGATCCCGTTTCTTTGCCCACACAAAGGCTGGAAGTTGGATCGCACTTCGGCAGATATTATACGTTGATAACAAAAGGGCTTTCTGAAAACGGGCTGTGGATGGTACATAATCCTGATAGCGGGCGTTATGAAGAATTTACTGCTGCTATGGCCACCGCAGAGAGTTCATATCGGCAATGGACAGGTACTTCTGCCATCCCCAGGCTTTACCTGAACTGGGATAATTCATTCCTATGGAAGAATTTCGACCTGAAGATACAGATGAGTTCACAGTTAGGTTTTCAGATTGTCAATGAACAGCGAATGTTCTATGAAAACAATTCCATATCGTATAACAGGCTCACATCGGCTGCCGATCCCATCCCTATCGTAGATGCAAATGGTAATCCTACAGGCAGCTCACGTCTTATGTCAACAGCTCAGTCACAGACCATCGTGAGCTGGTATTACGAGGATGGTGATTTTCTGAAGATCGATTATGTTACCCTGGGTTATTCTTTTAACACTTCAAAAATGAAGTTCGTGAATAATTTCCGTGTATACCTGTCGGGTGAAAACCTGTTGTGCATTACCAAATACAAAGGCCTGGACCCGGAACTGAGCAACGACAATATTTATAGTCTCGGAATAGACGGAAGAGATAAATATCCTACCATACGCTCATTTTCAATCGGTGCCAGTATAAATTTTAAATAGGAATTCATCATGAAACTGAAGAATATAATATCCATCGTGACGGTATCCGGTCTGTTGATGTTTGTACCATCTTGTACCGACCTGGAGGAAACCCTGTACAACGATCTGTCTGAAAGCAACATTTCCTACACGGATGAGGAAATTGAAAGCATGTCGGGCCCCGTATACACCAACTTGCGCTATACTTACTGGGCATGGGAAGGCCTCTACGACCAGTGCGAAGAAAGCGGTGATCTGATCATGACGCCCCTGCGACCGGGAGTCGGCTGGGGTGCGCAATATATCCTGATGCACAAGCATACCTACAATGCTTCAATAGGCCATTTTTACCAAACCTGGTATTATCCCTATGTAGGTATTGGTTACTGTAATAAATTGCTCGATCTGGACGGGATCAAGGCTGATAAAGAAAAAGTGGCCGAATTCCGTGGGATGAGAGCACTCTATTATTACATTCTGCTGGATATCTTCCGCAATGTACCATTGATCACCACAGCCGATATACCGGCAGGATTCCTGCCTGAACAGGAAGACCCTGCCGTGGTTTTCGATTTTATCGTTTCTGAACTTGAGGCTGCCAAAGCTGATCTTCCCAAAACCTCTGGCTATGGCCGCATGAATTATTATGTGGCCTGCATGACCCTGGCAAAAGTGTATCTGAATCACAATGCATGGTTTTACGGAAATACCGCTGAAGGCTTCACCGGTAACGAATGGTACCAGAAAGCCCTGGACGAAGTCAACGAGGTGCTGGCCAATACCAGTTATCAGCTGGCATTGGAATATAAGGATCCATTCATGGCCGATGGAAGCGGTTGCAAGGAGATCATTTTTGCTATTCCCCTCGATGGCACTTATGCGTCAGCCAATTACCTGAGCAACAAATGCCTGCACTCCGCCAGCGCAGCAACTTTTCTCTATAATTCGGCACCCTGGGACGGAAGCTGTGCCCTGCCACAGTTTATGGACACCTATGATCCGGATGACAAACGCAAGACGGATACATGGCTGTTTGGCCCGCAGTATTCCTATACCAAGAGCGGAACCGCAATAACCCTGTACCAATATAACGATTATCTGGAAGCCGGACAGACCGATGGACTGGTGGCTACTCCAATAAAAGTTGACAATGAGCCTCTTAATTATACAACTTTTGTGCACTCTATTGATAATCCTGGTGCCTACAAAATGGAAGGGGCCCGATTCTGGAAACAGGAAATTGTCTCAGGCCAGACCGGAACCTACGGAACCGATGTCTGTTTCTACCGCCTGGCCGATGCCATGTTCATCAAAGCGGAGTGTTTGCTCCGGTTGGGTCAGGATAAACAAATCGCTGCGGACCTGGTATCCCAGGTACGTGAACGCTCATTCCCCGGCAATACGGCCAAAGCCATACGCACAATAGCAGAACTGGAAGGCGGAAGTGTATATGATTACGGCTTGCGTGAAACACAGCTTGATGCCAATGACCAGCCTGTGCAGAATTTCACCTATGAAGGCGGTGACGACATTGAACTCGGCGGCCTGCTCGATGACCTGGCCTGGGAATTCGTGGGTGAACACCACCGCCGGCAGGATCTCATCCGCTTCAGGCTGAGAGACGGTTCACGCAATGTCTTTAACGGGAAATCACGGTTCTGTTATGATGCATCATCCGTTAATCCTGCAGACGATGTGAAGAAAAATGCATATCCTATTTATCAAAACTTTCTGGATGCCAATATTAAACTGGTACAGAATCCGGGATACGACGAATAAATCTTAACTTTATATTCTACTGTTGACTTAATTATTTACCATAAAACTATACCGCTATGAAAAGGATCATTTTTAACACCATTGCCCTATTAGCTATGATTGGATTGTTTTTCGTCTCTTGCGAGAAAGACGACAGTCAGGAGCACCAATACACCGAGGAAGAACTGCGGGAAATTGCCCGTCAGGATTCCCTGAAGCAGATCATTCCTGCTGATTATATTTTTACCCAGGATTTAACCATTCCGCTTACTGACGACTATACAGGAATTACCCTGTCCCTGGTCGCCGACAAGGACACAGCAAAACTGCTCGAATTATTTGAGTATAATA
>Ga0105100_10000824_pt1 | contig 18025 bp, 14 predicted proteins | sample PPLLak12cMay2015_2_FD_87033 | JGI IMG/M metagenome (GOLD analysis project Ga0105100, IMG submission 87033) | Freshwater sediment microbial communities from Prairie Pothole Lake near Jamestown, North Dakota, USA - PPLs Lake P8 Core (1) Depth... | ecosystem: Environmental > Aquatic > Freshwater >...
GGCGATGGGCAGGATATGGTAAAAATTCGCAACAAGGATAAGTTTCGCGCCAAAACGGTGGGCTTCATGTTCCAGCTTCACAACCTGCTGCCGACGTTGACCGCCTGCGAGAACGTGGAAGTGCCGATGATGGGTTATTTGGGTAAGCGCCTCCGGCGCAAACGCGCCCAGGAGCTGTTATCGTTATGCGGATTGTCAGACCGCATAAACCACCTGCCCAACCAACTTTCTGGCGGTCAGCGCCAGCGGGTGGCTGTGGCGCGTTCCCTGGCGAATAACCCGCCGCTGGTGCTGGCAGATGAGCCGACCGGCAGCCTGGACACCGCCTCCGGGCAAGAATTGCTCAAACTGCTGTGGGATCTCAACCAGACCCAGGGGACAACATTTATTGTAGTCACCCATGACCCTGCCGTGGCTCGCCAGACCCGGCGGGTGCTGGTGATGGCGGATGGCAAGATCATCCGTGAAGATATTATTGGCTCACCCTGGGAAGAAGACTTAAAAATCTGGCGGCATTCTGGGTTGGGAAAGCGTATCGTGGCAGGTGATGATCAGGCGGCTGGCTTACTCAATATTAGCGAGGAGCAGGAAGATGCCCTGCGCAGTCTCCTGATTTTAGCCGATACATAGATAGCCTCTTTTCGTGGTCAAACGATATCGATCTGCGTCTGGCGGTTATTTGATCTCCACTTCCGTTCCGTTACCCCGCCGCTCCCAATCATCCTGCGATTCGATGGGTGTTTTGAATACCGGCGTCGACCAGCGGAACAACCATTTGGCATCTTCATTGCGCATGTTCACACAGCCATGGCTCATTTGGATGCCGAAATTGTTGTGCCAGTAAGTGCCGTGCAATGCATACCCGCCCGGCAGGCGGAAGAAGCATGTCCAGGGTACGCCGGGCAAAGAGAATCCACCTGCGGCATCCGGGTTACCTGTCACGCTGCCCATGTGCTTATTGGGCATTTTGGAATAAATCCGGTGCGTGCCGCGCGGCGTGGCGGTTGGCAATTCGTCCGGAGATAGAGGTCGGGTCGGGATTCCCGAGGAGATCTTAGCAGAGTAGACGATCTTATCGTATTCGTATGCCTTGAAGGTTTGCTCGTTGAGCACGACCTCGATGCGCTTCTCGTGCTCGGGTACGTCCGGGGAGATGGGAGCCAGCTCTTCGTCGGGGATCGAGCGTAAATGCACCGCCGGTACGAGATATTGCAGCCCGGAATACAGCTCTGAAGTGATCTGATACCAGGGATTGCCGTCTGGACCCTCTTCTATCCCGGTTGCCCAATGGGTGGTTTCGTAATAGAGCTTCTCACCATACCAGGGGATCCAGCCCTCCTGGGATGAGTATTGGTACGCTGTGGTGTAGGGCACGCTGATCTCGCATAGCTGGCCGCTTTTGGGGATGGAGCTGAGCACTGGGTTAAAACGCATCTCCACTTTTTGTAGGAAGCGGCTATGCAGGTATCCGCCCCACACGCGATACCACAGCGGATTGTAGGAAGGCCCATCTGGTGAGGTGACTTCGTAATAGATATGGACAATCTGGTCGCGGTAGCGTTTTCCGATGATCGAGCTGTCATCGCGCGGCTGGCTGTACAGGTCGATCTCATCCACGGTCACCCGGGCGATATCGCCGTAATCCTGGTCGCCAGGGCGGGGAAAATCCGGTCCGAACGCTAACACGCCGAAAGCCAGCCCACCCATCTTAAGAAAGTCACGCCGGGAGAGGTGGTTTTTCATAGTCACCCGATTATAATCCAGGCTACCCGAGCATTCGGATAGAATTCGGGTCTATTAACATTCATTAAGAAATGTTGATAATTCAACTAGAATATGATACTATATGAATGCGAGCGCCCGGGTGCCCCCCTCACCCGGGCGTTCGCATTTTTTTGTGACGTTTTATTATAATGAAGGTGTGGTTTCTATTGAGTTTGCGCTGCTGATCCTGGCAATACTGATTTTGCTCAGCATCCTGGCAAGCAAGGTTTCAGATCGAGTGGGCGTGCCTGCCTTGTTGCTTTTTTTAGCGATCGGGATGCTGGCAGGCTCGGATGGGCTGGGTGGGATCTATTTTGACAATACCGCCCTCGCTCAATACATTGGGGTTATTGCCCTGGCTTTGATTCTATTCTCAGGCGGACTGGATACCGACCTGGAAAGCATCCGCCCGGTGCTACGTGCCGGGCTTTCCTTATCCATTATTTGCGGACCGATCACTGCCCTGCTGGTGGGAGTGGCAGCTTATTATCTGCTTGATTTTTCTCTATTAGAGGGATTATTGCTGGGGGCGATTGTTTGCTCAACTGATGCTGCGGCTGTCTTTTCAATCCTGCGTAGCCGGGGTGTCAATTTGAAAGGAGGGCTCAAACCGCTCCTGGAGCTTGAATCGGGCAGTAATGACCCCATGGCGGTGTTTCTCACGATTAGTCTGGTTTCTCTGCTCACGCTGCCGGAATATTCACCAACGCAGATGGTCTTTAGCTTTGTGCGGCAATTGGCGATCGGAACGCTGGTCGGATATGGGGTGGGCCGCCTGTCTGTATTATTGGTCAACCGAATCAAATTATTCTACGAGGGTCTGTACCCGGTATTGATTCTGGCGATTGTCTTTTTTACCTATGGGTTGGCAGGTTACCTTGGGGGCAGCGGTTTCCTGGCGGTCTATCTGGCGGGTCTTGTGCTAGGCAATGCAGAGTTTATTCACAGGCGCAGCCTTTTGCGTTTTTTTGATGGCATGGCCTGGTTAATGCAGATCGCCATGTTTCTTACTTTGGGCTTGCTGGTCTTCCCATCCCAATTACCTGCCGTTGCAGTACAAGGATTGCTCATCGCGGCCATCTTAATGTTTATCGCCCGGCCTTTGGGCGTGTACGTAAGCCTGCTCCGGTCGCGATATCTATTTGCGGAAAAGACGTTTATCGCCTGGGTGGGATTGCGCGGCGCAGCGCCAATTGTGCTGGCGACTTTCCCCCTGCTGGCGGGGGTGGAGAACGCCAACGGCCTCTTTAATCTGGTGTTTTTTGTGGTGCTGACGTCTGTGCTGCTTCAGGGTCCATCAATCCCGTTTGTCGCCCGCTTGCTGGGGGTGGATGCCCCGATCCAAACCAGACAAATCTTCCCGCTGGAACCCAATCCCGTGGAAGGGTTTCGCAGCCAGCTCAAGGAGATGGCAATCCCTGCTGGCTCGCCGTTCGAGGGCAAGGCAATCGTTGAGCTTGGCCTGCCGGAGAAGTTCTTGATCATCCTGATTGCCCGGGAGAACGAGTTCCTCATCCCCAGCGGGGGGACTGTTTTACTGCCGGGGGATACGCTCCTGGTAATCTCAGATGGTGACGATTTCCGAGCGGTAGAGGATCGGCTTTTAGATAAATAAACCCTTGCAGAGGTTTTTCTTACGGGTCGCCGAAAGTCACCCGTAGGGTGGGCCTGGCTTCAGGCATGTAATCATCCACATCGGAAGAATAGAAATATTTACCGCTATGTATGTCCGTATCGGCATCGTACAAGGCCAGTCGTAAAGGTTGCCCGGAGGCGTATGCCTGGAATACTCCCCGGCTGAGATCCCAACGGCGCTCAACCGCTGGGGAGCCAACTGGCAAGGGGTCAACGATTGTGTGGCTGATGTTTTCAGTTGCTAGGGGGGCATTATTCCAGGTAATTGAGCCTTCATCCCAATCTGTGGGAATGGTGAGCACTTGGATTAACGAGGATTGTGGAGGTGGCTCCCATCCCTGACCCGAGTTGCCAAACTGATCCATTAATAGCTCCGCAGACACAATTACTTTTCCGGCTGGGATCTGGTCAAGGGGGAAAGTGATGTAGAACTTGGAGAAGCAAGGCCAGTCTGCCACATCAGCCTGATTCTGGATATTGATTTGATCATACCCGGCATAGTTGGCATCCCCCCAGCCATCGAAGAAATCTGGCCAATAATCCTGCCCGCAGACGGTGTGACCACCCACATGCGCATCCTCAACAACAACCCCGTTGAGATTGTGACGAATGGTAGTTGTCTCCAGGTTAGTTGCTTGAGGAGGAAGGAATACTGGCAGGTCGAAGTGGATTTGATTCCAGGAATCGGGTTTATTTGCATCGAATTGCGGCGGCCATGTCTGGGTGCTGATTGGCGTACCTTGCTGGTCATCGCGATCGTGTAATTCAACCGCAACACCCCAGATAGAACCTTCGTCAGGCTTGGCGAGAAGACCCAACTCGCCAAAGGGGATGTAATAGGAAACTACCCAGCCACGATCATCATTATCGTTGTTGGGAGCGTCTCCCCGCCAGCCTGTTGTTGCCTCGAAGTTGAGAGTAATTGGCTGCCATCCCAATGGACTGCCACGGTAGAAGGCTTGAAAGTTTTCTCGATCTTCCCACCAGTTAAGTTGAGCGGTTAGTTTATACGAGTTCTCATCCAATTTTACAGCCTGGTTACCAGTGGTGTTAATATACAGGGTGGCAGCATCCCAATTTGTCATCTCTGCGGGAGAAGGAGTCGTATCGTACCATAGCCGGCGGTCAAAAACTTCCAGCTGGATCAATATCTGTTCATCATTGTAGCCCACGCGAATATCAGCATAGTTGTAGGTTGGCGTTACGTGCCCGAACCAGGCGATGGCAGATTGAGACCTAGAGATTCCCCCATCAAAATGGGGCGCATTGATCTGTGCTCCCTGGGCATTGTTCGCACGGCCGATTGTGAGCACCATCGGCAAATAGATATTGCTAGAAGATTGTGCCAGGGATGGTGTGGTGAAAGAAGGGTGAGCTAACAATAATCCGGGCAGCATGAAAGCCATCAAAATCAATATTCGGGTTATAAAGTGGGTCTTTCTTCTCATCATATGTCCTGTAGCAATGTTCCGCCAATTGGCCAAGCACTCGTATTTTAAAACACATCCCGAGGGAAAATCCCCCGGGTAGAACGATTAAATATCTGTCGGGGCGCTGGGATTTGAACCCAGGGCCTCTTGCACCCCATGCAAGCGCGCTAGCCGGACTGCGCCACGCCCCGTTTGAGCGAAGGGTATTCTACTTCACGGGGGGGAAGTTGTCAACCTGCCGGGAGGCGGTTTCGTGTGGATTGGGATTACATTCGCAATATCTCCAATAGGTTATAATCCACCTGTTCCAATTGGGTGTAGGGCAGCGAATCAATGATAGTCAAAATGGTGTTACGTCTCCTGGTATTTCTCTTGCTGATCTGTTCACTGGCAGCGTGCGGGCAATCGCCCGATACGGGCAGCTTGCTGCCGATTGCGACCACTGAGATAGAACAGGCAGGGTCGCCCACCCCTCAGGGTGAGCTTGCGCCAGTGACACCCTCCCCCGCCACACTATTCCTGCCGACTGTTGTTCTGCCTTCCCCTACCCCTACAGCCACCCCCACGCCAATCCCTTTCCGCATCTGCTCCCCGCTGGATATCCACGACCTGGACGAGCTGCCCGAGATCATCTCTGATCCCTACCGCCCGCCGCCTCCCGGCAAGGAGGAGCGCCACCATGGGGTGGATTTCTCGTACTACCGGCGCGGCGAGCGCACCACTATTCAGGGGGTGGGTGTGCAGTCGGTCTTCTCCGGCAGGGTGATTGCAGCCATCCCAGATAGCTTCCCGTATGGCAATGTGGTCATTATTGAGACTGTGTACGAGGACCTGCCCGCCGAGCTTGCTGCTGAACTGGAGATCTCGCCAGGCGAGTCGATCTATACGCTATATGCCCACATGGACCAGGCTCCGCTGGTCACCCTGGGCGATACGGTGCTTGCCTGCCAGCCCTTAGGCCAGGTGGGGGTGAGCGGTAATGCTTACGAGCCGCACCTGCACCTGGAAATGCGCCTTGGCGCTCCTGGCGCAGAGTTCTCCATCATGGGCTTTTATAAGGCGGATGATACCGCTGAGGAGCGCAGCAACTACGTGCTGTGGCGCACCAGCGGGGAGTTCCGCCACTTTGACCCCATGCGGGTGTTGAAGAAGACCAGTGACGATCCAATCGGCGGAGATTAGCCACCCGAAGAAATACGCCTAACTGAGAATTCTTGGGTTTAGATTTCGCTTCAAGCTAACGTGGACGGGCTTCGTAATGTCCTGACTTCAACCAGGCTCTCAAGCTGCCTCGATACAGCGCCCTCTCAAAGTATCCGCCACCCGGGCCAAGGCCTTTGTATCCGATTCTGAGCAAAGCTTCCATCAGTGGCTCAAGCTGCTGTGCGTAGTGGCGCATACAAGCCTCGGGATGAATGCCGGGCCAGGAATAGCAGCTTACTGTAGTTCGGCGGTGTGAGCTAGGAATGCTTTCCGGTACCGTCCTATCCCAAAGCGGGTCATCTGGTGAAAAGGCATACTGATCCAGGTTCCCCTGGGGAATGCCCTCGATTCCGCGCACAACAGGAGGCTGAGAGTCCAGGATGTAGGGATCAACCGCAAGATCGGTCAGGACGGCATGTTCGGGCAGCCACTCAATCCACGCGTTGGGGACTACCGGTTTGGAAGTATCCCGGCGTTGGGTTGCATCAACCAGGATGTCCGCTTCCTGGAAAAGCTGCTGTATAATGCCTGGATTTGTGGAGATATTCCTGCCAACCGCAATTGCCATGGCGCCTGGGCCGCCTTGCTGGATATGCAGGTTGTTGCGTTCGAGATTGCCAAGCTTGGTTGCCGCGTCTACGGCGTGTTTGCCGACCATGCCTGTCCCGAGCACCAGCACCCGAATTGGGGTGCCATCCGGTTTTTGCAAGCCGGGCCAGCGTTTCTCTAGCACGTCGAAGGCAGCTTCCAGCCCATTCCAGGCCACCGCGCGCATGTTTTCTACCAGGCGGAGATTAATATCGTTGACAATGCTATCCAGGGAGATGGCGTTAAGCCCCAGGGTTTTGAGGGTCTCGACTCTTTTCGGGCGGGTTGGGAAATGCAACATCGAAACCAGACAGCTGCCTGGTTTGAGCATCTTGAACTCCTCCATCAGGGGCGATCGAAGGACAATGACGATATCTTGCTGAAAAGCTTCCGTACGCGAACATAAGCGTACGTTCACATTGCCTTGCCGGTAATCATCAAAGCTGTAGCCCGACCGTGAGCCGTATCCTTCTTCAATGTAAATATTTGCGCCAAGGTTTGCCAGAAATTCAATGAACTCGGGTAAATAGACGCGTTTTTCGCCCATCTCCTTCATCATGCGTGGGAATCCAATCGTGATTGTTCTACTCAAGTGTTTTCCTCCTTAAAAAAATCTCTTTTAGGATGATAAGGGTCTAAGCCCCATTCTGGGATGTGCCCTTCTCTAAACGTTGGGAAGGTGTTGTTTCTGGATTTGCTTTCCAACGGGAGAGCATAGCTCTACCGATAGCCCGCTCAAAAAATGCTCCTTCAGGGTCGATATTTTCAACATTTCCCTTCTCGATAAGCACATGCATCAGTGGGCGGAGCTGGCGACCGTAAATTTCCATGCACTGTTTGGGGTATATCCCCGGCCAGGAGTAACACGAAACCGAATAGCGCCGGTGCTCGGTGGAAACACACTGCGGCAAATTGTCGAAAGCAGGATCATCCGGCGGGAAAATATAACGGTCCAGATTGCCCTGGGGAATGCCTTCAATTCCCTTCACAGACACGGTATCTGTCTCGCAATCATAAGGATCGACTGAAAGATCAACCACGACAGCATGCGATGGCAAGTACGCAACCCAGCGATTGGGGATGACTGGAATGCGTGGATCTTCGCGCTGGGTGGCGTCCACCAGCATGTCAGTGCGGGACAGGATCTCGCTCATCAAGCTCTCGTGGGACGTGAGATCGTAATCGACTGTGGTTACCATCACGCCGGGAATGCCGGCAGCGAGCATTCGCTTGCGCAGAGCCTCGTCCCCGTAGCGAATGGCAGCTTGCATCACATGCGAGCCGACTGCACCACCCCCCAGCAGAGTTACCTGGATAGGCGGGCGATTGGGGCTCCCAAATCCCGGCGCGGGGTAGATGGAACGCAAAACTCGAAATCCAGCTTCAACCCCGTTCCAAGCTACGACTCGTAGATTCTCAACCAGCCTGCGCCCGGTGTCATCTTTGAGTGAGTCCAATGAAATCGCCTCAATACCTAAGCTTTTCAGGAATGCAACTCGTTGCGGGCGAGTGGGGTAGTGCAACATGGAGATTAAACAGGCTCCAGGTCGCATTTCCCGGATGTAATCATCTTCAGGGTAGCGAAGCACCAGGACTAAATCTTGTTGATATACTTCTTCGCGCGAGGCGAAAGTAATGGAAGGCGCTATCTGGCGGTAGTCCTGTTCGACAAAGGACATACCCGATCCATATCCATATTCCAAAACCACATTCGCGCCATATCTTTCCAGCCGGGAGACGAAACCCGGCAGGAAGTCGCGCCGCTCGCCCGGTTCTTTATGCATACGCGCCAGGCCAAGATTGATGGATTTGCTCATCGTGGGGTTGCCTCCCCTGGATAGGAATTAATTAAATCAGTTTACCACAGGTATTTTTCCATTATGGAGGGCAATCCAGATTTACCTGTAGGTTTTGGGCGATCGCGTCTTGACATGCGCCTCGAAATTTGGTAATCTATATCTACCGACCGTTCGGTAGGGAGCATGCCATGACGAAGGATGAAATCTTAAGTGCGGCTGCACAGATTTTCTCCCAGAAAGGATTCCACGCTGCCTCCATGCAAGACATCGCCCAGGCAGTCAATTTACAAAAAGCCAGCCTGTACTACCACGTATCCAGCAAGCAAGAGATCCTGCTTGCCCTGCTCGACCGAGCCCTGGACCTGCTGATCGAGGACATCCAGCAGGTTGTCAGCCAGCCGTTGTCTGCCGACCAGAAAATACGCCAGGCAATGGTAGCCTACCTCTCGGCAATCCTGGCCCATCGCGACCTGGCATCGGTCTTGCTTTTGGAGCACCGCTCATTAGAGCCGCAGTACCAGGCTCAGCACATGGTCAACCGCGATCGTTTTGAGCAGCTATGGCGGGATATGGTCCAGGAGGGCATCGAGCAGAGGGTGTTCAACTGCACCGATCCAGCGCTTGTTTCCCGCTCATTATTAGGGGTGATGAACTGGACAATCACCTGGTACCGTCCTGAAGGCCGCCTCTTGCCGGCTGAAATTGCGGAGCAGTTTGCCCATCTGTTCCTGGATGGGCTGCTGGTGCGGAAGGATTAGGCAATGTTTCAGGAAAATGCCCCGGCGAGAAACACAGTGCAGGCCTTCGAAACAGATCGGGGAGCCAGAGTCTACCAGATTGCCTTGCAAGAATTCCCGATCTTATGGGGATATGCGTACGCCGTCCGCGTGCAAGATGGCGATCAGGAATACCGGGTTCTGATCGACAGCGGCTCCGGCTACGGGGATTCCAACCCGGAATTGGAGGCGGGCTTGCAGGTGGTTGCTGAGCGGGAGGGGGTCCCATTTGGGCTGCAAGACCTGACCCACGTGCTGATCACCCACGGGCATATCGACCATTTCGGCGGGCTATCTTACGTGCGCCCGCGCACCGCTGCCCGGATTGGCGTCCATGAGCTGGATTTGCGCAACCTGACCAACTACGAAGAGCGCCTGGAGATGATCGCCCCGCGCTTGCGGCAGTTTTTGCTTGAGGCGGGCGTTTCCAGCCAGGACGTGGACAGCCTGATCCAGCTCTATACTCTGACCAAGCAGATCTATCGCTCGGTTGAGGTTGATTTCACCTACGAAGAGGCAGGCATGCGCCTGGGGCCGTTTGAGATGCTGCACGTTCCCGGGCACTGCGCCGGGCATGTCGTCATTCGCCTGCACGATGTCCTGTTTAGCGGGGACCATGTGCTGAACGATATCAGCCCCCACCAATCGCCCGAACATTTGACCCTTTCCACCGGCTTGGAGCATTATCTGAAATCCCTGGATGTCCTGCAAGGGTGGGGTGGGGGGGTGAGGCTTACCCTGGGAGGCCATAAAGACATCATCACAGACTTGCCAGCCCGGCTGGATGCCATCCGGCAGATCCACCGTCACAGGCTGGATGACGTACTAAACTTGCTGGATACTCCCCACACCATTGCCGAGGTGTCGAAGGTGCTATTCGGCAAGGTGCACGGCTACAATGTGCTTCTGGCGTTGGAGGAAGCCGGCGCACATGTGGAGTATCTGTACCAGCGCGGTTTGCTGGGGATCGCCAATTTAGTAGAGCTAGAGCGCAACACAACCCCAGTACCCATTCTATACCAGCGCATCCATCGGAGTGGAAGCCAACCATTCGCTGCTTAAAAAACGTTGATACTTGCATCCAGGTTCGAGTGTTCACCAACCGTCTTTCAGGAGAGCGTATCATGTACTCATTTACACCCACCGAGGAACAAAAAATGCTGGTCGATGCGATCAGCCGCTATGCCAACCAGGATCTGCGCGCCAAAGCCCACGATGCCGAGGAAGAGCACATGCTGCCGCAGAACCTGCTGGAAAAAGGCTGGGAGCTGGGCTATTTACAGGCATCTATTCCAGAGCAGTATGGCGGCTTTGGCGATCGGTCGGCGGTCACCGGGGTGCTGGCAGCCGAAGAGCTGGCCTGGGGCGATCTGGCGGGCGCCCTGGCGATCCTGATGCCCGGGTTGTATGCCGCGCCGATCTTATTGGCAGGAACTGAGGAGCAAAAACAACAATTCCTACCGCCGGTTATCGAGGCCGAATGGCAGGCATACACGGCTGCCCTGGTTGAGCCAACCTTCGATTTCGATCCGAACGATCTGCGCACCACTGCCGTAGAGAGCGGTGATGGCTATCTGATCAATGGAGCCAAGACATTTGTGCCTTACGCTGATCAGGCGCAAGGGATGCTGGTGTTCGCCAGGTTGGAAGGCGTCACCCAGGGGTTCATCGTACCGCAAGGCGCGCCTGGAGTGGAGGTGGCTGACCGTCAAAAGCTGATGGGCATCAATGCCTTGCCGGTCTACCGGGTGAATTTTAATAATGTGCACCTGCCTGAGGATCACCGCCTGGGCGGCAGGCAAGGTCATGATTTTGAGCCTGTCTTAAGCGCGATGCGGGTTGCATTGGCTGGTCTGGCACTTGGCGTGTCGCGAGCTGCATACGAGTTTTCCAGGGATTATGCCAAAGACCGGGAGGTGTTCGGCGTCAAGGTTGCCCAGAAACAGGCCATCGCCTTCATGCTGGCAGAGATGGCAACTGAGATCGAGGCCATCCGTTTGCTGACCTGGGAAGCTGCCTGGATGCTGGATAACGGGAAGGAAGGTGCCAGCAAACATGCCTACCTCGCCCTGACCGGTGCGACGGATATGGCGATGATGGTCACCGACCGGGCTGTCCAGATCCTGGGCGGGCATGGCTACATCCGTGAATATCCGGTTGAGTTGTGGATGCGCAACGGGCGCGGCATCGCCACCTTCAACGGGCTGGCAATTGTTTAGCCCGCCGGGTTCCATAAGTGGATAGATTGAGATAACTTCAGGAGTCAGTGAAATGATTGAATTTGAAGCTCCCAAACCAATTGCACAGCAGAGTTTTGCCCTGCAGACTGTTGCAGAGAATATGATGCGACCAGTGTCCAGCTATTTTGACGAGCATGAACACGAAATCCCCTGGGATTACATAAATTTCATGCACATGGCGATGCGCGCCACGGGCGCTGGCTCGCTGGCTCCCCGCGAGAGCAAGAAGAAAGAAGGTGAGGAGCCCAAGGAGAAACGCCCGCCCATCGGCTACCAGTCGCTGGCGTTTATGCTGGAGATGCTCTCCTGGGGCGATGTTGGCTTGTATCTGGTCACCCCCGGGGGAGGGCTGGGTGCGGCTGCCGTTGAAGCCTCCGGGACGCCTGAGCAGAAGCAGAAATTCCTGGCGAGATTCGCCCAGGAGAAACCGACTTTTGGGGCGATGGCGATGACCGAGCCGCAAGCGGGTTCGGATACTTCCGCCATCCGCACGACTGCGGTTCTTGACCGGGAAACCAACGAGTGGGTATTGAACGGCGAGAAGATTTTCGTCACCGCCGGGCATAAATCGATGTGTGAAAGCGATGGTTTTGTTGTCGTCTGGGCTACCATCGATCCGTCGGCGGGGCGAGCCGGGATGCGCTCATTTGTAGTTGAAGCTGGCTCGCCGGGGGCGACGGTGGCAAAGCTGGAGCACAAGCTGGGTATTCGCGCCAGCGATACCGCCTCGATTGTCTTGCAAGACTGCCGGGTGCCTTTTGAGAATATCCTGGGTAGCCCGGAAGTCGTGACCGCTTCTACCACCACCAAGGGTTTCAAGGGTGCCATGGCAACCTTCGATGCCACCCGCCCGCTGGTTGCCGGGACAGGCATCGGGGTGGCCCGCGCTACCCTCGAATTGCTCAAACAGCTTCTCGAGCAGCAGGGAATCACCATCCGCTACGGCTTGCCCCGCCAGAAGCTGACCAACATCGAGCGCGAAGTGATTGATATGGAAATCATGCTGCGCTCGGCCTGGCTGCTGATCATCAAGGCAGTCTGGATGGCGGATAATAAAATGCACAATCCGTTGGAAGCATCGATGAGCAAGGTGCGGGCGGGGGACGTGGTGACCAAAATTACGCAGAAGGCAGTCGAGATCATGGGTCCGATTGGTTACGCACGCGACACTCTGCTGGAAAAATGGTTCCGGGATGCCAAGATCACCGATATTTACGAAGGTACCGGGCAGATCAACCGCTTGATTGTGGCGCGTCATATCCTCGGGTATAGCGGGCGCGAGCTGCGCTAGCCATATGGTCGCCTGGTTATTGCATTGTACCGGAGTGCTTCTCGAAAAACTGCGAATATTTTCTGGTATCCCTTACTGGTAAGAGTTATGAAGCGAATCATTCTGAACATTAACATTTTTCTCGCAGCAGGCTTGTTGCTGGCTTCAGCCTGCAGCCGCGCCTCCGAGGTGGAGATTACCCGGGCGGTCGAGACCCCAATGGCAACCCCGGTCACGCCCCAGCCGACTGTAGCGCTGCCTCCCTCCGCCACCCCCACTATGACGATCTCCCCAACCTCCACGGTCACGCCTTTCCCCACGCAGACCCCCCTCCCGACCCTGACCTGGACACCCGACCCGTATGCGGGATACCGGATCGACGACCTGGCTAGGCGCAGTTATGGCGGCGGTGAGCTGGTGGTGGAGAGTACCCTGGCGGACAATAGCTATTTTACCCGGATGCTGGTCTCGTATCCGTCGGATGGTTTGACGGTCTACGGGTTCATGAATGTGCCCAAACAGGGAAACCCGCCTTACCCGGTGGTCATTGCCCTTCATGGATACATTGAACCGGAACTATACAATACGCTGGATTACACAACCCGCTATGCGGATACCCTGGCTCGCTATGGATACCTGGTGCTACACCCCAACCTGCGCGGTTACCCGCCTTCCGACTCTGGAGATAACCTCTTCCGGCTTGGGATGGCCGTGGATGTGCTCAACTTGATCGCCCTGGTGAAAGAGCACGGCGGCAAGCCTGGTTCGCTGGAGAAAGCTGACCCCGGGGCAATTGGTCTGTGGGGGCACAGCATGGGCGGGGGAATATCCACCCGGGTGATGACCGTTGAGCCGGAGGTCAAAGCCGTGGTGCTGTACGGGGCGATGAGCGGAGATGAACAAAAGAACTTCGAGCGCATTTTCCAGTATTTTTCCAACGGAACCCGCGGCTGGGAAGAGCTCTTAACCCCAGATGAGATCATCCAGGAGGTTTCTCCGATCAACTACCTGGACCGCGTCCAGGCGGAGGTGAGCATCCACCACGGCGCCAACGACCCTGACGTGCCTCCGGAGTGGTCCCGGGACCTGTGCGACCGGTTGAACGCCCTGGCAAAACCGGTGGAGTGCTTTTTCTACAAAGACCAGGCGCATACTTTCCGGGGTGAGGGTGATGATCTGTTTAGCTTGAGGATGGTAGATTTCTACAATAGGGTGTTGAAGAAATGATCGAAAAATCTCGTGGTTGGTAATGTGAAAATATGAGTGGGATTACCCTTGAAGTGATCTTTATTCTGATCCTGATCCTGGCGAACGGCCTTCTGGCAATGGCAGAAATCGCGGTGATCTCATCCCGCAAGGCGCGCCTCCAACAACGTGCAGACGGTGGCGATGAGAAAGCGCGGGCTGCTCTGAACCTGGCGAACGATCCGACTGATTTCCTGTCCACGGTGCAGATCGGGATTACCCTGGTGGGCGTGCTGGCAGGGGCATTTGGTGGTGCCACCATCGCCGCCCAGATTTCCGATTGGGTAGCTGGCTTCCCGCCTTTGGCTCCATACAGTGCCGCGATTGGTGTGGGAGTGGTGGTCCTCTTGATCACCTATTTCTCCCTGGTGTTGGGCGAGCTGGTGCCCAAGCGCCTGGCGCTAAACAACCCGGAGCGGATTGCCACCTTGATGGCAGCCCCGATGCTTCTGCTCTCAAGGCTGACCTCACCGCTGGTGCGTTTGCTCAGCATTTCGTCCAACCTTGTATTGCGCCTGCTGGGAGCAAAGCCCAGTGACGAGCCGCCGGTCACCGAGGAAGAGATCAAAGTGATGATCGAGCAAGGCACTCAGGCGGGTGTGTTCGCAGAAGCCGAGCAGGATATGGTGCAAGCGGTCTTCCGCCTGGCTGACCGGCGGGTTGGGACGTTGATGACCCCCCGTACGGATGTTGTCTGGCTGGATCTGGACGATACGTTAGAGGAGAATCACCGCAAGCTCATCGGTTCTGCCCATTCCCGTTTCCCGGTTGCCCAGGGCAGCCTGGACTACGTAGTCGGCGTGGTGCTCGCCAAGGATCTGTTATCGAGCTGCATAACTGGTAAAACGTTAGATTTACGGGAAGTGCTTTTATCGCCGATGTTTGTTCCAGAGAGCATGCCTGCCCTGCACGTGCTGGAGCAATTCCGGGAGTCCAGAATTCATACTGCCCTGGTGATTGATGAGTACGGAGGTTTTCAAGGGCTGGTGACGCTGTTTGATATCCTGGAATCAATCGTCGGTGAGATCCCGGATGCCGGTGATCTCGCTGATTTGGAGGTCACCCAACGCGAGGACGGCACCTGGCTGGTGGATGGTATGCTGCCAGTGGATGAGCTTAAGGAAATCTTCCACCTCAGCGCATTGCCGGGGGAAGAGCGAGGATATTACCAGACCGTTGGCGGTTTTATGATGACATTCCTGGGGCGCATCCCGGTTGCCAGCGACCACTTTGTCTGGTCGGGTTTGCGTTTCGAGGTTGTGGATATGGATGGGCTGAGAGTGGACAAGATCCTGATTGTCCCGCAGAGTGCCCGAGAGGAGGAATGAAGTTTTGAGATCCTATAATGCTACCCAGATCAGTATTATGTTAGGAATGCTGTTGGCGGGCTGTTCAGCTTTTGGGGGGCAGGGCAGCCCAACAGCCAACCCTGAGCCCTTGTACACCCAGGCAGCTCAGACAATCGTGGCTGGTTTGACTGAGGAAGCGCCGCCTGTTATACCTACCGCAATTCCCCCAGTCCGGACCGGGACCCCGCTGCCAACCCAGCCTGTATTACCCGCCCAAACAACTGCGCCTACCGATACCCCTGCTCCCACCTTAACACCGACCCTCCTGCCTACCGCAACCCAGGTCACCTGGGATCTGGAATATGAGGAAGATTTCTCTGGAGATAGCGGTTGGGCAGAGATAGAAGGTGATGGATGGGCAATTGGACACTCGAGCGGTGGTTACCTCATCTCGGTTGACCTCACCAATGCACCAATCTGGAGTGTTCGCAACCAGGAATTCGCCGATGTAAGCCTGGAGGTGGATGCAGCGCGCACGGCTGGTCCGCAAGACGGCTATTATGGGTTGGTTTGCCGCCATTCCGATGGGGATAACTACTATGCCCTGGTGATTGCAGACGACGGCTTTGTTGGAATTGGAATTGTTGAGCAGGGTGAAAAACTGCGTTTCATTCAACAAGGCATTATTCCACCAGAAGTGCTAAAACCCGCCGGCACACCAAACCGTTTGAGAGCCGATTGTTTTGGCGACAGCCTGGCATTATATACCAATGGTGTGAAGCTGGCTGAGATCACAGATAATACGTTTGATTCCGGGGATAGCGGCTTGCTGGCCGGCACGCGCAAGGAAGCCGGGTTACGTGTGTTATTTGATAACCTGACTGCACGGGTTCCATGAGTAGTCACGCAAGATAATTGCACCGCTCCAATACAGTGAAGTCAAGAAAGGGTTTTTAACTTCAAAGGAGGTCGTATGAAATACCACGTTCATCGAGCTGTTGTGATTGGCTCCGGGACAATGGGGGCAGCAATCGCCGCGCACCTGGCAAATGCCGGTGTGCCGGTGACATTGTTGGATATTTTCCCCAACCAACTAACTCCCCAGGAAGAAAGGCAGGGACTGACCCTGGCAGACCGCCAGGTGAAGGACCGGATCGTGCGCGAGGGACTGGAGCGGGCGCAGAAATCTCGCCCGGCGAGCTTCTTCACGGCAGACCATGCTGCCCTGGTCTCGATCGGCAACCTGGAGGATGATTTGGGGGTCGTCGCTCAAGCGGATTGGGTGATCGAAGCAATCATCGAAAACCTGGGCATCAAGCGCCAACTGATGGAGCGCATTGATGCCCTGCGCAAACCGCAAACCATCATCAGCACCAATACCTCCGGTATCCCGGTTTTTCAAATTGCTGAAGGTCGCTCGGAAAGCTTCCGCCAGCACTTCTTGGGGACGCATTTCTTCAACCCGCCCCGCTATCTAAAGCTGCTGGAGATCATCCCCACTGCCGATACCCTACCGGAAGTCGTGCAGGCGATCAGCCATTTTGGCGAGTACCGCCTGGGTAAGGGGATTGTGCCCGCGAAGGACACGCCGAATTTCATCGCTAACCGGCTGGCGTTTGGCAGCGCGGCTTTTGCTCTGGATTATTTTCTGGAGAACCAATACACCGTGGAGGAGGTGGATGCCATCACTGGTCCGCCGATTGGCAACCCGAAGACGGCTACATTCCGGTTGATCGACCTGGTAGGCATCGATGTATGGGAGCATGTCGGCAAGAACCTGGCTCCGGCGATCCCCCACGATGCGCACGCTTTGCGCTACCTGCACTCCGAGCGGGTTAATCACCTGATTGGCACGCTGGTGGGGCGTGGCTCTCTTGGTAACAAAGCCAAGGAGGGATTTTACAAAGAAGTCCGCCAACCGGACGGGCAAAAAGAATTCTGGGCGCTGAACCTGTCCAGTATGGAATACCAGCCATCACAGAAAGTGCGCTTCGAGTCAATCGGAAAGGTGAAGGACGAGGAGAATCTGGGCAAACGCTTGCAGGTACTGCTAGCGGCCGAAGACCGCGCCGGTCAGCTTGTTAAAGCACTCACCTACCAAAGCCTGGCTTACGCCTCCGAGCGCATACCAGAGATAGCCGATACACCCAAGCCGATCGATGATGCCATGCGCTGGGGTTTTGGGCGCGAGGCGGGCCCGTTCGAGACCTGGGATATGCTGGGGGTGGCAGTAACGGTGAGTGCGATGAAAAACGCTGGTTTCCAGCCCGCTGCCTGGGTTGATGAGATGCTCAAAGCCGGCATCGAATCGTTTTACCAGTATGCAGGCGGTACGATCACCGGTGTGTATAACCCGGCTCTGGGAGGTTACCAGGCAATCGAACGACCGGCAGAGCTGATCTTACTCAAGGAAAAGAAAGACAGCGGCAGACTGGTCAAGCGCAACCCGAGCGCATCATTGATCGATCTTGGGGATGGTGTGGCGTGTGTCGAGTTCCACACCAAGATGAACGTGATGGATGATGACATCCACAACATGATCATCGAAGCTCTGGACCGCATAGACGCAGGCGAGTTTGAAGGCCTGGTCGTTGGAAACGAAGCCGATAACTTCAGCGCGGGGGCGAACCTGTTCATGGTGGTGATGGGCGCCCAGAGCGGTATGTGGGATCAGCTCGAATCAGCGGTCAAGAAGCTGCAAGCCCTCAACATGCGCATGCGCTAGTGCTCTCGCCCGGTGGTAGTGGCTCCGGCGGGCCTGGCGCTGGGCGGCGGGGCAGAGATCA
>Ga0105100_10000825_pt1 | contig 18024 bp, 15 predicted proteins | sample PPLLak12cMay2015_2_FD_87033 | JGI IMG/M metagenome (GOLD analysis project Ga0105100, IMG submission 87033) | Freshwater sediment microbial communities from Prairie Pothole Lake near Jamestown, North Dakota, USA - PPLs Lake P8 Core (1) Depth... | ecosystem: Environmental > Aquatic > Freshwater >...
CACCGACTGGCCGCTTAAATATTCGTTGACTAACATCTGCTTACCTTCGCAATCTATTGACACCACCCAGGCTATCGCGTTGGTTATCAGGAGAGGGGAGCTGAGCGGGAATATTATACATTATAGACTTAATTTATCGACTATACAATTCCATTGGTATGTTCCCCTACCTTTTCCCTACCCCCCATGCACTGGACGGTTGAACACGGCTGGCAGCCATTGAAATACGCCTAATTAAGACCTTTTTACTCCATTCTATTCCCCTACTTCTCTTGAAGCAAACAAACTGCTATCCTGTTGGCGTACGAGGCCAGCAGCGTTGCAAACTTACCACCAGCGGCCCGATCCGAGAAAATCTAGCAAAGGAGAAAGTGAACCATGAACACCACATTAGAACCAATCATCATCAATGGAAATGAAAAAGCGAAGGGCGTGAAATTACCCCCGAGCCTGGTGGCAATCGTAATCCTGACTGTGCTGGTCCTGGCTGCGCTGGCAGCATCAGCAATCAACTCGGCAGGCGCCTCCAATGAGCTGTCTCGAGAAAATAAAGCAGAGGCCGCTCGCTACACCTCACTGGCTGAGCACTACCGCCTGCAGCGACCGGAGCTGGCCTATGCTGCTCGCCTGACCGGCATAGCTCGCATCTACGAGAAGAGCATCAGAGCCGAGCAGGCTGAGATCACCCGCCTGAACGGCCTGGCGGAGAGCTTCGGGATCGAGACCAGCGCCAGCCTGCGGGCGGAGAAGGCTGAGACTGCCCGCTGGAATGGCTTAGCTGCTCCCTACCTGGCAGCCGAGAAGGCCGAGATCGCTCGCTGGAACGGTTGGGCTGAGCACTACGAGAAGAGCGCCAGAGCAGAACAGGCCGAGATCGCCCGCTTGAACGGCCTGGCGGAGAGCTTCGGAGTCGAGACCAGCGCCAGCCTGCGGGCGGAGAAGGCCGAGATCGCTCGCCTGAACGGTCTGGCAAGCTCCTTCCAGGCAGCCGAACTTGCCGAGATCGCCCGCCTGAACGGCCTGGCGGAGAGCTTCGGGGTTGAGACCAGCACTGGTATGCGAGCAGAGGCGGCCGAGATCGCCCGCTGGAACGGCCTGGCGGAAGAGTACCTCGCCGGGGTCGAATCCAACCTTAGGGCTGAGCAGGCTTATGCAGCCCGCCTGACCGCTCTTGCCGAGTCCTACGGCGCACGGAAGTAATATGGAAACCGCATTTGCGCAGGTGAAGCTGCAGGACAGCTTAAGCAAACCAGACGGGTGTCTTCCAACACCCGTCTGGTCTTTTCTTCCCGAGGCGTTATTATCAGGCTTTCGCCAGCAGCTCTTCCAGCACCTTGCGCGATTGCTCTTCAACCACGGCATGCTGGCTGCTGCCGTGGGCGTCCATGGTCACCACAGCGGGGAAGTCTTTCACCTCGATCATCCACATGGCTTCCGGCACGCCGAAATCCAGCTTGTAGACCCCCAGGACACGCGTCACGGTCTGGGCGATCAGCGAGGCCGCCCCGCCGACGGCGTGCAGGTACACACCCGGCACCTCCTGACAGGCTGCCAGGGTCTTGGGGCCCATCCCGCCTTTGCCGATCACGCCCTTAACCTTGAAATGGCGCATCACCAGCCCCTGGTAGGGCTCTTCGCGGATGCTGGTGGTAGGTCCGGCAGCCACGAAGCGATATTGTTTGGTATCCAGCCCGGCGACTACCGGGCCGCAGTGATAAATCACACCTCCATCCAGCAGCGGCTGGATAGCTGCATAGACTTCCAGGTCGTCCCCCTGGGGCGGGCGGGTCTGGTTGATAAAAGTATCGACCATCCATTTGTGGACGGCATCGCGCCCGGTCAGCATGACCCCGGTAAGGGCCACCGGCTCGCCGACCTTCAGGCTTCGGATGACTTCATCGCTGATAGGGATTGTTATCGATCGCATATCACGCTTCCTCTCATCTGCCTTTTGCCGTTACTGGTAGCTGGCCGCGCCGTCTTGCCAGGTCATTCGCCGGCGCCGGTATGCCCAGCACATGTACGAGACCGAGACGAAGAAGCTGGCAGGCAGGCGGTTCAGGCTGGTGATCTTGGTGCCCAGCACGGTGGTCGCCCCGCCAAAGCCCATCGGGCCGATGCCGAGCTGATTGGCTTCACCGGTCAGGCGCTCCTCCAGGGCAGACAGCTCAGGGTTGGAGTTAGCATCATCAAGCTGGCGGAAGAGGACTTCCTTAGAAGCATAGTAGGATGAGCCGCGATCGCCGCCAATCGCTACACCCAGGATGCCCGGAGCACAGCCCTGTCCCTGGGCTTTGTGTACCGCGTCCAGTACGACCTTGCGCACCCCTGCTAAGTCACGCCCGGCGCCGATCTGGCTGTTGGGCAGCGAATACTGCGCCCCCACATTCTCACAGCCGCCACCTTTGAGCATCAGGTCGATGGTCAGCGCCTCGCCTTCCACCTCTTCGAAGTGCACCGTGGGGAAATAGTCGCCGCCCAGGTTGTTTCCGCTGTTCTTTCCATTCAGCGAATCGACCGAGTTAGGGCGCAGGTAGGAGTTCTTTGTCGCCTGCACCACAGCAGCTTCGATCTGGGCGCGCAACACCCGCGTGCTCCAGCCCTCCGGGTAGCGCACGTAGAAGATGGGCGTGCCAGTATCCTGGCAGATGGGGGTGGAGTTGGCGCGGGCGAGCTCCACATTCTTCAAGATAGTCTCCAGGGAGCCGCGGGCCGCTGAGCCAGGCTCTTCCTGTTCCACTGCCCGGCGCAGGGCCGATTCGACGTCCGGCGGCAGGTCGGTGGCTGCCAGGCGGATCAGTTCCAGGATCGGTTCGGTCAGATCTTGCATGGGGGTCCTCCGCACGTAGATATGGATAAGCCGATTTGCAGGTTATGATACGCTCTCGCCGGGAAACTGTCAATGGAGGCAAGCGAGCCATAGGACCACGAGGCGTGGTGATTGAATAGCAGGCGGATTGGGTTATACTAAGAACCTATCCGGAAATTATTTTATGGTGTGTGCGGCGGCTGCGCCGCCGCACACACCATAAATGAAATTCAATTTCGGATAGATACTAAGTGAGAAGCCATTGTATTGGACTTGCGTATCTCCCTAGTAAAGTATCGAGCAGGCTTGTGCTTAAGAAGGACAATCCCATGAAACAGCAGCAGTCACAAAAGCAGCAAGAGAAACTGGAACAAGAACAGGAACAGAAACGGTTGAAGCGGCAAGAGGAGCAGCAGCAACTGGAGCAAGTACAGGAGCAGAAACAAAAAGATCGGCAAGAGGAGCTGCAACCCCTGGAGCAAGCGCAGGAGCAGAAACGGTTAAAGCGGCAAGAGGAGCAGCAGCAACTGGAGCAAGAACAGGAGCAGAAACAAAAAAATCGACAGGAGCAGATGCAACCTCTGGAGCAGGCCCAGGAGCAGAAACGAATCAGGCAGCAGGAGGAGCAGCAGCGACTGGAGCAAGAACAGGAACAGAAACAAAAAATCCGGCAAGAGCGGCTGCAGCCCCTGAAGCAGGCACAGGAGCAGAAACGGTTAAAGCAGCAGGAGGAACAGCAGCGACTCGAGCAAGACCAGGAACAGAAGCGAAAAAAGCGGCAGGAGGAGCAGCAACAATTCGAGCAAGAACAGGAACAGAAACGGAAAAAGCGGCGAGAGGAGCAGCAGAAGCTGGAGCAAGAACAGGAACAGAAACGCAAACTTAGACAACAACGGAAATAGCAATAGTCGCAGCCGCGCCACTATCAGAAGGGGATAAGTCAAGCCAAATTGGCGGCTTTATTGTTGCTGCCAGTCCAGGGCCAGATGGAGGTTATAGAAGGCATTTTGCCGGCTGGTAGAACATATCACAGGAGACCCACATGGGCTTTTTTGACAAGATTTCGCGCATATTTTCGTCTCCCGGCCGGGACGAGGTTAACAGCTACTGGGTGGCGGCGCGCTGTACGCGCTGCGGAGAGGTGATCCGGGCGCGCATCAACCTGAGCAACGATCTCAGCCAGGAATACGAGGGTGAACGCGCTAATTATTTCTGCCGTAAGGTGCTGATGGGCGAGGGGCGCTGCTTTCAGCAGATCGAGGTGTGGCTGAAGTTCGACGCCAACCGTAAGCTGATCGACCACACGATCAGTGGCGGGGAATTTGTAGAATAACGAGGTCAAAGACCAGCCGGGTCAGCCGACCACCTCCACCAGCCCCACTCCCGCATCCACTCGCACCTTCATCCCGGTGATCAACTGCTGAATGTCTACCTGATCCACACAGGGGACTTCAGCGATGATGCAGCCTACGGCCGTGATCGTCTCGCATTCGGCGTTGACAATCGCCACGGGAGCCAGCCCGGCGTGTTTGAGGCGATACAGCGTGTAAGACCCCACCGTAGAGCCTTTACCAGTCGGGAAGACCAGCACCACCCCAGCCACGCACTGCCCCTCCAGCTCGTGGCCGCGCTCGACCACCATGCCCGTCTCCGGATCGACCCCGCCGTAGAACGAAATACCCATCGATGTGACCAGCGCCCGGCCTTCGGCATTCCCGGCGTAGATCGTGCGGCCTTTCAGTCTCATCGCAGCGCCTCCTCGACCACCTGGTCGAACGGCTTCAGGACGGTCTTGAAGCCGTTTTTAGCATAGGCGTAGTAGCAAGCCTTAGCGCTGTCGGTTGCCATGGTGCGAAAGCGGCGCTTGATCGGCGCCACCACGCAGCAAGTGTCGGCTGCAAACTTTGCCCCGGCAGACTCGATGATGCGCGTGTACCCCAACCGGTCGGCGATCTGCTTAACCGGACGTGCAGTGGTGATCCAGAATTCCTTGGTGACCTTTTTCCCCTCCAGCAACTCAGCAATGCGAGCGATCTCGTCGATAGACAGGTGAGGGCATCCCAGACTGACGAAATCCACCTCCTCGTCGCTGGCGTCGCATATCGACCGGTGTGCCGCTTCCAGGTCGGCCTGCGAGATGATAATACCTCCCAGCGGCTGCCGGACGTACGCGGCTTCTGGGGTGATGCCCGGCATATGGAAGAGCGCCAGACCACCGTAAGTCGCCAGACTGGCACAGAAGGATTTCAGGTTGCCTGGCGAAGCGTGCTCGATGCCGGTAATGTACGGCACGCTGTTGCCTGCTGACCGCAGCCTCTCGCCGATGGCCTTGCCCAGGGCACCAAATTCATCGTTCTCCATTATGGCTGCGCTGACGTGCACCGAGGCGTCCGGTTTGCGGCTGCTATCCAGGTGCATGCCGTAATACGGTGTGACCCCAGTCAAGGAGGCTGCCAGAGCGCTCGGTCCACCCTCACGGTTGGTGCGCGCCCCCAGCACGGCATTGGCATAGCATACGGCGCTGCTCTCGGCCCAGGCGATATGCTCCCCAAAACGCGGCTCGTTGCCCACAAGGTAGGGAGTGCAGGTGCAGGTGGTCATCACCCCCATGCGGGCAAAGGCCTCAATGACGCGCTCCTGTTGGCGGGCGAAATCCGGGCTGATGCCCAAAGCCTGCCAGTTCTCGATGTCCATGCCTGCCGGATTGAGAGTGGTGAGAACACGGGCTCGACCACCGCCATCTGCCATCTCATTGAGAAACTGCAGCCCGGCATCGCCCAGGTTATCGTAGGAGACCCCAGCCACCTGCACAGAGGTGACCGGCAGCATGCGCTCAGCACCGTAGATCGTGCCCAGAGCAACCAGGATCTGCATGGCTTTTTGGACAGCGCGACCGTACGCGCCCTCGAGCATGGCTTGTTCACTTTGGGTAAGCTGCATAAGGCATTACCGATACCAGTCAACTACCAAGCCACAAAGTCACCAAGAATTTATATCACTCCTTGGTGTCCTGGTGTCTTAGTGGTAAGTTTCACTGCTTTAGTAACCTCTCCAACTCCACCTCGGGGAAGGCAGCTTTCTCGAAGTTCTTTCCATGCGCGGTGAGCGGCTTGGTCAGGTCGAAACCGACCTTGCTGGTGAGGTGTGTGCCAGCTTCGGCGGAGGGATCCAGGCTCGAGCCGCGCTCCCTGGGCAGGACCAGGATGTCCTGGTCGCCCTGGAAGCGGGTCGCCATGGCCCATTCGACCTGCTGAGGATCGTAGATATCGATGTCCCGATCCACGACGAAGACGTGTTTGCAGGAGCGGTGCCCAGCGAAGGCCGCCTGGATGGCTTTTCGCCCATCGTCCTCGGCTTGCTTGTCGATCTGCACTATGGCATGCAGCCAAGAGCAGCCGCCGGGGTTTATGTGCACATCCAGGCAGCGCACGGCTTCGTTGACCTTTTGGAAAATAGTGGGCTCGCGCGGCATACCCATAAGCAGCTTGTGCTCCAGCCCACCCGGCAGCAGCGCCTGCCAGACAGCATCTTTGCGGTGCGTGATGGTCTTGACCACGAAGACAGGTTCCTGGCGGACGATATCCTGTGTCTCGGTCAGGTCAACGAAGGGACCTTCGGCGTGGCGGCGGTCGCGGTAAACCGTACCCTCCAGGACGAACTCGCAATCGGCAGGGATATGTACATCCACGGTCAAAGCGCGCACCACGTTAAGTGGCTGCAGAGCATTGGCGATCTCCAGCTCATCCACGCCGATCTCCACCGATGTAGCCGCCGCAGCCAGCACGTTAGGCGCGCAGCCGACGCACACCGCCACATCCACCGCGCCCAGCTCCTCCAGGTAGGCGTCGAAATGGCGGCCTTTCACCACGCGCATAGCCATTTCTGTCTTCGAGAACTGCATACAGCGGTGAAAATCGACGTTCTGCCCGTAGCGCGAGTGGTGGGCGATCACCACCCCGGAGCTAATGTAACTACCTCCGTCGCCAGCGCAGTGCATCAAGAGCGGCAGGCGATCCAGGTCGGGATGGTCCTCGACAACTTCCTGGCAGGGGGCACGCTCGACCACCTTGCAGGGCGAACGCGTCTCGATTGCCCGCGCCAAAGCCGGGATGATGCCCGCCACCGGCAGCCCGAAGTAGTCTGCAAAAGCTGCCTTGGTGCAGAACAGGTTGCCCACCACCTGGAAGCTGGACCCAGAAACATGCTCGAAGAGCACCGGCGCGGGCTCCAGCTTTTTGAGCACTCCAGCGACCTGGTATTGTTTCGAGGCCGGGGCGTGCACGCGTTTCAGCTCGCCGCGCTCATCCAGTATTTGCAGATAATCTCTCAGTAACATGCTGCCTCATCCCAATATCCGGGCATAAATCTGCCCATAGATGCTGCTTCCACCATGATTATATCGGATATACCTCCAGGGTCCGGCATATAGACATCAACCGATACCGCTAAGTGGGTTAGAAGAACAATTCGACCAGCACACAGGGTTATGTGCTGGTCGAATTTAAATACACGAGCTTGAAAGAGGGGCTGCCTGCTCTCCAGACAGCCCTTCTTCGTTTCTCTACTTAAAGTCAATTGGGGACCAAGAGAACCTTGATCCCCAATATGGGTCGATGTTTGGTTTTATTTTCACACCAGGGGCTGTGCAAAATGCGAGCCTTTTGGGACGCCCCCTCATTTAGGTACTGTGTGAGACGGTTATTTCTGCTTGAGCAGATCGCGGATCTCGGTCAGCAGCACAACATCGGCAGGTGGCGCAGGGGGTGCTTCGACTGGCTTGGGCTTTTGCAGTTTGTTAATGGCGCGCACAATCATAAAGAGCACAATAGCGACAAGGATGAAATTAACAATCGCCTGGATGAAATTCCCGTACGTGATGTTGGCGCTGCCTACTGTGATCGCCAGGGCGGAGAAATCCAATCCACCGATGATCACGCCGATGATGGGCATGATGATGTCGTTGACCAGCGAGTTGATGATGGCGACGAACGCGGTCCCAATAACCACCGCTACTGCCAGGTCGATGACATTACCACGCATGGCAAAGTCTTTGAATTCTTTTAACATATGCATCTCCTCTTTAGAATTTTTGAATCTAGACGAAATGCGGTGTTTTCGTCTAACTATTTGTTACATTATACCTGCTATAACCAAGATTAGCTCAAAAGAACACTGCTCGACCAGGATAATCACCTGCCCACAACCCCGATTTTCGGATTGCAGCACCCTGGAATGGGCGGATGGCCGCGTCACTGCTAGCTGGCGGCAGTGGTGCGAGCATACGGTTGGCTGCTTTCTCCCCAATCTATGTGTGTAAATTCGACTCTTTTCATGTAAAATTACCATAATGAGCGAAACTCACCTTATAAGGGTGGTCATTGCTGACGACCAACCCATTGTGCGCAGCGGACTGGGGGCGTTCGTGATGGCGTATGAGCGGCTGCAGCTGGTGGGCGAAGCGAAAGATGGCGAAGAGGCGGTTGAGCTGTGCGGCATGGTCCAGCCCGATGTGGTGCTGATGGATCTCAAGATGCCGCGCATGGATGGCATTGCCGCTACACGCACCATCCGCCTGCGCTGGCCGAATATCCACGTTTTGGTGCTGACGAGCTTCAAAGACAACGAGATGGTGCAGGGCGCGCTGGATGCTGGAGCAACGGGCTATCTCCTGAAAGACATCTCTGCGGACGACCTGGCTGAGGCGATCATTCAGGTGTACCAGGGGCGGACGACCATCGCACGCGAAGCCAGCCAGGCAATTATACAGGCTGAGCATATCCACCGGCTGGAAGAGGAGATACGCAGCGCCGACGTGAAGCCCGATACGCTGGGCCAGGTGCTGGCAGCCCACATTCCGCAGATATTCCCCGACAGCCAGGTACATGTGCGCGTCTTCCCCGATCAGAACCTGTACACTTACCCGCCCCGACCGGTGCACATGATCTCGGATGCAGCCTGGCGCTGGCTGCGTATGACGGATGGACCGAAGATCTATTCCCTGGGCGATGAATATCCGTGGGGTGGGGTGCATCCATCGGGCACGAGCCTGGCATTGGTGCCAATCCCATCCCTGCGGGGTGGGCCGGCATCCGGTGGGATTGGGATCTTCGTCAAGGGGGAAGTCGAAGACCAGGAAGGGTTCCTGCGCACGGTGGCCTCCCTGGCGCACCTGCTGGCACCCGTGCTGGAGCCCGCGCCAACGCGGACGAGCCCGCAAACACAGACGCGCGCCTCTCAGGAGCTGGAGATGGCCTGGCGCATCCAGGCGGGCATCTTGCCCGATGGAGCGCCGCTGCTGCGCGGCTGGGACCTGGCGGCTCGGCTGGAGCCGGCGCGTGAGACGTCCGGCGATTTTTACGATTTCATCCCTTTACCCAACAACAAGTGGGCCTTTGTGATCGCAGACGTGACTGACAAGGGCCTGGGGGCGGCGGTCTTCATGGCGCTGTGCAGCACGCTGATCCGCACGTATGCGGCGCGCTACCACACTCTGCCCGCCATCGCCATGAGCTCGGTCAACGAGCGCATCCTCTCGGACACGCGCGGCAGCCTGTTTGTCACCGCCTTCTACGGCATCCTGGAGCCGGACCTGGGGCGCCTGCGCTATGTCAACGCCGGTCACAACCCGCCCTTCATGCTCTCCACCGTGAGAGGCAAACGCGTCGACCGCCTGACCCGCACCGGCATGCCGCTGGGAATCTCCCAGGAAGCCACCTGGCAGCAGAAAGTGGTCAAGTTTGCCCCCGGCGACTTGCTGGTGCTGTTCACCGACGGCGTAACCGAGGCACAGAACAGGCAGGGTGATTTCTTCGGAGACCAGCGACTGCTGGATGTGATCCGCCGCAACATTGACCGCCCGGCAGGGGATATCCAGCAAGCCGTGCTGGACGAGGTGCAGCGTTTCACCGGCAACACCCCGCGTGAGGACGATATCGCCCTGCTGACCCTGTCCAGGAAGGTGTAGATTTTTCCCATTTATGGAACAGTATTGTGCATGCCACGCATGTTATACACCCATGCGTATTCCAGTCCACCAAGACGCACGGTGTACTCAGGCGCGAGCCGGGCGAAGTATTCCAATACCACTGCGCTGGGGAGCTGTCGCTGCACCTGCTGGACATAAAGCACGACATAATCGGCCTCCTGCAGCTCTTCCAGGCTTACATCTTCCGGCATCGCGGTAGTTATTCCCTTGAAGAAATAAGAGAAACAGGCATCCCCATACCAGGTGATGGCGCGCAGCCCGCCCGCCCTAGGGAGTGAATTGAGATAGCGCGCCGCCTGGTCTAACCCCTCACCCCAGCCGAGCATCATCACCCGGGCAGCCCTGGGTAAACCTCCGAGCATTGGGTTGAAGTAAGTGTAGTAGTAGGGATGAGTCTCCACCACACCTAAAACCTGCATCAGCAGGACGACCCCCACCAGGGCGACGGCAGCCAGACGAGCAGCGCGCCGGGGTAATCCATTCGCAAATCGCAGCCAGACGTGTTGAAGCAAGATGATCCACCCCCAGCCCGCCACCATGCCCAAGGGGGCGAGTATCGGCAGCAGATAGCGGTCGTACTTCTGCCCACCCAGGCTCATGAAGACGGTGTAAAGGGCGGCAAAGACGAGCAACCAGCTGATCACATCCAATTGAAGGCGGGGGATCCCCAGTCTGCGCCGGAAAATCAATGCCAGGAATGCCCACCCCAGCCCGATCAGCGTCGCGGGAGTCGCCCGCCAGAGATAAGCAACGGGATAGTAGTACCAGGCTGAGGCGCCGCTGGGGTAAATCTGCCCATTAAAAAATAACGCGTTGCGGTTGCCTTCCACTGCATATTCCAGCGCCTGGGAGAACATGCGCTGGAGGCTGCCCAGGGGGTCCACCCACATGGCGGGCCACAGCAGCACGAACACCGCAGCGGCAATGCCGAACCACCCCAGGAACGGGCGGACGAACGGCCATACCGCCCGCATGCTCAGATTTTTCAATCCTAGATGCGATCGGATTGCATCCGCCAGAACGAGCAGGAATATAAACGGGGCCAGAAATAAAGCCGGCGACTTGGTGAGCCAGCTCAACCCGGCCGCGGCGCCAGAAAGCAAAAGGCTGGACCGCCGTCTGCCGCGGTAAAGATAATCCATGAATGCCAGGAGCGATAAAAGCATCAATGCGCTGACCAGCCCGTCCAGGTGCAACAAGCGGGAGAGCGAGACCAGGAATGGGTCAAAGGCAATCAGCAGAAAGCCCAGCAGGGCCGGGTAGAAACCCATTAAGCGGATCACAAGGAAGAAGGAGCAGGCCAGCGATGCAGTGATCGCGGCAGCAACAAAGAAGCGCCCAGCCGAGAGCAAATCCAGCGGGCTGTGTTTATGCTGCTTGAGGAAGCGCTGGAAGCGTGTATGGCCTGCCATCTGCTCTCCCGCCTCATGGGCGTACTCCGGGTAACGCCAGGCGAATGCCGCGGCCCCCGCCCAGGTGATTGTGACACCCGGGTGCTCGCGCTGGAAGGTGTTCGCCAGGTCCCCCTGGACCAGGGCCTGGTAGAAGTTCGCCGAGCGCAACAGCCAGCGCGCTTCGTCGATGGTGGCGTAGCGATCAAGGGAGGTTCCGCGCGGCAGCCAGATCGCAATCAGCAGTGCACCAAATGCCAATAAGCGGACCAGGGGTGAGCGCCAGCCTGACAGGCTGCTCGTGCCGCTGGCGTTCTCCAAGCTGCCTAATTGGACAGGCTTCATGCAGACGCTCCCAGGCTCACTGGCGGAAGTCCCTGCGCAGGTAGAGCAGGCGCTTGCCCCGCGAGTAGAGCAGGCGGTAATCCTGCTCCAGGTAGGCCTCCAGCTCGGGGAACGAGCGCCGCCCGATGAGTACCTGTTCGGGATTCACCTCGTCCACAATCTGTATGATCTGCTCTTCGCTGAGCTCGCCAGTGGACAAACGCTTTTCCGACATCACAGCCAGGAAGGGTGTGACCGGAAGACCCACCCGGAAGGCGTACATCGGCAGGTTGGTGACCACCCAGCGAGTCTCCGGGGCATGGTTGCTCATCTTGACCAGGAACATCTGCTCTGGCCAGGGAGCATGGTCAGCGGCGGCAAAATACGGCGGGCGCACCATGTCCGGCACAACCCTGGGGGTGCGGTCCGCCAGGAGCAGGGCAAACCCGGCCAGGGCAGCAAAGGCAAGGAGACGACGCAGGAGGGGTAATTTCGACCTGCGCAACAGCCAGGTGATCAGCAGCAGACCCTCACCCGCGGCGATCCCAGCTAAAAGAGCCGCAGGAAAAGTGACCAGGAGCTGGTGGTGATACCACACCGGTCGGTGAAAGGAGAGCAGCAGGATCGCGGCGCCCAGCCAGGCGAGCAGGTAGATAGAGAGCCAGTTCTTGCGCACAAGGGCAAAGATAGTTCCTAGCCCAGCCAGGAGGAGCACCGCCCACGCCTCACGCAGATGCCAAGCAATCGGATGCGTCCCCGGGTATAGAGCCTCCATTCCTGACTGGCGCGCCAGAAAGTGTACGTCGAACAGCTGGCTCAAATTACCGGGTCCCACCAACCCCAGCCCCAAAGTGGCTGTCAGACCGGCAAAAACCAGGCTCCACAGTAAAGCAGGGGCGAGAAGAGCCGAATCCGGTGCGTCAGGACGGTGCTTCTCACCCAAAACCAGTCCAATCATGAAGATAGGGACTAAAAAGACGGTGAAAACCTTGACCAGGACCGAGGCAGCCAGTGCGGCCGCGGAGAGCACCAGCCACAGCCTGTATCGTTGTCGGTGCCAGAGCGCCAGCATCAGCAGGGAGACGCCCGCCAGGGCAATTGATGGCAGTCCGATCATCACCGATACGCTCAGCGTGGTGTAGTAAGGCAGCAAGAAGACGGTCGCGGCTCCCGCCAGCGCGTGCCAGGCACCCCAAGTGAGGTATAAAAGATAAAAACTGGATCCAACCAGAACAGCCGAGAAGACCAGCACCAGCGTCCGGCCCACATCCACTTCAAAGCCAAAAAGGCGGAATGTGCCAGCCAGCAGATAGGTAAAGAGGGGCGGCTGCTCGCTCCAGATCTCGGCGTACATCGAGTAACCCCGAGCGACCAGGAGGGCTTTCATTGCCTCAATCCCCTCGTCTGCGTCAAACTCAAACTGCTCGCGGAAAGGGGAAAAAACGAACATAACCAGGAAATAAGCAATCGCCAGAAACGTGCCGGAGAAGCGGCGCAAGAAGCGTAGATGGGGGGGACTGTCCATGCTCGGTTTGGCTGGGTTCACAGCCGATCCTTATTATACAACCCGCGTGGTTTATAATTCGTTGGACATACTCACATTCAGACTGCGTCAGGATGGTTGAGAGAGGAAGCACATGCAAAAAGACTGGCCGCGGCTGCTGAAACTGCTGCACGAAGAGCTGGGCTATCGCGTACAAGAAGGGGGCACTGCTCTGGGATATGAGCTGTTCAGCGTCGACCTGTCGTCCTGGAAGCTGCGCCTTTCCAGCCGCACGGCGGTCATCTGGGTGAAGACCAAAGACCTGGACGGCGTGGCCTCGCAGCACCTCATGCAGAGCCTGGCGGACGTGACCCGCGAGCGCAGCCTGAGCCGCCAGATCGTCCTGGTGCTGCTGGATGGCAACTCCTTCCCGCTCTTCCGCCACCGCACCAGCCTGAACAACAACCTGGTGCTGGTGGGCGCCGAGGAGCAGAAAAATGTGCTGCAATCCCGGCGCCCGAGCGGCGAGCTGCTGGACCTGATCTCTGCCCAGGTGCCGATCTCCTACCTTTCGCCGTACGAGACACGCGCCCCGGTGACGGGCAGCCGCTTTTTCGGCAGAGAGCAGGAGGTGGCGCGCATCATCGCCAACCCCGATACCAACCACGTTATCCTGGGCATCCGCCGCATCGGAAAGACCTCCCTGCTGCGCGAGACCGAACGCCTGCTCAACGAACGCCAGGAAGCAGCGCGCGTATTCTACCTGGAATGCAGCGACCTGCTGTCTACCGATGACTACATCCGCGAAGTGGTGCGTAAGCTCAACCCGCGCGAGCTGCCGCGCCTGCACATGCAGAAGTACGTCTTTTTCTTCCCGAACTTTTTAGAGCGCATGAGCAAGCAGCTCAAGACCAAGATCATTTTCCTGCTGGATGAGATCGATAACCTGGTGATCATGCAGCGGGGCGATTGGGAGCTGTTCCGCATGCTGCGCGCCTCGTCGAATAAAGGCGCCTGCCAGTACATCATTGCCGGCTTCCGCGAGGCCATGCGCGAGCAGTACATGCTGGATTCGCCGTTCTACAACTTTGCCCAGGAGATCCGCCTGAACGAGTTCACCCGCCAGCAGGCGCGCGAGCTGATCATCACCCCCATGGAGAACCTGCGCGTGCGCTTCCGCAACGAAGAAGAGGTTGTCAACCGCATTTACGAAGAGACTGCCGGGCACCCCAACCTGATCCAATACTACTGCCTGATCCTGCTGCGCCGCCTGGACGAGACCGGCACGCGCGAGATCACCCCGGAAAGCCTGATCGACGTGTACACCGACGAGGGGTTCACCAGCCACCTGCTGACCTCCTTCATGCAGAACACCGAGAACCGCGAAAAAGCCCTGATCTATGCCATCCTGCTGGCCTCCGAAGAGACGTGGAGCAAGGGCTTCGGGCACGAAGAGATAGATGCGGTGCTGCGCAAGGGCGGCATCACCCTGCAGCAATCTGCCATCGACGAGGCCTGCAACCTGCTCACCCTGGCGGGCATCATCCACCGCAAGGGGCGCGAATACACGTTTACCTCCCCGGTTTTCACCCGTGTCCTCCAGCAAGCCTACGACCTGAACTATTTATTCCGCAAGGTGAAAGAGGAAGGCTATGATCGGGTTTGACGCCAGCCTGGAGACGCCGGCGGTCGCCCGCTACCACCGGGAGGCGATCGAACAGATCATCCAGAGCGTGGAGGAGCGCGTCTTCTGCGCCTTGCTGGGACCGCGCCTGTGCGGTAAGACCATCCTGCTACGCTTCATCGAGACTCACCTGGCTCCGCTGTTGGGCTGGACCTGCGCCTATATCGACCTGCAGGAGCTGCGTTCTGTCACCCAGCAGGAATTCTTCTCGGACCTGATCGAGCAGACCGCTCACCGGTTAGGCGAGCAGACCGGGCAGACGCTGGCGCTGCCCGAGGGACTGCCCGCCAGCAGTGCCGGCTTCCGGGCCTTCCTCGCTGACAGCCTGGAACGGCTCGGCAGGGACGTAGTGCTGATCATCGACCCGCTGGAAGCCCTGCCCACAGACCTGGTGCAGGCGCTGCTCACCTCGCTGCGCGCCGCCTATATGGACCAACAGAACATGGACCAGCAGGTTACGGTGATCGTATCAGGTGCGCTGGGCCTGGCGACCCTGGCGGTAGGCGAATCGTCGCCCTTCCGCGGCATTGCCCGGCGCGTATTTATCGGCGACCTGACGGAGAGCGAGAGCCAGGCATTGATCCTGGATTACCTGGCGGAGCAGGGCGTCGGCACAACCACATCTGCCCTACGCAAGCTGCTGCATGCCACGCGCGGTGATACCTACCTGATTCGCAGCATCAGCCTGCGCTGCGCCGAGCTGGTCAATGCGCGTCCGGCGCGCGTGGTGCGCACCAGGGATGTCGATGTCGCCATACGGCGCTTCCTGCGCGGCGAGGTGCTGCAGTATGCGCCGCTGCTGGAAGCCATCCGCTTGATCGAAGAGGACCCCGACCTGGTGGAGTGCATCCTGCGCCTGCTGGAGCACGAGCGCGTGCCGCGCTCAGCCCTGCCGCTGCCGCTCTCCCCCGACCTAGACCCCCTGTACCTGACCGGGGTGGTAGAGACGGCTGGCGGAGACGGCTACCGCCTGCAGAACTCGATCTACCGCGAGTTCCTGGCGCGCCATTTCACCCCCGAGCGGGTGGGACACGTGCTGGCGATGGCAGGCCGCTGGGACTCGGCCATCGACTACCTGGAGGCCAGCATCCACCAGGGCAACCACCAGTCGCGCGCCGACCTGCTGCCGGCGGCGATCAACTCGATCTACGCCGCCCAAGACCTGGGGCAGGCAGTACACTTCCTGCGCCGGGCGCTGGCGGCTGCCTTCGGAGTGAGCGAATCACAGGTATGGCTCAGCCCGCCGCAGGAGAACCTGCTGCGCCTGATCGGCCCGGCTGGGGTGAACATCGGCAGCCAGCCGCTCGAAGAGCTGCAGATCGCCCTGAGCGCCGACCGCCTGGAGACGCGCTCCTTCCGCCAGCAGGTGCCGCTGCGCGGGCAGGAAGGCGAGCAGCGTGCCGTGCGCGCCATACCGCTGATGATCCCGGGGCGCAAGCCGGTGGGGGTGGTCACGATCTATGATGAGCTGCTGGAACAGCTTTCCGGGGACAAGCGCGAGCGCGACCTGCAGCTGGTTGGATTCCTGAACCAGGCCGCGCGGGCCCTGCAAGCAGTGAGCACCCGCCGCCAGGAGCTGGCGCTGGCAGGGCGCATGCAGGCCAGCCTGATGCCGGTAGATTTTCCCAGCCTGCCCGGCTGGCAGTTCGCCGGAGCATGGAGACCAGCGCGTGAAACCTCCGGCGATTTCTATGACCTGATCCCCCTTCCGGACGGGCGGCTGGGATTAGTGATCGCCGACGTGGTCGACAAGGGCATGGGGGCAGCCCTGCTCATGGCGCTCAGCCGTACGCTGATGCGCACCTACGCCGACGATTATCCCGACGAGCCGGAGCGCCTGCTGCACATCGCCAACCGGCGCATCATCGCCGATATCGGCGGCGGGCTGTTCGTGACCCTGTTCTACGGCGTGCTCGACCCGGCAACCGGCAGCCTAGTGTACGGCAACGCCGGTCACCCACCGCCCTACCTGTTCAGGAGCGATCCAGACCAGCCGGTCGAGGCGCTGTTCCGGACCGGGATGCCGCTGGGCATCTCGGAAGATTCAACCTGGGAGCGGGGAGCGATCCAGATCCCGCCTGGCGCCCTGCTGCTGCTGTACACCGATGGGGTGCAGGACGCCCAGAACCCGCAGGGCGAGTTCTTCGGGGAGAAGCGGGTGCTGGGCACGGTGCAGGCGCAGCGCGGCAGCTCGGCCCGCCACATCCAAGAGGCCCTGATCGCCTCGGTGCTGGATTTTGCCGGCTCCGAGCCGCAGGTAGATGATATTGCCCTGGTGGTGCTGGTGCGGGAGTGATTAACGCACAGGGAATTAAAAAGGGTTTCCTACTTGTTGAACATTTCGAAGGGGAGCCAGTGGCGAGATCAGCCCTCAGCTGACCGCTTTCTTCACAAGTGCGCTGATCCTTGCCTCTTCGGCGGCAGTCAACTCCTTCAGCGCGAAGGCGGCCGGCCACATGGCGCCTTCGTCGATGTTCGCCACGTCGTTGAATCCGAACGTCGCGTACCGCGTGTTGAACTTCTGGGCGCTTTGGAAAAAGCAGACGATCTTGCCGTCCTTGTTGGCATAGGCGGGCATCCCGTACCAGGTTTTCGGCGAGAGGGCCGGCGCGCTGGCTTTGATGATCTCATGGAGCCGCTTGGCCATGGCGCGCTCCGGTTCCGGCATCTCGGCAATTTTCGCCAGCACGGCGCTTTCCCCTTCTGCCTTGTTCTTGTTCGCGCGGGCTTCCGCCTTCAACTCTTTGGCGCGCTCCTTCATCGCGGCCCGTTCCTCGTCCGCGAATCCCTTGGACGTCTTGCCGATCGTGGTAGTGCTCTTACCTTGGTTCATAAGAATCTCCTTCAATTTGTTTGAATTCGTGTGCCGCAAGTCACCCTATCAGAGGGTATAGCACACATATTTCAACAGCTTTGACAACAATTACCAAGCGCCCAACTATCGGGAAGATCTTTTTCACTTCTACCCAATGGTTCGGCTCAGGTTGAGCGATCCGTCTGCAGTCTGTAAGCTCATCCTCAAGGCTTGTGCGCATGAACGCGCTGCAGACCGCCCTCATAACCCCCGGCTGCACATGTCGTTGGCGATCTGGGCTGCACTCGAATAACTGCGCAACAGGGGCTTATCCGGCGGCTTCGTATGCCTGCCGGATCCAACCCAGCAGCTCGGCGTCAACTTCAGCCGGCGAGGTCAGGAAGACCTTGTACTGGCACATCCCACCCGGAGGCTGCGCCTCCAAACGACCGGATGCTTCCATGCCCTTCATGTTCAGGCCCACCTCGAAGCGCCCTCTACTGGCAGGCCCCAGCATGGCAAACTGCCGCTTGCGCCGCAGGCTGACATAGCCC
>Ga0105100_10000829_pt1 | contig 18018 bp, 8 predicted proteins | sample PPLLak12cMay2015_2_FD_87033 | JGI IMG/M metagenome (GOLD analysis project Ga0105100, IMG submission 87033) | Freshwater sediment microbial communities from Prairie Pothole Lake near Jamestown, North Dakota, USA - PPLs Lake P8 Core (1) Depth... | ecosystem: Environmental > Aquatic > Freshwater >...
CTCGGCATCCACGGTGTAGTCGACGAGGAACTCCTCCGCCGTCGCCGCCGCCTCATCGGGGGGCGACGTGCGCGCGACCTCGGCCACGCGGCCTGCGAGCGTGGCGCGCAGCCCGCCCGCGCGGTCGGCCACCGCCGTGCTCGCGCGCCGAATGGTGCCGTCGGCCGCGGGGAACTGCATCACCGATCCGAACAGGCCAGCGGCGGCCTCTGGCCCGAGTGCGCCGGCTACCAGCGCATCGACGGCCTCGGGCCCGACCACTTCGCCTTCGCCATCCGATGCCACGGCCAGCACCACGCGAGGCGCGTGCTCGAGCAGCAGGTCCGCGAATCGCGCAGACGAGGCCCACGCCTCGGGCAGCAGCAGGTCGAACGCCACCACCGCCGCGCCCTGGGACAGCGCCCGCCCGAGAGGGTCGGCGAACTCGTCGCCGCGTACCGAGAGCGGGCGCGCGTCGCCGGCCAGGCTCTCCTCATCGATGCTGACGAGCAGCACACGCGAATCCGGCGGCACCGGTGGGTGAAGGGCAAAGCGGAGGTCCTCGGTCGCGCCCTCGAGCCGCTGGACCCAGGTGAGGTCGGACAACCAGGGACCGGCCGCCGCGAGCACGGCCGCCAGCGCACCCGCCAGCAGCACGCGGCGCGGTCCTTCCCGCCGCCGCCATCGCGCGCGGACCAGCTGCCGCGCGGACACGTCGAGCGCGTGGGCGACCACCGTCGCTCGATGCGGCCGGTCGGACGCGCGTTTCGACAGGCCTGCCAGAACGGGTGCATCGACCGCAGGCGGCACCTGCCTCGCCACGGCCGACGGCGCCGGCGGCGCGGTGGTCAACTGCGCGCGGATGACGCTCGCGGTGTCGCCCTCGAACGGATGACGGCCTGTGAGCATCCGGTAGGCGAGCACCGAGAGCGCATAGATGTCGGACGCCACAGAGGGTGGCTCGCCGCGCAGCCGTTCGGGCGCGGCATATTCGGGCGTGCCGTCGAACCGTCCGACGACATCGGCAGGCGCCTGCTCCGCCGGCACCTCTGTCTCGGTCCGCGCCACGCGCGCCAGCCCGAAGTCGATCACCTTGACGATGGCGCCGGAAGGCGGCCCGAGCACCAGCACGTTGCGCGCCGTCAGGTCGCCGTGCACCACCCCGAGCTCGTGCGCGTGATCGAGCGCGGCGGCGACCTGGCGCATCCACGACGCGGCCACCTCGAGGTCCATGGCTCCCGCGCGCGAGCAGGCGGCCTCGAGCGTCTCACCCTCGACCAACTCCATCACCAGGTAGGGCGTGCCCGCGCCGCGCAGGTCCACCCCGAAGTCGATCACCGAGACGATGTGCGGGTGAGAGAGGCGGCCGAGCGCCTCGGCCTCGAGACGGAACTGCTCGAAGTCGCGCGCCGCCAGCTGGTCACCGGCGTGCAGCACCTTCACCGCCACCGGCTTCTGCAGCGCGATGTGCGTGGCTCGATACACCTGGCCGAACCGCCCTCCGCCGATCACCTCGTGCAGCGCGTACTTGCCGTCGAGGACCCGGCCGGCAATCGCGGGTTCGGGAGCGGTCGCCATCGTCGGCCAATTATGCGCGACCCCGAAGATTCTCGCGTGTGAGACGGGCCATCTCACTCTTGCGACCCGCCCACGCGCGCCACGCAGGCGTCCTCCTGGTCGATTTCACCGCAACGCCTTCGCAGCCCGAGGCTTAGCGCCATGCACGGCGCGCGTTCCGGGTTCGACGCGCGGCTGGCACGCTTGCTGCCCTGCAGTCGCTCGTGCTGCCCAGATCTCGCGTTTCCATTCGCAAGCTCCCGTCGGCACGGGGCGTCGGCGTGCGCGCGCTCGTGCTGATGCTCGCCATCCTCGACCCGGGCGTGGTGGCCTACGCGGGACAGGACACCAGCGGTATTCCACTGACGGCCTCGGCGCCGCCCGATGCACCCGACTGGCTGCATCCCGTCGACACGCTTCGCCTTCGCCTGAGCAGGCCCGTGCGACCCGAGGAAGGACGCGTGGCGGTGCTCGTGGGCACGACCGACTGGAGCGGCCTCGCCGAGCAGGCCGGTGACACCATCGCGGTGCGTCCTTCCGGCGTGGGCTTTCCTCCCGGAGAACACGAAGTGTCGGTCTACCTCGTCGGCAGGGACAACGAGTGGCGCGAGATCGGGCGCTCCACGCTGCGTGTGCTCACCCAGGGCGGATTCCAGAAGGCCGTGGCCCAGCCCACCTTGGAACTGGGCCTCACCGGGCAGGCCGCAATCGGGCGCACGCCGGAGACGCCCGCCGAACCGCGCGACACGTTCCAGGATCTCAACGTCCGCGTCGGTATCGACACCACGCACGTGCGCAACGGCTGGACGACCACCAGCCAGGCGCAGGTGGTGGGCGTGGACGAGCAGCAGCAGGCCCTCCGCTACGACACGCTGCAGGGCGAGGCCCCGATGGTCGATCTCAGCAGCTACCAGGTGGCGCTCCGCAACGGCATCGTCTCGCTCGATGCCGGGCACACGGCGGTCGGCACGCATCGCCTGCTGCTCAACAGTTTCGCCTCGCGCGGATTGTCCGGATCGCTGCGCCTGGGCCCGGTCGTGGATCTCTCGCTGTCGGCCGTCAACGGATCGGCCATCGTCGGCTACAACAACCTGCTCGGCGTCGCCGAGAGCGACCACCGCATCGTCAACGCGACGGTCGGCCTGGAGCTCGTGCCGAGGCGGCGTGGCGCCCTGCGCGTGGACGCCTCGCTGATGAACGGCGCGGTGCAGCCGCTGGCGAACGTGAACCAGGGCGCGGTGCGCGACCCGGAGGAGAGCCGCGGCGTCGGCCTGCAGGTGAAGGCGAGCGACGCGGGCGCGCGCTTCCAGCTGGCCGCCGGCGTGGCGCGCAGCCGTTTCGTGAATCCCCAGGATCCCGAGGCGCCGCCCGGGCTTGCCATCGTCTCGGTGCGCGAGACCACGCGCGATGCGCGATACCTCGACGCGAGCTACGCGCTGGTGCAGGGCGCGAAGCTCGGCGAATCTGCGCAGGCGAACCTGACGACGGCGTTCCGGCACAGCCGCGTGGATCCGCTTTACCGTTCCGTGGCGCTGCCGGTGCGCGCCGACCTCGAGCAGAACGCGGTGGACGTCACGGCCGGGCTCGGGGCGTTCGCCTCTCAGTTCACCTACGACGTCGCGCGCGACAACCTTGCCGAGATCAGCTCCATCCTGACGACGCGCACGCGGCAGCTGCTCTGGACCAATGCGCTGCCGCTGCAGGCGTTCGCCGGCCGCAGCGCCAGGGCGGCGGCGTGGCCCACGGTGAGCTATGCGTTGACGCGCGTCCACCAGTCCGGCGATGGGCTGCCCGAGGGCGGGCTCTTCGACTCGGCCTCGCAGGTGCCCGACCAGGTGAGTCTCAACCAGGCGCTTGGCGTCGTCTGGCAGGGATCGGTGTGGCGCGGGGGCTACGGCTGGAACCGGTCGCTCCAGGACAACCGCCAACCGGGGCGCGAGCGGGCGGACCTGCTCAACGTCGTCCACACCCTGCAGGTCGGCGCGATGGCGTCGACGACGCTCGACGCCGGCGTCGAGCTGGCGTTCGAGGATGCCGACAACCAGGAGTCGCTCCGTTCGGATCTCACCCGGCGCGTCTCGCTGAACCTCACGTGGCGGCCGGCGCAGCGCACGACCTTCGCGGGAGTCGTCACCCGCAACTATCTCGAGGACCTGCCGCGCACGGCCGAGCGGCGCACGACGGACGTCAACGTCACCTTCACCCAGGGCGTCGCCTTCCTGCGCAACCACCCCAACCGCCTGCAGGCGCAGTTCTTCGTGCGCTACGTGCGGCAGACCATCTACGGGCTGCTCGTCGGCATGCCCGAGGCGAGCGACACGCGGTTCTGGACGCTCAACACCGGTCTCACCCTCCGGGTCTTCTGAGGACGCCTCCGATGCTGCTCCGCTGCCGCTCATCTCGCTTCCCCCTCGCACACAGCGTGGTCGTCGCCCTGGCCATGGCTCTCCTCTGGGCGGCACCGGCGCCAGCGCAGATCCGCGTGCATCCCACCGGCGTCAACGTCAACTCGCAGGGGGCGACGACGGTCTTCCTCACCTTCGGCGGGTTGAACGGCTACCAGCCCATCGAGGCCCTCTGGTGCAGCCGGCTGATCTCGGCGGCGCCGGACGTCGGGCTGCGGTGCGATCCCTCGACCATCCTCGGCAGCCTGCCAGTGCGCTACGACCAGTCCACCCTCGGGACCGGATCGCTGACCGACATCATGTCGATTCCCCCATCGGTGGTGCGTCGCGCGTACCAGGCCGCCGAAGCGGGCGGCGATTCGGGATTCTTCTACGTGCGCCGGTTCACGAGCGCCGCCGGAGGGCGAGACCAGTACGTCGCCGTCACGTGCCGCATGGCGGGGGGCGGCGCGCGCGTGCCGTTCTCGCTGCTGGACGTGGAGCTCGGCTTCGACGTTGAGACGCCCGTGTTGTACGTGCGGAACGGTGATCGTCCGCCGGCCGTGCGGGCCCGCATTGCCTACAACGGCACGGGACGGCTGCGCGGCCGGTGGGAAGTGGTCATGCCGGGCGAGGAGCTGCCCTCGGCGCGGGACCTGCTCACCGAGGCCACGCTGCCCCTGGAAGAGCGGGGCACGCAGCGTCGCTACACCGAGATCGGGCGCTTCAACGTCTTCCTGTCTCCGTCCAGTCGCGCGTTCACGCTGCCCGGACCGGATCCGCGGCGGCTGCCGACCAGCGCCGACGGCTTCTACTACGTGCTGCTTCGTATCGAGGCGAGCGACGACAAGGAAGGCGACTCGAGCCTCGCCAGCGCCGGTGCCGGCGTGGGCACGGTCAACGCGGGGGCGGTCGCAGGGTTTCCGCTCCCCACCATCCGCTACGTCGTGGGCGGCGAGCGCACCGCCGCCATCGACGGCGGCACGCCGAACGACGTCCGACTGCTGGCGCCGGTGGAGGAGGCGGTGGTGCCGTCGGTCGGCCTCGATCTCGCCTGGCTCGAGCTGCCGCAGGCCGACGTCTACCGCGTGGAGATGGCCGACCCGTCCGGCCAGGTGGTGCTCTCGGCGCTGGTGCCGAACGGGGTCAGCGCCTATCGGGTGCCGCCGTTCCTGAAGGACCGCGCTCCGGGCGGCCAACTGCGCTGGCGCGTAGTGGCCGTCGATTTGACGGGCCGCGACATCCGCAGCAGCGCGTGGCGCCGGCTGCGGGTGGAGTGAAGGCAGAAGGCAAAGGCAAAAGGCAAAAGGCGAAAGGGAGTGTCCATCATGATTCGCAGCACGCTTTTCGGTCTCGTCGCGCTCGCGCTCGTCTCGTCCTCGGTCCCGGCTGCGGCGCAGCCCGCCGCGTCGCTCTCCATCGCGCGCATCTTCCACAACGGCGCGCTGCGGGTGGGTCCCAACACCTTCCGCGTGACGGTGAGGAACACCAGCAGCACGAAGCCCATCCTGCCGCGCGAGGTGGTCATCGTGAAGCTGCTCGTGCTCGATGCGAAGCAGAAGGAGACCACCTACGAGGCGCGGATTACGACCGGCATCGGCACCAACGGCGATCAGACGGCGGCGTTCCCCAACGTGGCGCTCGCCGCGCCGGGGCCGTACACCGTGACGGCGCGGGCGGCCACGGACTTCGCGGCCGGACGCGCCAATGCCGTCGCACCCGACCGCACGGAGGTGTTCAACGTGGGCGGCGCCCAGGCGGCCGCCGCCAACCAGCTGACCGTGCTGGTGAGGAAGCAGAACGGCATGCCTGGATCGAACCTGCGCGTGGCGCTCAAGGCCAACGGCCGCGAGCTCGACTGGAAGAACACCGGCGGTACCGGCGAGGCGAAGTTCACGAGCGTGGCGCCTTCCGCAAATGGCCAGGCCTACGAGATCGAGGTGAAGCAAATCAACACGGTGCTCGCCGCCATTCCGTACACGATGCCGGCGCAGGCGGCCACCTACGAGGTGAAGGTCCCATGACGCCGCGACCCTCGACTGCAGGCGCCGGGTTCCTGGCCCTGTCAGCCCCGTCGCGGACGTCCGCGGGGCTGCAGCGGCTGATGGCGGCCCGGCCGCGTCCGTAGGCGCCAGCCGGGGATTGGGTGTCGCGAGGGTACACGGAGGGGAGGAAAAGCATGGTGCTGCTCAGTCGCGTGCTCGTGTGGTCTGTCGGTGCCATGACCGCCGTCCTCGTCTCCTCGGCCTCGAGCGCCGCGCAGCCGGGAGCGCCGCAGATCACCAAGGTGGTCGTCAACGGGGGCGCCAACCTCACGAATGCCGACCAGGTGAACGTCGAGGTGCTCTACACCCACCCAGCGGCACCGGGCGCGCCTATCCCGTACTACCGTCTCCGGGTGAAGCCGCCGAACCGCGGCCTGCCGGCGTGGGGCGAGTTCCTCGACGCCGGGCAGCGAAACGTGTTCGTGGCGGTGCTCACACCTCGAGGAGCGACGCCGGTGGGCGGTACCTACGAGATCCAGGTGCAGCTGCGTGACGCAGCCGGGCGGGAGTCGGGCGTGGCCGGGGGGCACGTGATCCGGGCCTCGCCCACACCTTCGCAGCTGCCCCCGCCAGTCGAGTACCGCGTGAGCGGATCCGAAGTGGCGACGCTGATCGGGTTCGCGCGGCTCCAGGGAAACCTCAACACCGCCGAGCCCCTGAACAGCACCAGCAACTGCTCGTCATGGCAGAACGACGGCCACTGGCACCTGCGGATGCAGAAGCTGGTGATACCGGTGCCGCTCGGCACCGAGGCCGCGCCGGCACCCCGCTGCCGGTTCGGGTTCTTCAAGGGCAAGGCCCTGCAGTACGGCTGGCATCTGAAGTCCGCGGCCTTCGAGAGCTGGCCGCAGCAGCCCGCGACGTGGGTGATCGAGAACCCCATCAAGTCTACCGGCATCGATGCGTGGTTCTCGATCGCCGCCACCGCCACGGGTTCGATGGGCTCTGGTGAGATCAGGCTGCGCGAACTCGTACTCGAGGGCCCACCGGGCGCCGAGTGGCGCAAGGCGTTTCAACCGTGAGGTTCACCATGCACGCGCGACGTTCACTGACAGCTCTGCTCGCATCATTGTCGATGCTGATGGCGACCGCCGCCGCTGCTCAACCCCTCGGCACGTTCCGGTGGCAGCTGCAGCCGTTCTGCAACGTCGTCACCGTGAACGTCGTGCAGGCCGGGGCCGTGTACACGCTCGACGGCTTCGACGACCAGTGCGGGGCCGCGCAGCGCGCGCCACTGGTCGGCACCGCCACGCCGAATCCGGATGGCACCATCGGTTTCGGGCTCCATGTCGTCACCGTGCCGGGCGGATTCCCCGTCAGCGTGGATGCGCGCATCAGCCTGTCGTCACTCAGTGGGACGTGGAGCGACAGCGCGGGGAACAGCGGGGCGTTTACCTTCAATGCCAGCACGGGCGGTGACCCGCGCACCACACCGGTGCCGGCTGGCGGCGGCGACATCACGGGCGTGGCCGCGGGCCTCGGCCTCACGGGCGGCGGCGTGTCCGGCGATGTCGCGCTCGCCATCGACCCGACGGTGGCGCAGCGCCGCGTCACCGACACGTGCCGCGCTGGTGAGGCCGTGCGCACAGTGAACGCGGATGGCACAGTCGTCTGTGAACGCATCAATGCGGGGGATATCACGGCGGTCACGGCCGGGCCGGGACTCGCCGGTGGCGGCACAGCCGGTGCCGTAACCATGGCCGTCGACTTCGGGGGCCCCGGCACGGCGCCCACCGTCGCTCGCAGCGACCACACGCATGCGGCGTCGGGCACGGGGAACACGGCGGTAGGCACGGGCGTGCTGCTCGTCAACACCGGACCGGGCAACACGGCGCTCGGTGTGGGTCCGCTGGCCGCCAACACGTCCGGAAGTTACAACGTGGCGATTGGCCTCGACGCCCTGACCGCGAACACGACGGGCGCCGGCAACGTGGGCGTCGGTAGGCAGGCCTTGCGCGCCAACGAGCAGGGGGGTGTCAGCGTCGCCGTTGGCGACCAGGCCCTCGGGGCCATCGCGTTCTCGGTTTTCAATACCGCCGTGGGTGGACGCGTTCTGGAGGCACTCACGACGGGCGTGCAGAACACGGCGATTGGCACCGCGGCACTCATGGCGGCAACGTCCGGCAACAACAACGTCGCCGTCGGCGTCGGTGCCGGCGCCACCCTGACGACAGGCAACGGCCTCACGCTCGTCGGGGCCAATGTCACCGCCTCGGACGGGCTGACAAATGCCACGGCCGTCGGGCAGTCGGCGACCGTCACTCAGAACAACTCGCTCGTGCTCGGCAGCATCGCCGGTGTCAACGGGGGACAGGTCAGCACCAATGTGGGGATCGGAACAACCGCGCCCCTGGACCGCCTGCACGTAAACGGTGAGGTGCGCCTGGCCAGCTGCCTCAAGAATTCGTTCGGCAGCGCCATCGCCGGTGAGTGCGCGTCGGACCTCCGCTACAAGAAGGACATCACGCCGTTCGGCCAGACGCTCGACCGGGTGACGCGCCTGCAGCCCGTCCACTACTTCTGGCGTGCGGACGAGTTCCCCGACAAGCACTTCGGCGATCGACAGTCCTACGGCCTCATCGCCCAGGATGTCGAACAGGTCTTCCCCGATCTGGTCACCACCAACGAGGACGGCTACAAGGCGGTGAACTACAGCAAGCTGCCGCTGCTCGCCATCCAGGCCATCCGCGAGCTCGAGGAACGCAACCGGTCGCTCCAGGGCCAAATCGACGCACTGGCGGCCGTGGTCGCGGAACTGAACGCGCGCAGCCGCTGAAACGACTCGCGACCCCTCGACTCCCCCGCGCTCAGTTCCGACCGCTGAGGACGAACGCAGCCCAGTTGTACGGATGCGCGGTACCCGGGCGGCGCAGCATCGAGCGCTGCGCGCGCGCGAGAGCTTCGTCGATCGGCACGCCCCGTCGCACGTGGCGGTGGAACGCCTGCATCAGGTCAGGCGTGACTTTGTCCGGCACGCGCCAGAGCGACGCCACGACCGCGGGCGCCCCCGCGAACTGGAACGCGCGTGTCAACCCGAGCAGGCCTTCCCCGCCGCTCTCGCGGCTGCCCGCCGTGTCGCACGCCGAGAGCACCACCAGGCGCGCGCGGAGCCGCACCTGCTCGAAGATCTCCCACGCCTGGAGCAGGCCGTTGTCCCCGGCGGCGCCAGGCGCCGGCGTGGAAAAGGCCAGCGCCGAGTCGAGCGGGAACGCCGCGTTCACGAGGCCGTGGACCGCCACGTGCACGATGTCCGCGTCGGCCATCGCTTGTCGGACGCGCGTTTCCGACGCCTGGTCGTCGAGCAATGTCGATGCGCGAGCACCGTACAGCCGCCGCAACGCGTCGACTTCACGCCGGCTGCCCGGCAGCGGCGGCAACCCCACGGCGCCGACGCGATCGGTGCCGTCCGAACCGGGCGCGGTCTGCGGCCGGGCGTACACGGGGCTCCCCACGGCGAGCAGTCGAGTTCCGCTTCCACGGGATGCTGCGCGCGGAGCCAGGCGCCCGTAGAGCGTGAGCGACGGCACCTGGTGAACGGGTCGCCATTCGACCAGGTACTGCCGCGCGGGTCGCGAGCGCGGCGTCTCGCGGACGAGCGCCGCAAACGGCAACTGGTGCAGCGGGCCGTCGGGCACCACCAGCAGCCGCTGGCTCGCGGACAGCGTGCGTTCGGCCGGCGCCACGAGGCCTCGGTAGAGTTCGGCGGACAGCGCGTCGAGCGGCTCCATCTCGCCGTTCCGTCGCTCGATCAGCCGGAGCAGCCGGTTCACGCGTTCGGTCAGCGCCTCGCGTCCCCAGGGAATCTCGAAAACGTCGAAGGCGTCGGCCGACAGCAGGAACCCGTGCGACCGCGAGTCGCCGACGAGGTACGCGATGGCCATCGTCCCCGGCGGCAGCAGGCGGCGGGCGTTGTCCACGTCCAGCGGCGCCGACGGAGCGAGCGCGCCTATCCGCGGCGACACGCGGGCGATGTCGGCCTGGGTTGCCGCCAGCTTGAGCCGCACGTCGCGCAGCCGCCCGACGCGCTCGTCGATGCGGGCGGCGTCGCGGGCCGGGCTCAGCGTCGCAAGCTCGGCCTGGATGCGGTCGTACTCCGCCGCCAGCGTCCGTCGCGCTTCGTCCAGGGCCGGTGGCGCCTCGTCGCGAATAGCCACATCGCGCTCCGCGAGCATGGCCAGGAAGACGCGGGCGCGGGCGCGTTCCGACACGCGAAACGCCTCCGCCGCATCGCCCTGTGTGACCAGGAACGCCGCGTGCTCCGCGTACGACGCCGCCAGCCCGTCGCGGAAATCGGCCTGCGTGTCGAAGGCCCCACCCACGCTGCCGGTGAGGCCATCGAAGATCTCGGTGGCCCGCGCGTAACGCTCGCGGGCCTCCTCCGCGCGTCCACCTGCCGCGTCCAGCCGGGCCTGCGCCATCAGGTTCAGGCCCTCGTACACCGAGCCGGGCGCCACGCGCTGCCAGATCGAGCCGGCCCGGTCGTGGAGGCGCACGGCCTCGACCGTGTCACCGCGGCGCGCGGCCAGGCGGCCGAGCGCGTCGAGCGAGTCGGCCACGTTGCTGCCGTCGGGCGCCAGCTGCTCGCGAATCGTGAGCGCCTGGCGGTGCGCGTCCGCGGCCGCGTCCAGCGCGCCCGCGGCTTCGTTCACCTTGCCGAGCTCGGTGAGCGTGAACGCATGCAGAACCGTGCCTTGTGCCAGCTTCGCGCGAATCGCGAGGCTCGCGCGCGCCAGCCGCTCGGCCTCGGCCAGGTTGCCCGACAGCCGTTCCACGCGCGCGAGGTTGCTCAGCACCCCGCCCTCCTGCAGCGAGCCGGGCGCCGCCTGTCGGGCAAGGGCGAGCGCCCGCGCCAGATAGCCACGCGCGGAGGCCGTGTCGCGCCGCTCGATCGACATCAGGCCGAGATTGCCAAGGGTCGAGGCACGATCGAGGGGTGGAAGCCGCAGGCGCTCCTTCATCTCGAGGGACCGCCGGTAGTACGACTCGGCCTCGGCGTACCGCCCGCGCTGCATGGCCGCGATGCCGAGGTTGTTGAGCGCGGACGCCTCGTCTACGCCGCCGGGATCGAGCCGCGCGTGAACCGCACGAGAGGCCTCGAAAGCGCGCTCGGCCGCCGGCAAGTCACCGCTCTGGCTGCGCAGGATGCCGAGCAGGTTCAGGTTCCTGGCTTGATCCACCGAATCGGGCGCGATGTCCCCGGTCAGTTCCAGCAGGGCGCGGACACGCTTCTCGGCCTCGGGCAGGCGTCCACGACGCCAGTCCACGTCCGCCAGCGCGAACGCCAGGCGCACCGACTCGATGGTCGTCTGGGCGCGGCCGACCATCGCGAGGGCCTGCTCGAAGTACGGCGCAGCCTCCTCCAGCCGACGACGAGCGACCGCAATGCGACCAAGTTCGGCCAGCGCGTCGGCCTCGTCCCAGCTGCCGGCCGCGAGCGAGCGCCGGATGGCCAGCGCCGCCTCGGCCTCCCGCTTCGCCTCGTCGTGCCGGCCCTGCTGCCGAAACAAGGTGGCCCGCCGCAGGCGCCACGATGCGCGCAGCAGCGTATCGCCATCGTCTGCCGTCAGGGCGGCATCGATGGCGGCCGCGGCATCCTCCCAGCGTGACCGCCGGAGGGCCAGATCGAAGCGCGCGCCCAGCAGCACCTGCTGACGACGCCTGTCGTCCGCCACGCGCGAGGCCGCGCCGGCCGCATCCAGTTGCATGGCCGCCCGGTCGAAGGCCCGCTGGCCCATCAGGCGCTCGGCCAGGCGAACACGCAACCAGGTGGCATCCAGTTCCCGGCCTTGTGCGGCGAGTCGGATGAAGAAGGGTGAAACGCCAGGGTCGGGTGGTTCGACCGCACCGCCTGGCGGGGTCGGGCGCGCCTCGAGCAGGCGGCGCCACTCATCGTGGAGATCGCGCTCGAGGATGGGGCTTACCGAGAGGCCCAGGCGGGAAGTGCGGATGGGGAGGTCAATGGCGACGGACTCCCCACCGCGCCGCACGTCGAGCGTGACGCCCAATCGGGGCATGACCTCCAGCGCGAATTGGTCGAAGGCCCAGGGATCGGGCAGGGCGCCCTCAGTGGCGCCACCGCGGGCGGTGTCGCCCTCGCCTGCGACACGGCGCCACCCCACGATGACATCGTCCTGGCGGAGGCCAGCGACGGCGGCCGCCGATCCGGGGAGGACCGCGTCCACGACGAGACCGCGAGACGGCTGGTCGGCCGGCTGGGCCGCGTCCAACCAGCCCGGCCATAAGCACAGCAGAGCCGCGAGCGTTGTGTCGCGAACGAGTCGGCGGCGAGGCGCGGGGAGCATGGGGGAAGGCCTTACATACTAGCGAGGTTCCTCCGCCAACCGAGCATGGGCCCGCTCCGCGGTGGTGCGACCCACTTTCGGAAATGGTCCCCGATGTCCCGTTACGAAACACGACGACTCCGGGAAGAAGTGTGTAACTTATTCAGAATCAGATAGATAGGGGAGAGTACAAATCGGTATCCGCATTGCAGATGTGCACCTGACGTGCGCCCGCCACACTCGTCGGTCTTCGTGCTCGCCGCCGCTGCGCTCGCGGTGCCGCTGGCCCTCTACGCGGCCGGCCGGCCCGATGCGCCCCGCGCGCTCGAGATTGCCGGCTTCGCCGTCGCGGCGCTTCTGGCCTCGGCGGTCAACGTTCGCCCATCGTCCACGAGTGAGCTGGACGACATGCGCTCGTCCTTCGTCCTCGATTTCGCCACCCTGATCCTGCTCGGGCCTCCAGCCGCCACCGTCGTCGCGGCGTCGGGAGAGATCGCGAGCGGACTGGGGCCCTCCGGCGGCTGGCGCCGCGCCAGTCGGGTGCTCGTCGCCACCGCCACCAGCCTCGGCGCGCTGCACACCGCCGGCGCGGTCTTCGTCGGGCTCGGCGGGACCATCGGTCATTTCGAATGGCTCCGGGTGACGGCGCCGCTGGCCGGTGCCGTGGTGGCGTACTGTGTCGTCCGGACCGTGGTCGCCGGGCTCGTGATGCCGCTGGTCACGAGGCGATCGATCGAGGCGCGGTGGCCCGCGCGCCTGCTGCGCACCTGTCCGGCCCACGTGATCGGCGCCAGCCTGGCCGTGGGACTGGCCGAGGCGGTCGGGCGTGGCTACTGGGAACTGCTGGCCGTGTCGGCCCTCCCGCTGTATTTCGCGCACCGCGCCTACAGCGGTTACCTGGACGCCCACGACGAAGCGCGCCATCGTCACGAGGTCCTCGATTCGCTCCAGGGCATGGCCTTCATCAGCAGCCTCGGCGAGGTGACGCTCTGGAACGACGCGCTCGAACGGCTCGTGGGGTGTCCCCGCGAGCGCGCGCTCGGTCGCTCGCTCGTTGCGGCGGTTCCCGCGCTCGGCGGCTCGGAGCTGGAGCGGGCCATCGACGAGGTGACGAAGACCCCGGGTGTCCGTCCCGTGGCTCGGGTCACGATGCCCACGGTGGCGGGCGGGCGGGTCTTGGACGTGTGCATCCTGCCGGTCGAGGGTGGCACGACGCTGCTCTGGCAGAACGTCACCGAACAAACCCGACACGACTACGCGGTCAGACGGACGGAGGAGCGCCTCTCTCTGGCCGCCGAAGCCGCCAACGACGGGCTCTGGGACTGGAATCTCAGGACCCAGGAGTGCTTCTTCTCCGGCCGATGGCGCGGGATGCTCGGCCTGCCCGCCCGGGCCGGCAGCGGCCGCGTCGAGGAGTGGCTGGGCCGCGTGCATCCCGACGATGTCGGCGCATTCAAGGATGCGCTCAAGGCGCACATCACCGGCGCGACCAATCGCCTGCAGCACGAGCTGCGGATCCGCCATGAGGACGGTACCTACCGGTGGTTCCTGTGCCGCGGCATGGCCGCGCGGGGTGCGGGCCCGCGCTCGGCCCGCATCGCGGGATCGCTCACCGAGGGTGGCATCGCGAGGCATCGGGCCGACAGAGCGGCATCCCTGGACCCGTTGACCGGGCTCGCCAACCGCACGGTGTTCATCGAACGGCTCGGGCGGCGGCTGGCCGACGCGCGCGGGCGCTCCGGCGGCGACCGTTTCGCGGTGTTGTATCTCGATCTCGACCGCTTCAAGGTCGTCAACGACAGCCTCGGCCACCTCGTGGGCGACGAGCTGCTCACTGCGGTGTCGCGGCGACTCGAGTCGTGCCTGCGATCGATCGATGTCCTCGCGCGGCTGGGCGGTGACGAGTTCGCGATCCTGCTCAACAGCCTGGCGAACGAGGGACAGGCCAACGCCATCGCGTTCCGCCTCCAGGCGGCGCTGAGCGCACCGTTCTCGATTGGGGGCCGCGAGGTCTTCACCACCGCCAGCATCGGCATTGCGATCGGGCTGACCGACTATGCCAGTCCCGACGAGCTGATGCGCGATGCCGACACCGCCATGTATCACGCCAAGACGCGTGGCAAGGCTCGGCACGAGCTGTTCGATGCCGACATGCACGCGCGCGCCCGCGATCGACTCGGGCTCGAGAACGACCTGCGGCATGCGGTGGCCAACAAGGCGTTCGAGGTGCACTACCAGCCGATCGTGGCGCTCGCCACCGGCGCGTGCGTCGGATTCGAGTCGCTGATCCGCTGGAAGCGAAACGGGGAACCGGTCCCCCCGGACAAGTTCATCCCGCTGGCCGAGGAGCTGGGGCTCATCGAGCCGGTCGGCACCTGGGTCCTCCGCGAGGCGTGCCGCGCATTCGCGGACTGGCGGCGGCGGTACGCGGGCGGGCTCGACTACATCACGGTCAACGTCTCGAGCCGGCAGCTCGTGCAGCAGAACTTCCTGAGCGTCGTCGAGCGGGCGGTGCACGATGCGGGCCTGCAGCCCAGCGACCTCCGCCTCGAGATCACCGAGACCGCGTTGATGGAGAGCCCGCAGGCAGCGGCGGGCCTGCTTCGGGAGCTGCGCGACTTCGGGGTGAAGATCTACCTGGACGACTTCGGGACCGGCTATTCGTCGCTGAGCCACCTGCACCGGCTCCCGGTGGACGCGCTCAAGATCGATCGGTCGTTCGTGAACAGCCTGCTGCTCCCCGATCGGCCGGCGATTGTCGAGAGCATCCTCGCCCTGGCCCGCACGCTCAATACCAGCGTGGTCGCGGAGGGCATCGAGACCGCCGCGCAGGCGCACGAGCTGAATCGTCTCGGGTGCACGCACGCGCAGGGATATCTCTTCTCGCGTCCGTTGTCGGCGACGGCAGTGGAGGAACTGCTCACGCTGAACCAGCCGCTCGGCCCGAAGCGCGCGCTCGCGCTGCGCGGCGCCGTGGCCGAGGCCGAGGCCGAGGCCGAGGCCGATCACGAGGTGTCCTCCGCGCCGCGCCCCATCAGGTGGCCCGAGTTCATCCCCGCGCGCGGCGACCACCCCGTCGACGAACGGACGCCCAAGCTGGCCGGTGTCCAGAGCCGGTGACTGTTCCTCCCGCGCGCAAGCGCGGTCCCCGGCCGAAGGCCGGGCCCTCGTCCCAGCGGCGTGAGCCGCGGTCCTCCTAGATCACGACGGTGAACACCTGGAACGGCGCCCAGTAGTAGGGCCGCGGGAACCCCTGCGCGATGAGCGCGAGCTTGGCCTCGCGCAGTGCCACCGGTGGAGGCGCGCCGGCGGCCATGCGCTTGTAGACCTCGTCCATCAGGAGCGCGGTGGAGCGATCGTCCACGTCCCACAGCCCCGCGACCACGCGCCTCGTGCCGGCGCGCAGGAACGCCCACGCAAACCCCACCAGGCCCTCGCCCGAGTAGGCGCGCTCGCCCGCGCTGCGGCACGCCGACACCGTCACCAGCTCCGCGGACAGCGGCATCGCGGCCACGTCCCGCGCGTAGAGCTTGTAGTCCTGGGCCGCGCCCGACAGGATGACCGCCGAGTCGAGCGGGTTCTCCAGGTTCGCCACGGCGTGCGACGTGAAATGGATCATCGCGAACCGTTCCGGGCGCGCGCCCTTGAACGCCGCCGGCGATGCGCGCTCGCCGGCGAACGCGGTGACCGACGCGGGTGCGAAGTGTCGGCTGATGGCGCTCATCTCCGCCGGCGCGTAGCCGAGCGCCGGGAATTCCGGCGCGCGCGGTGTCGGGTTGCCCACGAGGAGGAGCGCGTGTGTGTTCGACGGTTTTGAAGTGCCGGCGCTTCGTGCGTTGCGGCTCAGCATGGCAAGGGACGGTGCCACCTGCACCGTCACATCCTCGATCCAGTAGTGCGGCGCGCCTCGTCGCACCGGCAGCGTCTCGAAGTTGAGGCGATGCAGGGCGCCGTCGGGCACCACGACGACGGAGGCGCCGCGCGGGATGCGGGTGGCCACGGGGGCGATCAGCGTGGCGTACAGGCGATCCCCCGCGCTGTCACTCGACGTCAGCGGGTCGGCCATCGCGTTCTGAATGGCGGCGTGGTGCTCCGCGACCAGCGCCTCGATCCTGTCGGCCGGCGGGAGATTGACCTTCCGTATCCCCGAGCCCTCGACGAGCCACAACGTCGATCGCTGCGGGCCCAGCCAGTAGAACAGCAACACGGCGTTCGCCTGCCTGGCCAGCTGCCGGAGTGCGACGGCAGAAGTCCGCGGCGGTGTCGCCGCGACGCCCTGCCGCTCGGCCAGCACGCGGCCGCGGCTCGAGTCGGCCACTTCCAGCGCGCGCTCCACCTGACCCTGGTCGAGGAGCAGGTCCACGTAGCCGCGGTAGAAGTGGATCAGGCGCGACGGGAACGAGATGCGGTAGTCGGTGCGAAGGAGCGCCGATCGCGTCTTCTCCACCGTCTCGAGTGCGGCGTCGAAATGACGCGCGGCGTCGGCGGGATGCTTGCCGGCCACGGCCAGGCGCGCCAGGCCGTCGTAGGCCATCCAGCGCACGGCCGGCACGCTCTCCGACGCCGCCAGCGCCTCCTGGAACAATCGCCGGGCCTCGTCTGCGCGGCCGCGCCCCGCGGCCACCTGCGCGTCGGTGACCAGGCGGAAGGCCTGTGGCGCGCCGGCACTTGCCGGTGCGAAGCCGACCGCCTCGTCGTTGAACCTCGCCGCGTCGTCCCACTTGCCCAGGACCACGGACGCCGCCGCGAGGTTGCGCGCCCACAACGCCGCGTCGTTGGCGAGCTTGGCGTCACGCGCGATGGCCAGCGCGCGCTGCAGGTAGGGAACGGCCTGTGCGACATCGTCCTGCAGCAGGTAGGTGCTGCCAAGCTCTCCGAGCGCCTGGGCGTAGTCGCGCTGGCGGCCGTGCTCGTGGACCGCGATGGCCTTCTGCTGCGACGCCACCGCCCGCTCGAACTGTCCGAGCCGGGCGTAGCAGACGCCCGCGTTGTTGAGGGCGGCGCCGTAGATGCTGGTCCCGTCCAGGTCCGTCAGGGCGAGCACGCGCTCGAAGTGCGGCACCGCCTCGTCGAAGCGGTTCCGGATCACGAGGCCCATCCCGAGATTGTTGAGGGCCATCGCCTGGCGAAACGTGTCTCCGGTGGCGACCGCTCGCGAGACGGCGCCGTTCAGCAGCGCCTCGGCCTCGGCCCACTTGCCCGAGCGGTACAGCAACTGGCTCTGCAGGACGATCTGGATGTCGAGCACGAGCGCGGGATCTCCCGAGGCCAGCGGCAGCGCCTCGTCCAGCAGCGCGGCGGCGTCGGGCAGCTGCCCTTGTGACGCGCGCACTCGGGCGAGCAGGAACTTCTGTCGCGCGCGCGCGGTCGCGAGATCCGGACTATCGGGGATGGGCGCCGCCAGCAGCTCGAGCGCGCGAGGGGTCTCGAGCCTGGCCGTCAGGATGTCGGCGACGAGCAGCCGGAAGCGCCAGGCCCAGTCGGACCCGGGCGCATCGCTGGTGCGCGCCATGCCCTGTTCGGCCAGGACCTGGGCGGCGGACAACCGTCCCCGCCTCAGCTCGTGCTCCGCGCTCTGGTACTGCCGCGCAAGCTCCGCCTGTGACGGCACGCACCGGCACGCCGCCGCCGCGTTCGCGTGCGCCGCTATCAGGCGCGTGAGGGTCACGGGCCACCGCCCCGCTATTCTGACCAGGTGCCGTTGGTGTCGACGTCGATGAACACGCCGTCGCCGCCCGTGGGTGATCCGAGCTGCATGCGGATCATCGTCAG
>Ga0105100_10000830_pt1 | contig 18011 bp, 23 predicted proteins | sample PPLLak12cMay2015_2_FD_87033 | JGI IMG/M metagenome (GOLD analysis project Ga0105100, IMG submission 87033) | Freshwater sediment microbial communities from Prairie Pothole Lake near Jamestown, North Dakota, USA - PPLs Lake P8 Core (1) Depth... | ecosystem: Environmental > Aquatic > Freshwater >...
CCTGGCAATATCGACATTTTCGGGGACGAGTTTCTGTTTTTCGCTTGACATCTGGCAGTTGAAGGACGACAATCGGCATGGCAAGCTCCTGTTGGATGGCCGTTGGCGAACTACCATCTTACATGGAGCTTGCTCTTTTTGTCAAAACCCACCGCTTATGTTACAGACACGTTTAATCGGGTGGGAAGGTCCAGTGAACCATTCAATATTGATAGGAGAATTGCGTCTCTATTGATTGACAAATAGCGAATAAACATCAATAATATAAAACTCGAGTTTAGACAAAATCTAGGGCGGTCCTGCCCTTGAGCAAAACCGCCCCTTGGTAGAAACTTGTAGGTGTGAAACAACAAGAGACTACCAAGTTGGTATTTTGTTGCACGATTATAAAAGAGTGAACAACAAGATCGCTTTTTCTGAATTCAGTGAGGGTAAATAGGGTAAATAATGAAAGGGTATGACGTTTTCTTTGAGGCTCCTGGGATGGTGGATAAACGCTCCTGCCAGGTGTGTGGTGCCGAATGTTATGTAAAAAGGGATCAAATCGGACCGACCAGTTGGGCAAGCGCTGTGACTAAGGCTGATGTGCCCCATGACCATTTCTATTGCCCGCACTCCGGGCAACCCTGGCATGAACAAGCCTTAGCGTTGATCCAGGCCATTGAAAGCACTCCCAGTAAGCGCGTCGCAGCACTCATGCAGCAAGATTTAGTCGAGCTGCGGACCGGGCACGGACTCATTCCGGGAAAGTAACATAAAGAAGTCGCACGCTGCCGTTCGAGGCATCACTGAGCTGAGCAGATAGATCAGCAGTTATGAACTCCTCTTCAGCATCCCTCCTCCAGCGCCTGAAGCAGTTCGTCCACGCCGAGGCTGAAACCCAGCGCATCGAGCTCCGCCGCCGTTTGGCTTCGCCGCTCGCCGAGCGGGTGGAGCGCGGCCGGGCGCTGGTCGATTTGCATGTGGAAAAGATGCTCGGCGAGGGGGTCGTGCGCCTGCACTGCGACCTCAACGAATCGCGCTTTCGAGAAGGCGACCTGCTGGTGCTGCACCGCGGCGACCCGCAGGGACCTGATGCGGTGCAGTGCCTGCTCGAATATGACGATGAGACGCTTCTCGAAGTCACATGCACCAGCGGCAATATCGCCGCTTTGCTTGACCAGCGCTCGGGCTGGATCGCCGATGAAAGCATGCTGGACCTCAGCCAGTTCTATCTGGATGCCCTGGATGCCGTCGCCGATACAGTTCGCGGCCGTGACTTGATCCTTCCCATGATGGGTGACGAAAAGCGCCCCACCCTTGACTTCGAGGCCTACCAGCGCAGCCTGGAAGATGCCTACCAGGCTGGCTTGAACGAATCGCAATGCGAGGCTGTCGCCCAGGCCTACGCCACCGACCTGTTTCACCTGATCCAAGGCCCGCCTGGGACGGGCAAAACCCTGGCACTGGCTCACCTGGTGCGCCAGCTCGTCGCCGATGGGCAGCGTGTGCTGGTGACCGCCCTCACCCACCGGGCAATCAACAACGCCCTAAACAAGATCGCCCGCGTAGACCCCTCCCTGCCCGTCTGCAAGATCGGCCTCGAAACCCGGACCAGCGACCTGGAAGTGGAGAATTACCGCAATTTCGCACACTCCGGGTTCGGGGACATCGCCGGAGGCTACGCCATTGGGGCCACGCCGTTTGCCACGCGCAGCGAGCGCCTCTCCGGCGTCGAGTTCGACGTGGTCATCTTTGACGAAGCCTCCCAGGTGACGCTGCCGCTGGCTATCATGGGCATGCTGGCGGGAGTCAAATACATCTTCATTGGCGATGAACACCAGCTTCCGCCAGTAACCACTCTCGGCGCCTCCGAGTTTGGCAAGGCCTCCATCTTCAGCTACTTGTGCGGGCGCGGCTGTGAGAACATGCTCAACATCACCTACCGGCTGAACGCCGAGCTGGCCGACTGGCCCAGCCGGAAGTTTTATGAAGGCGCCATCGTCCCTGCGCCGGAGGCCGCCGCCCGCCGGCTCAAGCTCCAAGGCGGCGACTCCCAATGGCAGGCGGTGCTGGATCCCGAAAAGCCGCTGGTATTCCTAGAGCTGGATCACCGCAACTGCACCGTCAAATGCCATGCCGAGGCTGAGATCGTCGGCGAGCTGGTGCAGGCGTTGATGGCGGGCAAGGTCAAGCCGGCTGAGATCGGCGTGGTGACGCCCTACCGCGCCCAGGGACGGTTGATCCGCAACCGCCTGCGCACTGCCATGGAGAATGAGAGCAGCGCTGCCGGCAAGGCATTTCACGACCTGGTGGTGGATACCGTCGAGCGCATGCAAGGCCAGGAGCGTGAGGTCATGCTGGTCTCGCTCACCACCTCCAGCCTGGCTTTTGCCGAGCAGCTGGCCGATTTCTATTTTCAGCCCGAGCGCCTGAACGTGGCGATCACCCGGCCGCGCACCAAGCTGATTATCCTGGGCTCGCCTCGCGTCCTGGGTGCACAGCCGGAGAACCCGGAACATCTGGCATGGGTGGCGCTGCTCAACGACCTTGTCGATCACTGTCACGTCATCCGGCTGTAATGGCTTACATCTTCCCCAGCACTCCAGCCGGCGCTCTCCCGCCCGAAGTATTGCGAGCCTATCACTACTTCAAGTCTCTCCCGGATGATTACGTCATCTGGCATCATTTAGCTCCTTGGCAAAAAGACGCTCCCGATTTCTTGCTGCTCAATGCGCAAAAGCGGGCGCTGCTGGTCAAGGTCAGCCGGGCGACGAGCGCCGCTGTGCGACCAGCCGCACAGCTTCTGTTGATCGAAGATGCGCGCTCGCCGTTAGGATTACCCGAAGCTCAGACACTGCAGGGTTTTATGAGCGGTCTGGGCAGCCTGCCCCTAGCATGCGCGCTGCTCTTTCCAAACATCCCGCAAGAGCTCCTGGACGAGAGCCGTCCCCCGGCAGGAGCGCAACCTGTGATCTGGCTGGGGCAAGAGGCGCTGCAGCCAGGTATTGGCGTCGAACACTGGAAATCTACGCTGGATGGGCCGCCCCTGGACGCCGCCCAGCTCGAGCTTCTGCGGGCGCGTTTCACTCCCGAGGTGGTCGTCCCCACCCCGCTGACGGTGCGCACCCCAGATCCGCGCCGCCTGGAAGCTGGTCTGACCGATTATTTGCTGGACTATAACCAGGAGGCCGCCCTGAAAGCCGACCTGGATCTGCCGGACGATCGCCAGTTGCTATCCAAAGATTTCCAGGTAAATGTGGTCAATGGCGTGGCGGGCAGCGGCAAGACGCTGATCTTGCTGTATCGCTTGCGCCTGCTGCACGGCTTTTTTCCGGGCAAGCGATTCTTGGTCTTGACCCATAACCGGCCTCTGATCCGGGATATACGCCAGCGCTACCAGCTCCTGACAGGTGGTCTTCCGGATGAAATCGAATGGCACACCTTCAACGGCTGGTGCTATCACAACTGGCCTGTGTCCAGCCCGTGGCTCGATCCATTATCCGTTCGAGAAAGAGATGGCCTGGTCGAGGCCGTCTGGCGCAAACATTTCGAAGGCACAAGCATAACGCCGGGGATGCTGCGCAGCGAGCTGGATTGGCTCAAGGATCAGGTGGTATTCGACCAGGATTCCTACCTGACCCTGGAACGGCGCGGGCGCGGCTTTCGCCTCACTCAAGATCAGCGTGAACGCATGCTGGCGGCGATCCTGGATTATCAAGATAACCTGAAGAAGATGCGCCGCCTGGATTGGGGAGATGTGCCGCGGCGCATGCTCCGCTTTATCGACAAGCGGACGGTGACCCTGCGCCAGTATGATGTGGTTCTCGTGGATGAAGCCCAGTTTTTCGCTCCCCTGTGGTTCGAGATGATCCGGCGCCTGCTCAAGCCCAAAACTGGACACCTCTTCATCGCCGCCGATCCCACCCAGGGCTTTTTGGGCCGCGGCGCCTCCTGGAAGTCACTGGGCCTGCATGTGCACGGGCATACCCATGCGCTGCGCCGCTCTTACCGGACGACGCGCGAGATCCTGGATTTCGCCACCCTGTTCTATCGCCAGCGCATCCAGCAAGAGGATGCGGACGAGGACATCCTGGTCCCCGACCTGCTGAACATGCCTGTAGGGGCAGTGCCTCAGCTTATTCCTCTGGCAGCCAGCCAAGATGAAATTGTGCGCGTGGCTAATGAAATCGAAGCCTTTGCCAGGCACGGCGTACCATTGCGGCATATCCTTGTGTTGCACGCCCACTGGGGAGGCGTGAAGGCCCTGGTGGCGGCTGTTCAGAAGCGCCTGGGCGAAGGCGCTGCCGGCGACCCCAAGGATACGCTGCCCGGAGAATACGTGCGCGTGACCACGTTAAATGCCGGGACAGGGCTGGAAAGCCCGATTGTATTCCTGGTCGGCCTGAACCAGCTCTTCGAAGAGGAGCAGAGCCTGCGTTTATCCGATGACGAACGCGAGCAGCTCATCCGGGAGAACACGCGCAAGGTGTACATGGCAGCCACGCGCGCCGGTCAGCGCCTGGTGCTGACTTACGTGGGCGAGCTGCCGGAGCAGCTCAAGCCGGGTCGAGCGCCAGGCGCAGCAGTCCAGCCAACATAGCGTTGCGTATCTGGCGCCTATTGCTTCCTGGCGATTTGACGCTTTTACACAGTACGTAGCTTAGGTTTCGCTTTGCTCAAACCGACCTACCCCTGGTACGGCTGCCAGGCCTCCCACGCTTGAATTGCTCGAACAGCGTTTCCGGATCTATCAACCCCAGGCGCCGGGCTGCATCTCCAGCCGGGCGTAGAACTTGCTCCAGCCGCGCCGGCAGGCCTGGCACGCGGCGGCGGAGATCTCGCCGGAGTCCACCTGCAGGGCCAGCGCCTCCTGCCAATCCTGGATTAGACTATCGATCTGGCTGGCAAGGGCGAGAGAAAGGTGCGGCTCTTGGGGCGCGCCGTCCGGCATATCAGCTGATGCGGGTCACCACAATATGTCAACTGCGTAGCGGCGGATGTTCTCGTCGGCGGTCAGGATGGGCATGCCTTCCATCTGGCTCTGTACGACCAACAGGCGGTCAAAGGGGTCGCGATGCAGCTCGGGCAGGTCATAGACACGCAGCGCGTGGCTGAGCTGCACAGGCAGCGGCTGAAAACGGTGCAGCGCTAGGCGGCTGGCGACGTACTTCTCGGGCGATTCTGGCAGGGAGAGTTTGCCGCGGGCGGCTTTGATGGCAATCTTCCAGGCGCTGGCGGCACTGATGAACAGCTCATTACGCCCATCGGCAATAACGGTCCGGGCAGCGGCGGAAAGCTGCGGGTCATCCATATTCCACCACAAGAAAGTGTGCGTATCCAGGAGGACTCTCATAGCTCTTCGAACTCTTCAAGGGGTCCGTCGAAATCCGGAGCAACGACGACCCGTCCGGCGTCATTGCCAGGTGTGCGCGGCTGTGATCCGGGTTGGATGCGCGCCAACCGGGCAACCGGCTTGCCAGCCTTGGCGATGATAACTTCTTCGCCGTTCATGACCCGCTGGAGCAGCTCCGACAGGTGTGTTTTGGCTTCGTGGATATTTACCTGGATGGTCATCAATCGCCTCCGGTGAGAATTATAAACTAAGTCGTTGACTAAGTCTATGGTTTTCAAGAAAAAAATATAGGGGCTGTCCTAAAAAGACAGCCCCTATTTGATTTCCCACTCGGGCTCTAAAATAGGACGCCAGAAAGGTGGTTCGCCCCACAAAATGGCTGCTATTGCTGATCGGTGCAACAACAATGTTTCGTTGTTTCTATCACATCGATTGTTTGAGTAGCGGTCGAAACCACTGTATCATTGCCCCCGGTAAAAAAAAAGCCCCCCCACAGACATTACCGGGCTAATGGCTATTCTTCCCAGCTCTTGGAAAGCGTCTGACCGGAATTCGGCGACCACCGCCATGTTATCGTTCGTGTTAGCATAGCCGCCTAGAAAACCCCCAGAGTTGCATTCAGAAGACCGGAATCCACAAGATCTGCCAAAGGGGCTACGTCTACCGACTGAATAGCTGTGGATGCACCCGAGTCTGGTCCGCCCCAGCCGACTCAACCGGATTCTTCAGCCCGGTCGACGCTTTTCTTCACCAGCCCCACATCGCCGTGCACGCGGATCTTGCCTTCTAACCCCATTAAATCCAACCAGCCGACGCTGCCTTCAATATCCACCTGCAGCGGTGAGGGCGTCACTGTGATCGGGTAGGATTGGCTGGCAGACCACTGCCGCCCATCCCGCCCAGCATACTCGACAAAGACGATCAGGTCCCCGCTGCTGAGTGCCGCCAGCGGGGATTCGATCTCTACTCTCTGCCCCGGCAGCAAACGCTCAACCTCTACCCATACCCGCGCGGCAAGAATCCCCGCCAGCCGGCAGGCGCAGCCAGGGGTAGATATCGGTCTTATCGGTGAGGCTGCTTTCATTTATTTTCTTTGCCATAAAATTCCATTATTTTCCTGCTCATAAAATCAGCCATACCCGAATTTCCGGGACTTTTCCTGCCTTTAACCCACATATGGGGGTTAAAGGCTGTGGATAACTTTTAATGGAGTCCTGTCAGAATCCCTCAAACAGAATTGCTAAATCATCAGACCAGCTCGGCCGCTTCGACGCGCGGCGGCTGCGAATCCAGCAGGGCGGCGTACACCACGGCATTGTCTGCCAGCGATATGCCCTGCTGGCCTATCTCGTTGATCACCTTGAAGCACACCGCCACGGGTGGCCTTCCACACCTTCAGGAAGGCACTCTGGGTGAGCAGCGGCTCCTTACACCTCGCCACCGCGTTGCGGAAGCGGATCAGCTCCAGGGTGTCTTCTAGGGAGACCGGGTTGAGGCGGAACCAGGCATCCACCCGGCTGAGCACCTCGGGGCGCTGGTTGAAGATGCGCTTCAGCTCAGGCTGCCCGAACAAGATCACCTGCGCCAGCTTCTGCGAGATTTAGGAAAATAATGCCAGCTACAGCAGGCTCAGCAATTTTCCGGCACGGGCGTATGGGCGCAGTAGCTAGCAGATTGCGGCTCACAACGGACTGCCAGGCTGATATGTGTATAAAGTGATGTATAATGGGAGTGGAGGTGAGCCATGACCACCCAGATGGTTCGCAAGCAAATCTACATCCTGAAGCGCCACGCTGCCTTGCTCAAGCGACTGTCGCAGGCGCGTGGCCTGAGCGAGGCCGAGATCATACGCCGGGCTATCGACCGCGAGGCAGCCGGAGAGCCCGCACAGCCTGCCGTCGACCGCTCCGCCTGGCTGGAGCTGGTCGCCTTCCTGGACGTCCGTCAGAATATACCCGGTGAGCATCGACCCTTCCACTGGAACCGGGAGGAGATTTATACTGACCGTCAGAATCGCTGGCCGCGCCATAACGAGCAGGATTAGCCTATGCCGCCCATATTGATCGACACCAACCTGTTGGTGTACTTGTACGACAGCGGGTCACCCGCCAAAGCGGCTCAGGCGCGACGGGTTTTGGACCACCTGAAGCTGACCCGCAGCGGCAGGCTGAGCGTGCAGAGCCTGGCGGAGTTCATCCAGGTCTCCACCCACAAGCTTGACCCGCCGCTCAGCCGCGCCGAGGCGCTGGCACAGGCGGGCCTGTTTACGCGCATGTGGCCCATCTTCGACCTGACCGCCCTGATCGTCCTCGAAGCCGCCCGCGGCGCCCGCGATTACGACCTGGCGTATTACGATGCCCAGATCTGGGCCGCGGCCCGTCTTAACCAGGTGATAACTGTCTTCAGCGAAGACTTCAACGATGGACAGGTGCTGGAGGGGGTGCGCTTTGCCAACCCATTTGCCGCCGGCTTCCGCGTGGAAGACTGGGCCTGAGCGGGGACGGTGGACACAGCACAAAACCGTCAGAACAGTTGGAGGAGCAGGGGAGGGAAAGATGAATCTGCGTCTTGTATGTCTTCGAAAAGTGAGCGGAACTGCACTCGCCTGGATGATCATATTTTTTCTCCTGATCACAGTATTTCCGCTTCCCCGCCCTGTCCTGGCTCAGGATGAGACGCCACCGTGGTAGCAGAACCTGCAGGATAACTGCGACCCCGATCTGCAACGGTATCGCGGCGTGATGTACTGCACTGGAGAAATCCTCACCGAGGATGGCGAGACGCGCACAGCTCATGTGATCGTGGTGGATACGCAAGCAAGCGGTGTACGGCTGGAATATATTATCGCCCAGGGTGTAGACAGGCAAGGCCCCCTGGTCCGTGCCGAGACGTACTCGCACTGCAATAACTATACGCATGGGCCATGCGCAACCCCCGGAGTACATCCACTGCTCGCTTTACCCTTTCCTCCACTCTCCCCCGCCCAGCCTGTGTTCCCTGAAAAACATAACCTGAAGATCTGGTCTCAGGGTGAATCCTCGGAAAGTTGCTGCTTCAGCCATCGCAAAACGTACTCTCGAAAACGGCCCAGGTCATCCAGGCGCTGCAAGTTTTGGTACACCAGGTCCCAATCCACCCTCAGATATTCGTGCACCAAAATGTTGCGAAACCCTGCAATGGACGCCAGGCGCTGCGCAAAATCAACCGGCAGGATTCCCATCTCGCCCACGATCAGGAATGCCTCGTAATAATCGACCGGCTTGCGAGCATTGCCCAAGGCAATCAGCCGGTGACAAATATCGATACAGGCCTGCGCAGCGACCTCCAGGTTGCGCTCGATAATATCGCGCAGGTAGGCATCCTGGAGAAACTCCCCCAGTGGCTTACTTTTGAGTGGCTCTAATCTGGCCAAGCGCTCGTTCAGTTCGTCCAAGCGCCTCTCGATACCGCTGAACTCGGCGGTCATGCCCACCCTCCTCCAAAATCGACTTGCGCTGCGCCCGCAGCACCGGCAGGTAATCCCCATAACGGCTCAATACATCCGCCTCATACTCCACGCGCATCAGCGTATCGCGCTGGAAGATGCAAATACCCTGAGCGATGACCGCATACGCCAGCTCGACCGGGGCGCGCTGCAGCACAATGACATCCACCTGCAGGGGATGCACCGCCCGGCCCAGCTCGTGAGCCAGCCGAGCCTGCATCTGAGCCTCATCCCCGCCCCCCTCACTCAGGATGCCCACATCGACATCGCTCAGCGGCCCGCTGGTCTCCCCCACTTGCGAGCCAAAAAGATACGCCAGGTGCAGGCCCGGCTCATTCTGGAGCACCGCGGCGATGCGCCTGATAATTTCGCTCCTGTCCATGGGAGGCATTATAACATCGACCGCCTCTGTTCCCACGCCCCTGCTGCAGCGCGCCCGTTTCGCATATTGATTTCATCCTGAATCGACTATACAATTAAGCTAAATACCGTACCTTATTGACCGTCCCCGGGGAGGAGTATTATGAATAAAATCCAGCCATCCGGGATCGTCACTGTCTTGTTTATCGTCGTCCTGCTGGCCTCCTGCGCGGCGCCGGCACCCTCGCCAACTCCCAGCCCATCGCCACCTCCCACCCCCAGGCCCTCGCCTACGCCTCTCCCCCTCCCCGGCCCCGATCCATAAAGGCCCGGGAGAAATTCTCGGAGACCAGGGATTGACTGACGAGGCCTTGAGCGAGTACCGTATCGCCCTGCTCCTGGATCCTTACAGCCCAGATACCAGCTTCTCCCGGGCAGCGATTACCTTTTTCGAACAAAAGCCGGATGAGGCCTTGCCAGCCATAGAGAAAGCCCTCGATCTGGACTCCACCAACCAGCTGGCGCGCAGGCTGCTGGGCATCATCTATATCCATCAGGGCCAGACTGCGCTGGCGGTGGAGGCCTTGCAAGAAGTGCTGGACGAGGAGCCCGAGGATCCCCTGGCTCACCTGCAGCTGGGTTTTGCCTATCGCGATGGAAAAGATTACCCCGAGGCCAAGAAAGAGCTGGAGACCTACCTTGCGTTGGTCGGTGAAACCCTCGAGGAAAACAGCTATCCCCAGATAGCCTATCAAATCAATGCCCTGGATGTGGGCTACGATCTCTCGGATGAAGAAGGGCTGGACGAATTCTCGGATTTTTACCAAGCGTACTTTGACCGGCAGCCGGATGTCAAGATCGAAGAAATAGACGCCGCGCGGGCGCTGGTGCTCAACCTGCCGGTCAGCCAGGCAGAAATGGAAAGCCAGGCCTACGTGGACATCATGCGCTATACAGCCGTCGTCGCTGCGCTGGTTGTGCCGCGCATCGACCCGCCTGTCGACGCCGGGCTGCTGATCCGCCTCACTCAGGGCGGAAAGACTCTCTATACCGCAGCTGCAAGCCGGGCCTTATTAAAGATGTTTGGCGATATCATGGTAAATCCAAACCCCCTTTTCGAAGCGCTAGAAATCGACCAGGTAGAAGGCGCCGGCAAAACGGGATCCTTTGCAAAAATATCCCAGGATGTGGCAGCCGGGCGCGAGCTGGAGCTCATGGAAGCCATCCCGGTGGAGGCGGTAGCTCCAGACGACGTGAATGCCTCTTTGCAGGATAGCGTGGACGAGCAGGTGCGCGACTCGCTGCAAAGAGACGCTGCGCTGCTCACCCTGCTGGGTGTGATCACGCCCTCGCTCGACCTGGAACAGACCTGGGTGGATTTGTACAGCGAGCAGGTCGCCGGATATTATGACCCCCAAGAAAAGGCTATTTTTTGGGTTGAGGAGGATGGGCAGACCGAGTTTGACCCGCTAGTGCTGGCCCATGAAGCTGCCCACGCCCTGCAAGACCAGCATTTCGATTTAGAAGGGTTGGACGATCCTGAACATAACGACGACCGCAGCCTGGCAATCGACGCCCTGATCGAGGGCGATGCCATGCTGGCAGACGTTTTTTACGCACAAGAGCATATCCCCCTCCTGGACCAGATGGAGTCAGCCTCGCAAGCCAGCGGGATTGAAAGCCAGGAACTTGAGTCTGCGCCGCTCTTCATCAGCACACTCACCACTTTCCCCTACTACGCTGGCCTGGATTTTGTAAACGCTATCTACCAGCGCGATGGTTGAGAAGGCGTCAACCAGGCCTACCAGGAGCTTCCGCTCTCCACCGAGCAGATCCTGGCACCCCGAAAGCTACTTCAGCGGGGATAAGCCCCTCCCGGTGGACATGCCAGATCTCAGCTCAGTGTCCGGTTGGATGCAATCAGACAGCAATGTGTTGGGCGAGCTGGGGCTGCGCCTCACCCTGGCGGAGCACCTAGGGCTGACCGCAGCTTCGGAGGCTGCCGAGGGCTGGGGCGGCGATGAGTACCTGCTGCTGGACATGAAAGCAGCGGCGCCCATGCCCTGCTGCTTCAAACCGTGTGGGATAGCCCCGAAGAGGCCGAGCAGTTCTGGAACCTGTACCGGGTCTACATGGACCACCGCCCCACCCACCAGGCAGTGGTGGACGACCTGGTTGGCGAGCAGGTCGTCCTGCGCTGGGCGGCAGAGGGCGCGTATGTGCGCCTCTCCAGGGATGGCGACCAGGTGATGATCTTGATCGGTCCCGACCAAGTGTCTGTGGATGAGCTGGTATCTGCCTTTGAAGAGTGATACCAACAATTGAGGGTCTACCCTAAAAGGTAGACCCTATACTCGTCACTGCTTCTTCCCGCGCTGCGCCCTGCCGAAGGTGGCGGGGAACTCCTCCATCGAGATCACCAGGTTGAAGTCGTAGCGCGGGCTGCGCGATGGAACCTTGATGGCGCCCAGGTCCGCCCGCCGGGCTGCCCGGTCTTCTACAAAGCGCAGCAGCCCCAGGGTGGCGAGATGCCTGGCGGGCAGCCCGTGCTGCTCTGCCAGCTCCTTCAGCCGCTGGCGCAGCTCCAGGGGGATATCGTAGGTGGTGTGGAACGGCCTTCACGCTGCCCGCGCTGATCCCCACCGCGGCGCAGGCAGCGCGCCGAATGCCTTCCAGTCGGCCAAAACTACGGCTGCATCCCCCGGCAGTCCCACAAAACCCCCCACTACAGCCTGGCGTACCCAGGGTGGAGCCAACAGCGCAAAAACTAGAGAAACTGGGAATCGTCGGGCATAGAGCAACGCCCCCCAAAAGCGGCGGGCCGTCTTGCCCCTGAGCGTCTCCCGCGAGGCCTTGCCGCTTTCTACCTCCAGCCAGAAGAGCGCCTCCCGCCCCAAGATCTCTCCCCAGGCCAGGGCGTCTGGGCGCAGTCGCCCCAGGGCGACCTCACTCCACCCGGCCCAGATACTAGCCTGCGGCCAGGATCGCCGCAGCCAGGCCGGCCAGAGACGCGCTGTCCGCCGGTGGCGTCTCCCAGACGCCGATCTCTCCCGCCGGGAAGGAAAGGCTACACCTGGCGGCAAACCCCAACTGCGTAGCGCCAAGGACAGCCCGGCCCGGCGCAATGTCCAGACTGGAAATACATCCTGCCCCTCCCGCTCGACCAACCGTCGTCGTTTGAGACCCTTCAGCGCCTGCCGGGCGGTGGGCAAGCTCACCCCTGCCAGGGAAGCTACCTCCGCCGTGTAAGCCGTTTCCAAACGCGCCAGCACACGTAACGCGTTGGTCTCCTGCAAGGATAAACCACTTGCATATTGATCTAGTGCGGCGGGCGGCGGGGGTACAGGAGTGGGGAAAAGGCCTGGACAGAAAGAGAAATCCCGCAGGCGTGGCGGAGACCAAAAATCCCGGGTGACCGCCGCCGCGAGCGGGAGCCCGCGCAGGGTCTCGCGCACTTCGTCTGCGTACCAGCACCCACCGGGCGCATCCACCGGAACCCAGAGCGAAGCCCCTGGGCGCAATACGGCCAACTGCCTGGCCATGCGGCGCAACGGGTGGGCGTAATCTCCCGGCGGCAGCCCTGACTGGGCAGAAAGCGGGAAGACGAAGGTGTCGCTCAAGCCGCTCCCCAGGGAGAGGCTGCGCCATTCGGAAAACACGAGCGGGCCGACCCGCACAGCCATTTTTCAGTCTCCACAGTGCTCGGCAGGCTGCTCCAGGCGCAATATTCCACCTGTCCGGGAAGCAGGACCAGATCCGGATCGCGAGGGGTGCACTGCCCGTCGATGCATTCCCGGGTCTCGAAGTGGACATGCGGACCAGTCGAGTTTCCGGTGCTGCCCGACAGCGCCACTATGTCGCCGGCGCGCACCACGTCGCCAACGCCGACCAGAAAGGAATTGTTGTGTCCCAGGTAGACCTGCCAGCCGTCGTTCTCGATCACCAGCAGGTTCCCATATCCAACGCTGCTCCACCCGGCGAAGACCACCCTGCCCCCCATCGGCGTGATCACCGGCACATCTGTTTCATAGCACGTGCCGTAGTCAACACCGCTGTGCCGGGGAAAGGGGTCACGCGGCACGCCATAATCGTCTGATTTGGCTCCCCGTTCAGCCGGTATGCGGCAGATAAAACTCTCGGGCCCCACGTAGCCCTCGAACCCGACCTGACCACCGGTGAATACACCGTCCGTCCCGTCGCCCGGTTCGCCGTGATAGTCGCTAACTGGCTGGGGCGTACCCAGCATCCAGGCCTGCACGCCTCCCCGCGCCCAGGAGGGCAGTTGCGGGATGGCCAACCCAACCAATGTGACGAAGAGCATGACGAACAGCCCGCCACAGACCAGCGGTGTGCCCAGGACTGCGAGAAACAGGGACAACGCCCCGCGCATCTACAGCACCTGACCCAGCCGGTCCAGGTGGATCTCCCCCGCCCCTTTGGAGAGCAGCCCCATAGAGGCCTCGACAGAAAGGCCTTCCTGGATCATATGCATGGACAGGATGTAGGAGAGGCCGGAACCCAGAAGCACGGGGAGCAGGAAGACCGGGTTGGTGGCATACACTTGCCCCATAGAAGGGATGATGAAGGTGATGGCTACTGCCACCGTCGGGGGGAAAAGAGCCAGAAAGCGGGCTTGCCACTCGATGCCGCGCGCCGCCGCCCGGGCGCGCGCCAGAATTTCGACGATGTCCGAGAGCGTGCCTCGTAAAGCCGCCACCAATGGAGCCATGTCGATGCGCCCCTCCAAAGATGCCAGGAGCACGGTGCCTACCACATCTACTGCCGGGTTGTCCCAGGAGGTGGTCCACTCACGCACCGCTTGTGGGGCCTGGTCGGCCGGGGCAGCGCGCAGGCGAAGGGCCAGGTCCTCGAGCACCATGCGTCCATCTGCCCCCACCGCCCGGGCGACATCCTCGATGGCCTGCTGGGACGGACGGCCTTGCTGCAGCAGCGTCTCTAACATCCCCATGGCGCGCAGGATATCCCTGGCCTGGCGCAGGCGGAATTCCTGCCTACGGCCCAGTAAGCCTCCGGCATAGAACAGTCCCCCCGCGATGGCGAAGGTGACTGCCCCCGCCAGCCCGAGCATCAGCCCGGCAAGAAATCCCCCGGCCATCCAGGTCAGGCAGCCGAAGAGCAGTTGGTTGAAAGCCAGCCCGGAACCCGTCTGGCGGGCGAATTTTTCAGGGTCGAAGCCACGGCTGGGTGCAGAGACCCCCAGAGCGCGCGCCATCCCGGCCTCCCCTGACCCCCGCCGCCAGCCGATGGCCAGGGGGATAGCTGCCAAAGCCAGGGCAGCTACAAAAGCCAGTAACGTGGTCATGATTACCTCCTTTTCAACGGAAGATCGCCGCGATCTCTTCCGCACCACCTTGAGCCAGCCAGGCGATGAAGTAGGCGCCGAGCACGCCCAGAAACACAGTCACCAGTGGATAGATCCCGCTCTCCGGGAGCGCCAGCACCACTGGGCGAAGGCCGGTCCACGACGCTCGGAGTGGCCGAAGGACGGATGCTGGAGAGGGCAGGTTTTGTTCTGAGGTCGGGAGACGTCGAGCCGGCAGCTTCCAACCCGGCCGGTGGTAGACGAAGCGGCGCGGCGAGAACCAGAAGCGCAACCGCCGCCGCAACCATTCTTCTATCGATATACGGTCAGGGCCAAGGCGTAACAGCGCCAACACCATGAAGCCCACCAGCGTCAATACCCCGGTTACCAACTTTCCAACAAAGGGCAGGGGCAAAAGCAGGCAAAGCGCTGAGAACAGCGCTCCAGCGCCCAACAGAAATAGATCACGGTCTCTAAACATGGCTACCTCCGGCTAGAACGGCGGACCTGGCGCCAGGCTCTGGATCAGCTCCCCGAGCCGGGGAAGCACCAAGAAAGCAAAGAGGACAAGGATCACGATCCCGACCGCTCCGAGGATGGCAGTCGAGGTCATGCGCCCACCGCCAAAGGCCGCGCCGGCAGTGCCTTGCAAAACGTAATACAGCGCGCCTAGCATGGCGACGATGATCAACAATCCGATCAGGAAGAGCCAGGCATCCTGAGCCAGGGATTGGATTTGTTCCGTTATTGGGTCAAACATCTTGACACCTCCTTTCTGAAAGAACCTAACACGCGCCCAGGAAGTGGGCGGCGAGCGGTGTGGCGGCAGAGGCCAGGAGCATACCGAAGATCGCCTCGGCCGCCTCCACCAGCGCTCCAGACAGCGGCGCACTGCCCCCGGAGGAGGCCCACATCAGGGCGGCGAATATCGTTCTCAACAAGCGCAGCGCAGCCAGAGCGGCGATCAGAGCAGAAGCCAAGACGCCTAGCTCCGCCACCGGCCCGCATCCGCCGCTTCCGGGCAGCGCCCTCTGAACGGCTTGTGTTAGGGCAGGTACACCGAGCAATCCAAATAAGGCAAGGATCAGCACGGCCGCCCCACCTGAGACCGCCTGCCATACCCAGAATCGGGCCGAAAGCGCTGACCCCGCCGCCGCTCGCAGGGTCTGCGAGAGCAAGGCCAGCACAGCCACCGCTGCAAGCGCTCCAGCCAGAGCCAGCCATGCCTGGCGCAACACCGAGAGGATCAGTTCAGCGACCTCGGCCATGCCCGTTCGCCTCCATGGAAGGGTAGAAGCGCTCGCCCCAAAACTCGAGGTTAAAGCTGCGCTGTGGGCCGGTGCGATCCTTGAGAGTCGAGGCCGAGATCGTCACGCAGCCGCAGTCTCGTGGGGTACCCTCGCGGCGCAGCATCAGCACCCGATCGGCCTCATACGCTACTCGTTCGTCGCCGAGCAGGTCTGAGAGCTCTCCCCGGCCGATAAAACCATCCGCCCGCAGAGCGCAGGCAGCGATCACCGCCCAGCCTCGCCGGCGGGCCAGATCTCGCAGCGCAGCTGCCGCCTCGCCCCCGCGCCGTTCCTCTGGGACCATCCTTGCCAGACCAAGGACAGGAGCGCGTTGCAGGTAATCCAACGCCAGCAGCGCCGTTCCCCGCTCGGGAAAGCCATAGTCCATGAGCAACACCTCTTCGACGGCCCGAACGGTATCCTCCTGATCAGACAGGGACAGCAGCACGGCTTGGCTGCCGCGGGCCAGGCAGACCTCCACCGGTTGTGGGGACGCCACCCCGTGCGGCCCAGCCACGACGGCCTCCGCCTGCCGGCGCAGGCGGAATTTGAGCTCCTCAGCAGTGTGCTCGTAGCAGCCGAGAGCGGCAGGAAAGTCCGCCCCGGCTGCTTCGTAAATCATGCGCAAGAGCCAGGAGGTTTTGCCCACCCCTGGGGCAGCGGCCAAGAGCGTCAGCCCGCCCGGCCAGAAAGGCAGGCCACCGAAAGTCCCGAAGAATGAGTAAGGCTGTGGATCGCCCAGCATTCCGGCGCGCGGCATGGCATCCCCTTTCCCTAGCGCAGAGCGGGCACGGCCCGCCAGAAGATCAGATAGACCGCCAATCCCATCAGCATCCCCGGCATTGCGGGTAATGGGCCGGGCAGACCTCGCCGCACCCACAATCGCCGCCAGGCCTCCACCCCCAGGAAAGCCAGGACTGGAGCCGGCCAGGGAAACAGGCAAGCCAGGGCGCCGGCAGCCAGGAGGTCTCCCCGTCCAACCATTCCCATGCGCACCCCATATCCGGCCAACATCACTACCCAGGCCGCCGGGTGCAGCAGCGCTGGCCAGGCCAGCACGCCTGGCCAGGAGCGCCAGTGGCCCCAGATCACAGCCAGCGCTACGGAAGCCGCCTGTAACGGATTGCTGGTGGTCTCTAAAAGTAGCGCGGCAAAATACACTACCACAATGCCTGGCGCTACCCGGTAGCGCAGATCGGCCAGTGAGAGCAGGGCAAAGGCTGCCAGCAATAGGAGCTCAGGTTGGCTGATCATCGCCGGACCCCTCTCCAAACACGTCCCACAGGATGCTGCGTGCTCCTGCCTGCCGCGCCGCTTCCAACAGCGGGTCCTCCGCCGTCTCTATCTGCCGCGGGTTTCTCTGATAGGCCCGCACCACCTCGCCGGTCTCTCGAGGGTAGCGGGCTGCCAGGAGAGCGAGCGGGGGTACAGAATCTTCCACCAGGCTGCCCAGGTTGTGGAAGCCCTGCGACAATTCTTCCGGCGGCCCTCCAAACCCGGAGAGCACCTGTTGGTAGAGATGTGGGGAGAGACCGAGATCGCCCTCCGCCTCCGGTGCTGACGTGCGCCCACCAAACCGCGCCAGGCGTTCCGCCAGCTCCGCCTGCCGTGCAGCCAGTTGCTCGCGCTGAGCCAGATGATGGGCGTAGCGGGCTGGGGCGCGCAGGCTCAAGGCGTCGAACAGACCCGCCTGGCGAATGCGCGTTTCAGCCTGCGAGAGGTGCGACAGTGCGGCCCGGTAACCGCCTCCCTCACCTGTCGCCAGAGGGATGCCTCCCAGGCTCACGCCCCCACCATCGCCTGCCGACTCCAACGCCCCATTAACAGCCTGCGCCCCTCCTGCGGAGCCGGCCAAGGCTCCTGCCCCTCCCGCCGGGCCAGCTGCGGCTCCAACTGAAGCGACTGCACCCACACCGCCGGCCGCCAGAGCGACCAGCCCCACCACGCCGGCCACCCCTTGGGCCAGCTTCAGGGCAGTGTCTATTCCGGCCGCCAGGGTGAGCTTTCCCAACAGCCCTGCCAGGGAGAGCAGCCCACCCACCGCACCCAGGAGCCACAGCAGCCGGATAATTACTGCAAGCATCCCACCGCCGGAGAATGGTCCCGCAGCCAGCAGGCCAGCCTTGAAAATCGCTCCGGCCACCACCGGCAAAAGCGCCAGCAGACCTACCGCTTTGAGCCACAGGCCACGCAGCCAGCGCATCTGGGGGATCACGCTCA
>Ga0105100_10000831_pt1 | contig 17994 bp, 17 predicted proteins | sample PPLLak12cMay2015_2_FD_87033 | JGI IMG/M metagenome (GOLD analysis project Ga0105100, IMG submission 87033) | Freshwater sediment microbial communities from Prairie Pothole Lake near Jamestown, North Dakota, USA - PPLs Lake P8 Core (1) Depth... | ecosystem: Environmental > Aquatic > Freshwater >...
CTCGCTTCCTGCCGTCTCTGCTGAAGGCCTCGGCGTTCACCCTTGTGCTGTCCTTCGCGGCCATGCTCCTGGCCGTCGTCCTCGGCGTGGCCATTGCGACGGGCCGCGTGTACGGCGACCCGGTGACCCGCGCGGCGCTCACCGTGTACGTGGAGGTGATGCGCGGCACCCCCGTGCTGCTGCAGCTCTTCGTCATCTACTACGGGCTGGCGGGCGTGGTGCGGCTGCCGGCGTTCATCGCGGCGCTGCTCGGGCTGGGATTGAACTACGCGGCCTACGAGAGCGAGATCTACCGAAGCGCCCTCGAGGCCGTGCCGCGCGGGCAGCTGGAGGCCGCGCGCATCCTCGGGCTCACGCGGGTGCAGACGTTGAGGCTGGTGCGGGCCCCGCAGGCCTTCCGGCTCGCCCTGGCGCCGATGACCAACGACTTCGTCGCGCTGCTGAAGGACTCGTCGCTCGTGTCGGTGCTCACGGTCGTCGAGCTGACCAAGCAGACGCAGATCTTCGCGACCAACATCGGCAGCTGGCTCCTGCCGGGCATCCTGTGCGCGGTGCTCTACCTGGCCATGTCACTGCCGCTGTCGCACCTGGCGCGGAAGCTGGAGGATCGCTGGAAGGTGGCCACGTCGTGAGCGCCACGCTCCGCGTGCGCGGGCTCCGGCTGTGGCGCGGCGACCGGCCGATCCTGGCGGGCATCGACCTCGATGCCGCCCCCGGCGAGGTCGTGGCCCTGATGGGCCTGTCGGGCTCGGGCAAGACCACCATCCTGCGCGTCCTGGCCGGGCTCGAGCGCGCCGACGCCTGGGAGATCACGGTGCCCAAGGCCGGCATGGTCTTCCAGTTCCACTACCTGTTCGAGCACCTCACCGCGATGGAGAACGTGTGCCTGGCGCCCGTGCACGTGCAGCACCTGACACGCGCACAGGCCGAGACACGGGCACAGGCGCTCCTGGACGACCTGGGCGTGGGCCACCGAGCCGGTGCGCTGCCGCGCGAGCTGTCGGGCGGGGAAGCCCAGCGCGTGGCCATCGCCCGCGCCCTGGCGGTGGATCCGCCGCTGTTGCTGCTGGACGAGCCCACGGCCTCGCTGGACCCGGCCCGGCGGAACGATCTGGGCGACGCGCTGAAGGCGCTGGCCGCCAGCGGCCGCACACTGCTGCTCACTTCGCACGACGACGACTTCGTCCGCGACTTCGCGACGCGCGTGGTCATCCTGGCCGACGGACGGGTGGTGGAGGAGGGCGATGCCCGCCGCGTGCTCGAAGACGCGCATCATGAAGAAACGCGCCGCCTCCTCCAGGTCGAGCGGCAGCGAAAAGTCAACAGATAGACCCACGACTCACGACATAGTCCCAAGACCCAAGCCCCAAGACCCAAGACCCAAGTCCCAAGACCCAAGCCCCAAGACCCAAGCCCCAAGACCTGTAGAATGGTGCAGGGGCCGCTAGCTCAGTGGTAGAGCACCTGCCTTTTAAGCAGAGGGTCGCAGGTTCGATCCCTGCGCGGCCCACCACCCTTCGCTCACGTTTGCCACACTGGCGTGAGCTACGGGTGGCAAGCTACGTGAAGGGTGAACCCGAGAACTCGAGAACCCGCGAACTCCACAACCCCGACGCCCCCATGCACCCGGATCTTGCGCACTGCCTGACGCTCATCACCGACGCCACCGCCGGACTCGATGACGAACAGGCGAAGGTGCGCGTCGACGGGCGCTGGTCCATTGCCGAGATCGTCGAACACCTCGATCGCACCTATTCCGGCACCGTGAAGGGACTGCAGCGGTGCCTGGAGAACGGGGCGCCACGCGCGTCGGCGCGCACGCTCAAGTCGAGGGCACGGACCTTCGTGGTGGTCTCGCTCGGGATGTTCCCGACCGGCATCGAGGCGCCGAAGCACGTCGTGCCGTCCGGCACGGTCCTGCTCTCCGAGGTGCTGGCGCGGGCACGCGCGAACCTCGAGACGCTCGACGCCGCCACTCTCGCGGCCGTGAATTGCTTCGGCCCCGGCCCCGTGATGGATCATCCGATCCTGGGCCCCTTCACCACGGCCCAGTGGATGCGGTTCCACCGCGTGCACACCCGGCATCATCACAGGCAGATGATCGAGCGGCGGCGCCTGGTGGCGGCACGCGCCTGACGGCGCTTGTCGTTTCGGGCCGGATCGCACACAATAATCGCTACTTCAGGCCTGCGCACACGCTGATTCGATTGTGACCACCGAACCCTCTCCCGTCATCCTCGTCGTCGAAGACGACACAGCCGTGCGTCAGCCGCTGGTGAAGTTCCTGCAGATGCGCCAATACACCGTCGTGACTGCTGAGACGGCGGACGAGGGCCTGGATGCCATCCGGAAGCAGCGGCCCGCCGCTGCCATCGTTGATCTGCGCCTCCGGCGCGGGACGGGACGGGACGTGGTGGTCTCGATGCCACCCGGCGTGCCGGTGATCATCTTCTCGGGCCTCAGGTCCGAGTCCGCGGACCTCGAGACCATCCGCCCGCTCACACGGCTGGTGGAGAAGCCTTACTCGTTGGTCATGCTCATGGACACCCTCGAGGACATGCTCGAGGAAGCGCGCGCCATGAACCGCTAGAGAATCTTCTTCCCGAGCCCCGAGAGCGCGAGTTCCACACCCAGTTCCGCGGTTGCGTTGCGCACGTCCAGCGTGGGGTTCACCTCCACCAGGTCCACCGCCAGCAGCTTGCCCGACTCCGCCGTCATCTCCATCACCACGTGCGCTTCGCGGTAGTCGAGGCCGCCCTTCACCGGCGTGCCCACCCCCGGGGCAATGCCCGGGTCGCACACGTCCATGTCGAACGACACGTGGATGCCCCCGGTGCCGCGGCCGGCGATCGCCAGCGCGCGGTCCATCACCTCGGTGATGCCCAGCCGGTCCACGTCCTTCATCGTGAAGACGTGCACCTTCGACGCTATGACGACGCCCTTCTCGACCTCGTCCAGGTTGCGGATGCCGACGAGCACCGTGTGCTTCGGCAGGACCGCCGGGCCCTCGCCGTGGAAGCGCGCCAGTTCGAGCGGCTCGCGTCCGAGCAGCGCCGCCAGCGGCATGCCGTGCACGTTGCCCGATTCGCTGGTGGACGGGCTGTTCATGTCGCCGTGGGCATCGACCCAGAGGAGGCCGAGGGGCAGGCCACGCTTCCGCACGTACGCGGCGGTGGCCGCCACCGACCCGGCCGCCAGGCTGTGATCGCCGCCGAGCACCAGTGGCAGGGCGCCTTCCTCGAGCGACGTGAGCGCCGTCTGGTACAGCTTCTGGCAGACCCGCGCAATCTCCTTCACGTAGCGCTTGTGGGCATCGCCCGGTCCCTTGATCTCGGGGATGGGCGACGAGATGTCGCCCTTGTCCACGACGCGCAGGCCAAGCGCGGCCAGCTGGTCGCCCAGGCCGGCGATGCGGAACGCCGACGGGCCCATGTCGGTGCCGCGGCGGTTGCCGCCCAGATCGAGGGGGGCGCCGATGATGTGAACCGCGCGCATCGCCTCATCGCCTCCGGTACGTCATCGAGATACCCTCGTGGCCCGGCGAGACGATGCTCGTCAGCGCCTGCGGATGGGTCTCGATGGCCGCGAGGAAATCGCGCATCTCGCTCTTCTTGTTGATCACGTTGTGCGCGAGGAACAGGCCGCCGGGCGTGACGCGGGGGAAGACCATGTCGAAGAACCGCTGGTAGTCCGGCTTCCACGCGTCCAGGAACACCAGGTCGAACGTGCCTTCGATCTTTGGCACCTGCGCGAAGGCATCACCCGGGATCACCTGGACGATATCCGAGAGCCCGGCAGCCTTGATGTTGGCGGTCGCCTCGCGGGCGCGGACCGGGTCGTACTCGATGGTCACCAGCCGGCCGCCGGTCTCGCGCAGGCCCAGGCCCATCCAGATGGCGCTGTAGCCGCTGGCCGCGCCAATTTCGAGCACCCGCTTCGCGTTGGTGGAGGCGATGAGCGTTCGCAGAAAACGGCCGTCCTCTTCCGAGACCGCGAGCTGACCCTTGTCGGCGGCGCGGATGGAGGTCAGGAGCTGGCGGATGGCCGGCGGAAGGTGCCCGGCAGTGGCCGCACCTGGTTTTGGTGATTGACCGAACGTGGGGCCTGACGAGATGGCCGCGACGGCCAAAATGGCTGCAAAAGTGCGCATCGGGCCATTCTAGCCGGGCTGGCGGAAGCTGCGTGCTATAGTATCGCGTTTTCTCAGGAGTCCCGGAGGCCTAGTGAGCCCGATTCTCACCCGCCCGATTCGCGAGCAGCTCGAGCACGATCGCGTCATTCGCCAATTGCAGGCCCGTTACAAGCGCAAGCACGAGGTTGTGATCAACCCCGGTGCGGAGCAGAACCAGTCGGTGACGGTGGGCGAGCTTGCCGTGTACCCGGACCTGGTGCTGTTCAGCCAGGAAAAGAGTCGCAGGCTCGAGGGCACCGTCGAAGTGGAGACGGGCGAGTCGGTTCACCTGCTCGAGGCGCGGGCCGAATGGGGCGTGTTCAGCAAGCTGAAGGCGGCCTTTCACCTGTACGTGCCGCCGCAGGCGCTGGATGCCGCGCGCCGCCTGTGCGACGAGCACCAGATCCCGGTGGCGGAAATCTGGACCTATCACATCGCGATGGACCAGATCCGGTTCATCCAGGTGTTCCGCGCGCCGACGGCGGTTGCGGCCAGGCCCGTGACCGAGAAGAAGGCCCCTGCGGGGAGGCCAGCCCCCGCCGAGAAGAAGGTCCTTGCCCAGAAGGAGGCCCCTGCCGAGAAGAACGAGAAGAAGGCGGCGCCGAAGGCAAAGGCAAGGGTGGCCAGCAAGCCCGCCCCAAAGGCGGCGAAGAAGAAGGCGGCGCCCGCCAGGGCCGCCAAGGCGGCCAAACCCGTCAGAGCCGCGAAGCCCGCCAAGGCCAGGGCGTCGAAGCCAGCCCCTAAACGCACGCCGGCCAAGAAGCGGCGGTAATGTAGGGACGTGCCCTTCCTGCGTCTCACCCGCGACCGCCGCGGGGTCGAATACACCTTCCTGCTGCACGCCGCTACGCCCGGGGAGCGGCCGCGCGTCCTCTACTGGTATCGGACCGCCCCCGACGTGCTCATCGGCCGGCCCGCGCTGGACGAGGAAGCCATCCGCACCATCGAGGAGCCGCACCCCGAGATCGAGTTCGACTGGCCGGCCATCCTGGCCCTGCGCGAGGCCATGCCGCCCGAGGAAGAGCAGGCGCCCGTCCGCCAGCCGCGACGCGGACGCCCCGGGCGCCGCGAAGGCCCGCCTCCCCCGCCATTGGAGCGGCGCGCCACGCTGGCCGAGCCCGTGGAGGCCGCACCGGACGAGGCCGCCGAGTCGGAGATCGAGGCCGACGCCGAGGCTGCGATGCCCGAGGCCGTCGCGGACCTGGCGACGCCCACCACGCGGGGGCTGCTCGAGGAACTGGTCGGCCGCGAGATCGCCACCCGCCTGCGCGCGCGGCACGCCGAGATCATGGCGCGCATCCACGAGCAGGGGTTCGACGAGCCAGCCCTGGCGTTGTGGGTGAACCGCGCCGAGACGCTGGATCCCGACACCTGGCTGACACCGGATGCGGTGCTCGCCGGCGTGCGTGACGCTGACGCGCGGTTCGAGGATCTGCGGCGCGCGTTGCTCGAAGGGCCCCGCAGCCACGACTGACGCGCCGGCCACATCCGATCTCGTGAGATGATCGGCTTCCCCCAGGAGAATCCCAGGATGCGCCGAATGTTGTGGGTGGGAGTGTGTACGTGGCTGCTGATGGCGGGTGCGGCGATGCCGGCCAGCGCTCAGTTGCGAACCGAGGTCGTGGTGCAGGGGCTCTCGAGACCGGTCGCGTTCGTGCCCGACCCTACGTCGGCCACGCGGTTCTTCATCGTGCAGCAGGGGGGCCTCATCCAGGTCCTGCAGGACGGCGCGCTGTTGCCGACACCGCTGCTCAACCTGACGGGCGCCATCGCATCCACGGGCGAGCAGGGCCTGCTCGGCATGGCCTTCGCGCCGGATGCTGCAGCCTCCGGACGCTTCTTCGTCAACTTCACCAACGCCGACGGAGACACCGTGGTGGCGCGCTTCGGGCGATCGCCGGCCACGGCCGTCACCGTGGACCCGTCCACGCGCGTTGACCTTCGCTGGCCCGACGGGCAGACGGTCATCGATCAGCCCGACTCGAACCACAACGGCGGCCATCTTGCGTTCGGGCCAGACGGCTATCTCTACATCGGCCTGGGCGATGGCGGGGGTGGCAACGATCCGGACCACAATGCGCAGAACCCGCAGTCTCTGCTCGGCAAGATGCTTCGGATCGATGTCAACGTGCCGGACGGTCATCCGACCGGCTATGAGATCCCGCCGGACAACCCGTTCCTCGATGGGCAGCCTATTGCGGCCCTGGGGGAGATCTGGTCGTTTGGCCTGCGCAATCCCTGGCGCTACAGCTTCGACGACCTTGGCGCCGGGGCGACGGGCGCGCTCATCATCGGCGACGTGGGACAGGGCGAGCGAGAAGAGGTGAACTACGAGCCGGTCGGGGCCGGTGGCCGCAACTACGGATGGCCGCTCCGCGAAGGCACCATTGCCACGCCCAACGTCCCCCCTTCGACGCCGATTGCATTCGCTCCGCTGACGAACCCGCTGTTCGACTACCTGCGTGCCATCGGTCGCGCCGTCACCGGCGGCTATGTCTACCGCGGCACGCAGTTGCCCGCTGCCTATCGCGGGCGGTACTTCGTCGCCGACTCAATGACGTCGGCGGTCGGCTCCGTCGGCCTCAGCGTGAACCCGGCGACCGGCGGGGCGACCCTGACCGACGTGGTCGATCACACGGCGGAGCTCGGCGGCTCGCTGGGCGGTGTCGTTTCGTTCGGCCGCGATCGCGATGGCGAGCTGTACCTTGCCACCTTTGCCGGCCGGATTCTCAAGATCGTGGCGGCCGGCGCGCCGGAGGCGCCAACCGCGCTGCAGGCCAGCGTGTCCGACCGGAACGTGACGCTCGCCTGGACCCTGCCCGCGAGCGGGACCGCGCCCAGCGGCTATCGGCTGGAGGCCGGCAGCAGCAGCAACCTGTCGGACATCGCCGTGTTCACGACCGGCCCCGCGCCGTCCGTGGGAGTGGCGGGCGTGCCGGATGGCCGCTACTTCGTCCGCGTGCGCGGAGTCGCCAACGGTGCCGTCGGGCCCGCGTCCAACGAAGTGGAGGTGGTCGTCGCCTGCGTGCCGCTTGCGCCGACGGGGCTGTCGCAGACGGTGTCGGGCAACACGGTCACGCTGTCATGGCCGCCTTCCGCAGGCGCGACGGGGTATGTGATCGAGGCCGGTTCGGCGACCGGCCAGGCCAATCTGGCCACGCTTCCGGTGGGCACGAACAGGCTCGACGTCGGCGGCGTGCCGTCCGGGAATTACCACGTGCGCGTCCGCGCGACGAACGCGTGCGGCGTGGGAGCGGCGTCGGAGGAAGTGGTCGTCAACGTGCCCTGATCAAGTGAGAAGTGAGAAGTGAGAAGTAAAACGTCAGAAGTCAGAAGTGACAAGTGAAACGTAGAACTTCGTGACCTTTCGGCGTGGTTTCTTTTGCTCCTCACTTTTCACTGCTCACTTCTCACTCTTGGTGAGGTGCAGTTCCTGCTCAATGGCCTTCTTCGCGATGCGCGTCACCACGATCGTGACAGCGACCGTGGAGACCAGGCCGAGCGCGATGGTGGCGTAGTAGAGCGGACCCCTCGGCGGCGCGACGCCACTTGCCAGTGACGCGAGATCGCCGGCGACCTTGCCCGAATAGACGTACAGCGCCACCACCGGCAGCATCCCGATGCTCGCGGTCACGTAGTCCAGCAACCGCACGCGGCTCAGGCCGAGGGCATAGTTGAGCAGCACGAACGGCACGGCCGGCGACATGCGCAGGAGCGCCACCAGCCGGAAGCCGTGGCGCTCGACGGCCCGGTCGATGAGCGCCAGCCGCGGCTCGCGCGTCAGCAGGCCCTCGACGAAGTGGCGCGCCAGGTAGCGCCCGGTGAGGAAGGCCAGCGTGGCGCCGATCGTCGCGCCGATCATCACGTAGATCACGCCCTTCACGAACCCGAAGATCGCGCCGGCCGCGATGGTCAGCAGGAACGCCGGGGCGAAGATGACGGGGGCGATGCTGTAGCCCGCGATGAACGCCAGCGGCCCCCAGGCGCCCAGTGACCCCACCCAGGCCGTGAACCGTGGCAGGACGACGGGCGCCTCGCGCCCGAGGAAGACGAGCACGGCGAGCCCGATGAGGGCGCCGGCGATTTTGGCGAGTGACTTCATGCGGTGTGGCGATGTCCTTCAGAATCGTCTGCGCGCGCCCAGCCACGCGCGCATCATGCCGGCCACGCGCGGTGTCAGCCGGGTCCGGTTGTATTGGTCCGCTGCGCGCTTCAATGCGCCGGCGTAGCCGGGATAGGGGTGGATGACGTGTGCCAGTCCGGCGAGGCCCAGCCCGGCCGACATGGCGACGGCCACCTCGGACACCAGCTCGCCGGCGCGCGCGCACACGATGGTGGCGCCGAGGATGCGATCGCTGCCGGCTCGGACCACGATGCGGGCGAAGCCGCGCGCGCGCCCGTCGACGATCGCGCGGTCCACCGTGTCGAACCCGACGTCGAAGGTGTGCGCGCGCACGCCCGCGGCGTCGGCGGCCGCCTCGTGGGCGAGGCCGATGGCGGCCACCTCGGGATCGGTGAAGGTGACGCGCGGCACCAGCAGTCGGCTGGCGCGTGCCCGTCCCGCGAAGAGGGCGTTCCTGAGGACGAGCCGCGCCGAGGCGTCGGCGGCGTGCGTGAACTGCCACGGCAGGCAGACGTCGCCGGCGGCGTAGACCCGGCGGTTGGTGGTCTGCAGGTAGTCGTTCACGACCACCCGCCCCGTCTCGTCGTGCTTCACGCCGGCGCGGTCCAGCCCGAGCCCCTCGGTATTGGCCCGGCGTCCGGTAGCCACGAGCAGCGCATCCACGTCGAGCACCTGGCCCACCGCTCCGCGCGTGATGGTCACCCGCAACACATCCGGGCGTGCCTCGACATGGTGGGCGGAGGCGCCCGTCATCACGGTCACGCCGTCCGCGTGAAGCGCCTCGCGAATCACTTCAGCGGCATCGGGGTCTTCGCGTGACAGCAGCCGCGGCGCGGCCTCGAGCAGGGTCACCGTGGAGCCCAGCCGCGCGCAGGCCTGCGCGAGCTCGCAGCCCACGGGACCTCCGCCGACGACCGCCAGGCGCCGGGGCAGCGTGGACAGCTCGAAGAACGATTCGCTGGTCAGCACGCGCGGGTCCGCGAGGCCTTCGATGGGGGGCATCGCCGGCCGCGCGCCGGTCGCGATGATCGCGCGCGAGAACGCGAGGCCGACGCCGTTGACGTCGATGCTCGCGGGCGAGGTGAACCCGGCCTGGCCGAAGAACACGTGCACGCCCAGCGAGGCCATCCGCCGCGCGCCGTCGTGCGGCGCCACCGCCGCGCGCGCCGCGCGCACGCGCGCCATCACGGCGGCCAGGTCCACGCGGTCGAGGGTGGCGTGCACGCCCAGGGCGGCCGCTCGCCGCACGTCCGCGGCGGCGTGGGCCGAGGCCAGCAGCGCCTTGGATGGGACGCAGCCCGTGTTCAGGCAGTCGCCACCGAGCATGGCGCGCTCGACCAGGGCGACACGGGCGCCCAGGCCCGCCGCGCCGGCCGCCGATACCAGGCCCGCCGTGCCGCCACCCACGACCACGAGGTCGTACCTTGAGGCGGGTGCAGGCGGCGTCCAGTCGGCCGGGCGCACCTCGGCCAGCAAGGCGCGGTTGCTGGCGTCGTCAGGATCGATGGGCACTTAGTCGTCGCGGAGGAACCGGCTCTCGATGGCGTCGATCTTGGCCACGCGGCGCAGGTAGCGCTCTTCGCTGCTGAACGTGGCGCCGATGAAGGCATCGACCAGCGCGTGCGCCAGGGCGGGGCCGACGACCCGCGCGCCGAGGCAGAGGACGTTGAGGTCGTCGTGCTCCACCGCCTGGCGGGCGGAGTACGCGTCGTGACAGACCGCGGCACGGATGCCGGGAAACTTCGAGGCCGCGACCGAGACGCCGGCGCCGCTGCCGCACACGAGCACGCCGCGATCGGCTTGTCCGTTGCGGACCGCCGTGGCCACCGCCTCTGCCGTGTCCGGGTAATCCACCGGGGCCGTAGAGTGGGTTCCGAGGTCGGTGACCTCGTGGCCCTGCTGGGCCAGGTGGCCGGCCAGGTCGCGTTTCAACTCGACCCCGGCATGATCGGCTCCGATGGCAATTCGCATGTGTCCTTATCCTACCCGTCTTATAATTCCAGCATGCAGATTCACGGCCGTCGCCTCGCCGTCGCAGTCGGACTGGCCCTGTCGGTGGCTGCCTTGAGCGGCCAGACGCCGGCGCCCGCCCCGTCGGCCGCTCCGGCCCAGGGCTCGCAGCCGACCTTCCGCGTGAACATCGACCTGGTGACCATGGACGCCATCGTCCGGAATGGCCAGGACCAGTTCGTCGCCGACCTGATGAAAGACGACTTCGAGATCCTCGAGGACGGCGTGCCACAGGATGTGACCTCGTTCACGCTGGTCCACGGCGGGCGCGTGCACAACCTGCTCGAGCCGCCGCCGCCGCCCGCGCAGGAGGGCGTCATCCTGCCGCCGTCGCGTCCGCGCAACGACACCACGGGCCGCATCTTCCTGCTCATCGTCGACGACCTGCACCTGGAGTTCCGGAACACGGGCCGCATCCGGAGCCTGTTCCAGAAGATGTCGAAGTCCCTCATCCACGAGGGCGACATGTTCTGCATCGTGTCCACCGGACCCTCGTCCCTGGCCATCGATCCGACCTACGACCGCAAGGTGCTGGACGAGGCCATCAAGAAGATCACCGGCAGCGGGCTGAAGCCCTCGGACGTCATCCAGGGGCAGGACAACGCGGACGGGCCCGCCGAAGTCCGCTATCGCGCGCACGTCGCGTTCTCGACGGCCCACGACATGCTGCGGCAGATGGAGAAGATCACGAACCGCCGCAAGGCGGTGGTGTGGGTGAGCAACGGCTACGACTTCAACCCCTTCGCCGAGTCGCGGCTGGGCGAGGACCCGGTCTTCGGCGGCCGCTTCGGCCAGACGCGCGAGGAAGGGCAGCAGCAGCAACAGGCCTTCAACCAGGGCGCCCAGTTCGCGGACGCCGATCTGGCGCGTGAGCTCGCCGAGGTCACGCGCACGGCGAACCGCGCGAACGCGACGCTCTACACCATCGACCCGCGGGGATTGGTGGCGGGCGCGGACCTGGACGAGCAGTTGAGCCCGGTGGAGTACGGCAACTACGTGCGCAAGACGCAGGACAGCCTGCGCGTCCTCGCCGAGGAGACGGGCGGCATCGCGGTGGTCAACCAGAACGACTTCGACAAGGCCCTGAAGCGGATCGACGCCGAGACGAGCGACTATTACGTGCTGGGCTACTACTCCTCGAACCCCGACCCGCTGAAGCGGACGCGGAAGGTCGAGGTGAAGGTGAAGAAGTCCGGCCTCAATGTGATATCGCGGACCTCGTATACGCTGCGCCAGCCTGCGCCTGCGTCGACGCAGAAGTAGGGCCGATCAGCTCCGAGATGCGCTCCCGCAGCCAGGCCACGGGCTGCGGCTGACGGCTCAGGAACGCCTTCCATTCTTCGTCGGACAGGACCACGGAGATGACGTGGTCGCGCGGGTCGCTCATTGTGGGGTACCTCGTGGATGGAACGGAACCCCCCAATCCTAGGCGGCGCCGAGCCAGACGAAAAATAGAATGATCACATTCCGTCCATGCGTCCGAGTCATTCGAGGCCAGGACGCCGGATCAGGGCGCCAGGCGGAGCTTCGGCTTCACCCGCTCGAAGGCCTTGATCGTTTCCTGCACGGCCCGAGGCGTCCGGCTCATCCGTGGATAGACCCAGCCGGTCTCGCGCATCAGCGAACGGCCCTCGATGCGCGAGAAGAAGAGGTGGCCGCTCGAGACGTCGCGGGCGGCGGCCTGGTAGGGGATGATGCTGATGCCGATGCCGGTGCGCACCATCGCCTTGATGATCTCGACGTTCTCGGTCTCCATGACGATCTGCGGTTCGATGCGGGCCGAGAGGAAGAACTCGTCGATGGCGCGCCGGGTGTTCGAGCCCGACTCGAACAGCACAAAGGGCTGGCGCACCAGGTCCTGGGGCAGCACCTTGCGCTTCCGCGACAGCGGATGCTTGGCCGCCGTCACGAGCAGCAGCTCTTCCTGCAGCACCGGCACCGTCACCAGGTCGGGCTGCTCCACGGGCAGGGTGAGCAGTGCCAGGTCGCCGGCCCCGGAGCGGAGCTGCTGGAGGCACCGTTCCGAGCTGCCCGACATCACCTTGAGATCCACGTCCGGATGCTGCCGCTTCAGTTCGGTCATCAGGGTGGGGAACACGTAGAGGCACACCGTCATCCCGCCGAGCAGCCGGACCGTGCCCCGCAAGGACTCCTGGCTGTCGGTGATCCCGGCAATGGTGTCCTTCAAGTCCTGGAAGACACGGTGGCTGAGCTGCAGCAACGACTCGCCGGCCGGCGTGATGCGGATGCGACGCCCCACGCGCAGGAACACGGCTTCCTTCAGCTCGTCCTCGAGCAGCAGGATCTGGCGGCTGATCGCCGACTGCGACACGTGAAGCTTGTGCCCCGCGGCGGTGAAGGAACCGGTCTCGGCAATGGCCCGGATGATCTCGAGTTGGCGAAGGTCCAGGGTGTGCGCTCCTTGCGCACCGAGGATATATCTAGTTGATAGATGGACTCAACACCAATCAACGCCGAAATCAGATGGACCCGCCAGCCGACGGCCCCAGATTCCTATCACTATTGGAGATGAATCGCAGGAGGCGCATCCACCTTCGCCAGAGCTAGGCGCACGCGGCCCGCGCCCGGGCCACCGCCTCGCGCAGGTAGTGCTCGTCCATCTCGATGCCGGCGAACGCGACGCCCAGCCGCGCGCACGCCACCGCCGTGCTGCCCAGGCCAAGGAACGGATCCATCACCAGGCCGAGGCGCGTCGTCCCGTGCAGCTTCAGGCACTGCTCGGGCAGCCGCACCGGGAAGGTGGCCGGGTGAGGACGTTCGCGATCGCGACTCTGGATCGTGTCGTACGGGATGAACCAGGTGTTCCCCCGGCACCGCAGGCCCTCCGACGCGCCCGCCCAGCGGCCCACGTTCGACTGGTCCTGGTACTTCACCCCGATCGCCCGCCGATCGAGCCGGGTCCGGCCCCCGGGCGTGAAGTGGAAGACGAACTCGTGGCAGTCGTTGAGAAAGCGGTCGCTGTTGATGGGCTTGTAGTGACCGACGGCGAGGTCGTCCGCAAGCCCCGCGCGGGTCCCCGCCAGCTCGCGCTCGATGGCAATGGACTTGATCCAGTGGATGACGTTCTGAAGGCGCAGGTGCGGGCGTGCGGCCTGTGCGACGTCGAGGGCCGTCCATGGGTCGGTGGGCTTGCCGCCCACGTTCAGGAACAGCGACCCTTCCGGCGCGAGGGCGCGGGCCACCGCCGCCACCCAGGTGGAGGTCCAGCGGAGATATTCGTCGCGCGGGCCCCCATCGTCGAAGCTCCGGTAGCGGATCCCGAGGTTGTAGGGGGGTGACGTGACGACGGCCGAGACCGATCCGGCCGCGCCGTGCTGGAGATGTTCGAGGGCGTCGCCGAGGTAGAACCGAAGCTCGTGAGGACCGGGGCGGACCGTGGCGAAAGGAGTAGGCGAGCCAGACATGCGCGCCCCGATTGTAGTACGAGGGGGGACTTGAGTCTTGGGGCTTGGGTCTTGGGGTGGGTGAGGGGGCGTTCGGGGACGTACGTCGTTGCAGGCGCTCAGGGGTCTGGGCACAGGCCGCTGGACTCGCATCCCGGAACCCAGGTCCCAGGACCGACGACTCGAGACCCCGCTAAGACGCCCGCAGCGATGCCGCGACGAGGGTGCTGGCAAACCGCTCGCGCTCCGGCGTCACCGTGTGGTTCCGCCGATGCGCGGGGCTTTCGCACGCCACGCCCTTCTCTTCCACGTAGACCACCTCGCGCGTGCTGGCAACGTCGCGGTACTTCCCGACGACGCACCCGCACGGCAGCGTGGCGAACCCGAGCAAACGAACCACGCTCATACGTCTGAGCCCCCTGACTTTTCTGTCAAGCAATGTCCGTACCCAACGCATCGGCCCACCTTCAGGCCACCAGCCGCGGACGGACCGTCCGAAAGCGGTGCACGTAGTGGCCAAAATTCTCGATGTCGTCTCTCGAGCAGACATCCTGCCATTCCGCTATGACGGTTAAACGACTCGGAGGGATCCGGATCGTTCCCGCCGTTTGGATCGGCCTTCGTCGATTTGGATGCTCAGCGAAGCGCGAGCACGGTCGCAAGACCGTCCCGCGCCACCGTGTTGGAGGGATCGATCGTGAGGGCTTCGGCGAAGTACCGGTGCGCGGCTGCGGTGTTGCCGCTCTCGAGCTCGAGCGCGGCGAGGTTTGAATAGGTGGCCGGGTCGCGTGGGTCCGAGGCGAGCGCGGCCGTGAACGCCGCTCGCGCGCGATCGCGTTGGCCAACGCCCGCCAGCGCCGCCCCAAGGATGTTCTGGGCCCGTGCGTGCGAGGGATCGGCGGCCAGGGCGGCCTCCGCTTCTCGAATGGCCACGTCCGGCCTCTGCTGCAGGTAGGCGAGGGTGGCCGCGTAGTAGTGCGTCGCCGCCGTTGACGGCGCCTCCATGCGGAGGCGCGCGACCACCGGCGCCAGACGCTCGGTGTCACCCGCATCGCTCACCACCGACGCCAGCTGCTCGAGGGCGGGCAGGTGCCCCGGGTTCGCCTGAAGGAGTCCCAGCGGGATGCGGGCGCTCTCGTCGAAGGCACCTTCCGCAGGCAGCAGCCGGGAGAGTGCCAGCTTGGCCTCGTCGTTGTCCGGGCTGGAGGCGAGCCGGCCCAGGAGTTCGCGTGCGGACGCCGTGCGGCCCACGGGAGTCGAGGCCCGGACAATTCCGTCCAGAGCGCCGGCGTCTCTCGGGCTCTGGTCGACGGCGCGCACGAAACTCTCCAGCGCGGGGCCGTAGCTGTCGGCGCGGAACAGCATCTCGCCCAGGTGTCGCCAGGCCGCTGCATCGGCCGAGGCCCACGCGTGCTGGACCGCGGGCGGGCGCGGGCTGGCCATGGCGAGGTCTCGGAGGGTCTTCGCGTTGTCGTCGCGCGCCCCGCCGAAGACGCTGCGAGGGCCCGAGAACTCGAGGCGCGCGCGGTTGTCGGTCTGGATCGGCGCGTCGCCGGCCCAGGTGGCGAGCGCCTGCCCCTCGGCGACGAAGAACGACAGCACGGCCAGCGGGTCCATGGCGCCCACCGTGGCCAGGTCCTCGGCCACGCCGGGACGACGCCAGGCCGAGGCGACACCCGCAATCCGCGGCGTCAGGGGTTCGGTGCCGCCGACGAGCAGCACGTCGGCCTCTCCGACCAGCCACATGGTCCCGTTGGGAAACACCGTCATGAAGGTGGCGACAATGGATCGCAGGTCCGGGTCGCTGATGTCGTAGGTGTGCGCCCACTGGCAGAGCACGCCCCCGGCCGCCAGCCTCGACTTCGCCATCTCGAAGAACTCGCGGGTGAAGAGCGATGCGATGCCGGCCATCCAGGGATTCGACGGCTCGGAGACAATGACGTCGTACTGTTCGTCGGCCAGCAGCAGGTGCGTGCGACCGTCCCCGACGATGAGGCGGGTGCGGGAATCCTCCAGGGCCCGGTGGTTGTCATCGTCGAAGAAGCGCGAGGCTTCGACGACTTCCGGGGAGATTTCGAGGACGGTCGCGCGCTCGAGCCCGTGGGTCAGCGCCGAGCCGAGCGTCACGCCGCTGCCCAGGCCCAGGATAGCCGCGGACTTCGGGGCCGGGTGCAGCAGGAGCGGCACGTGGGCCAGCATGCGCTGGGTGAGCATGTCGGCGGCGTCCGACGCGTCCACCTTGCCATCGATGGAGAGCGAGGTCGTCCCCGCCAGGTGCCTGACGGCCACCGTGGCCGTGGAGCCCTCCTTGTAGTAGCGGAGCTCGCCGGCTGTGAGCGCGGTCTCGAGATCCGGGCCCCTCAGGGCCGCGGCATATTTGTAGGCGCCGCTCGAGAGCAGCCGCGGATCCCACGACGGCACCAGCCATGCGCCGACCGCGACGAGGGTTGCCAGCGCCAGCGGCAGGACGGGTGAGCCCGTTCGCGCGAGGATGGCCACGGCGGCGCCCGCCACAGCCGTGAGGCCCCCAACGGCGCGGATGGTATCGTGCAGGCCCAGCCAGGGAACCAGCACGAAGCCCGTCAACAGCGCACCGGTGATGGCGCCGAGCGTATTGACGGCGTAGACGTAACCGAGGTCCGACACCACGGTGTCTTCGCCACGCGCCGCAACCGCCAGCGCCAGCGGGAAGGCTGCGCCGAATGCGAGCGACATGGGGAGCAGGACGGCCGCGGCGAGCATCCACTCGCGGCGGAGAACATCGCCGAAGGTGACCCCCGGCGTGGCCACCAGCCCGGCCACCGACAGCAGCGTGGCGTCCACCGCCGTGGCTGCCACCAACGCCAGCGCGCCCGCCAGCATCACGCACATGGCCAGGGCCTGCGCCGGTTGCCGGAGGGTCTGGGACAATCGCGCGCCGAGGGCGGCGCCGCCGGCGATCCCCAGGATGAAGATGGCGACCACGGCACTGAATGCGTAGGTGGTGGGGCCCAGGATGGAGGCCAGCAGGCGGGTCCATACGACCTGGAGCGTCAGCGATGCGAATCCAGTGACGCCCAGGGCAGCGGCCGCCAGCGCAGGGCGACCGATTCGTGCGGGCGGCGGCGATTTCGCGGGCTTGCGGGCGCGGACGGGTTCGGCCATGGGAGGCTCGACGCGCACCGTGATGGTGGAGGCAATCCACCAGGCGCCTGCCGCGGCCACCGCGTTGAGCACCACACCGGCGGCGGTGGCACCGGCCAGGCCCAGCGAGGGCAGCAGCAGGAAGCCGGCGACGAGGGCGCCGGCCGCGGCTCCCAGCGTGTTGGCGGCATACAGACCACCGGCATCGGCGGAGACCGAGCCGGCGCCCCGCACCATCCACCGCGAAGCAATGGGGAACGTTGCGCCCATGGCCGCCGCCGGCAGCGACAGCAGGAGCAGGCTCGTGCCCAGCCGCACGGCGAGGAAGGTGAGCCCGCCGTCGCCGTTGGCGTAGAGCGCGGCCAGCACGGGGCGGAGCGCCGAGAGGATGAAGGGAAGGATCACGGCCACGGCCGCGATCGCCAGTTCGAGCACGGCGTAGGCCTTGAGGGCCGTTGCCGGCGTGAGGCGCTGCCCGATGCGACCGCCTGCCGCGGCCCCCACCGCGAGGCCGCCCATGAAGGCGGCGAGCACGGTGCTGACCGCCGCCAGGCCGTGACCGATCTGGAGCGTGAGGAGCCGCGTCCAGACGACCTCGTACACGAGCGCTGCCGCGCCCGACAGCGCGAACAGCGCGAGAAAGGGACCACGGCCCATCCGACTCAGATTATCAGACGCGGAAGGGGCCGCAGATTCCGGCAGGGCCGCAGATGAACGCAGAGGGGGCAGATTTCGTCGTTCACACGGGCCGCAGATGAACGCAGATGACCGGCCCCTTCACTCTCGCGGTCTGTACAGGGCGAGCGGCCCGTCGCGGTCGAGCAACTCCAGGTTGAAGGCTTCGACCGCGGCGGAGACCAGCTGGGACGAGGCCAGCGAGTGATCGATGACGACGTAACCGATGGCGGTCTGCGCGACGAATGTGGGGCCATCGGACACCAGGCGGTGTGCCTCGTCCGGTTCGATCTGCCGGCCTTCACTCATCCGCATCAGCGAGGCCAGCAGGGGGTAGTCGTGCTGCATGGTCGTGAGGCGCCGTTGCGAGACGCGCGACAGGTAGCCGCCGATCAGTGGCTTCTGGTGACGCGTCTGGTTGAACTGCGATCGCGCGCTGAAGTTACCCGTGGACGACACGCCGTCCCGCACGCCGAGCGGGAGGTTCA
>Ga0105100_10000835_pt1 | contig 17943 bp, 18 predicted proteins | sample PPLLak12cMay2015_2_FD_87033 | JGI IMG/M metagenome (GOLD analysis project Ga0105100, IMG submission 87033) | Freshwater sediment microbial communities from Prairie Pothole Lake near Jamestown, North Dakota, USA - PPLs Lake P8 Core (1) Depth... | ecosystem: Environmental > Aquatic > Freshwater >...
AGTATCCGGATTTCCACCCCACTCTGCGTGGCCGGATATCCCGTGGCGAGCTCGTCCAGCCGTTCTCTCAACTTTTCGTAAATGTCTTTCATCCTATCCTCCTATCCAAGATGCCTCTATTGCTCCTTTCCCGTTCCCCGATCGCAAACTCGGATGGCCCCCGCATTACCTCCTGGATATAGTCACCAGAATTACGTCCAAGAAACTCCCGCAGGTACCAAAAGGCCATCAGAACATCAGGGAAGGCCTAGGATGGGAAACAGCGGGCAAACTCTTTCATCAGACGCGGAGATCCTTTGATGCGAATCTTTCGCCGCCGCAAAGCCCCAAAAGATTCTTTTCCTTTGCCAAAAAGGATTGCGCCCAGGACGATGAAGTTCCCGAATCTGGGATGGATGACCAGGTGATGATGGCCCATTGCTCCTAAGCCTCTGGCGACTGCTATCGGCTTATGGGATATCGGCCACATCTTACCAGGCCATTTCGCCGGAGATCGCCTATCCTAAAACGACTGAACGTTATGACGTTAAATACTTATGATGCCTATTGAAGAAAAGGAGGAGACGTTATGGCAGCACAAACCAAGAGGGCGACGATCTACTTTGACCCCGATTTGCACAAGGCTTTGCGACTCAAGTCTGTAGACACCAATCAGTCCTTATCCGAGCTCGTAAACGAGGCCGTGAGAGAGGCTCTTGTCGAGGATGCCGAAGATTTGGCTGCGTTTGAAGATCGAGCGCAGGAGCCTGCAATTCGCTACGACGAAATGGTCATGAGGCTCAGAAAAGATGGCCGCATATAGCCTCTTTTTCAAAGAATCGGTTCAGAAGGATCTCGATGGTACCCCTAAGAAACACTTGAGAAAGATTCTCAATCGTATCAAGTCGCTCGCAAATGATCCACGCCCTCTAGGGTGCGAAAAACTTACTGGCCAAGATCGCTACCGAGTAAGGCAAGGACGGTGTCGCATCGTGTACGCAGTCCAAGACGAAGAACGCACAGTGATCGTGGTGAAAGTCGACACTTCTTTGCCTGAGGGGGGATAGTTCGGTGTCAGAAAGCGGCCTGGTATCGGTGCCAAGGGGTCAGGGTATGAGAAGAGGTTTTTCAGCCTCTCCTTGGACAGTTTTCGAAAGAAGATCCACCGCCTCCTGAATTCCCAAGTCCATGGTCTCCCGTGAAGTTTCAGGAGTGAAGAAGCCCAAAATCATTGCATTCCTCGTACCGGAATCAACCACTGTGGCGGCGTCAGGGCCTTGAGTGTAGGAGGCCCATATGCCGGAGTGGTCTCTCAGCACCACTTCATTGGGTCTCGTGATGATGGTTCGATTTCCAATCCCCACGAACTTCTCACCTTCGCTTGCAACATCCAGGATAATATCGCCCTGGATCCGATCCGCATCATGGACGCCCATGGCCAGGGCATTTCTCAATTCTGCAATCACGACGGAATCGACAACGGGATTGACCGGCTTGATGCTTTTTCCGTTTGAAACAGATTTGATCAAGCTCTCGATATGGGAGCGGTTCTTCTCTCCCTGCACCTTGTAGAACCGGGATATGAATTTTGCCTTTTCGACAAGGGATTGAGAATGTTTTCTGATGTAGTCCTCGGTCTGCTTTTGCTTATCCCTAAGGAAGTCCGAGGATCCACCCCATGAAAGATTTTTCATGAAGCAATATCCAAATTTCATCCAGGGATAGACCCGAAGGCATTTGTCACTGATGGTGACCTTTTCCACGCATTCCTCCTTTGCATTCCTTCCTGTTCATTCCCCGTGGCTTGCCGCACGTTGCGTCATTCCGGCGGACCCCGGATCAAGTGCGCGGCAGGCTTATCGAGTCCGGCAAGATGGCCGGACCAGGCTGACAAAAGAAGCAGCTGATTTTAATCAGCCCTCTTAAACCCCTCTTCTTACAGACGAGGGTTGTTTAGTTCTGGAGGCCGACGACCAAATCATTCGGATTTGTAGCCGATACCCCTATTTTCGGACGGATTCCTGTTTCCAACCCGTATGTAAGACCTTCTTTCGAGTCCGAAAAAGCGAAGAACTCAAACTTCATCGACGTCTTAAAAACTGACTCGCCAACAGGCCCGAAGGCTTTTCCAAGATTGAGACCTACGGCGACACCGGCACCATGGTCTCCAGTTCTGAAATTGTATTTCAATTTCGCGCTTGCAACACCTTTAAGCCCGATACTGAGCTTCGCTGTGTCATCCGGGTAGAGCTTCAAATCGCCGAAGAAAAACCAAATGGTCCAGACCTTTCCGGCATCGGAGACTCTTCTGATTTTGGGAGGTCTTTTGCCGAAGTAATCCATTGGATTCACAGTTTCGCTGGCCGATAACGCTTTTCCGCAATCCTCGCTTGTCCGTTTCAGTGCGTCAAGACGTTGTGTGATCTGTTCAACCGCTCCGTCAATATATGTCTTGTGTAGATCTCTGATGGCTTCCTGATTGCTGATATAGGTATCTGTTATGAACGCTTCAATCGAGTCAATCTCATTTGTCTCAAGGCCATTTTTGTTCTTGATGAGGAGATCAGCCATTGCTTCCACCAGGAAATCAAGCGCACCGAGGGACTCCTTCTCCCATTTTTCGCAAATCGGCCGGATCTCGTTGTAGTAATGCAGTCCTGATGAGTAGTTACTCTGGCTACCAGCGATGTTGCACGCGCAGATGCATTTTCTGATGCCTGCCGGGATGACTCCAGAAGCGGGGTAACAGTTCCTGCTGCATTGCTCGCTGGCGATATGGCTGTCGTTCATCCTCTGATAATCTCTCGACATTGCGCTTGCCGGTCCGCTGGAGAAGCACATGTGAAAGAGCGTATTCCAGCGAATATGCATAAACTCCATGTAAAACTCGCGTGATGCGGCCATGAGAGCAATCATGGTATCGGCGTAGGCCTTTGATGGAGCAGGCGCCTGCTGCGTCTCTGCTTCGATTTGCGTTGTGTTGATGCCGGCTTTATCCGCGTAGAATTTGAGTTTCCTCTGATATCTCTCATCGTGGGGTTTCAGGAATGCCGCCTGGGACATTTCAACATAAGCCGCCTTGGAATTTCCATTGGCCGAATAGGAATAGGCGAGATTATTTCGAGCTGTGAAATGATACGGGTTCAACGATTTTACACAGGTCAGAATGCTGATCGCGTCGTCGTATCCACCTCTTTCGTTGAGATGAAAAGCGACCGAGGCGAGGTGATCGGGGGTGAGGTGAATAAGAGCGGCCTCAATAAAGCACCAGAAGCCGATATCGAGCTTGGCCTCTTGCCCAACGCCATGGCCCCCGAGAAAGGTGTAGAGGAATCCCTCCATCGCAAAGGCCCAGTCGCGGCGGTTCGGTTTTGGCCTTATATCCACATCGCTTTCATTCTCGGAGTCCTCATAGGATATGGGAAAAACACCTTCTGGCGCGTTGACTGGGAAGGATGCAACATGCTTTTCTATTTCCACGACGTGTGCCGCAGGAAGTGTTGGTTTGATTTTGTCTCGCCACTTCTCGAGAATCGCTCGAATCCCGGCGTCGGTCTTGACTTTGGGCGCTGGGTCAGGATTTGCAGGAGCGCTGCTTGCCATGAAGGCCGGAAATGCCGTAAAAATCAAAAGCACCGCACAAGAATACATTGCGATGATCGGTGTCGTTGCTTTCAGATTAGCCATAGAACGTTTCCGTCTTAAATCTTGAAATCCTAATTTTCGGTCTGTCCTTTCTCGGACTGCGGTCAATCTATTCAGGAAGCAATCGCCCAAAGAGCTTTCCTCACGATATTGCAGGGGCAGAGGTCCTGACCTGATCCCATTTCACCTGGTTTCCCAAGATGCCATGTGCTCATTTTTGGTCCTTTGACCTCCAAAGCAAATTTCTTTTCGATTCTTTGAACCCCTGAAGGGCAACTGTCTTGCACCACAACGTGGATCGTATGATAGCCTGCCTCTTCGGGTTGACCCTGAATAAGCCCAGAAGGCGTAATCGCGAGTCCACGCACAGATGTGTATGGACCTAATGATTCCATGTGTGTTGCATCATCTTTAAAGTACGCACTGAAGCGGACTGGCGGATACCCACCCGAGGCCTGTAATTGACACTTGTAGTCCCACCTGAGGCCGGTTGAAGGAAGGGGAGACGAAGTGACGAAGGCAAGTTTGCTACAGAGGTCCCTGGTATCTGCTTTGCCGGGCGCTGCGCCAGGTCCTGGCTGAGGCGGCGCTTTCGGCTGCAACTTGCCGGCCGGCACACTTTCCGGAATCGGCTTCGTCTGAATTCTGTCCTGCGAGAAGGATAGGGTAACGACGGTTAAAAGCATTGCGCTGGTCATGATCAGAACGGCCTTCTTGCACATATTCTTTGTCCTCCCTATGCTTTTGTCTCCTACGTTTCATGAACGGAGTTTAGAGTGGCAGATCTTCCGGCGCCTCAACAAAGAAAGCTGCAAAATACTTAATCGCGAAGAAGTTGCAGCCAATTCTCTGGAAGGGTCACCTGATAAGCCTCCGAGTACTCCGGCTCAAAGCGGCCCCAGTTGGAACCGAAATAGATGCGGCTGCCTTTCCGGTTGATGGCGGCAAAGGCCTCGGCAAAGTAGATCTTCTCCTCCGAAGCATGGAGGGAAGTGTATGCTTGGGTGTGTGCTATTCTCCAGACTTGAGGATTCTGCCGGAGCTGAAGCATGAAGAGTTGATTATCCATCCATGAGTGGCTCTTGCCTTGAGGAGGGTTCTTTGAACCGTAAGTTGAAATCAGAACCCACCCGGGCGTCATGTAGCAGTTGCCTGAGATATGCAAGCCGATGTCGGGATTCACGTTGAAGGGGATGGTCAAGAGCGAGGTTTCGACGCCGGTGGCAAGATCAGCCATGGCAATGTGATCTGTTCGCACGTTTTGATACACGTAAACTTCGAGACCGTCGGCAGTGATCGCAAAATCACCGTGGCCTGCGGACCCGTCCGGGAGGTCCACTGCCCGGCTGAAATCCTGGGAGTATATCGTGGCACTCAACGGGGCCACGTCCCCCTCCCACCCAAGCATACAGTAGTTGCCGCTCGGAGACATGCCCACCCAGTTGATCTTTTCGCGAAAGCCGCTGGTTTTCTTCCCCACGATCCGGTCAAGGGCCTTGTCGTAAACGATCACTGCAAGCGTCTTCCAGTCCTGATCCTCCACCAGGAAGCACCAGGATCGTCTGTCCGTGGAGGCATCTCCCTCCATTTTGGTTCTCACATAAGAGGCTGACGGGTACTCTTTCTTGAAATCATGAAGGGATGTTGCAGTGCTGGTGGAAACTTGATACTGCCTCAACTGGGTGTTGCACACGTAGTAGAAGATCCGTGGGTCGCTTGCATCCCATCGCGGTTCCGGCTCTTGTCCGCAGTAATTAAAGGCATTTGCCAGGCTCCTCATGCGACCGGTGCTGCGATCGTAGAGATAATAAACCCCGCTGTTACCTCTCAAGATCAATGCCGTTCCGTCGGAGTTTTCCGGATCCGCTTTTGCATACTCGTTCTGGATTCCCGGGCCTTCATATCCATCCGTGGCTTTGTCCGTGAGCCGGACGAGGGTCATTCTGAAGTTAGGGACAAGATAGGCTGCCCCCTTGGCAGGCATCGGCACATCGGGTGCTCCAATAGGCTTTGTTCCAAGGACGAGGGCTTCTGCCTGGGGGCCGGTTTGATCAGACTGACCGGCGACACCGGGAGATGAGGATTGGAGAGGAAAACTTTGGGCTCCTGAGGTTGAAGTCAGATTCAGGAACAGGAACAAAGCGAAGAGTAAACACCAAGGACGAGGTGACATGGCGAACCTCCTCGAATGTGGTGGAGCAGGTTTTGGCTAGGGAAACGATCCGGGCTTTAAAGCCGCAATTTTAGGGAGTTTCGCCCTCTTTGTCGAGAGAAAAGTGGAGAAGTGCCCGGGATACGTTATGATTCCTCGGTTCCAACATAAAGGGAACGAATCAGCATGAAAAGGTTTCTCTTGACCCGGCGGACGCATCATAATAAAAACGCTTCCATTATGGAGTCTCAGTCATGTTCATTCATTCAGCTCCACTAGCGTTGACCGTACAGAAACTGCGCACCGGGCAAATGGACCTCATCGCGCATTTGGACGAGATGTGCGACCGCTTGGAAAAGCTGGATTCGCACATCCAAGCCATGTTGCCGGAGCCGGATCGGCGCAGTCGCTTAAGGTATGAGGCCAAATCACTCCAGGCGCGTTACCCGGAGCCTGCAGGCCGGCCGCCGCTTTACGGTGCACTTGTCGCCATAAAGGATATTTTTCACGTATCCGGCTTTGTTACAGCGGCAGGATCAGCGGTGCCTCCCGAGCTTTTTGCCGGCCCTGAGGCCACATGCGTCCAAATGCTTCGCGATGCCGGTGCGATCATCCTTGGAAAATCGGTTACTACCGAGTTCGCGTATTTTGAGCCAGGTCCGACCCGAAACCCCCACAACCTCTCACATACTCCCGGCGGTTCCAGCAGTGGTTCGGCAGCTGCTGTGGCGGCAGGGTTCTGCACCCTGTCGTTGGGCAGCCAGACCATAGGCTCCGTCATCCGGCCGGCAGCGTTTTGCGGCGTCATCGGCTTTAAGCCGACGCTTCATCGGATCCCAACAGCGGGGCTCGTCTATTTCTCTCGGACCATGGACCAGATCGGGTTTTTCACGCAGGATTTGGCAGGCACGGCATTAGCCGCGTCAGTGCTCTGCGAGCCATGGAAGCCTGTTTCTGCGCCGGCGACCCTGCCTGTCTTGGGAGTCCCCACAGGCCCCTACCTGCAACAGGCAGAGCCGGAAGGGTTGCAGGCATTCGAGCAGCACTTGTCAAAGCTGGAAACTATGGGTTGCATCATTAGAAGAGTGCCTGGCTTGCCCAACATCGGGGAACTTAATACTCTTCACCGGCGACTGACCTTCGCTGAGTTCGCCCGGGAACATTCTGAAATATATGCCATGCATGCGCCTCTGTATAGGAAGAGGACCGCTGAGATTATCGAGATTGGAAAGAAGGTCAGCGACCAGGAACTCGCGAGTGCCCGGGCCAATTGCTCGGCCCTGAAGCGAGAGCTGGAGGCTACCATGACTCATGAAGGCATTGATCTGTGGGTTTCGCCTTCTGCGCTAGGTCCCGCTCCTGAAGGGATTCACGCCACGGGCGATCCCAACATGAATTTGCCCTGGACCCATGCGGGAATGCCGGCAATTACCTTGCCTGCGGGACAGGCTAGGAACGGGCTTCCCCTCGGCTTACAGTTTGTCGCGCGTTTTGGCGAGGACGAGCAATTGATTGCCTCGTGCAGGGCATTGGAGAGAAGAGGTTGTCTTTGAAGTAATGGCCCTAAAATGCTTCCTGTAACCTTAATGAAGTCGTAAGAATTCCTCAAGGCCGTCACTCCCGCGAACCCGCCAGAGTTATTGCCAAATGGCGGGCGAGCGCGGGAGTCCAGAAGCCCTCATAAAGACTGGATTCCCGCCTATGCGGGAATGACAGAGAAGCACGTTCAGGACTTTTTGCCAAGGCGGCATTTTATAAAGAAAGGAGAGATCTGATGCGTCAAGAAATTGTCGATTTGTATGAAAAGTACTCTAATGGATCGTTGGATCGGCGTGAATTTCTCAAGAGGCTGGCCATTGTTGCCGGATGCACTGCGGCTGCCAATGCGCTGCTTCCTTTGATGGGGAGGAATGCGGTATGGGCACAAATCACCGCAAAAGATGACGCTCGCCTGATTGTGGAGTACATGAAATATGCAGGAGAAACAGGCGAGGTGCGGGCCAACTTCGTCCGGCCGAAGGGCGATGCAAAACTTCCGGCTGTCCTTGTTATTCATGAGAACAGGGGACTGAATGCCCACATCGAAGACGTGACCAGGCGCTTTGCCCTGGAGGGATTCTTGGCCTTAGCGCCGGACGCCCTTTCACCGCTTGGAGGGACACCGGAAGATCCCGAGAAGGCTCCTGCGCTCTTGGGGCAACTGGACAAAGAAAAAAACACAAAGAATTTCGTAGCCGCAGTCAAGTATTTGAAAACCTATCCTCTCTCTACCGGAAAGGTAGGGGTCGTAGGGTTCTGCTGGGGAGGCGCAATGGCCAACCAGGTGGCTGTCCATTCACCGGATGTGGTCGCGGCCGTTCCCTATTACGGGGCGGCGCCGGCTGCCGAAGATGTCCCCAAAATCAAAGCCTCCTTGCTGTTGCATTATGCCGGTGTGGATGAACGAATTAACAGTGGTATCCCTGCCTTTGAAGCCGCCCTCAAGAAGGCATCGGTGGATTATAAAATCTACATGTATGAGGGGGCTAAACATGCATTCAACACCGACACGTCCGCCGAAAGGTACAACAAGGATGCAGCCCAGCTAGCTTGGCAGCGAACAATATCTTTCCTGAAGGTGAAGCTCAAGACATAATAAGGACTGAGCGATGAGTAATGAGGACTGAGTGGATTTCCAAAAACATTTATTCCCTTGTCTTACTCAGTCCTCAGCCCTCAGTCCTCGTGACTGATTTCCCCATGCAGCATTTCTTGTACTTCTTGCCGCTGCCGCAAGGGCAAAAGTCGTTACGACCTATTCGGGGATGAGCCTGGGTGCGTGAGGCAGCAGGAAGAGGGGGCTGCCGGAGGGCGGAGAGTTCTGTGAGAAAAGGCCGGCAGTGGGTAAAAAAGCGTTTGTAGCCCGCACACAGATAGTTCAGCCCTGCTTCGCCATCGGGTGTTCGGAGTATGCGATCCTTTGGGCACGCTCCGTTGCAGAGAGGGAGAACCTCGCATTCCCGACAATGGCGGGGTAAGGAGTCCCATTTGGCTTGGCCGAAGGCTCGCTGACTTTGGCCCTCGATGAGATCCACCATAGGAGTCTCTCGCATATTTCCTAAGAGGTGCTTTTTGTCCACGAAGTGATCGCAGGCAAAGAAATCTCCGTTGTGTTCGAGAACAGGCGCGTCGCCGCAGGTCTTCTTGAAGATGCAAAGGGCATGTTCTTGCCCCAAGGCGGTAGCAGCCGTCTCCTCGAAAATCTGAATTCGAACCTTTCCGATATCCTGACTCGTCCACTCATCGAAGATGGTGCAGAGAAAATCGCCGAAGGCCTCAGAGGGCACGGTATAAGAGCTTACGCCTCCGTCCAGTTCCGGCCTGGGCTCCACGAAGGGTAAGAAGCCGATGTGTGCGGCTTTGATGTGCTTAAAGAAACGGTAGACCTCCCTGGGGTGGTGAGCATTTTGCGTATGGACCACGCATAGGATGTCGCATGGGATTCGGTGCTTGCGAAGGAGTTCGTAGCCGCGCATTGCCTGGCTGTGGGTGGGTTGGCCGCCCCTGGTGAGGCGATGGCTGTCGTGCATCTCCTGCGGTCCGTCCAGGCTGAGCCCCACGCCAAATCCCTCTGCAGCCAAAAAGCGGCACCAGCCCTCATCGAGAAGGGTTCCGTTGGTCTGAATTCCGTTGAGGATCTGACGGTGGGAGGGCTGATATTTGCGTTGCAATTCAATAACCCTGTGGAAGTAATCCAACCCGAGCAAGGTCGGCTCCCCGCCGTGCCAGGCAAAACGGATCACAGGCTCGGGGCAGGTTTCAATGTGCTGACGGATGTACTCTTCCAAAATGTCATCGGGCATTCGAAAGGGGGTTTCACCTGGATAGAGGTTTTGTTTTTTCAGGTAGTAACAGTAGTCACAACGGAGGTTACAGAAGGAGCCAATAGGTTTGGCAAAAATCTGATAGGGGCGGGAGGCCATGGCCATTGCGTAATCTCCATCGATGCCGCTAGACTCTGCTCTGAAAAAGTTTGTCCTTCAACACCAGACTTGCAGCCACGAAGACCACAAAGTCCACAGCGACCGTCAGAAAGGTGACCGCAAGTCCCCCCAAGGCGGACGAGAGAGGTAGCTGCGAGTCTGCACCGCTATGTCCCATAGAAAAACTTAGGGCGATGGAGAGTATTGAAAGGAAGACGAGGGGCGAACTGAACTGGAAATTTCCGATCAGACACTTCAGCCCAAGCAGCACGCAAGGAAATCGGTCTCTCGTAAGAAATACGAGGGGGATGACATAGATGCTCAAAACATTGATCAATCCATACAGAAGGTAAGTCAGAGGTCCGGCCGCCACCTGGAAAGAATAACCGATCAGAAGCCAGATGAATAGAGGGATATGCAAGGCGATGCTCACCAAAACGAAATTCCACCAGTGTTGACGCAAGAGCTGCCCCCAGGAGACTCGAACTTCTCCGCTGATGATTTCAGTCAATCGCCCATACATCAAAGGGTATACGACCAGCGTTGCGAGAACGGATCCAAAAGCCAAGAGCGCGCCAAAGTTCTCTGGAAAAAGAAAAGACACATAGGATAGGCCGATGACGAGAGCGGGAATTAAAATCAGATGGGCATGGGTTCTGATGATGTTTATCGCGTGAATAACATGTGACCGTGCGGACTGATCCATTTGCTAAAACCTTTCAAAGCATAGCTGACCGTTGAGCGCTTATCGTTTCTTTTCTCTTGGCCTTTCTAGTTCTTCCAGCACCTTAAAAACAAAGCGGATGGGCCATTCGGCCGGGCCACCATTCAGGGCCAGAGCGACAGCCGCTGTTTCCAGGATCTCCTCCCGGCTGGCTCCAAGGTCAGCAGCACTGCTGACATGGAATTCAATTCAGCCATAACACTTTTGCGTGATGCTGATTCCCAGAGCAACGAGCTCTTTGTATTTCCGAGACAAGGCGCCGTCCTTCAAGGCATCGGCTTCGAGATCTTCAAATTTGCGAAACGTGCCGATCCCGCTGCGAAACATAAGTTGATTGTATTTCTTACGGGTTCTTCTTATTTCACTGATCTCATCGAACATGGTTTCCTCCTGGATGGAATTTGGTTTTGGTAGCGTGGCATATGAATATACGGAATAGGTTCTGGTGTGTCAAGGAAGGGGCGGCGCGTTTCATTTCACGCAGCTTGCTGCCGGTGGCGGGAGTTGCCCTGCCTCGAAAGAGGAAGGTGGGGCACGGTGAAAAAAGCGTTTCCTGCCCGTCGATAGGTTTTCGGTTCGAAATCGTTACAGGCCCATTTTTCAGCATTGGAATAGTAATCAAAACCGGATGATGGCCATTGGCGGTAAGTCATCCGGCAGCTGTAGTCAAATTCGTCCCTCGTAACGTCCATCCAGATAATAGGGGCATCCTACAATCCCGCCAAGGGTATCACGCATTGAACGTATAGCGTATCGAATTGTTGAATTTTGAATAGAGGTCCAAGTGCGTGATTTCCACCACAAACCTTAAGCCTCGTTCTTAGAGCGGAGGAGCCTGCCATCCGCCTAAATTTGTCTCTACATGTTGAGCCACGGCGAGTGCGACGTCCTCGCGCCAGGGACGGGCCACCACCTGCACACCGATTGGCAGTCCCTCGGGAGAGGCTCCGCCACGAACAACGGCGGCAGGCCAGCCGGTGAGGTTGTAAGTAAAGCAGTAACTGAAAGCCAAATCCTTGTCTTTTTCCAGTATGAAACCGTGGTGCTGGGCGGGGAAAGCCAACGCAGGGCAAATAATGGCCTCAAAGTTTTCCATAAAGCGAGTCATGGCTGCGCAGAAGGAGTCCCACTTCACTATCAGGGCGCCGAAATCTGCCAGGCTCATCACCGGCGCGGCCCGTTGGGCTTCCTGAAAACGTTTCATGTAACGATCGACGTCGGCTGTGCCGGCGGCCTTGAGGATGCTTTCCACCCCCGCTCCACGGTCCGCTGAAGAGAGGCCCCACCAGAGCTCGTACGTCTCTCCTATGCAATCGGGATGCGCTTCCTCGACATGTGCTCCTGCATCGGACAGGAGTCCTACAACTTTCGTCACGACCTCACCGGTTTCCGGCGTGGGCGAGAGAATGCCGTTGTCGGTGTAAAATGCCACACGGAGATCCTTTAGAGAGACCGAACGGGGGTCGCCCAGACTCATCGGAACAATGACAGGATCGCGGCCGTCAACTCCGGAAATGATCCTGAGCGACAAAACCAAGTCTTCCACGAATCTAGACAGAGGACCAACATGCCAGAGCCGATTAGTCAGGCCGGCGACAGGCGGAAAGTGCCCAGTCCTAGGCACCCGGCCCGCTGTCGGCTTTATTCCAGCGATGCCGCAAAAATGGGCAGGTGCACGAATGCTTCCGCCGCAGTCGCTGCCGAGCCCCAAAGGCGACCACCCGGAGGCAATGATGCTTGCCTCACCACCGCTGCTGCCCCCCGGACTGCAAGACAGGTCGTAAGGATTGTTCGTTCGGCCATAGATCTTGTTGTCGGTCTCAGGAGCGAGAGCCAGTTCCGGGACATTTGTCTTGCCTATCAGAATCGCTCCTGCAGCACGCAAACGTGCGACCGCAACAGCGTCATCCTTCGGCACGAAGGCCGATCGACCCAGGGTCCCCCCCGTGCAAACGACGCCTGCCGTCTCCAGGGTATCTTTTATTGTCATCGGAACGCCGTGAAGTGGTCCAAGAGCTTCCCCCCGGGCAAGGGCCGTATCGGCTGCTCGAGCCTGCTCGCGCGCAGTATCCGCTACTTCTTGGACGACTGCGTTGAGAACCGGATTCACCTCCCTCACGCGCGCAAGACACGCATTGACCACGTCCTGAGAGGACACCTCCCGGTCACGAATTGCTTTGGCTATCGCCGTCGCTGATGCTGCAATGATTTCCTTCATAGGCCCTCCTCATCCATTTCTATTTAGCTACTCCCAGATATTTGTTCTTGAGTTCCTCATTCTCTCCTAACTCCCTGGGTCGGGACTGGTAAACGATCTCTCCTCTCATGAGTATATACGCGTAGTCGGCAAGTGATAATGCCATGGAAACATTTTGTTCGACCAGCAGGATAGAGAGCCCGTCTGCCTTGAGCTGACCAATAATTTGACCAAGTTCAAGGACCATCACGGGTGCCAGCCCCTCGGAAGGCTCATCCATAAGCAGCAGCTCAGGGTTCGTCATCAGAGCGCGGCCGATCGCCAGCATCTGCTGCTCGCCGCCGCTCAGGAGATCGCCCTTGAACTTGGCTCGCTGCTTGAGGACCGGGAAAAAAGAATAGACCCTTTCCAAGGTCCAGGCTTCATGTTTCTCCATGTTTCTTGCCGACACGGTTAGGTTTTCTTCGACACTCAGCGACGAGAAGATGTGTCTACCCTGCGGAACTAGTCCTATGCCCATTTTGGCAATCTTCTGGGGCGGCAGACGGGTGACGTCCGTTCCTTTAAACAGGATCGCTCCTCGTCTGGGCGGGGTCAGGCCGACGATCGAGCGAATGGTAGTCGTCTTGCCCATGCCATTTCGCCCCAGAAGCGTCACTACTGTACCTTCCTCGAGATCGATCGAGACCCCCTTGAGGATGTAGCTTTCCCAGTAGTAAGTGTGAACGTCAATGAGTTGCAGCATCGTATGCCAACTGCTTGATCCCCATGTACACTTCCTTGACCTTCGGATCGGCCTGGATTTCCTTGGGCGTCCCCTCGGCTATGATGTGCCCGTAATGGAGCACAATAATCCGATCGGCGGCGTTCAGCACCAGATCCATGTCGTGAGCGACAAAAAGGACCGTGGTCTCCAATCCGAGACCGCTTAGGATCTTGAAGATGTTCGCGCTTTCACCTTCCGTGAGTCCGGCCGTGGGCTCATCCAATAACAAGACCTTCGGCTGTGAGGCCAAGCTGAGAATGATTTCCAGATTGCGCTGCTCCCCATGTGACATGTTTCGCACGAGGTCATCTCTCTTTTCCCACAGGTCCGTGGTACTCAACAGCCTCTCGGCCTTCTCGAACATGTCTCCATAGGTTTCAATGGTGCGAAACATTTGAAAAGATCGGGCTCGCCTGCCTTGAATAGCGAGCAGCGTATTATCCAGCACGCTCAGATTAAAGAAGAGGTTCGATATCTGAAACGAGCGCGCTATGCCGAGACGAGCGCGGCGGTGAGGCGGGAGCCTGGTGATCTCCTGTCCGAAGAAGTACACCCGGCCGTCCGTCGCCGACAGCTGACCCGCCAGAACGTTAAAAAGGGTCGTCTTTCCCGCACCGTTCGGCCCGATAATAGCTAGTCTTTCGCCGACGCTTACGCCGAAGGATACATCCTGCAGTGAATAGACACCGCCGAACCTCTTGGATACCCCTTCAACCCTTAGAACTTCCATCCCTCTAGTACCCTTTTCCAAAGCTTGAAGAAATAGACGCCGACTCCGGCACGGGCGTACATAATGGTGAGCACAAAAACGCCGCCTAAAATCAAAGGCCAGCGATTGGGGGTAAGTATGCTGGCATAATACTGGATGGTGATGATCAGGGCGGCACCGATGACCGGACCGTAAATGGTGCCTACGCCGCCGGCGATGGCCATGAGCATGACGAATCCCGAGTTCGCTACCGCCAGGTCTCCCGGGGTCATGATGCCGCTGTGGTAAGCGTAAAGAACGCCTGCTGCACCGGCGAACATACCGGCGATGATGAAGGCGACATACTTGAACAGCCATATATTGTAACCCAGGGCACGCATCCTCGATTCCCCCTCCCGGATACCCTGCAAAGACTTTCCGAAGGGAGACTTCACGAGCCGGTAGAGACAGAAATAGCAGACGAGAAAAGTCAGGAACACAAAATAGTAGTAACAGGTGCCGTTCCACTCAAAGCTCGACAAGCCCAATGCCGGAATAGGGATTCCCCATAAACCGTAGTCACCGTTTGTCACGGAGCGCCATTTCGTGGCAAAGCTATAGAGAAGCTGCCCCAGCGCAAAGGTGATCAATATGCTGTATATGCCTCGTGCCTGAAGGGCGATAATACCGAACACCGCGGCGACAAGAGTGGCGAGCAGAATACCGAAACCCAGACCCAGCCATACGTTGTCCACTCCATAACGGACCACCAAAATTCCTGCGGCGTAACCGGCCGTACCGAAGAAGGCCGCATGCCCCAGGGACATTATGCCCGCATAGCCGATCAGAAGGTCCAGGCTCATGGCAAAGATGGCGAAGATAAGAATCTTGGTGGCCAGGCTCTGGATATAGGTCGGCTGCAAAGGAACCAGAAAGAGAAGCAAAAGTGCAATGACGAGGTGAGGGACAATCTCAATCAGTTTGTGAAGGCGGCCTCTCTTGGAGCGGTAAGCCGGTGCTCTTCCCATAGATCAGATCTGCCTTCCCAGGATACCCGATGGCTTGATGATTAGGACAATGATCATGGCCAGATATACGGTGAACATGGCGTAGTCGGGGAACAGGGCCTTTCCGAAAGCGTCAATCGCACCCAATATCCCGGCTCCAACCAGGGTCCCCTGGACGGAGCCGACACCGCCGATGATGATGACGGCCAGAACCAGGAGCATGACGGTCATGCTCATTTCCGGATAGACCCCCATCACCTGTGCCCCAATGACTCCAGCAAAGCCCGCTATGAATGACCCGACGAAGAATGCAACGGTTGAGACCAGAGGCAAATTGATCCCGAGCGCCATGGCAGTTTCCTTGTCATCCATCCCCGCCCGGATCATGGCGCCTGCGCGCGTTTTGTCCTGCAACCACCACAGCCCCAGCGCGATCACCATTCCAATGAAAATGATTGCGATCCGCACTGTGGGATATTTCGAGCCCAGGATGTCAAAGCTGCCGGACAGGGCGGGCGAGGTGAACGGGGGCCGGTATGAGGGTCCCCAAATCCACCGGGCAAGGTTGTCAATGATATAGACAAAACCGAAGGTCAATAGCATCTGCTCGTTCAATTGCTTGTACAAACGCCGGAAGAACCCGGCCTCCATCACCAGGCTTATGAGCCCTGCGACCAATCCACCGGCAAGAGCACCCAACCAGAAACTGATCCCGTTCGCCACCGCTATGGTCCAGCCGACATAGGCACCGACCATGTATAGCGCGCCATGGGAAAGGTTGAGAACTCCCATCACTCCGAAGATGAGTGAGAAGCCGGAGGCCAGAAGGAAGAGAATGGCTCCATAGGAGATCGCGTTCAACAGGTTCAAAAGGAATATGTTCACTAAAGGCTCAACCCCCGCAAAGAGGTCGCTTTTCGTATGCCGGTTGAGGTGGAGTTTCCCAACCGGCACTCAGACTCGGGGCACTAGCTTAATACGCAGGATCGCGCGGTTGGACATAGGTCTTCAGCGTATGCCACACCCAGGTTCCGTTCACCTTCTGAATATCGCAGATGTGCTTGTTGGCGCGAACAACCATGTTCGGGTCAATAGACATCGGTCCTTCGGGTGTATCCATCTTGAGGCTGAGGATGGCTTTCTTCAGTTTGTCGAACGATGTGTCTCCCTTTGTCTGCTCCAGCGCGGTCAGGAACATGGAGGTGACGATGTACGGATGCGTTTCATGGTGCTCGGGCAACCTATTGTACTTGGCCTTGAAAGCCGGCACGTACTTCTTGTTGGCGGGATAATCCAAATCGTAGTGGTAGGTTATATTACCAATGAGGCCTGTCAGGCTTTCACCTTTTTGCGCCACAATGGCCGAGGTTATGACGTTGGCTTGAGGCATGATCAGCGGCATGGTCAAACCAAACGACTTGTACTGCTGCATGAAAGGCACGATGTCGCTGTCTATCGTCCAAACCGCCACGCAATCCGCTTTCTTCAAATTCGTCAGGTAAGGGGCCCAGTCCATCGTCCCGAGCGGAGCCCACTGCTTCTGGACCGCTTTGCCTCCCATACTTTCGAACTGTTTAGCAAGTGTATCCACGTACTCGTGTCCTGCATTGTAATCCGCGCCGATGCAGGTGGCTGTCCGGTAGCCCAGTTCTTTGGAAGCGTACTCGGCCACAGGGAGGGAATCCATGGTGAGCGTCGAGGGGAAGATGAGGTTATTCCCGAATTTGGCCGATTCCAACGGGTCGCTGTGTATTGCTGAGGTGAGGATTTTCTGCTTCGCCAGATAAGGAATCACGGCCATGCGCATCCCGCTGATCATGGGCCCGATGATGAAAGACACCCCATCTCTTTCCACCATCTTTTTCGCCTTCTCCAAGGCAATGGATGCATCCGTCGCCGAGTCCTCCACGACAAGTTGCAGCTTCCTTCCAGCAACCTTGTAGTCTGCTTCCTCCAATCGCATCTTGACGCCGTCTACCACAGGCTGGCCGGCAAAGGACATTGGGCCAGTGAAATCAACTAGTACGCCCAGTTTTATAGGTTTATCCTGAGCTTTTTCGGCCCCAATCCCGATCCCAGGAACCGCCGACAAGGACGCCACCAGTACCATTACGCCAAAGATTACCAGTGTTCTATTTTGCCTCATCACCACACCTCCTTACTTGGTATTTGTTGCTGGCCTCTGCCCCAGTACTTCCCACATCGTATCAGTCAAAACAGACCGACATCAACTGTCCTGTCTTAGATGGAGGGTCTGCCCCACTCCCTCATCATCTTTTCCAAATATGAAAAGACGGACAGCAAACCCCCTCAAGACCATTGCTTTCAAAGGAATTGTATCTACTGCCCAGGATACGCCCTCTTGACAGACCGGAAGGAGCGCTGCCAAGGGACTGGCGATTTCGCGGATCATCGTGCGTTCCTTCCTTCTTTGTTTGGCGACATTTGTTCGCCTAATCTTTCGGCTCAACAAAAGAACTGCAACGCCGCCATGTGTTTGGATTTAATTGTAGAGACAGAAGGGAGAGCGGGAGATTCTTGCTCCCCCTTCGACCTTATTGATTTACCAAATGGATTCGCGTTATTCGCCAAGACGGTTCAGTTTCGTAGTGACCATTTGAGAATAAAGTTGCGCAGTGGCGTAGTTCGTGCATGCTTTGCCCCAAAGAGCCATTTGCGTCTTTTTGTTATTTCCTTGGCGGCCGGGGCGGGTACGTTCTGCAGATGCTTGCTCCATTTCACCTGTCCACCACGCCCGAGATGCCTGAGTCAGCAAATGCTTGAGCGTGTGTCGATTCTCACGGTCTAAGGTATAAGCCTTAT
>Ga0105100_10000836_pt1 | contig 17941 bp, 9 predicted proteins | sample PPLLak12cMay2015_2_FD_87033 | JGI IMG/M metagenome (GOLD analysis project Ga0105100, IMG submission 87033) | Freshwater sediment microbial communities from Prairie Pothole Lake near Jamestown, North Dakota, USA - PPLs Lake P8 Core (1) Depth... | ecosystem: Environmental > Aquatic > Freshwater >...
ATATTCGATCTGGGGCTGCTGGCCTATTACAAGTACGCGGATTTCTTCTGGGATAACTTCGGACGGCTGTTCGATGCGTCTCCCGTTTCGCTGGGTATCGTGCTGCCGCTGGCGATCAGTTTCTTTACCTTTACCCAGATCGCCTATCTGGTCGACAGTTACCGGGGCAAGGCTAAAGAATACGATCTGCTCAACTACACGCTGTTCGTGACTTTTTTCCCGCATCTGATCGCGGGACCGATCGTGCATCACGGCGAGATCATGCCGCAGTTCAAGGCGGTCGCGAATCTGGCGCGACGCTATCGCAACGTGCTTGCCGGTCTGGCGCTGTTCAGCGTTGGGCTGGCAAAGAAGGTACTGATCGCGGATTCTTTCGCGGTGTGGGCCACGGCGGGGTTCGACCAGGCCGCGAGCCTGAGCTTTGCCGAAGCCTGGGTCAGCAGCCTGTCCTATACGTTCCAGATTTATTTCGATTTCAGCGGCTACACGGACATGGCGCTGGGCGCGGCCCTGCTGTTCAACATCCGGATGCCGTTCAATTTCGATTCGCCCTATCGTGCGACGAACATCCAGGATTTCTGGCGGCGCTGGCATATCACCCTGAGCCGGTTTTTGCGCGATTATCTCTACATCCCTTTGGGGGGCAGCCGGGTTGCGCCCGGGCGCGTGTACGTCAATCTGGCGACGACGTTTGTGCTGGGCGGTCTGTGGCATGGCGCTTCGTGGATGTTCGTGCTGTGGGGCGGGCTGCACGGTGCAGCGATGATGTTGCACCGGATCTGGCAGCGCACGGGCCTGCGCATGTCCCCGGTTCTGGCCTGGCTGCTGACGTTCAATTTCATCAATGTGACCTGGGTGTGCTTTCGTGCGCAGACGCTGGACGACGCGCTGAAGGTGCTGCGCGGCATGGCGGGTCTCGATGCCATGGGCGGGCTCGGCGCCGGATTCGCCGGCTGGGCCGGCGTTCTGGATGGGCGGATCGAGATCGGGGCGGCGTTGCTGGCGGGGCTGTTCATCGTCCTGCTGCGGCGCAACAGCAATGCCCTGCTGTCGGGCGCAAGCCTCGGCATGACGTCGGCCATTGCCTACGGGCTGTTGGGCGCGGTATCGCTGCTTGCCTTGATGGCATCGAAGTATTCAGAATTCATCTATTTCAATTTCTGACATGGACAGGCGCGCGCGGAAACTCGTCTTCGTGCTGATCCTGTCGGCGTTGGGGCCGGTCGCGCTGCTGTTCGGTGCGTTCTTCGTTTACGTTCCGCTGGCGCTGTTTCATCCGCCCTGGGGCAGGCCCGCGACGGTCCACGGCAATATGCGGCTGCACGCGGCAGGCGAGATCCGGCATGGCGATTTCGACTCGGTGATCCTCGGCACGAGCATTCTGGAGAACAGCTCGGCGCTCGAGGCAAGCCGGATTCTGGGCGGGCACTTCGTCAACCTTTCCATTTCAGCTGGTGATTTCTTCGAGCGCGGGCTGATGTTGCAGCGACTGCTGGAGCGCAAGCAGGTGCGCCGGGTGATCTATTCCCTCGACTTCATCTACCTGAACCAGCGCAAGGGCTATCCGGTCTTTCCCTTGCCGACCTACGATTTTCTTTACGACTCGAATCCTTTCAACGACATCCGCGCCTATCTGAACGGGCATTTTCTCGGCTGTCTGGCCCGCTGGTCGCGGGCGCCTGATTGCGTCGGCCGCGAGACGAACCTGGACCGGCCGAACGCGTGGATGGACGAGCCGGAATACGCGACGCGTTTCGGCGGTTTCGATGCGTGGTGTCGTGCCGGCGACAATTACCAGATCCGGGATGTCTACGAAAAGGTGTCCGGCGCCGTGAATGCGATCCGGACAGGCGCGATCGAGGCGCCGGATCCGCTGCAAACAGCGCGCGCGATCGACTATCTGGAAAACAACTTGGTGAGATGGATCAAGGAATATCCGGACACCCGCTTCGATCTGGTTTTTCCGCCCTACAGCCGCGCCAAGCTGGCGATCTGGTACCAAAGCCGCCCGGGCGACGCACAAACCCATCTCGCGGTGATCCGCTATCTGGCAGAATTGAGCGGCCGGCTGCCCAACCTGCACGTCTACGGCTTCGAAGACCAGGATTTTCCCGACGATATTGCGCGCTACAAGGATATGGATCATTTCGACCCCGCGATCAGCGCCCTGATTACCCGCTCGATCGGACAGGAGGCGCATCGCATCGTCCCGCAAAACGTCGAGCGCTACATCGCCGAGGCCGAGCGCCGTGGCCGCGCGTACCGGCTCGACGTTCTGGCCGCGCGACTGGCTGCATGCGTCGAGCCGCGGCCAGGCGCGACACCGTGACTCGCGTGCGCATCTGATGGTTGCGCGCAGGAATGATTGGCTCGATCTATGTCGGGCGCTGGCAATCCTGATGGTGCTGCTGAGTCATGGCCGGGTTTTCCTGCGGCCCACCATGCCCTGGGCAGAATATTTCCGATTTGGCGGCTTCTTTGGGGTGGAATTATTTTTCGTGCTGAGCGGCTTCCTGATCGGCGGCATTTTGATCCGTCTGTCGAGGAAGCGCGGCACCCATTGGTTGAGAGGCTTTTATGCGCGCCGCTGGTTTCGAACCCTGCCCAACTACTACCTGTTTGTGCTGATCAATATCCTGCTTGTGTGGGGGGGGATCCGCACGGGCGAACTGGATGCAATCTGGAAATATCTGCTTTTTGTTCAGAACCTGTTCGGTCCTCACCCGCTGTTTTTTCCGGAGGCCTGGAGCCTGGCGCTGGAAGAGGTGTTTTATCTGCTGTTTCCGGCCTCGTTCCTGCTGCTGGGGCGGTTGACTGGATTGCCTGCCGCGCGATCGATTCTGGTCGTTGCCTTGGCCGTGATCGCGCTATCCCTGCTGGCACGTCTGCTGGTCGCTTCTTCGGTGGCGAATTGGGACGAGGAAATCAGGAAGGTGGTTTTCCTGCGCTTCGACTCCCTGATGTTCGGCGTACTGCTGGCGTGGGTATACGACCGGCGCCCACGCTGGCTGAAAATACCGGGCCTGGCGGCGGGTATGGTGCTGATTTTCGTCTCCAGCGTGATGTATTTCGCGTTGACGCCGGACGCGGCGCTGAACCAATCGGTCTTCGCCAAGACACTTTATCTCAGTCTCGCGCCCATCGGCTGCGCGGGACTGCTGCTGGTCGGAATCGAACGCACTCTGCCTGGCTGGCTATCGGCTGCAGGTCGTTTCGTGGCTCGAATTTCCTATTCGGCGTATCTGGTCAACATACCCGTGGCACTGACGCTGGTTCATCTGTTCGGATGCTGTGACAATTCTGTTTTTCAGACATTCGGGATGTGGCTGGCTTTCATGGTGCTGACCCTGGCGATCTCACACGTGGTGTATGAGGCCTACGAGAAGCGCTTCAATGCGATGCGGGACAGGCTTTTCCCTGCAACCGCGGCTGCGGTTCGCGGGACTCCAGGCCATGCGTGAGGTGTCCCATTCGACACAAGCTGACAGCACTGTGAACGGGGAAATACAGGCCGGGCCTGATGCCGGGTATGCGATCCGGGTCGCAGGCGTATCGAAATACTTTCCCATTTACGATACCCCGCGCGACCGTCTCAAGCAGATGGTGATGCCCCGCCTGCTTCGATTGCTCGGACGTGCACCCCGGCGCTATCACCGCGAATTTCATGCGCTGAGCGAGGTGAGTTTCGACATCCGGCGCGGTGAAACGGTGGGTATCATCGGGCGCAACGGTGCCGGCAAATCGACGCTGCTGCAGATCATCGGCGGGACGCTTTCGCCGAGCGCCGGGACGGTCGAAACGCGCGGAAGGATCGCGGCGCTGCTGGAACTGGGCGCGGGCTTCAACCCGGAATTCACCGGCCGGGAAAACGTGTTCATGAACGGCGCGATACTGGGTCTGTCGCGCGAGGAAGTGGCGCGGCGCTTCGACGAAATCGCCGCGTTCGCGGATATCGGCGCGTTCATCGAGCAGCCGGTCAAATCCTATTCCAGCGGGATGTACGTGCGCCTGGCGTTCGCCGTGCAGGCGTGCGTCGATCCCGACATCCTGATCGTCGACGAGGCGCTTTCGGTCGGCGACATCGGATTCCAGTACAAATGCTTCCAGCGCATGGAGGCGTTGAAGAAACAGGGCGTGACCATCCTCATGGTGACGCATTCGACCGGCAGCATTCTGGAATATGCCGACCGCTGCATCGTTCTGGACGCCGGCCGGATCCTCCACGACACCCCCGATGTGCTGGCCGCCGTGCTGGCCTATGAGAAGGGCATGCTGAACCAGGCACAGGCTCAGGCGCCGCGGCTCGAGGCGGCGTCCGCTGCGTCGGCCGATGCCTGCCTGATGACGGCGAGCGAACTGAAGACGATCCAGGAAACCGAATCGAATCGGGCGCTGGGCGAGAAACGTTTTGGCACGGCCCGTGCAATCGTCGAGCGCGTCGAGCTGTTCAAGGCCGATGGCGCTTCGATCGAGGACAATCCACTGCTCAAACCGAACGAGGAGATCGTGTTCCGATTCAGCCTGCTGGCGGCGGAAGCGATCGGGAATGTCGCCCTGGGCGTTTCGATTTCGGGCGTGCGGGGCGGCGATATCTGGGGTGACAACAACCTCAATGCCAACCAGCCCTTGAACCTGGAACCGGGTAGAAACCTGGTGGAGTATCGGGTGCGTCTGCCGATCAGCTCGGGAGAATACCTGGTGCATTGCGGTCTGGCCTGCTTTGCCGGCGACACTCGGGAAGAGCTCGATCAGCGCCGCCCGGTGAGCCATCTGCGTTTCTGGTCGACCCGCGATCAGGTCGGGGTGGTGCATGCGCCGATCCGGATCTCCCTGCCGGGAGCATCCGAACAATGATTGCCGCCTTTCTGCTGCCGTTTCCCCTGCGCGGCTACCGTGCGCCCTATCTGTGGGTGTATTACCGCCTGCTGTCGTCGTTCGGCGAGCGCATGCTGTTCATCGCGAGCGAGGATTACGTTCGCGACCCGCAACACTGGCAAGCGCAAAACCGCTGGGAGCTGCAGGAAGGCAATGCGGAACGGCTGCAGTATCAGGTGCCGACGCATGAGCGCATGGCCGCACACGCATACGCGTTCCTGGACGAGGCGGTTTTCGAGACATTGCTGGCGCAAAGCGGCGGCAACCCGCTGGCCGCATTCAAGCGCCTGCTGAGCGAGCGCGTGCCCTGCCTCGACGCGGCCTTCGCAGATATGTTGTCGCGCCCGTCCGCGAACGGGATCGAGGCCATACTGAGCTGGTGCAATTGCCCGTCGTTGAGCGCGGCGGCCTGGGAAAAAGGCATCCCTGTTGTGCATCTGGAGATCGGGCCGCTGCGCTGGCCACGCCCCACGGCGTATCTGGATTTCAGCGGCGTGAATGGCAACACGGAGGCCGCCCGGCGTTATCTGGCCAGTGGATTCGCGGCAGGGAGCAGGCTGAGCGTCGAGGCGCTGCGGCGTTTCTTTCTGCCGGATGGCAGTGGCGAACCGCTGGCGAAACGGTTCCGGCTGGGCGTGGCGCTGCAGGTCGAGGACGATTCGAACCTGCTGGCGTTCGGTCGCGGTTTCGACAACCTGGCAATGCTGACGGTTGCCCACCTGCGCAACCCGGAAGGCAGCGTGCTCGCGCGTGGCCATCCCGGCAGCGTGTTTGCACTCAAGCCGGACTGGTACGCGCTGGACGATTCTCCGGACAGCCTGGCGTTCATCCGGCGCTGCGAGAAGATACTGACGATCAATTCCAGCGTCGGACTCGAAGCACTGCTGATGCAAACGCCTGTAGAGATACTGGGCGACTGCGCGCACCGTTATATCGCAGAGGCCGACGATGAAGGGGCGCGCACGGCGCGGCTGGCGTTCTATCTGTTCGCCTATCTGGTGCCGATGCCGTTGATCCATGACCCGGGCTATGTGCGTTTCCGTCTGGGCCAGCCATCGGAATTCGAAATCGTCGTCCGGCATCTGGCCGCGTATGGCCTCGACAGCGAACGATTGCGCGGCAACGCGGCGGGTTCGTTGTCGCGGCTGCTCGAACTGGTGCTGTCCGATGCGTTCGCCTGAGTCGCATACGGGCTGGTTGCATGCTGCGCTCGTGCGGCCGTTCCAGTCGGACAAGCACCATTTGGACGTATTGACCGGCATACGCGGATGGGCGGCGTTGTGGGTGTTTTTGTACCATGCCTGGAGCCTGTCCGGGCATCCCGATTTGATGGTCGAACTGGCTGGCCTGTCGCTCGATTTCACGCCCCTGGCAAGTGTGGGCGGCGCGGGGGTGACGATCTTTTTTGTGCTTTCAGGGTTCCTGCTGGCGATTCCGTTCGCGGAATGGCAGGCCGGGATGCGCGAGCGTCCGGCATTGGGAAAATATTTTCTGCGCCGGGTCGCACGGGTATTTCCGGCGTACTACGCGCAACTGGCGATCCTGCTCATGATTGCCGCGTGGGTGCCGGGTCAGCCGGGAATCGATGACTGGGGCACGTTCATCCGGCATGTGCTGATGCTGTTTGTATCGCCGCCGATCGGTGCCTTCCCTGTCAATGGCGTATGGTGGACCTTGCCCATCGAGTTTTCCTTTTATCTCGTGTTGCCGCTGCTGGCGTTTCTGCTGCGCCCGCATCGATGGTGGCTGTTGCTCGCAGGGAGCCTGGCGTCGATGTATCTCTGGCGCTACGGCGTGACGGTGCGCATGATGGATGCATCCGTGTCGCAACGCGTCATCGCCGCCTATCAGCTGCCCGGCTCGATGGACGCGTTCGGTTTCGGGATGCTGGCATCTTTGCTTTATGTGAATCGATCACACCTGCCTCATTGGCTCATCACGCGCAAGGAATGGGGGCGGCTCGGCATCGCCGGCATCGTGCTGGTCGGCGTCGCAATCTACTGGTTGCCCGGAAAGCGAAACGAATACTGGGCGGACAACCCGATTTTCTATCTCTGGACCCCCGCACTGGTGTTGGGCATTGCAGCGATCATCCTTGCGGGAGTAGGCGGAAGCCGGCTGGTCAATCGGCTGTTCTCGAACCGCTTCATGACGTATGCGGGCCTGGTCAGCTACAGCTATTACCTCTGGCATTTGCCGGTGCTGCGCTGGATCGTGGAGACGGAATGGTTCCGGTCCCTTGAAAGCATGCGGTTTCTGTCCTTGCTGCTGGTCAGCACGCCATTGATATTCGTGATTTCCACGCTGTCCTATGTCCTGGTCGAGGCGCCGGGGATGCGTTTCCGCCGGAGGGCTGCGCGTGGCTGAACTGGACCGTCGCACGGCTCCCGATCCTGCCGGGATAGTGGATGTGATCGTTCCTGTCTACAAGGGATTCGAGGAAACCCGGCAGTGCGTCGAATCCGTTCTGCAGGCGGATTGCGCGACACCGTTCGAACTGGTCCTGATCGACGATGCCAGCCCGGATCCCCGGCTGGTCGAGTATTGCGCCTCGTTACGGGGCAGGCCTGGCCTGACGCTGCGGGTCAATCCGGAAAATCTGGGATTCGTCGAAACGGTCAATCGCGGCATGCGTCTCCACCCCGACCGCGACGTCGTGCTGCTGAACAGCGACACCCAGGTGGCCCATGGCTGGCTCGATCGCCTGCGACAGTGTGCGCACAGCCAGCCGGACATCGGCACGGCGACGCCCTTTTCCAACAACGCGACGATCTGCAGCTACCCGAACTTTTGTGCGGACAATGCCCTGCCGGCCTCCGGTTTGGCGGCGCTGGATGCCATCTTCGCGCAGGTCAACGCCGGCAAGTCGATCGATCTGCCGACGGCGGTGGGATTCTGCATGTACATCAGGCGTGCCTGCTTGGATGCCGTGGGGCTGTTCGATGCAGGACGTTTCGGGCGCGGCTATGGCGAGGAAAACGATTTCAGCCGCCGGGCCGCCGGGGCGGGCTGGCGCAACGTGCTCTGCGCGGATGTCTTCGTGTTCCATGCCGGCGGGGTCAGTTTCCAGGACGAACGCGATGTACTGATGGCGGTTTCCGCCGAGAAGCTTGCCAGCTTGCACCCGGAATACGACGCGCTGGTGAAGAAGTTTGTCGTCGAAGATCCCCCGTCAAGCCTGCGCCAGGCGGTCGACTTCGAACTGGCGCGGCGGCGGTTGGGATTGTTGCCTGGGCACGGGAGCAGCGACAGGAACACGAAGAAGCCGGTGCAGCTCCATGTGGTGCATGACCTGGGCGGCGGCATTGCAACCTGGTGCCGCGACTACTGCCAGGCAGACAAAGCGCGCATCAATCTGGTTCTGAAACCCTACAGCCAAAGCCATGCGATGGCCGAGGGGCTGATGCTGTTTGCCGGGGCCGAGGATGCCGAGCCGCTGGGCTTCTGGCGCTTCGCTTCGCCGATTCCGGCGACCGTCGATGCCCATCCCGAATACCGGGAAGCGCTGGCAGCCATCGTGCGCGATTACGCGGTCGATGCCATTTTGGTGTCATCCCTGATCGGGCATTCGCTGGATGTGCTGGATACCGGTTTGCCGACGGTGCTGGTCCAGCATGATTTCTATCCCTGGTGCCCGGCGATCCACAGTTATTTTCAGGAAGTTTGCCAGACCTGCGATGCGCAGCGTCTGACGCAGTGCGCCGAGCGCAATCCGGATTTTCATCCGGCCCACCGGATTTTCCCGGTCGAGCAGCGCCTGCGGGTGCGGCAGCGGTATCTTGAACTGATCGAACGCAGGAATCTCACCCTGGTCGTGCCCAGCCGGTCGACCCGCGAACATTTCCAGCGCCTGCTGCCGCATATCGATCCGACCCGGTTCGTCAGGATTCCGCATGGCCATCTCGCCGAGCTGTCGCCGATCCCGCATTCGACTGAGGGCACACAGGGAAAGCTGCGGATCGTGGTCCTGGGCATGCTCTCGGTGAGCAAGGGGCTGCATGTGCTGACGGAGGGACTGGAGCGCTTGCTCGAATTCGCCGAGGTGTATCTCGTCGGCGCGAAAGAACTGGGCGAATTGTTCAAGGACCGGCCCGGTGTGCAGGTGATCGACCACTATTCGATGGCTGAACTGCCGGGCATCCTGTCCGGTATCCAGCCTGATGTGGGGCTGCTTCTCAGCGTGGTGCCGGAGACGTTCAGCTATACCCTGAGCGAATTGTTCATGCTCGGCATTCCGCCTGTCGCGACGCGTCTCGGAAGCTTCGCCGAGCGCATTCATCCCGGGGAAACCGGCTATCTGTTCGAGCCAGGCGTCGAGTCCATGCTGGCGTGCCTGCGGGACATTCACGCTGACCGGGCAAAACTCGAGCGTATCCGTTCACAACTATTGAAGATCGAAATGCGATCGGCATTCGACATGGTGGCGGATTACCATCAGCTGTTGCCGCTCCCCGGGGGTGTCGATGAACCTGCGTGGATGAAGCGGGGACGGCAGACCGGTCAGACGGGTGGGGAATCGGCTTCTCAGGCACTTGCGCTTTCCGCACGCTGGAAGGAAATCCAGAGCCTGCGCCTGAGGCATGAAATGCTGTCGGTTCGCTTGAAAGCGCGTGACAGCAAGGTGCTCGACCTGCAAGCCAGGCTGGCCGGGCAGCACCGCGAGGCATCGTATGCGTTGGCGTCGCGCGATCATGAGATCGCCGCGATGCATGCATCGACCAGCTGGAGGATTTCCCGTCCCGTGCGGTATGTGGGCCGGCGTCTCCGGCAGGCGGCGATTCTGGCTCGCTGCCTCGGTCGCTTTCTGTCCCGGCCGTCATCCATGGCCGCACGCGCGCGAGCCCTGTTCAGGATAGGGCGGGATGAGGGCGTCGGTGGGGTCAAGCGAACGCTGCTGCAATGGCTGGACGCGCCAGACAGAACGGATGCCGCGGATCGGGCGACGCCTGTCGAGCCCCCCGTTGCAGAAGTCGAAGCCGATGGGCCCACGCAGGCCTTCCGGCAATATCGTGAGTCGTTCGCCGCCAATGCCCGGGGGTCTATCCTCGAGCGGATTTGGGCCATGGAAGCGCCACCGCTGATTTCTGTCCTGGTGCCGACCTACAACACGCCGGCGATCATGCTGCGGGAGATGCTGGACTCGGTTTGCGGACAGCTTTACCCGCACTGGCAGTTGTGCATCGCGGACGACGGCTCCAGCGCGCCCCATGTGCGGCCGATGCTGGACGACTATGCGGCCCGCGATGCGCGCATACGACTGGATTTCGCGGCAACAAACGGCGGCGTGTCGCGCGCCACCAACCGCGCGCTGGCGATGGCCGAGGGGGATTTCGTCGTGCTGCTGGACCATGACGACCTGCTGGAAGAACAGGCGCTGTTCCGGGTGGCCGAGTCGGTGCTGGCGGACGACCCGGACATGCTCTATTCGGACGAAGTGCTGGTCGACGAGGACAACAAGACGGTGCTTCACTTCATCCACCGTCCCATGTTCTCGCCGGAGTATCTGCGCACCCACCTCTACATCGTCCACCTGATCGGTTTCAGGGCGGGTTTCATGCGGGCGCTGGGAGGGCTCGACGAGTCTCTGCGCATCTCCCAGGACTACGACCTGATCCTGCGTGCCAGCGAGCGGGCAGGCAGGATCGTCCACATCCCGGAAATGCTCTACCGGTGGCGCATTCATGGCAGTTCGGCGGGCCAGATGATGGCCGACCAGGTGGTGGAAACCTCCAGCGCGATCATCCGGCGCCATCTGCAACGCTGCGGCGAGGCGGGCGAGGTCGGTGCGGGGCCGTGCTTCAATTATTTCGATGTGCGCTATCCGCTGGTGCCAGGCCTGAAAGTCGCGATCATCGTCCCGACCCGAAACCATGCGGACCGGGTGCGAACCTGCATCGAAAGCATTGAGCGCACAACCGGGGCGGTCGCTCATGAAATCGTGCTGGTCGACCAGGGATCCGACGATCCGGTTTCGCTCCCCACCTTCGACAGCCTGGGTCCGCGGGTGAGCTTGCTGCACTGCAGCGGGTCGTTCAATACCGCAGCGCTCATCAACTGGGCGGTGGCGCAACTGAACGGCAGCCACACGCACTATCTTTTCTGCGACAGCGATATCGAGGCCATCGAGCCGGGTTGGCTCGAACGCATGCTGGAACTGGGGCAGAAGCCGGACGTCGGCGTCGTCGGCGCGAAGCTGTATTACCCCGATCGCAGGACGATCCAGCATGCCGGGATGGTGGTGGGCTGTGGTGGGGTGGCGGAGAACCTTGGTCGTTTGAGGCAGACAAGCGATGCTTTCGTCGACTCGGGCTATATCGGCTCGCTCATCTGCAGTCGCGAAGTGTCCGCGGTGACGGCTGCCTGCCTGCTGATTCGCGCGACGGTATTCAAAGAGGTCGGCGGCTTCGACGAGGCCATGCCTGCAGGCTCCGGAGATGTCGACCTGTGCTTGCGGGCCGGCAAGCGGGGCTACCGTACCCTCTTCTGCGCGCACGCCGAATTGCTGCATCATGATTCGAATATGCGGGGCAGCGGCCAGACCACGGCTCCCGCAGACGATGCACGGTTCATCGCGAAATGGCGATCATTGTTCGAGACAGGCGACCCCTATTTCAACCCCAATCTTTCATCGCATGACCCGAACTGGCAGGTGACGGACCCGCTGCGCTTCGAACTCGACATCCGGCGGCGTGTCTTTATCCGGGATCCGCATACGGCGTCTGGCACCTGAAAGGGCTTGGCGTGAGGACAAGCCACGAATCCAGTCTGGAGTCGAAGCAAGCCTATTCCTGATGTGCCGATCAGGTGTCCGAGGCGGATTCTTTCCGGGCTGGCCTAGGCGGATCCGGGAAATCACGAAAGACATCCCTGACGCGTTCCGAGCGCAATAGATAGGCAACGATGACGACATCCATCATGGCGACCAACATGGCATCCGGGAAATCCCAGGAGGACGGGGCGGCCAGGACATCCTTGTTCAGGCAGGAAAATAGCGTGATGCCGGCAACGTAGGAAGCCAGCAGCAGCCAGCGGCCGGATTTCCAGACCCGGCGCATGAAGTTCTGTCCATTGGGAACGCGGTGTCCAATGGCGAACAATACGAGCGCAGCAGGCAAATCGGTCAGCATGAAATAGGGACTGGTTTGAAAGTTGATCCACGGTATCGTCACGATATCCATGGGCATCAGTTTGGCAAAGCCTACAAAGAGGAAATGCCGGATTCCATACAGAATGACAAGCCAGAGCATGGCTGGAACCTTGAGCACAAGGTTTTCATCGTAATGATGTGCAGGATATTTCAACATATCGATCGAGGTCGCTTGAGAGGGGCGGCAAGCGCCGGCCGGCTTTGAGTCAGTGAAGCAAGGCCGCCGCCATGGCGGGAGATCATACTGGAGTCAGGTTACCAAAATCTCTTCCATGTGCATTTCCCGCTTCAGATAGTATTTGTTGGTGTGAACTGCCCTGTATTCAGTCAGGCGGTATCCGGACGGATTCAAGGCTGCAGTTGCAGGCAAGGCGCCCCCGTTCCACCTGATGCATGCATCCTGCATTCCCTCATCAAACACGTAGAATTGACTGCAACCAATGCGAAAACCTGATCATGACTGACGTAGCCTTCGTTACCACCTGTAAAGGTCGCCTGCACCATATCCAGCAAACATTGCCATTGATGGTGGCCGAGTCGCCTGCTGAGATCGTCGTCGTGGATTATGGCTGTCCACAGGGCGCGGGGGACTGGGTTGCCAGCAACTACCCGGAAGTGACCGTGGTTCGTGTGGATGATGACCCCGGCTTTTGCCTGCCAAGGGCCCGAAATTTGGGCGCCCAGAAAACAAGCGCCAGCTGGCTTTGTTTTATCGATGCGGATGTGAAAGTCACACCCGGATGGACGCAATGGATGGCGGAAAATCTGGACCCCCGGTGTTTTTATCGTGCCGGCATGGTGAATGGCGAGCGGATCAAGGATACCTGGGGCACGGTTCTCTGCAGCCGCAAGGCGTTTGCCGATGTCGGTGGCTATGATGAGGCATTCGGGGGATGGGGAGGAGAAGACGACGATCTGTACGAGCGTCTGAAAATGTTCGGATACAGGGAGTTGACCTACCCGGCGCATTTCGTCGATGCGATCCATCACGACGATGTAGAAAGAACCCTTTTTCATGACATCAAGGACAAGGAGCTTCAATTCTTCGTGAATCGTTTTTATGCCGAAGCAAAGCTGGACTTGCTGAAAATCATCGGAAGGGAATTGCCTCTGGTCGAGCGCCAATCGATGATGAACAAGATCAAGGCGGAGATCATGGCCTGGGAGCTTGAACGAGCCAATGCAACCGCCGGGTTTACAACCACTTTTTCGATCCCTGCATGGCTGCCAGAGCCGTTCAGGATGCTCAAGACGTACACCATCACACTGAACATGCAGAATATTGATCGCACCCAAGTTCCGCCGATGAACCAGGCCACTGGGGTGCACCGGACCACTAGCCGGTGATCCTCGGGATCGAGGGGGTACGAAGGCTGGCGGACGCGCAAGTCAATGCAATGGTGGCACGCAAGGCTTATGCTGGATTTCTGTCCGGATGGTGACGAAACGGATTCTGCTGCCATCGGGAATTTCAGTATTGATGTAGGAATGATGCCGAATACAAAAATCAACGCTGCCCGGGCTGGTCGCAACGCCCCCTGCCCATGCGGCAGTGGCAAGCGCTACAAGCATTGTTGCGGGGGTGCAGCGGTCAGTACGATGCCACTCCGCCAGCAGGCCCTGCAGGCTCACCAGGCCGGCCTGCTCACGCGTGCGGAATCACTTTACCGTGAGGCATTGGTCGAAAATGCGGAGGATGCCGATGTATTGCACATGCTCGGGGTGGTGCTGTTCCAGCGGATGCGGTATCGGGAAGCGCTGGAAACGCTCGGGCAGGTGGCCGAGAAAACGGCTTGGAAGCAACCCCAGATCCGGCACAACCTGGGTCTGGTGCTTGCGAAACTGCATGCCCTTGCCGCCAACAGGGTTCAGGTCGACTTGCAGGGCAAATTTGTTGCGTGGCAGGGATCCCTGACACCCGCAGCTATCCATGATCTGCCACGGGTTTCAGTGATCCTGCCGGCATACAACCACGAACGCTACGTCACACAAGCCATCGCCTCGGTGCTGGCCCAGACCTACCCGAACATCGAGTTGATCGTGATGGACGATGGCTCTACCGACGGGACCCTCGCGCGCATTCAGTCCAGCCTGGCAGGCGCGACGATTCCCTGTCAGGTCCTGACGCGGGAAAACCGTGGCGCGCCGGCGACACTGAACGAAGGGGCTGCGCTGGCAAGGGGCGACTATCTGGCCTTCCTGAATTCGGACGATTACTTCGCGCCGGACAGATTGGCGAAAATGGTCGAGGAGGTCGCGCGAGTCGGTGCGCAATGGGGGGTTTCCCTGGTTTCCGCTGTACGCGACTCGGAGCAAGCGACAACTGTCATGGACGAGGCGTTCGAGAAATCCTTCAGCAGAAGGCAGAAGGCCTGCCTCGGCCGATTCTCGAACAGCTTCGCCTTCCTGACCTACAACATTGCCGTCTCTACGGGGAACCTGTTCGTGGAACGCCGGTTATTTGAAGCGGTGGGAGGATTTCGCGACTATCGATACAACCACGACTGGGATTTCTGTCTTCGTGCTGCCGCGCTGGCGGAACCCGTTGTTGTCAAGGAGCCGCTGTATTTTTACCGACTGCACGCAACCAACACGATCAAGGAATCACGGCGTGATACGGTGGCCGAGGCAGGGCGCATGTTCACCCATCTGCTGGAGCAGATGCCGGAATCGGGGTGTGCGAATCCGCTGGCGCCGCAATGGCCGGGGAACCGTATCCTGATGTTGGCCGAGGGGCTCAGGGCGGGTCTGGGCAGCTACATGCCGATTTCTGTGCTGAGGCAGTTCGCTGAAGAGACGCGTGCGGACCTGCCGTTGCAACGCAAGGACAAACTGGCCCAGCCGGGGCTGTTCGGCACCAGGGGAACGGCCCTGGTAGTCCTGGGAATGCACCGAAGCGGGACCTCCGCGCTGACGCGAGTCCTCAACTTATGCGGCGCCTATCTGCCCGACAAACTGCGCCCCCCCAAGCTGGGTGCAAACGACAAGGGATTCTGGGAGGCCGAGGATGTGATCGATCTGAATGAACGCGTGCTCGGCAGCCTGGGCGGCGCCTGGAACCGCGTGCCGCTCGCTCTGCCGGATGCCGGCCCCGTTTTCGATGAGTTCGTCCACGATGCGCAGGCAGTCGTCGATTCCGAATATGGAGATAACGAAACCATCCTGATCAAGGACCCCCGTATTGGCGTCCTGGCACCTTTGTGGCACGCGGCGCTCATCGCGTCGGGCTATCGGCCGGTTTACGTGGTGCCGGTCCGCAATCCTCTTGAAGTGGCGAATTCCCTCCATGCGCGGGGCGACATGTCGGTGCGTGAAGGCATGGCGCTGTGGTTCGAGTACATGCAGCGCATCGCCGATTTTGCCGGCAGCGGGGCCGAGCTGATGTATGTCCGGTTCGAGGATCTGTTCCTCGACTGGCGCGAACTCGTCGGACGGATATCGGACCGCCTCGATATCGGCCTGGATATCCATGGCCGGGCGGCCGAGGTGGATGCGTTTCTCGAGCCCGCCCTGCGCAGGCAAACGTTCAGCGAGCAGGCGCTCGATGCGTATCCGGATGATGCCGGCATGTCGGGCATCCGGGCGCGCTACCGGGATTGCCTGGGCCGCTGCGAGCGGGTCGCAGTCGCCCGCCCATCCGCAACAATTCAATCAGCTTCGACTGCGGAGCAGGCCACTGCGGGTTTTGTTCTGTGCATCGAGAACAACGCCATACGGGAACAGGCACTTCTGTTGTGCGAAAGCATCCGGCGTTTTGGCGGCAAATTTCGTGATTCGCCTATCCTGGCCTTTTCCCCGCGTCCGGGGCTGGGGATCGATCAGGAAACCGTTGCCAGACTGCGCGATATGAACGTGGCCTATATCGACGAGCCGCTCAATACCCGGTGCCCCGAATATGGTTCGGCGAACCGGGTTTTCTCTGCTGCCTGGGCGGAGTCGAACATCGATTCCGATTTCATCGTCGTGCTCGACAGCGATACGGTTTTCCTCGATGAGCCCGAGTTGCCCCTGTCAGGTGATTTGGCGGTCAGGCCGGTCGATACCAAGGGAAGCGCGAGTTGCGGTCCGGGCGATGTGTTCGAGGAATACTGGCGCGCGCTCGCCAGGCTGCATGGCGCCTCGCTCGACCGGCTTCCCTTCGTGCAGTCCACGATCGACGGCGAGCGCGTTCGGGCGTCCTACAACGGAGGCTTCATCATTGCCCGGCGCGAGTGCAATCTGATGACCCGATGGGCCGGCCTGTTTGCGCATTCCGTCGAGGCGGGCCTCAGGCCGTATCGCGGCCATGAAGTCGGTATCATTGCCTCCACGGGTTACGTCGGCAAAAAGGCGAGCGAATACTGGGGATCCAATCAGGCGGCCCTGGCCATCGTCGCCTGGGCCGATGCTGCAAACAGGATCGTACATTATCCGGCCAGCTACAATGTGCCCTTGCACCTCCTGGCCGAGCGGGGCGCCATCGACCCGACATGGCGGGAGGTACCGCCGGTTCATGTCCACTATCACTGGATGTTCGATCCAGACAAATATGAAATGGCGCTTGAATTTCTCGATCAACTGAACGTGCCGAGGGAAAAGCTCGCCTGGTTGGCGCGTCGGGTTCCCTTGTTGTCCAAGTCTTATTCAGGTCTCCAATGAAATGTTCCAAGTCGATGGCAGCATGGCGGGGCCGGGTTTCTGTTTGCATCGGGCCTGAGGCGGATTCGGGCTTCGCCCGGGAATTCCTGCATTGACGTGGAAATCATGCCGAAAACAAGGGTCACGGCCGCCAACACCACGCTTTGCCTGATAGACACCCATACCCATGCGCTGGGCGCGCGGGCGATGCGCCTGTCCCTGGCGGCCATGGATTTCGCCGATGCCGTGTTCATCTCCGACTCGGCCGCGGATACCGGCGGCGCCCGCCATGCCGCCATCGCGCCGCTGGCAGGACGCGCAGCGTATTCGCGTTTCGTCATGAAGGACCTGCTCCGACATGTCGAAACGGAGCATGTGCTGCTGATCCAGTGGGATGGCTATGTCGTCAACCCTTCAGCCTGGCGCGATGACTTCCTCGAGCATGACTACATCGGCGCGCGCTGGGGATTCCACCAGGACGCGCATTGTGTCGGCAACGGCGGCTTTTCGCTGCGCTCAAGGCGCCTGCTGGAAGCGCTCCAGGATCCCGCGATCGACCGTTTCGAGCCCGAGGACGAATTGATCTGCCGCCACTACCGGCCGCTGCTGGAAACCCGCTACGGCATGCGTTTCGCGCCACCCGAAGTGGCGGACCGCTTCTCGTTCGAAACCACTTATCCGCCGGGCAAGACCCTCGGATTTCATGGCCTGTTCAATATCTGGCTATTCCTCTCCGATGAAGAAGTGCCCGGTTTCGTCGCGGCGATGCCGAGGTCGGTCCTCGGATCGATTCAATTCCTCGCTCTGGCTAAAAACTTCATCGATCTGAAGCGACTCGATTCGGCGAGGGTATTGCTGGCGCAACGCCAGCGCGCTTTTCCCGCCGATGCCAAATGCGCCGAGATGCTGGAAACGCTGAATGGCGGCTCGGCAGTCAAGCGCCACGCTGCACCGGTGAGCCGCAACGCACCCTGCCCGTGCGGCAGCGGGAAACGCTACAAGCATTGCTGCGGCCAGGAGGGCGTCACCCAAGCCATGACAGCAGCGCCGCCAGAAAACGCTCCGGAAGCCTTTTTGAAACAGGCCATGACAGACCATCAGGCCGGCCGCCTGGAGGTTGCGCGGAAAGGCTACGAAGCGGTTCTGGCGCTGGGTGACGACGCGATCGCGGAACATTATCTGGGCGTGCTCGACATGCAGGATAAACGGCCGCTTGACGGAGAAAGACGGATCCGCGCCGCGCTGGCGAAACGGGGGGATGTGCCGGACTTCTACAACAATCTGGGCCTGTGCCTGCGTGCG
>Ga0105100_10000839_pt1 | contig 17914 bp, 16 predicted proteins | sample PPLLak12cMay2015_2_FD_87033 | JGI IMG/M metagenome (GOLD analysis project Ga0105100, IMG submission 87033) | Freshwater sediment microbial communities from Prairie Pothole Lake near Jamestown, North Dakota, USA - PPLs Lake P8 Core (1) Depth... | ecosystem: Environmental > Aquatic > Freshwater >...
ACCTATTCTTAATTATAATGCCGTATATCGAAAAATGAGTACCCTAAGCATACTCTCGTTCAGGGTAATAGCAGCATTCTGATGAAGGAATCTGCTAAGAAAAATGAATTTTATTTGCGGTGTAATAAAATATCGGATAGGTCCTAAGGCGAAGTAGGTGTTGGCGTCTTGACCGCGGGTGTTTTCGTCGGTGTGCTGGTCGAAGTGGGCGTCCGGGTGGGAGTCCGTGTGGGGGTGCGAGTAACCGTACTGGTGCGTGCTGGAGTGGGCGTACGCGTCGATGTCGGTGTCCGGGTTGGAGTAGGAGTATAAGTCTGCGTGGGTGTGGAGGTGCGCGTCCTGGTGGGTGTAGAGGTGACAGTCGGCGTAGATGTAGGGACAGTCAGCGTGGCGATATGCGTGCTGGCGATGTCCAGCCAGTCATCTGGATGCGCCTCCTCAGGCAGGTCCAGCAGTGCCTTCCAATCTGCCAGCGCCTCGCGATTGCTGCCCAGCATCTCCAGCACTGTGGCACGCCAGTAAAGCACTTGAGCTAGCTGATCATCGCCTTGAGCCGATGGCTCGAGGCTGTTGAGAACTGCCAGACCCTCCTCCAACCGGTCCGCAACCAGCAAGGCGCGCCCAAGAGCCAGGTTAATATCGAACGAATCGCTGTCCAGCTTGCGCGCCACCCAAAGATCATTGACTGCTCGTCGGCCTTGATCCATGTCAATATATGTCAGACCGCGGTAGTAATACGCATCAGGAAGCTGGTCATCCAGCTCAATGGCCTGATCGAAGGCATCCATAGCTTGTTCGGGATCTGCACCGGAGAGATAGTACGCACGTCCCAGTGCTAACCAGGCTTGAGGATTTTCCTCTTCATACGTGGTATAGGTTTCCAGGGCTTCGACCGCTGTCGCATACTCATCGTTCATTATCGCGGCTTGACCAAGGACCAGGTAAGCGGGCAGCATGGTAAGGTCCAGCTCGTTGGCGGTTTGGGCAGCTTCGAGAGCCGCAGAAAGATCACCGCTCTCCAAAGCCAGGCGAGCACGATAGACATACAGCAGAGGCGAATCCGGGAAGAAATTTTCAGCCGCAGCGATATCCTCTTCTGCCAGCTCAAGATTACCAATAGAGAGGTAATAGCCCGCCCGCGCCAGGTATGCCTCTGCAAAGTTCGGATCATATTCTATGGCCTGATCCAGATCATCGAGAACTTCTGCCTCGGGATCAATTGCCAGCCTGGCCTGCACACGGCCCAGGTACGCTGGCCCAAAGCCGGGATAGTCAGCGATGATGCTGTTGAAGGTCTCAATCGCCTTGGCGAAGTCGCCCTTCTGGCGTTGGATTTCACCAATGTAGTACTGAATATCGGCTTCTGCAGGACGCACTTGCTCGAAAAATTCCAGCGCGGTATCCCAATCCCCGCGCCCCATAGCACGTTTTCCCACCCGGTATGCCTCGCTAACCGGGTGAGGGGTATCCACGTAGGGTGGTGTGGGAGTGTAGGTGGCTTTCAATAACATCCATAAGGGTGTCGGCGAGCCGGAAAATGGTTCTATAGTTACCGTGATTTGGCGCGGGCCGCCGAGCAGTGTGGGAGTCAGGGTATAGGTTGGGGGAGGTCCGGGCGTCCGGGTCGGCCTGGCAGCCACGCGCCTGCCCCTGTCCTGCCAGAAGACAGCACCGAGGACCAATCCGATGACCACAAGACCCGCCCCACCGAAGATCACAACACGTACCAGCGGTTTCGCCCAAATGGCTTTAATGCCCGTCGGTGGCTCCGCCTCTAAATCGATCTGCCACTTGCGCCGGAGAGGCGGAGTGGGAGCCGCGCTCCGGTCTGCAGGCAGCGCCCCTGCCAGGATCAAGCCTTGCCGGGCTGCCCTGCTCCCAGGATCCAACCGCTGGACCATCTGCAAGCAGTATACGCGCTCTTTTGCCGATTCAACGACCGAGCTCATCCACAGCCAGTAGACCGGATTAGATTGGTCGGCCCGCAGCAAGCGGGTCAGCAAATCGCGGGCGCGTGCTCGCTGCCCCTGGCGTATCGCCTCGATGGCCTCATTCAGCATGACATCGTCAGACACGACATTGCCTCATAAGAGCAGTTTAGCATAGCCATGCCAAGCCGACAAGGAAGGCTATGTAGAGCTTATCAAGTCTGATAGGTTATGGAGAAAATATATGACTACAGCCCGACCGCCATAAGTGGCACAGGTGTAAACACCAGCACGAAGATCATCAGCCCAATAACAGCTACCGCCTGGCGCGATGGATCCAGTGAAGTGATCTGATCGAGCGGCTCGGCGTGAAAGCGACCGAGCATGAAGATCAGCAGCGCCCAAAGCCACCAACCGGGCCAGAAGAAGCCGAGCAGTACCAGAACGAGCAGAATAAACGGCAGCAGGGATCTGGCACGCTTGCCCAGCAGTACATAAATCACATGCCCACCGTCCAACTGCCCGGCAGGGATCAAATTCAAAGCGGTAACCAACAAACCCGCCCAACCTGCCCAGGCTACCGGATGGAGCATGACATCCACGCCTCCAAGGGGGAGCGGCTGTCCGGTGAAGAAATACTGCACCCAGTACATTAAAGGAGTCATACCCCCAAAGCTGCTGGGTGCGGGCAGCAATTGGCCAAATACCAGATACTTGCTGAACAGATAGAGGAGCGAATTACCTTCGATCTGCAATCCCTGACCTGGCGGGAGATTGGCAGGAATTTGGCTTACCTGCGACAGGCTCAGCCCAAGGATCAGCACCGGGATAGAGACCAGCAGCCCGGCGATTGGACCGGCGATGCCGATATCCAATAAGATGCGCTTGTTCTTCGGTGGCTCTTTTAGCTGGATAAAAGCACCCATTGTCCCAAAAGCGGAAAAAGGAAACGGGATGAAGTATGGCAGGGTTACATTGGTTTTATGAAAGCGACCTGCCAGATAGTGCCCAAACTCGTGCGCCAGGAGGATCGCCAGCAAGCTGGCGGTAAATGCAACTCCGCCGCCCAGGCTGGAGATTATAGATGGGAGCAGATCGCTCAAGGTCGGATTTGATGGCCCATTGTAATTACCGCCCAATGTATACATTGTGCCAGCAATGAATACACTCAGAAATGTTGCCACCAGGAGGACTATGTTGACCCAGGTCTTGGATGGTTTGGCACTTGGGAGACCCGGCACTAGCAGCACCACATGGTAGGATTTGTCACGGCGAAACAACGGCATGACATTATATGGCTTCAATGCCGATGCCAGGCGATCATACGCCTCCGCAGTATCCTCACTGTACAGCTGGCCGCGATACCGCACCAGGTATTGGTTTCGCGCATCCCCACTGGTCACATCTTCGATGCGCAGTACCCGGGATACGATGGGTGTGAAGTTATCGATCTCTGAAATGATCATTCTCTATAATTTATCCATATAAAACTGTAGGGCAAGTATTCGAACCCAGGATATTCGGCTTATAATTTCTTATCTCGAAAATCAGGGCTCAGGCCGTACCACCATTGAGTCAATCGAATCCGACAATCTGGTTTCCATAGAAACAAAATGCTGCAAATCGGTTAGAGAACATGAACTTTATAGGGTAATTATAATTCAAAAGGCGCCTGAATGTCTCGCTTGACGACCTGGGCACAGATCCCATTCATAGTTAATAGTTGCGACGTGAACATCAGCGCGTCGTAACAATGATGCTCAGCGAAGCTACTATAAGGAAAGGGCAGCGATATCCCCTTTCTTCACACAGAGCCTAGCGCCATAAAGATATACAGTACGACATCGCCCCACAAATGCATGAATATCGGAACCGCCAGTCCCTTAGTTTCAACCATTGCTTTACCAAAGAGAACGGCTACGAGTGTGAGATATACAGCACCGATCGCCCCAAATGAAATGCCGCCATAGTAGTGCCCAAGTCCGAACCAGAGCGCAGTCATCCAGACAGCTTGCCTCTTCCCAACAACCTTCCACAGCTGGGAGAGGGGTGCAGCACGGAAAGCTACCTCTTCACCAAATGCGTTCATCAGAGCGAATACGAATATGGCTGGGAGCAGGGGGAAGACTTCTGTAATCTTGGCTACCGCCTGAGGGTTTATGGCCAGGGTGCCGGCCGCCATCAGGGCAGAAAGCGGTAGAGCGATAAGCGGCCCGGCGATCAACCAGGGAAGAGGTTTTTCTCTCCTTGGCAAACGCAATCCTGGTGCTGGCGCGTTCACATTTCCATAAGTGAGAAAGTAATCCTGGCGTTTCTGTCCCATCAGCGCAAGGATCCCCACAAGGGCCAATGCTATTAATACCACTGCCAATCTCTCACCGAAAAAACTGTTGAGCCATGATCGCTCCGGGCCGAACCAGGAAATCCAGATCGAAGTTTGCTCAAGCAGTAATCGTCCACCCGTGATCACATAGATCATGGTCATTATCAGGAAGTAACCTCGCAGCGGTTTCACGGACTGCCATACATAGGTGAGCGCAAAAAGAACCGTGCCTATGATGATCCACCACAACAGCTTCCAGTCGGAGGAGGTGATGATACCTAGCTCGCTGAGGATGATCTGTGGTAACCGGCTGAGCAGCAGGGTACCTATCCAGGCGGCAGCGATCACAATTGTGGATCGGGCTGTCACCGCCTGACGCCCGGGGGTTGTGGAAATTGTCGTCATCGTGAAATCTCCTGTACGTTTAAAGTGGAAGGTGGATATCCCCGCTCTTGTCTGAAGAACAGGAAAGCCAAATAGGGCGAGATCATCGTGACCAACAAAAACAGCGACAAAGCTGATGTAAAAACTTCTGGCGGGATCACGAACAGATTGCCTCCTAAGCCAGTGGCAGCAATATGAACAATGCTGCCTGCCCAGATTGCGTTCCTGCCGCGCTCATACAAATAAGCAAAAGGAATATGCGAAACCACCGCCAGCAGCGTGGCGATTCCGGCGACAAGCGGGTCCAAAATCGTAAAAAGATGCAGATGGGCCAGACCGAAAAACAGCGCTGACAGGGCCGCGGCATGGCGGAAGGATCGACCTGGTCGCAGATGCCCAAAGATATAACCTCGAAACATCATTTCCTCGGTCAAGCCCTGCATCAGCACTACAGTCAATAATTTGTATGCCCAGTCATCGTACAGAATTAAGGGAACTCGCGTGATCAGCGAAAACAATGGGAAGTAAGCTAGCAGCGGCAGGCTGATGATCAAACCCACCAGGATCACCCCAGCTCGCGGGCGACCGATGCCGACGCTGCGGAGCGCCTCCAGCAGGGAAGATTTGAACAAAAGCATCTCCGGGATCACCACTGCGGCAACGGCCAGGCCAAACAATAGCAGAATGATTGGTACGGGATGTGCGGCGTTGGCCTCGGGTGGGAACAGATAGATTGGCCCAAGAACTGCAAGACTATAAGCCAGAAAACCAAGGATTAGCTTAAGATATAGATTGCGGTTCATTTTATTCTCCCAGGATCAGCTAGATTCAGTTGAAGGCCTGGTCATGAGATGGGGAATGGTCTGGGTGTCCATACTCACCTCGATTTGCTTTTACCTGGTCTCGGCCTGCCTGGTGCTGGCGATTCCCTGCTGGTTGACAGGGCCGCGCTGCAAGCTGGCGCCGTAGATCAGGGACAGAATGAGAGCCAGGACGAGGGTCACGCCTGTCAGCAGCCAGAGCTGCTGGGTTATTGAGATGCTCCCATTGAGAAATACAAAAAAGCTCTGCCCGACATGATACAGGATGGGAATTGCCAGGCTGCCTTGCGTTTGGAGGTAGAACCAGGTGAGGATCACGGACAACGCGGTGATGTAGAGGATGGTTGGCAGCCAGTGCGAGCCGGCGTTCATCTGCCCAGGCAGGGTCAGGGCAAGATGGGTGGTCCCCCAAATGACCCCGCTGAACAAAGCGGAAGCGAGCGCCGAACGGCCGGACAGCAACCTGGGCAGCGCATAGCCTCGCCAGCCCAGCTCCTCGGCGATGGCTCCGATCACGATAAAGAGGCCGATGACGATAAATTGAGGGGGAGACCAGTCGTTGAGCCGGATGGCAGGTATCCAACCGAACAGGAGCGCCAACAGGCTCATCACCAGACGCACCCCCAGGGCCAGGCCGATGGCCTGGATGTACCATTTGAAGCCAACCCGCCATTGGAACAGCTTTTTTAGCAGCGCCCCCACAGCGTTTCTCCCCCCGGTGAGTGCGACCAGGGTGACGGCCAGGAGGGCGGGGATGAAAACCATCGCCAGGGGAGTGATCTCCACGGGAAGGGGCAGAAAGAGAGGAATGGCGAAGCTGAGCAGCGGGACCAGGATGAGAAACACCGCCAAGGAAAACCGTTCATTGCGAGCAGCGTTCGTTTTCATGTTCCTTCACCTTTCTTGTTCACAGTCTCTCGCGGGTCTCAACCAGGCGCTCTGTTACAAGAGGGGACACGCGTTGGGAAGCGGTAACCAGCAGGACCCAACCCAAAAGGGCAACGAGAAGCATCCACAGGCTGAGCAACAGCCATGCGGATGGCGCCCCCTGGGCTGCATTGCTTGTGAGGTTCAGGTAGCCAGCCAGATTCAATAACCCATGGAAAAAAGCTGCCGGGTAAATACTGTTTCCGTGCAACACCAGGGCTCCCAAGAAAATACCCAGCCAGGATGCGACGATGATCCGAGAGAGGACCACCGCCACAGGCTCACCGGCCAGATAGACGATGTGCATAGCCCCAAAAAAGAGCGCGGAAACCAGGACGCTCTTGAGCGGGCCGCGGCCTGTATCGCCCCAGGCGCGAACCAACCCGTGCAAAATCAACCCGCGAAAGGCAACTTCTTCCAGGAATGCGTGGGCCATCAGGAACACAGCCGCCAGGCCTGCCAGCCCCAGATTGGAGACACGCAGGTCGAAATTTCCCGTCAGCGTATAGGTTGACACTGCAATTGAGTAGGCCAGCGGTAAGAGCAGGATCAGCCACGTGCGCCAGCCTGCCAGCCGCGTGAATCCGGCTGAGCTTAACCATTTCAGCCGCACAAGCACCAAAAGCAAAATTATGATCGCGGCCAGCCTGCCAATGGCACTGGCGATGTACCATCCACGCGTCTCCCCAGGCCAGGATGCGCCAACAAGGATGGCTGAAGCCAATACCATCAGAATTCCGATCAAGGTGACCCAGAAGGCCCAGGCGAGAGGCCGCCTGGCTGCCAAAGTTTCGATTTTATTCATTGTTCGTCCGATGCGGCATTCACAGAGATCAACGCCAGACCCAGGTCGCTGATGCGTTTGAGGACGCCCTGGATGCTCATCTTCATCGACATGCGCACCCTGGCTGAAGGCCTGGTCATGAGACGGGGAAAGGTCTGCGTGTCCATACTCACCTAGATTTGGTTTTATCGGGCTCGGCCTGCCTGGGGCCGGCGATTGCCTACCGCTTGGCAGAGCCGCGCTGCAAATTGACGCCGAAGAGCAGGATCAAAATGAATGCCAGGGCGAAGCCCGCAATTGCCTGCGCCCAAACCACCTGCACTGTCGGAAGCTCACTTAGGACGAACTGGGGAGAGTAATTGAACACAAAATGGAACAGAATCGCCATGGCAAGGCTGCCCTGCGTGTGGACGAACAACCAGGTGAAAATCACCGACAAGGCGAGTGGAGCCAGAAAGGTCGGCAGCCAGGGTCTGCCGGCTGCCAGTCTGAGGCCGATATGTACGATGCCCCAGGTGATCCCGATGAGAACGGCAGAAGATAGCGGCGAGCGATGAGCCAGAAGCCTGGGCAGGGCATAGCCTCGCCAGCCCAACTCCTCCAGAACAGCGATAAGCACGACCAAGATAAAGTTGAAGATCAGCTGCGAGGGCGTCGGGATACGGATCTGGAGTGTGGGCATCCATCCGAGGATGACACCCAGCACACCAGCCGCCAGGATGATGCCCACCGGCAAGAGCACGGCAACCGCATACCACTTGAGATGGATGCGCCATTGAAACAACTTCTTCAGCAGCTCAGCCAGGCTCTTGCCCCCTTCAGCCAGAGCGGTCAGCAAAATGGCTATAACCGAGGGAACCAAAAGCATCAGCAAGGCAATGGCTTCTACAGGAAGCGGCACGAAAAGAGCGATGGCGAAGCTGAGCAGCGGAACCAGGATGAGATACAGCGGGAGGAACAATTGTTGGAAAAAGGCTGGTTTCGGATTCATGGGAAATAGCTCCTTATCAATTTCCGGTGCATAGTTCACTCCTCTCCTTCTTCCTCAGCCGCCGCGTTCACGGAGATCAAGATCAATCCCAGGTCGCTGATGCGTTTGAGGACGCCCTGCAAGGCGGCCTGATCTTGCAAATAACCGGTGAGCAGCGCCTCCCCGCCCTCCTGATTTGAGATGGTCAGGTTTTCGAACCATTCGGCCCAGGCGGCATCCAGGTGACCTCTGACTTTGATCTGGTAGGTCGTTGGTTTGTCCATAGGCTAAATCAGGGGACTTCCAGCTTGACCGAGCCAACCCCGGCCTGCAGATCGAGAGTCAGCGTATGCGCTGCGGCACCAAAAGCCCGGTTGACGTACCCGTTATCATCCTTAATCAGGTTGTTGGCTGTCACGCCGACCAGTGCCGTATCCATATTGACGCGCACCCCGGTTTCGGATGGCAGCCTGACTGTGATCTCGCCGACGCCTGCCTGAATTGAAACCCTCAGGTCTTGATCCCAGGATCCGGTCAGATCGATCGTGGTGATCCCAGCACCGGTTTCGATCTCCAAACGGCTCAAGCTCAAATTGCTCAAGTCGAGGTTGCTGACGCCGGCGCCCGTATGGATCACAAGATCGAGCGGGATGCTATTGCTCAGCTGGATATCCCATTCATTGATCAATTTGTCGCCAACGGGGAGCCTTGCATCCTGGTGAGTGACCGAAAGCTCGCCCTGCGCACCGCTTTCACGGTAGCCAATCTCTGGCTTCCAATCAGCGGCGTTGTAGCGAAAAGCGGCTTCCATCAGGCTGTCCGCGCCGCCTTGCAGGGACAGCTCGCCGGCGCCCATCTCGATTTGGACGCTGGCCGAGGTGGCCGAATCCACAGAGACGGCCTGCGTATCGGTCCTCAGCTCAGCGACTCGCGTGATTGGGATGGCATTACAGGCCAGGGCAGCCAGCCAGAGCGCCAGAGCTGCCACACCCAGGCGTTTATCCAGGCGAAAAGCGTTCATCTTAGCCTCCTTGATCCAGCAGATCCATCAGTTTCCGGTTTTAGAACTCTTCGCGCCCAAAGCGCCACAGAGCGACGGCAGTCATCACGATGATCCCGCACGACACGGCCAGGATTGGCACAAACCAACCAGGCGGCAAGGGCATCTCCAGCGCCAGCGCGCCGCTGAGGTCTGGGAACAGCCAGGGGGTGAAGAGCATGACCTCAAGCGGGATAAAGCCTTTGAACAACAAGCCAGACATGATCATGACGACCCCAATTGCAGCGACGGGGCCGCGGCTGCTGAATAGTGTGCCCAGCATCAAGGTCAGGACGATATAGAAAAGGAGATGCAATACCGCTACAGCCATCCCGGCCAGAAAAGGCATCCAGGGGAGCGAGGCGGGGATCAACCAGCGCATTTCGAAGTAAAAAATTACCGAGGGGATCAGAATAGCGCTGATCGACAATCCAACGGCATAGGCGATGATCTTTGCCAGGATAAAGGCCGAACGCGAAGCCGGTTTCGACATGACCCAGGCGGCCGTCCCCAGCTCTTTTTCGCCAACAACTGCGTCTTGCACGGTAATGATCGTTCCGATCCCAACTGCCCCAACCATCATAGGCAGGAAAGTCTGCACCACTTCTTCCAGAATCTCGGCGTGTGCGACCGGTTCGGACAGCGCGACGATGGTAGAAACACCGTTCAGGAGCAACACCCAGATGAGGGCTTGCAACCACCAGGTGCGGGTGCCCAACCACTGGCCCAATTCCTTACTCAGCATGTTGCCAAAGCCGCCCAGCCAGGAGCGTTCAGCTACGGGGCGCAATCCCTTGCGGGCTGCCAGGATGAGATCTTGGGTAATAGCTGTTTTCGATTGTGTGGTCATTTTGACGACTCCTCTCTGACCAAGTTCAAGAACACTTCTTCCAGGTTGTGCGTTTTGCGCCCGAAGCTTTTCACGCGCAGGCTGCGGTCTTCCAGGATCAGGGGCAGCAGCTCATCTTCGGCGGCGCCATCGTCGGTCACGCCGACCTGCCAGGTGGTGAGCCCATCGTGGGCTTCGCTGCCCAGAGATTGGACCCAGGGCTGGGCAGCCACGCGCCTCTGCGCCAGGCTGGCATCGCCTTTGATGGTCACACTGTAGACCGCAGCCGAGCCGCTGCCATTCAGGAGCTCCTGGATGGGGGCCTCGGCCACCAGCCGGCCGTGATTCAGAATGGCAACCTGGTCGCTGACGCGCTGTACGTCTTCCAGGATATGGGTCGAATAGAAAATGGTGGTGTATTTGCGCAGGGTTTCCATCACAGCCAGCACGTCGTGGCGCCCCTGCGGATCGAGGGAGGCGGCGGGCTCGTCCAGGATGAGCAGATCGGGGTAGTTGATCTCTGCCTGGGCGATGCCCAGGCGCTGGCGCTCGCCGCCTGAGAAGCCTTTGATTGACCGGTCGGCTTTGTTGCTCAGCCCGGTGAGATCCAGCATCTCTTCAATGCGCGCCTCCAGCAGGTCTCGGGGGCCGCGATAGAAAAAGCGGGCCGTGTAGCGCAGGGTCTGGCGGGCGGTCATGTGGGCGTAGTAGCGCGGGTCCTGGGCCAGGTACCCCACCCGGCGGCGCACCGCCAGGCTATCCTGGGTGATGTCGCGCCCGAAGATGGCAGCCTTGCCCGAGGTGGGGCGGGTCAATCCCAGCAGCATCTTAATCGTGGTGCTCTTGCCGGCTCCATTGGGGCCCAAAAAACCGAAGATGGAATTCTTGGACACCTGCAAGTTGAGGCCATCCAGGGCTTTTGCGCCCTGGTAGGCTTTGGTCAATCCCTGAGTGTGGATAACATTTCCATTAGAGTGATTCACCTGTACCTCCTTATTTGATCGAGATCATTTCTGCGTACGGCTTATCCGGAACCATTTGCCAGCGGCTGGCCTGTGCGGGCAGACTCCAACACCTGGCGGATGGTCGCAGCGACTACCCGGGCGTGCTCCTGCTCGGCCACCAGGCCCTCGTGGGTCGCGCCTTGGAGGATGTAATGGATGCTGTTGCTCGAAAGAGTGGACAGATCAGCCTGCAAGCTGGTGAGGACGTCGGCGAAGTAAGGCTGTTCGGTCACGCTGAGCACCGCCAACGGCAGGTCGCCCAGCCTGCGTGCCTGGTTGATCTGCGGGCGTGAGCGGTCATTCCAGATCATGAGGACCTCGCCGCCAATCTTCCAGGGCTGCGGTTGGGCCAGGATCGCTTGCATCTCGGCTGCCGGCCGCTCAGGCAGCCCAGCGGAGAGCGATTTTTCCAAATGGAAGAAGCGCACAACACCGAATCGTGCTAATATGCCCGAGATGATCATGGATTGAGCATTGACCTTGCCCTCCCGAGAGACAGGCATGTGGACCCATTGATCGGGGTGGGATGCGTCGACCAACACCATCCCCACGACCTCGTTTGGATACAGGTCGGTGAATGCGCGCACAACCAGACCGCCGTAGGAATGACCGGCAACCACGTAAGGAGATTGAATATCGGCAGCTTGCAGCGCAGCGTGAAGGTCGTGAGCGCTTTGCTGCGCATCTTGCGGCTCGGGAGCGGGATCGCTCCAACCCAGCCCGGCGCGGTCGTAAGCGACCACCCGGGTGGCAGTAGCCAGCTCACTTTGTATCCAGTAGAAGTTGCTGGAAAAAGAGGCCATACCGGCTTCCAGAATCACAGCCGGTTGGCCGGTATCCTCGCCCATTACGACCAGATGGATGCGGCGACCACCGATATCCACCAGGTGGCCCGGTGGGGTATAGGAGCGCCGGTCTTTAGCTGTGGCAATGGTCTGGTAGATTGCCCCGATTCCGGCGAGACCGATGACCGTGAGGGTCAGCCCGAAGAAGCCACGTTTGAGCCAGGTTCGCACGCCTCCCCTGGTTTTCGAAAGGCCGGCTGGTAAAGCGTTGGGTGAAGTGGTGGTTATACTCATTCGATTGACTCCGTGCTTCCAATTTCAACTCTTATTTCGCTGCAAGCTGCTGGCTCGTGACCATCCTCTCCGTGGCTGTTTCCGGCTTGCGGCCGAATTCCTTTCCGGTCAGGATGGGCAAGGGTTGGTTACCATCCTGGACGAGCCCTGGAATTATCCGTCGTTCCCAGCAGATGTACCGGTGCCTGAAAACGGCAGACCGGAGGCTCGTCCGTCCGGGTGACAAACAGGGGCCACCGGCTCAGTTCACCTTGGCGGCGTGTATCTCCTGGCCGCCCTCGTGGATGACCAACTCAGTCACGGCCCCGTCCGCGCCCACCTCGAAGTGCAATTTGATGTCGGCGATCTTGGCGAAGAACTCCGTTTCGGAGGTCGGGAAGATCTCGAACTTCGGCTGGTTGGGCACCTCGGCGAACAGGTGACCGGCCTCGGCCGTGATGGTAAACGTAATGTCGGCTGAGACCTGGTAACTGCCGGCGTATTTCTGAAGGACTGCCGGGTCGACCTCCACAGCCTCCACAGCGGGCGGTTGCCCGGGCATGTCATACGGCTCGCCGTAGGCGATGGCCGCTAGGCCTTGCGCCACATCCTGCACGGCCGGATTCTCGACGTTGCTCAACACAATGACGTAAAGTTGAGTGGCCGGGTCGCGGATGACGAAGGTCACGAAGCCGTTAACCTCGCCGCCGTGAACAGCCAGGGTGTGTTCCGGCGTGTCCATGATCCGCCAGCCATAGGCAGAGCTCGTCCCCTCGCCCATGCTCACCGAAGGCGCAAAGTACGCTTCACGCGCCGCCGCGCTCAGAACCGCATCCGTGTACAGCGCGCGATCCCACTTGTACATGTCGCCCACGGTCGAGTTCAGTATCCCCGCTCCGCCTACGTTCGACATGTCAACGAACTCGGCGTTGCGATAGGTCTGGCCATCCCAGGTGTAGCCCGCGGCGCGGTGCGGCACGACCGGGCCGGCCTCGTCGATGCCAGTCGCGGTCATGCCTGCCGGCTGGAAGATGTGCTCCGCCATATACTCCGCGTAGGACTGGCCGCTGACCTTTTCCACAATGCAGCCCAGCATCACGTAGCATATGTTGCAGTATTTGTACTGACCGCCGGGCGTGAATTCCAGCGGCTGGCCCGCTGCCTGGCCAATCATTTCGTCCGGGGTGTGGGCCTGGCGCCACTCGGCGCCGTAGCTCGCCAGCGAATCGGGGATGCCCGAAGAGTGGTTGAGCAATTGGTGCACCGTGATCTCGCTCCCATGCGGGAAATCGGGCAGGTATCGGTCAACCGTGTCGTTGACATTCAATCGCCCCTGGTCCTGCAATTGCAGGATGGCCGCCGCCGTGAACTGTTTGGTGAGCGAGCCGATGCGAAACACAGACTCGGGCGTGTTCGGCACGTCCAGTTCCAGATCGGCCTTGCCATAGCCACCCTGGAACAGCACCTCGTCGCCGCGCGCCACCAGCACCGCCCCCATGAAATTCCCGGTTGCCAGGTGCGCCTGCACAAAGGCCTCCATTTCCTGCTGCTGGGTGGGCTGGGGCGTGGCCCCCAGGCCGATTTGCCCACAGCCCGCCACCGCCAGCAAGGCCAGGGCCATAATGACGGTTCGAATGCAAGTTTTCCAGGACATGATTGCGCCTCCTCGTTGTTTCTCAATGGCGGATAAAGAACGCCGGGCCGATATGCTGATACCATATCCGCCTGGCGGGTGGAGCGTCGTCCACCGAAAGGTGGAGGAGCGGGTGGAAATCGCCTCACTCTTTGGGGGCCGCGCGCCGCCCAGGGCGATACCCCAGAAGACGGCCTGGGGATAGCGTTTGATAAACGAAGTGATAGGGTTCATTTGATTCTCCTTCTGAAAGGTTATTCATTGTGTCCTTGAACATGAGAAAACAAGGACACAGTCATTGGAGTATGATCCCTTATCTCGCCATTGCCGGTTGCTCCACAGCCATCGTGTCCATCGCTGGTTCCGATTTACGGCCTAGTTCCCGTCCTGCAAAGACGCGTAACAGGATAGCCACAGCGATAAAAGCAGCCCCATGCCAGATATCGGCAGTTATGCGGTCTGGACCCGAAAACAACGAACTTATGATGCCGCCGACTGCATCCGAGGAGGCGTGCATAAGCATTGCAATGAAAACGCTTCCATTTGTGTGGTTAAAGATCCAGGTGAATATAAAGGCTGCACACAGCGGGTTCACAAGCATGAATACCGATTCCTCCCCTCCGATGACCAGCGGAAGATGCCAGATCGCATGTAGTACTCCTAAAATCAAGCTCGCAGTCCATGCCGAGCGCCCCGCCAGAAAACGAGGCAGGGAAAAGCCGCGGAAGCCGGGTTCTTCGCCCAGCGAAATCGTGAAGAACGAGAATATGAATACCTCCGCAATAGCGCCAAACGCGGGGAAGCCTCCTACTACTTCAGCACCTGACAATCTATTTAGCATAAACGCAATAGAACCGAGCGCGAACGGGGTCAACAATGCGATGGCATACCATTGGATGCCAGCACGCCAGCGCACAAGCCGGCTGAAGTAAGTCTTCACCCCGGCTCTTCCATCAACAATCCCCGTGATTAGCGCACCGCTGATGAAAATGCCCCACAGGACAAAGATCCAGAGGTCGCTTGGATACAGTCTTCCCAGGATATATCCACCGCCAGCGATGATGTAGGCGATCGCCCAAAAAGTGGCCTGGGAGTGGCGTTTAATGAATGAGGTGATTGGATTCATATCATTCTCCTTATGCTTGTGTAAATTCATTAGGTATGAGGTGAAAGCTCCTTAATAAAGCAATAACGATCTGATATGTCTAAAATACCAGATCGTTGGGTGCAGTGTCACCCACCAAAGGGTGGAATCGGGGGATGGATTAAGTATCTATCCGAAAATTGTATTTTCTTTGTGGTGTGAATTAGCCCGACAGAAGACCCAGATCTCGTGCGATGGCAATGGCTTGAGTGCGCCGGTTGGTACCGAGTTTGGCGTACAGGTTGTTGATGTGGGATTTTACCGTGCTGACGGCAATCACCAATATTTCAGCAATTTCCTGATTGGTGCGACCCGTAGCGATAAGCCGCAGGATATCCAATTCGCGTTCACTCAAGGGCTCAAGGTTCGTTTTTGACTTCGTTTCACCAACAGGAGCGGATTGTGAGATTGTGGCTAATAGTTTGTCGATATAAGTCAACAGGCGCAGGGATCCAATATCTACACTTTCAGTGATCCTCTTCTTGATGATTTCTTGAAGGTTCAGAAGTAGAATGCGCATGGAATCCCCCTCGTCAACAAAGATACGCACATAACCCTCCGGTTCAGCGAGTCCCAGCGAGTATTCTAAGGATTCTCGAGCGAGGGCTGTATTACCTTGAGCCTGGAAGATCAAGCCTCGAAGGGCGAGGATTTCGATAGCGCTGCTGCGCCAATCTTGATCGAGGGAAGATACCAGCAGCCGGTCCAGAAGAGACAGCGCTTGCTGGTGAAGCCCTTGAGCGCTGAGCACGCGCGCGTAGGTGATAAATTCCATTTCACGCAGACCAGAATGACTGGCCTGCGGATCCTCAGGATCGAGACCGCACTCCGATGCCCAGTTTGTGGCGGACACTAGATCACCCACAGCAAGATGCAGGCGGGCGCGCAAGGCTGCTGCTTGGGTCATAACGAACTGCGACTGGGCACTCTCACCACTTTTATACGCCCGGTTTAATGCATCAAATGCCTCTATCCAGTTGCCCTTCGCCTGCTGTATACGGGCCAGAGTCCGGTAGAGCCAAAGGGCTGTCCCAGGGCCGCCGACTTGATCTAGCTGTTCAAGCACCGAATGAACATGAGCATATGCAGCATCCAATTGGTTCCGCTCACAGAGAACATTAGCCATACCAGCATGAGCCAAGAGGGCCCCCTTTTGAGGAATGTCAGGATCATCATAAGTTAATACCTGCCGGTACAGCTCCATGGCGCCTCCCAAACGACCCTGAAACGCTTGAATGTCTGCCAGAAAGCTGCCGGCAAGCAACTGGGTATAAAGCGCACCTTCGGCCTGGCTTAGGCGCAAGGCTTCTGTCAGGACGGGCGTTGCGGCTAAAAATTCGCCGGCAGCAAAAAGTGCAGAGCCCAGACAAAAGGTGGTCACACCCAGCCAGGGACTGTCGGTTGGTAGATGATCCAGGGCATGGCGGGCGAGCTTTCGACTGAGATCCAGATCAACCCGAATTGTAGCGATCAAGGCCTTGATGGCGAAAATTTCTCCTTCAAGGTCAGGTCCAGGCATCGAACCTGGGGCTGTCTCCTTGGACGCAAGTTGTATCCATTCCTCAGCGGTCTCCAGACTGAATACCGGTCCCCACAAATAGGTCCAGCCGCGAGCAAGACATAACCGCGGATGGGCCCGAATCGTCTGGTCGGGTACGGCATCCAGCCACCGGATCAGGGATGCGGCCATACCCTTGCGTAACATTTTTCCAGCTACACGTTCAATCAAACCAGCAGCCTGTTCATAGTCGGCGCCAGAAAGGGCATGATGTAATGCATCATCTAACATCTCCTGGTCAGCAAACCAGTTGCTGGCCCGGCGATGTAGCTCGTGTACGTAGTCACGCCTGGTTCGAGTCAGTCGAGCTTGAAGCACCTCAGCGAAAAGATGATGGTAGCGAAACCACCTGCCCTCGTTATCCAGCGGTGTGATGAACAGGTTGGCAAGATCGAGCTTCTCAAGTGTCACCTGCCCGCTCGGATCTCCTGTAACTGCATCGCACAGCGGCCCACATAAACGATTAAGTATGGAAGTCTGCACCAGAAATTGCAGAGCGTCCTCGGGTTGCTGATTGAGCACTTCTTCAGCCAGATACCCAAGGATATGCCGGTGGCTACCAGAGAAGGTTTGAATGAATCTAGAAATATCGTCGCGACCCTGAAGGGAAAGCCCAGCAATTTGCAGACCAGCAATCCAGCCTTCAGTGCGTGTCTCCAATACGGTGATTTCTTCCACTGACAGATTCAGCTTCATCACCCGATTAAGAAACGCGGCTGCTTCATCGGCAGTAAAGCGCAGGTCGTTGGCACGGATTTCGATCAGCTGGTCCCGAGCGCGCAAGCGCGCCAACGGTAGTGGCGGGTCAATGCGCGTTGTAATAACCAGATTCATATTAACCGGCAAATGATCGATTAAATAGGCCAGCGCTTCGTGGATGGGTTGAGAGTCAATCACATGGTAATCGTCGAGCACCGTAGCGAAGGTGTCCGGGAAGGCGCTAAGATCATTGATCAATCCCGTCAGGATGGATTGTATTGGGGGGCCCTGGGGTGATTGTAGAAGGGCCAACCCTGCAGCCCCGAGATCTGGGCGCAGTTGCTGCAAAGATGTGGAAAAGTAAGTCCAAAACTGGGTTGGATCGTTATCGCCTTCGTCGAGCGAGAGCCAGGTGACGCAGTGCGGGCTTGTGGGGATCCATTCGCTCAGCAATGTGGTTTTACCATACCCAGCAGGTGCGGCGATCAGCGTGAGCTTCTTTTCAAGCCCTGCGTTCAGACGCTCGATTAATCGCGGACGTGAAACCAGATTTGGCCGAGGACGGGGGATAAATAGCTTTGTTCGCAGTAGCTCAACCATTGGACCCCTCTGTGTCTGGAGTTCATGTCTACATGGTAGCCCTACCAAAAGGGAGACAGAGTTGAGTAGAGGGGAAGCCTCTCGATTGGGCTGGTAAATATGAGATTTATAAGGTAATTATAGTCTAGTTTATAATCGAGTAGGGGGCGGGGACTAACCGCCCCCTCTCACACCACCGGACATGCGGGTCCGCATCCGGCGGTTCATCAAACA
>Ga0105100_10000841_pt1 | contig 17882 bp, 17 predicted proteins | sample PPLLak12cMay2015_2_FD_87033 | JGI IMG/M metagenome (GOLD analysis project Ga0105100, IMG submission 87033) | Freshwater sediment microbial communities from Prairie Pothole Lake near Jamestown, North Dakota, USA - PPLs Lake P8 Core (1) Depth... | ecosystem: Environmental > Aquatic > Freshwater >...
AGCTGAAACACCTTCTGCAACAGCTGGATGCTCTCGCGCACCGCGTAGGAATTGGGGTAGGGCCCGAAGGTCTGATCGTGCTTCTTCGGCGTGCCGCGAAAATAGGCCAGGCGCGGAAAGCGGTGCCCGGTCAGCAGCAGGTAGGGATAGGACTTGTCGTCGCGGAACAGGATGTTGAAACGCGGTTTGAGCCCCTTGATGAGGTTGTTTTCCAGCAGCAGCGCTTCCGCCTCGGTGCGCGTCACCGTGGTGTCGATGTGGTCGACGCTTTTCAGCATCAGGTGGATGCGCGGGCTCTGGTCGGTTTTCTGGAAGTAGCTGGAAACGCGCTTTTTCAGATCCTTCGCCTTGCCGACATACAGCACCGCGCCGGCCACGTCGACCATGCGGTAGACGCCGGGCAGGGTGGGCAGCGAGGCGAGAAATTCCTTGTCGATGCTCAAGGTTCAGTCTTCGTCGAGCAGCTTCCCGGCGATCGCCCAGTTCTCGTCCGGCAGCTCCTCGAACGCGATGTAGGTGTACGACGCCGGCTTGCCGGCGTGGCGCTCGAGCGTGGCGGTGATTTCCTCGGCGACTTTCTGCTTCTGTTTACGGGTCAGCGTACCGGCGAGCTTGATGGTGACGACGGGCATGATCAGTCCTCGGCTTGAATCAGGGTGAACACCGCCGCGAACATTTCGGAGTAAGGCGGCGCGTCTGGGTATTGTAGCGGGAGCAGTGGTAGCTGCTAACCAGCCGCCGTCCGTCGGGCACCGTCCAATCGGTCCGCCGTCCAATCGGTGGAAATTCAATAAATAAGCACCGAGTACTGAATCTTGATTTTCAAAGACATGACTTGCTTGCTCTACAATTTTCGATAATTCCGTATGCCTGCTCCCTAAATGAACTAGTAAGACGAAGGACGACCAGATCGCCAGGATATGCTTCATCAAGGATGTGTATTAGGGCCTCTTCCTGGTCCGAAATGATAGTAATGGCTTGCGGCGCAACTCCTAAAATACACAGTTCACTTTTTAGTAATTCAGGCAATTCACCAGGTTGGAATCCTTGTAGCTTCTTAGAATCACGGCAGATGTAAGAGTCGAAATGCCCTGCAATATTGACCGCAATTCTTCGAACAGCTTCGGCGCTTGATCGCCCAGGGAGTCCGATCAAGAGGGTTTTTCGTCCCGTGCATGACTGCCTGTCGATGAAATCAGCCAATACACGGTAGCCATCTGCATTGTGAGCGTAATCAATGATGACGCGGAACGGAGTCTCTTGAACCACGTGCAGACGGCCAGGCGCATTGTCATGACTAGCCTTGAATTGAGACAACGCACGCTCAATATCTTTGATCTGAATGCCCATCAAATAGCATGCCGCCGCTGCTTGCAAGGCATTGGAGACGTTATGGCGGGCTGTTCCTGAATACGTGACAGGGATCGCGTCTATCGCGACCACTGGAATCACTGATGCCCCGTCGTGAAGCGTGATCCATTCAGTTCCTTCGCAGCACTCGATGACGCCGAATATGACTTCGGTATTACGTTTGTCCCACGTGTCCAATGCTGATCTAGGTTTGGTACATGAGGTCAGGCAAATCTTGGGAATAACGAGTTCATCGAACATGCTACGTGCATACGGGTCATCGGCATTCAGGACTACCCCTGTCTTCGCCCTTTTGAGTATCGACAGCTTCAAAGTCGCCATCTTATCCAGCGTGTTCACACCAAATTCACCCAGATGGTCATCGGTTACGTTTGTACAAACCGCGATGTCACACCGGTCATAGGCGAAGCCTGTGTGGAGAACCGCGCCACGTGCGGTTTCCAACACAGCATGGGATATTCGGGTGTCTTGCAGCACTTGGTGGTGAAACAAATAGCCAGAACTGTCCCCCTGCCTGATTTGCCGGCCTGCAATGTAGACGCCATCGGTGCAAGCCAAACCCGTGATACCTCCAGCCTCGATCAAGATGTTGTTAATCATGCGTGAGGTGGTGGTTTTTCCATTGGTTCCTGTAATGGCAACTATGGGAATTCGGGTGACCTGGCCCGGCGGATACAGCCAATCCATGTATTCGCCGAGTATGCTGGCGCGGATATTCTCGTCCGCCGTCATGCGATCAATCTCTGGTGCGACACATAGATCGACGATAACGCCATGGCCTTCGTCGGGGGACTTCGATATGTCCGGTGTGGCAACGGTCATGGCGAATAAGCCTAGCCTCAGTTGCTGTGCAATGCGCTCGCCGAGGCGTAGGTAATCCTGGTGGGGCGCGAGGGTTTGCCAATGTTCGTCGTTGATGGTCTGCTTGCAGTCGACTTCGTTCGTATCGATGATGACTTTTACCAGTTTGTTGTTGGCAAAGATCAAGTGGTATTTTTGGCCTTCCACATGCCGTTCTACCAATAATTGCCGGCTATATTGTTGCAGTTCACGAACGGTGGTCTCAAGTTCTCGATCCGAGCAGACAATCCTTGGTGCCAGGCCATTAATTCGTTTGCTTGGCTTGATCGATACCGGGTAGCCCAGTTTTCTTGCACTGCGTGACGCCCGTAGCAGGGAGTTGCAGTTTTCAGTATCGACATCCCGCATGGCAAGTGGGGCATTTATTTTTTCGAGGAAATGACGGCTCTCGATATTGTTATCCAATAGCCTCATGGCCCTACCTGCTTGATCGAGACACAGTGTTCCATCCAGAACATGCTGCTTGTTACCAAAACCCAATCGCAAGCCGCCATTCAACCGTACGCGAAAACTATTGATCGCTTGAAATGGATAGCGGTCACCTTTGGCGCAGGGAATTCCCCGCTCCTTGGCGAGCTTTATCAGCATATTCGTGTCGTCTGGAAGCGCCTTGGATTGAGCAAGATTCAGAAAATCCTTTATCTCTTCTCCCAGGCAGGAACTAGCGCACGACTGATCGTCTCCCTCCTGGTTGATTTGCAGTTTGTCCGCCAGACAGGGTAGCGATTGAAGCGTGCAGCGCGCGAGTCGGCCAGCCTCCAGCCCGACTAGGTCATCATCATATTCATAACAAGCCGTGGCCTGTAAGCCGTCTGCAGCAAATACGGCCTTCTGCCAATCGACATGATGGCCGCCTGCCTGCTGGAATAGCAAGGCTATCCTCAGATAGCAGTGGATAAGGATCTGAAAGGGTGTGGCCCCTTCGATGTCAATGTCATGAACGAATGACTTGCGGAGTTCATTATTTGAAGGAAAGCCATACTGGCCCAATATCGAGACAAGCTGTTCCAGAGCCACTGCATTTATGCCATTTACGATGTCGAGTCTGTCTGCGTCACATTGGAACGTCTGCTCGAATATGGTCCGTTCACAGTGGCGATTGGGACCACGGTAGATAAGGGTTTCAAGAATATTTATCTTCACTTGAACTATTCACGTATCAAGGGCTACTCAGAAGCCGCCGAAGAGACACCTCCTACGGAAAACCGGATGATACCGTGGTAAATCGAGTACGACTTGTTCTCAGAACACCCGTTTCCCAAGGCATTGCTCTCCTTAGCAAAAATTGCAACTCATTGTGCGTTAACCGACACCGGACCCGCGACAGGCTTGGAATGCTCCAATAAGTTCATTTTCCCATTTTCCGCGTATTTTTCCCCATTCAGAAATACTCCGCGCGCGAAGCGCCAGAGTGCGCCCCGCCTGTCGATACCAGTTCAATGTTGACCGTGCGTCAAGGTCAACACTGATTCGGGGAGGTGTACACTGCACCCCAACTACTTTATGAAGTATCGAAGTGCTGTGCGTCAAACACGCGGCGCAGAGATGGCTTTGAGACAAAGCCGAATGGCAAAGGCTACACACTTGCGCACGGCCGGCAGGCGCATTTCATTTGTGGAAGATCTGACATGACGATTAAGCCCGCTACGTCCATTTCAACATCATCAGACCTGCAACGGATTGCTGATGCGCTGGCCTTCACTCCGACTGCGGCCTACTCTGCCCCGCATGATTATCCTCATGCTGCACCACTGTTCAAACCATCGCCAGCGCTGGAGCGAGAGCGTGTGCTGGCTGAGGCGATGCGACTCTACATTCACATTCCATTTTGCAACTACGCCTGCTCGTTTTGTTGTTACGCCAAGAAGGTTGGGGTCGATGTGGTGCAGATGCGGCGCTATGTACAGGCGCTCAAGCAGGAGATAGAGTGGATCGAGCCGGGTACGCCCGTCTCCCAGTTCTTCATAGGTGGCGGCACGCCGACTGCATTGCCAGCCGAGTTGTTAGATGAAGTGCTGGAGGCCATCCGTACTCGGATGCCCTATGTCCATGGCAAGGTGCATACGGTCGAAGCGTCACCGGAATCCATTTCGGAAGATCACCTTCGTGTGTTGGCCAGGAATGGGGTGGGCCGCATCAGCATGGGCATCCAGAGCTTGCAGGATGGCGTGCTGGAGTCGGTCAAACGAGACCATGGACGGGAACTCGCCCTGGAAGCCTGCCACCGCATTCTGGATGCCGGTTTCATCCTGAATGTCGATCTGATGTACGGTTTACCCGGTCAGGATGAGGCCGGCTTCCGGGCGGATTTCAAGACGGCTGCAGAAAATGGAGTGCATGCAGTAACGGCTTATAACCTTCGCCTCAACGAACGCACCCCGGTGACACGCAGACTGGCCCCCTCAGAACGCTTCGATCTGGCAGGGCTGATGCGTTGGCGCGCATTCATCCGTGATACAGCGCAAGAGTTTGGCTTTGCCCAGACGCGTTGGCACACCTTCAAACGACTGGACAGTATCGCCAGTCGGCACGAACGTCTACCGACTTCAGGTAACGACCTCAAGGGATATCAGTTTGGGATTGGCATGAGCGCGAGATCATCGCTCGGCCACAGCGTGTATCGCAATCACAGCAATCTCGCGGCTTACCTAAAGCGGATCGAGACCGGGGTGAGCCCGGTAGAGGAAGTGATTCATCTTTCGGCAGATGATCTCAAGACCCAGTTCATCGCGCGTACCCTGGGCGACGGTAACGGCATGAGGCTGGCCGACTACGCACATACTTTCGGAAATCCTCTTGAGCGTGATCACGGCGAAACCGTGCAGCGCCTGTTGCAGGGCGGATTGCTCGAAGCGGATGGGCAATATCTGGAGATGACGGAGACCGGCAAACTGGTATTTGATCTGGTGACCCTGGCTTTTTATCCGACTCAGGTCAGACAGTGGTTGCTCAATCAACTCAAGTCGTATCAGGTCATGGGAATTGCCCAACCCGGCTGAAGCTATCCCGCGAACGAAGCGATCAGCTCAGCACTGCGGTTTGCTCCATTCAAGTCGGCTTCGTAGTGTGGTGCTGAGTGGCCAAGGCTGTTCAAAATAGTCTTGGCCATCAACCCCGTGGTTGGCAGCGATTGGTCAATCACCGGGATACCCAAGCCATGCATGATCTTTGCCCTGGCAATCTGGTCTGACATTGCCACGTTGGGGACCAGGATCGCCCGGCAACCCGCACTCAGAATATTGGCGCAGGTGTTATAGCCGGCGCAGCTGATCGATAAGGTGCAGGATTGCATCGACTGCAAGTAGTCGGTGCTGAAAGGCCGCCACTCGATGCCGTCTGCCGATAAGGTTGCGGCCTGCGCCCCTTCAGTACCCAGTCCACCGAACAAAAGCATGCGATACCCCTTCAGCATGCCCATGTCCCGCAACCTGCGCCAAGCCACGCTGGCGGAGCCGAGCAAGCGGCCCGCATCCTTGCCGCCGCCTGCACTGACGATGATTGACTTTTCTGGGTCACCCGGCGGCGCAAGTTTCTCGGCGACGATCCCAGAATGCTCAACCGTAATACGGATGCGGTCGGCGGCTGTGAAGAAGGTGTCTAAGCGTGCCATTTTCGGGTCGCTATGTACTATCAAGGCATCAAACTGATCGTTCAGTTGTTGTACAACGGTATCGGCATATTGGATCGGGGGACAGCATTCATGCCGGGTTTGCAGCGGAATATCGCGCACCGAACACATCACCTTGACTGTGGGTTGGGCGTTGTGGGCACATTTAAGCATCCAGCTAATCTCATCCGCTAATTCCCACTTGCTGAACGGATAGTGCTCGACCACCACCACATGGGGCCTGATCAGGGTAATGGCGTTGGCCAGTGCCTCCTTGCGGGCCACCATCGTTGTCGCGATCGAGCAGTCACCATTTTCCACAGGGACAAGCTTGCCATCGCGTCGCTGGATGCGCGGTAGTGCCAGCTTCTGTATCTGCCCGAAATCCGCACGTGGCACCGGTTGGCCCCCATCCAGCATCCATACCCGATGGTGGTGACTCGTGGCTTTGGCAATCTCCAGCGTGCGGACGTAATGCCCGACACCGCTCAGGTGCTGGACATAGAACAGAACACGGAGAGGCTGGGCGGAGGCGCTCAATCCGTGCTGAGCAGTTCGATGATTTGCTGTTTGATCGGGCTGTAACGAACGTGGCTCATCTCGATGGCCTCGCGCAGGAATGCCTGACCGGCTCGGAATTTGTTTCGTTCCTGTGCGAATTCGATGCACCGGTTTTCCGCCGGATCGCGCACCACCCCCATGGGCTCGCCGCCCTCACTGGCGATGCGAGCCTGATCGAGCAAAAGTTTGCGGTACATCATCACGCCCTGATCCCCACTGACTAGGATCTCGTCCGTGCGATCCGCGATTTCGCCCTGAGTTACCCAAACCATGATGTCTCCGCCATCAACAAAATCGACGATGAAGTTGCCTTCGGCGTCTTGCCAAGGCACCTCGTAGAGTGGGATTTCCGGTTGCACTGGTAGGGTCTTGCCCGCTGCCGGCTGATAGCAAGCATACCAAAAGTGCAGGGTGTGGGTGTCATCGACCGGTACCCGGATCTGAAAGCGATGCTGCCCCTGTGCACCAACCCGGAGCATGCAGGGAAAGATCAAAGGGTGGCCGACCTGCCAGTCCTCATCCGCTTCGCTGTTGCCTTCTACCACCCGACGTTTGACGATGCCATAGCGGAACAGGTCAAAACCAATCTTGATCTGGTGTTTGCCATAGTACGTGGGCGCGCTCTTTCCCTGCTTGGTGCGAACAACGGCGAGATGATGGCCGTGTAGCCACTCGACGTGCGTGGGATCAACGCTGTTTTCCATGATCTGCAACCAATTGCAAGGGATCAGCGCCCGACCGATGTCGCGCAGCACGTTATCCATGACGAACAGGTCGTACCGCGGCAGCAAGGGTGCGGGTTGCGGCCCGAGATAGGCAAAAATCAGACCGCCGAGTTCCTCGACCGGATAGGCACGGATGCCCGCGCGCTCCAGCAGGCGTGGTTTTTGGGTGTTTTCTGCCGGCATGCTCAGGCAGTGGCCTTGAGCGTCGAATTTCCAGCCGTGGTATGGGCAGGCAATACCCTCATCGTCGACGTGCCCGCAGTGCATGGAGGCACCTCGATGCGGGCAGCGTTCCGCAATCAGTCCAAGTTCTCCATCCGGCTTTCTGAACAGTACCAAGTTTTCGCACAACAGACGCACCTTGCACACACTGCCGGTGGATAGCTCGCTGCTAGCGGCAACGGGGTACCAGTAGCGGCGCAGCAGTTCGCCCATCGGCGTGCCCGGGCCGATACGCGTGAGAGTTTCCTGATCCTGTTTGTTCATGGTCTCGACTCAGCAAGGGTGGGGTGAGCTACGTTGAACCTCAATGATGTCGGCGAATGCATTTGCTGCAATTCGCCGATTCAACATGGTTGGCTAACCATAGATCGCTTGCGGCCTGGCATAAAAATCCCGGTTCCATAAGCCATGTTCAGGCGGGCCGATGCGCGATGCTTTCCAGCCGCCGAATGGAGCATCAGGATGCACTGGTACTGGCCCCGGCCCAAGCTTGATAATCCCGGCCTCGATTGCATCGAGAAACTGACGATGCGCCTCCGGATCAAGACTGACCAGTCCGGCCACGAGACCATGAGGTACCGCATTGGCCAGTTCAATCGCCTGGGCAAGGTCATGGGCTTCCTGAATTACTGCGACGGGGCCAAAGGTTTCTTGTTGCACGATCTTGGCTTGCAAGTGCACGCTCGATAAAAGGGCCGGTTCCAGCCAGCATCCTTGCTGCCAGCCATCGGGTTCGCTGCCGCCGCAGAGCAGACGCGCACCTTCCGCCCTGGCCTCGGCAATGGCCGCTTTCACCTGTTCCAGATGATGACGTGAAATGAGTGGGCCAATCACCGTGTCCAGATCTTTCGGATGACCGATTTTCAGCGCCATCACCGCAGCACGGAGGCGATCTTCAAACGCCGGCCGCAGCGATTTATTGACAATGAAGCGCCGGATCGCCGTGCAGCGCTGGCCGGCGTAACTGAATGCGGATCGTGCCAGCGGCATGATCACGGTGTCCAGATCGGCATCAGCCAGGACGATGACAGCATTGTTGCCGCCCAATTCAGCCTGTAAAACTTTGCCGTAAAGCGTGCAAAGTGCGGACGCTGATGCGCCGGTAGCGATCGAGCCAGTCACCGTGATGGCGTCGATGCCCCCTTCACGCATCATGTGGCGTGCGGTCGTGCCATCGCCGAAAACCAGATTGACGATACCTACTGGTGCACCCGCTTCAACCAGGGAGGCAACGAGCAGTTTCGCGATCTGCGACGCCTGCGGCGAAGGCTTCCAGACGACCGTATTGCCGTAAATCAGTGCAGGCGCGATTTTTCCGAGCGGAATGGCAACGGGGTTGTTCCATGGCGTCACAATGCCCACCGTGCCGACCGGGCGATATCTGACCGAAAAGCCGGACGCAGATGCGTGCTCAAAAGTCGCGGATGTCGCACAGGCTTCTATCGTGTCAAGGCCGCGCAGGAGTTCCTCGCGTGCATCGACCACCGGCTTGCCGACTTCCTCCACCATGGAAGAGATCAGGACATCCATTTGTGCAGCGAGCGCATCGCGCCAGCACATCAGCAGCCCGATGCGCTGCTTCGGATCGGTGCGTGACCAGTCCTTGCGAGCGACGATACTAGCCTCGGCTGCCGCATGAACTGTCTTGCCGCCGGCCAGCGCGAAGGTCCATACCTCCTGCCGGGTGTCGGCGGGATTGTAGTGGGTGTGCCGGATCTCGCTGGCCTCGGCGTTATGCCAGACATTGTTGATCCATGCGGCTGGCAGATCCTCGTTCGCGACCGGTGACCAGACGGGAGACACCAGACTAGCCAACAAGACATCAGTACGCTGACAGGTGGCAGCCCGGCCATCCAGATATGCGCGGGTCATTTCCGCATGCAGGGGCTCGGTCGATCCTGTCGCATCCTCGGCGATCAGCACTTGATAGCCCTTTGCATAGGCATCCAACGCCGTGGCCCGAATACAGCCGTGCAGGTAAATCCCGGCGAGGATCACGGTATCGATGCCAAGTTGCTTCAGGTATTGATCCAGCGCCGGATTCTCGAAGCCGCTGAAAAATTGTTTGTAGACAGTGAACTCGTCTGGCCGTGGTGCCAAACTGGTCGGGCTACTTGCGCCTGAACTACCAGCAACACAGGCCAGATATTCGTTGCGCTGCCAGTGCGGCATGGCATCGCTGCCATCCGGCTTGATCCGGGTGTGGACATGCACGACCGGCAGATTGTGGCCGCGCATTGTCTCCAGCAAGGCGGTTGCCTGCCTGGTGATCTCCTGCGCGGAAGGCATCAGCCCGGGTCTGGCCAGAAAATCGTTCTGTAGATCGACCAGAAGCAGGGCTGCCTTCATATTGCCCTGGCGTATTGAGGCGTGCTCACCTCGCTCAGTCGTTCATCCAGGCGCTCGGCAATCTGGCTCGCAAGTGCCCGCGTACCGACAACCTGGCCACCTGCCATGGCAATATCGCCAGTGCACCAGCCGGCTGCCAGCGTGTCATCGATGGCGAGGCGGATTTCATGGGCGATTTCGACCAGTCCAAAATTCTCGCGCAGCAGCATCGCCAGCGAAAGCATTTGCCCGACCGGATTGGCGCGATCAAGCCCGGCCAGATCGTGCGCTGCGCCATGCCCGGTCTGGTAGACGGCGTGCCCCGCCTCGGAATAGTTCGCTGAATGGGAGATTCCCCGTGACCCCAGCAGCAGGGCCGCGTTATCCGCGATCACATCTCCGAACATGTTGGGCGCAACGACGACATCGAAGGCCGACGCATTGGCAATGATCTGGTAACAGGCATTATCGACCTCGAGAATTTTCAGTTCGACGTCATGCGCGCGGCCCGCAATCAGCGCCTGTTCTTCCCACAGATGGCTGATTGTCGGCGCGCCGCCCGGTTTCGTCACCACGCACAATTGACGTCGGCGCCTGCTCGCAAGACGCGCAGCGAGATCAATGATGCGCGTCACCTGGGACTCGGAATACTCGAAATGGTGGTAGGCATGCCGTATCCCGGCTTTTTGTTCGAACCCGAAATCGCCCTGATAGAGGCCGCCGGTGTTTTCCCGCACAACCAGAATATCCACACCGGCAACCGCCGAGGGCTTGAGCGGGCCGGTGTCGACCATCGCAGCCAATGGCTGAATCGGTGCCAGCTTGCAGAACAGATCGAATTCGCGGCGCAGGTCATAGACGAAGCGTTCCCCGCCTGGTCCACAGAACACCGGGCCGCCCTGACTGAAAACAGCCTTGCAGAACGCGATCACCTCATCGCTCAGCGCTCGGCCCGTTTCGGCGATGGCGTCCTTGCCGATCTTGCCGCCCCAGTGCACTTCAAAAGAGACAGGGAAATGTCTTTCGATGACCTTCAGGAGAACAAGGCTGGCCTCGATGATCGAAGGGCCGATCCCTTCGCCGGGCAGAATGCCGATTGGAAAAGGGCGTTGCGGACATGCTGTCGAACTTTGCGGGAAGATGCGTTCGGTGAGACAGGGCAGCTGTTTTGGGGCAGATTGGGTCGGCATGGGCGGCAAGAAGTTAATTTGGAACGTCCTGGAAGGGCCGTTCCAAAAGATCGAGTGAGTGCGGTTTCCCCCGCACCAGAGACAGCCCGCTACCAATCGGCAAGGTCAAGACCTCGATCCCCGGCGTGGTTTCCAGTCGTTCGATGAATTGCCGTACCGTATGCCAATAGGGTTTGTCTTCGCCGTAGAATTTACTCTCCCGGATCGAAACGCTGTCGTGGAACAGCGTCACCGCCTGCTCGGATAGCTTGGGCAGGAACGCCAGATAATCGAACCGGGCCTGTTCAGCCGTGTGGTAGCCGTCGATCATCAGCAGGTCGATGTCATCAAGGGTGGCATAGGCCGGGGTGTCGACGAATGTCTGCGTGGTATAGCGCTGGTGAACGATATTGGGTGTGCCCAGCTTTTCGAAGTGGTGCGTGACGTGCGCCGGTTCAACCCAGAAATCATCCGCCAGTGAGGGGTCGATGAAAGTGACCGAGCCCGCCTGTTCGTTATCGCCCAACGCACGGGCAATCACGCTGGGCACGAAGCCCCGGTAGGAACCAATCACCACGGCAGTCTTGGCGCGCAAGACCCGGCCCAGCGCGTAGTAAATCCAGCCCAAGCCGAGATTCAGGTCGTTTTTGCTCTGCCCATGCCCCATTCGCAGCATCTGCGGCTCAGCAAACAAAGTCTCAAGGTAGGTTTCGAGAAGCATGAAAGGGCGCTGGCCTGATCCTTTACTCGGATCCGGCATGTTACCCGTTTTCGACGCCTTTGGAATCCGAGATCGGTTGGCAAGCATGGAGTCAACGGGTGGTATGTAAAGCAGCTTGGCCGAACTCACCAGTAAGAATGTAAATCCAACCACCAACGTACCCGAGCCTGCTGACACTTGTTGATTTGGGTCTCGCTGGATTAGCGCGCTCACGTCGCCGTCAAAAAGCCTGACAAGCTCCATCAACAACCATCTGATGCATGCCGTTAGCGAATTTAGTGGCGCCACCGTTAGCTGGATGGCGCACAGCGCCAGCAACGTGAATGCCCATCTCCTGCAATAGTCCTTCAGCCTTCCTCCCGACAGCAACAATCTTGGCCTCAGGAAAGGCTTCAATCAGGATTCGCATGGCCGGGGCTCCCAATGCGATTTCGGCTGGTGTAGGCGTCCTGTTCGACCGAATGTTGCCATCCTTATAGGGATGCATCTGTAGCGCATTCCATAAGATGGTGTGCTTCGCTATACCAAGGCGATATAGCGTCTTCCAGACGATTGTGGCTGATGGTTCTGAAAACGGCAGATTGCGCGATGTTAGTCGCTCGGGAGGAGGGCTAATGCGAGGGATGACACCCTCAAGCAGGAGGCGTTCGCTCGTAAAGGCCATACCGCTGTGTCTGCAGCCTTGATAGCCTGCAGCTTCACCGCAAACGATGAATGCTGGCTGGCAGTCAAGATGAGCGGCCAGACGCTGCAATTTGCCTGCGGGACCATTGCTCTCCATGTCCTCAGGACAACGATCCACCCATGGATTAAACAGGCCTTCAATGCCCCTTGGCAGCGTCTCAACGAGACGCATCGCCAACTTCGCGTTAGCCATGTTTTTGCACCTCTGTCTTTACCCTGAGCGGTAAAACTTTAACGCCGGTGAGCTGGGCTAGCTGCTTCCTTATTTCGTAAAGCTCTTTCAATAGTGACACCTCTCGGGCTAGTGCTGCTTCCAACTCTCTACGGTACTGCTCGGCTAACCGGCCGACTAGGTTTCTGCAGCCGCTGACACAGTCAACATCCAGCCACTTGAGGGCAATCTGGTCGCAGTTTTCTGTATTGGTGCTGCCCCCCAAGAGCGTCTCTTTGTACGCCAGCTCGCCCCACTTGAATCGCTGGATAGTAGTAGCTCTGTCTACGATAACCCTGCCGTCCTTGCATTTGCAGTCCTATCACTAAAGACTTGCGCGTATGCCGGGGGCGAGTCCGACGATCAGCAGACTGGGCGCCGGGTCGCCGAAGGCGGGGACGGGACGCGCGTGGTAAGCAGGGTGGCGCGTGCGCACCTCGTCCAGAAAGGTGGCGAGGCGCGGGCAGGCGCGGCAGGCAGGATCGAAGGATTTGGACATGAAAAACGCCCCGGTTTCAGGGGCGTTGATTGTAGCGGTGTTTCCGGTTCAGGATTCGATTGGCCCGGCGGCGGTCTGTATGTAGTTCTGCTCGCCCATGAGCTTGGCCCGATCGAGCTGGGTTTCGAGATAGTCGATGTGCTCTTCGGTCTCGGATTGGATGCCGGCCAGGATCTCGCGCGAGACATAGTCCTTGACCGCCTCGCAATGCGCGATGGCCTCTACGTACAACGCACGGCCGCCGAGTTCCAGCTTGAGGTCGCAGTTCAGGCACTCGACGACGTTCTCGCCGATCATCAGCTTGTTCATATCCTGCATATTGGGCAGGCCTTCGAGAAAGAGAATGCGCTCGATCAATTTGTCGGCGTGGCGCATCTCCTCGATGGATTCCTCATATTCGTGTTTGCCCAGCGCCGTCACCCCCCAATTCTTGTACATGCGGGCGTGCAGAAAATACTGGTTGATGGCGGTGAGTTCCACCGCCAGAGTCTTGTTCAGATACTGGATGACTTTCTTGTCGCCTTTCATGCTGCTCTCCTGGTCGTTGAGGAAGCCCGCGAGCGTGCCGGTGGCTGGACGGCTGGCTGGCTAAAGGACGATGCGGGATTAGCTGGCATTCTAGGAATGGAGGCGGGTAAAGCAAGCCTACCATGACGCCTAAAGGAGAGCACAGAGGGCCTGATCAGGCCGCAACGAGTCTGGGGCAGGCGGCTTCGTTGCGTGTCTCGTCCACGGCATCGCGCAGGACTTTCTTGGCGCAGCGACCGCATTTGCCGCACTGGGTAGCGACACCCAGTTGCCGGCTCAATTCGCGCATGGTGCACACGCCTTCGGTGCGCACAAGTCGGCGGATGTCGGTGTCGGTGACGTTGTGGCACAGGCAGACGTACATGGTGAAGTCTCCGGCGGTTGTCTCGATGAACTGTATCCTATACAAATGAGAATGATTGTCAATCACTGTTTGTGGCCGCGGCCTCCGGCTGTGCTCCCCGTGAAATGGATAGTTCCGCTGGTGTGAAGTGAGGCACTGAATCATATGGAATCGGCTCACACTGTCGCCCACATTCGCATCAGGTTGTGGTAACAACTGGTCAGCCGAATGGCGGTGTCGGTTTCGCCGTGCTCGCTACGCAGCGCAACAATGCTCATGTCGAGCTCAAACAGCAGTTCGCGCTGCTGCGGTTCGCGCACCATGCGCTCCAGCCAGGAAAAACACGCCAGCCGCGCGCCGCGTATCACCGGTTCGACACGGTGCACGCTGTACGACGGATAGAGGATCAGGTCGCCTGCGGGGAGTTTCACCGCGCGGCCGTCCATGCCGTCCTCGATGATGAGTTCGCCGCCGTCGTATTCCTCCGGGGCGTTCAGAAACAAAGTGAACGACATATCGGTGCGCACGTGCTGCGCGGAGGCCGGGTGGGTGCGCACCGCGTTGTCGACGTGGTTGCCGAAGGAATTGGCTTCGTCGCCATAGCGGTTGAACAGCGGCGGATAGATGCGTTTTGGCAGGGCGGCGCTGAAGAAGCTCGGGTTCTTCGACAGCGCTTCGAGGACGATCGCACGCAGCGCCTGCGCGACCGTACTTGTTTCCGGAAGCTGGCGGTTGTTTTTGACCGTGGCGGCCTGGCTGCCTGCAGTAACGCGGCCGTCGGTCCAGTCGTCCTGCTTGACCGGTTTTGCGGACGGGCGGGGTGTAGGGTCGATGTGTTTTTAATTCGCCATCGGCGCGGACAGCGCATCGCACTCCAGTTCGTCGACCAGGCTCAGGCAGGTTTCACGCTCTGCGGGGCTGAGCGCGGTGTGTTGCGCTGCGCGGGTGAGCAACAGCGATGCGGTGGCCTGATTGCGCGTACACGGGTGACGCAGCATGACCAGGGCGGCAACGAGAAGTGAGGTGGGATGCATGGTTTTCCTTTCGATGGATGGCGAATGGACGGCGCTAAATGACTTGAGTGGGCGCCTACTTGGTCAGAATCAGCTTGCCGTTCCTGGTGATGCGCAGTCGGTAGGCATCACCGTTATGGTCAATCAGGATTTCCTGGCTGCCCTGGAATAAAAGGTCCGCCGGTATGCTGCCTGGCGAACGGGTCCGCTGTCCGGGCTCGACCGGAAGGCGGGAGGCGGCGGGGGACTGTGCTGGTCTGTCGGTGCGCGCGGGATCGGGTTGCATGGGCTTCAATGGGACGTCGTATGTATTAGTAGAAACGAATGATAACGATTCTCATTAACTAATCAAGTGATGCAGATAAGAAATCATCATCGCATCAGGAGAGCGGGGAAATGCGGGCGCATTCACCTGACACGTCCCCGGGGTGGGGCGGATCGGGTGGCGTTTGCGCCAGGCGGGGGATATGTGCGGGCAGGCCAGAGCGGCAAGGCAGGATGAGCGGATTTTACGGTTGTTCGAATAAGCGAGTGTTGGCGTGCTCAGGGTGCGGCGGAATCGCGCGGGTCCATGACGAACGCGAGCCTGGACAGGCCGCTACGCGCCGCGTCCGCCATGACGCGCGCAAGGTTGCGGTAGGCCAGGTTGCCGTCGGCGCGGATGTGGATTTCCGGCTGCGGGATTTGCGCGGCAGCGGCGGCCATGCGCGCCTGCCATTCGTCCGCGTTCACTGCTTCGGTGTTCCAGAATACCGTTCCGTCGGCCTGGATCGACAGCTGTATCGTCTCCGCTTGCGGGGGGCTGGGCTGGCTGGCCGCCTGCGGCAGGTCGACCTTGACCGCATGGGTCAGCAGCGGCGCTGTGATGATGAAAATGACCAGCAACACCAGCATGACGTCGATCAGCGGAATCATGTTGATTTCCGCCATGTCCTGCGCGCGTCCGCCGGAGGTGAGTCCGCCGAAGGCCATCATGCGCCCCTTGCTGCGCCGGCGGGCTGCATCCGCTCTGCCGGCCTGGCGCCCTGTTGCTGGGTCCGCACAGCGGTCGACATGAAGGCGAAGAGGTCGTGCGCGAAGCCGTCGAGCTCATTCAAAACCAGCCGGTTCGAGCGGTTGAAGAAGTTGTAGGCCAGCACCGACGGAATGGCGACCGCCAGGCCCAGCGCGGTCATGATCAGCGCCTCGCCCACCGGACCCGCGACCTGGTCGAGGCTGCCCGAACCGCTCATGCCGATGTTGACCAGCGCGTGGTAGATACCCCACACCGTGCCGAACAGGCCGACGAAGGGCGCGCTGGAGGCGATCGAGGCCAACATGGTGTGGCCGTATTCCAGCCGCGCGGTGTCCTGGTTGATCGCGCGGCGCAGGGCGCGGGTGAGGAATTCGTCCGCCGATCCGGATTCGATCAGGCGCTGGCCGGTCTTGTTGCGGTATTGCTCGGCCGCGTTCAGACCGTGCTGGGTGAGGTGCGAAAACGGATCGTGTGCGCCGGCGTTCTGGATGTGCTCGGCCACCGATTGCAGTCCCGGCGCATCCCAAAAATTTTCCAGAAAAACCCGCGCGCTCTTGCGCATGCGCCAGTTGGCGATCGACTTGCTGGCAATCAGGTACCAGGTGATGACCGACATGGTCAGCAGTACGAGCAGCAGAAAAAGCGCCAGCATGTCGGCCTGCGCCAGAAAATGGGCCAGGCCCAGCTGAACCCGTTCGTTGGGGGCGTCCATGATTAACTCCTCAAAGTGAATTGTATCGGCACGATGACCCAGGCCGCGACCGGCTGGTCGCCCTGGCGGGCAGGGACAAAGCGCCAGCGCTTGACGGTTTCCAGCGCCGACTGGTCGAGGCGGGGATGGCCGCTGGTGCGAAGGAGTTCGACCTGCTGGGCGTTGCCGGCGGGGTCGACGTACACCCGCAGTCGCACTTCGCCTTCCTCGCCCATGCGGCGCGACAGGGTGGGATAGGGTGGTTTTGGATTGTCCAGATAATCCGCATTGAAGCGTGGCTGCACCAGCGGCAAGGGCAGCGGCGGGGCGGGGCGGGGCGCCTCGTTCGCGACGGCCGCTGGGGCCGGCGCGGACTGAGGGTCGGGCCGCGGCGGCTCGACCGGATCCGGACGGCGCGCTTCCAGGACAGGTACCGGGTCGGGCCGCGGTGCGGGACGCGTTGCGGCCAGCACTGGGGGGGGCGGCAAGGCTTGCTTCTGTGGCGGCTGGGGGGGGATGGCTTTGGGCTGCTGCGGTCTCGGGGTGGGTTCGCGCTGCTCGACTGCGGGTTCGATCAGGCGGACATACAGGGGCGCGGGTGGCGTCACCGGTTTCGTCGCCCTCGGCATGGCCAGGATCATGGCCAGAATGCCCGCATGAACCAGGATCACGCCCGCCAGCACGCCTGGCGAGTGGCGCGGCGGGACAAATCGAAAATCAGCGGGAAGCGTGCGCATCAGCCGCTGCAGGCCAATATCCGTAGCATAAGCTGCATTCTGTCATGTTCGGATTGCCGGCTATATGACGCAAATGGGTGTTTGAGAGGCAAATGCCGCACAGTATTCAGGCTGAAAACCTTAGCCCTGCAACGTGGAGATACGATCCCTTCGCAACAAGGGCTGAGCAGCCATCACTTCGGGCTGCAGGGTGACGTGACGGATGCTGTGCTGTGTGTCCATGGCCTGACGCGCGGCGGCGAGGATGCCCGGCCAGTCGCCCAGGCTGCGGATTTCCAGGTGGGCCGACAGCGCGATGGTGCCGGACGACAGGGTCCACACATGCAGGTCGTGCACCCGCAGCACACCGTCGAGTTTGGCCAAGTCCTGGCCGACGGCGTCGAGTTGGACACTGAGCGGCACGCCTTCCATCAGCACGTGCACGACTTCGCGCAGCAGATGCAGCGCCGACACCAGAATCAGCGCTGCCACCAGCAGCGACAGCAGCGGGTCGATCGGCGTCCAGCCGGTGGTGACGATGACGATGCCGGCGGTGATCGCCGCCACCGAGCCAAGCGCGTCGCCCAGCACGTGGAGCAGCGCGGCGCGGCTGTTCA
>Ga0105100_10000842_pt1 | contig 17880 bp, 15 predicted proteins | sample PPLLak12cMay2015_2_FD_87033 | JGI IMG/M metagenome (GOLD analysis project Ga0105100, IMG submission 87033) | Freshwater sediment microbial communities from Prairie Pothole Lake near Jamestown, North Dakota, USA - PPLs Lake P8 Core (1) Depth... | ecosystem: Environmental > Aquatic > Freshwater >...
TGCCATTTCCAATGTGCTCACCACAATTCACGAGATAAAGGGTCCGGAATGCAGGGTGTTAACGGTGGTGGGAGCCGGCGGCAACCGCGACCGGACAAAACGGCCTGAAATGGCCAGGGTGGCTGCCGGAATGAGTGACAAGCTGATCCTTACCTCTGATAATCCCAGAAATGAAGATCCGGATGCGATCATCGCCGATATGAAAGAGGGGCTTGATGAACAACTGGCTGCAAAAACGGTGGCGATCACCGACAGAAAAGAGGCCATTAAGACTGCCTGCATGATGGCAAAACCAGGTGATATCGTGCTGATAGCCGGCAAGGGCCATGAAAATTACCAGGAGATCAAGGGGGTCAAATACCCTTTCAATGACAAGGAATTTGTTACTGAACAATTCATGATAAACAAATCAAAGCCGCAGTAATCTATGCTGTATTACCTTTTTGCCTATCTCGAGAGATTTGATATACCGGGAGCCGGATTGTTCCAGTATTTGTCTTTCCGTTCCGGTTTGGCTGTGCTTACATCACTGGTGATATCCCTGTTCACTGGCAAAAGGATAATTCGGGCGCTGCAACGTAAACAGATCGGAGAAACGGTGCGTGACCTGGGACTGGAGGGACAGCTTTCCAAAAAAGGCACCCCTACCATGGGCGGACTGATCATCCTGGCATCCATACTGGTCCCCGTGTTATTGTTAGGAGACCTGCTGAATGTCTATGTTGTGCTAATGCTTTTCATAACCATATGGCTCGGATCCGTTGGTTTTGTTGACGATTACATAAAGGTTTTTAAAAAGAACAAGGAAGGTCTGCGCGCTGCTTTCAAGATCATTGCCCAGGTGGTGGCCGGCCTGGTGGTTGGACTGACCCTGCATTTCAATGATCAGATCCTCGTGCGGGAAAAGGTGTTGAACCGTGAGGGAATGCCCATAACCAGGATAATTGAAAGGCAGGACCAGCCGATACCTTCCATCAGCTATGTGACCCGGGATGTGAAATCGACCAAAGTCACCGTGCCTTTTTTCAAAGACAATGAATTTGATTATGCCATACTCATCTGGTTTATGGGCGATAAAGCCAGAGAATATGCCTGGATCGTGGTAACGCTGGTGGTCATCCTGGTCATCACCTTCATTTCCAACGGGGCCAATCTCACCGACGGGCTCGACGGCCTGGCGGCCGGTACATCGGCCATTATCGGAATAACCCTGGGCATCCTGGCCTATGTGTCGGGTAATGCCATATTCTCGGATTACCTGAATATCATGTACCTGCCCTTCACCGGTGAACTGGTGGTTTTTATCAGCGCCTTTATCGGCGCACTGGTGGGATTTCTATGGTACAACTCTTATCCGGCGCAGGTTTTTATGGGCGACACCGGCAGTCTGGCCATTGGTGGTATCATTGCCGTTTTTGCCATTCTTATCCGGAAGGAATTGCTGATCCCCATATTGTGCGGTGTCTTTGTCGTGGAAAGCCTTTCAGTCGTCTTCCAGGTATCCTATTTCAAATACACGCGACACCGGTATGGTGAAGGAAGAAGGATATTCAAAATGTCACCCCTTCACCATCATTACCAGAAACTCAACTATCCCGAATCCAAGATCGTGATACGGTTTTGGATCGTAAGCATATTGCTGGCCATAATCACTATTGTTACCCTAAAAATTCGATAATCATGGAACGAAGAATTGTCATTCTTGGAGCAGGAGAAAGTGGAACAGGTGCTGCCGTACTTGCCCGCAAACAAGGGTTCGATGTTTTTGTATCGGATTCTGGCCGAATTAAGGATCATTACAAGGAGATTCTGTTTAATTATGATATTGAATGGGAAGAGGGCAAACATACCGAAAGGCTTATTATGAACGCTGATGAAGTGATTAAAAGTCCCGGAATTTCCGAAAAAACTGATATTATCCTGGCCATCCGGAAAAAGGGGATCAAGGTAATCTCTGAAATCGAATTTGCCGGAAGATATACCACGGCAAGAAAAATATGCATCACGGGAAGCAATGGTAAAACGACCACCACAAGTCTGATCCACCATATGTTGCGAAAAGCCGGACTGAATGCCGGTTTGGCGGGCAACGTGGGAAAAAGCCTTGCCATGATGGTAGCCACGGAGAATTATGACTATTATGTGATCGAATTAAGCAGTTTTCAGCTCGACGGCATGTTTGACTTCAAGACTGACATTGCCATCCTGCTGAACATAACCCCGGATCACCTTGACCGTTATGATTATAACCTTCAGCAATATGTGGACTCCAAGTTCAGGATCACCCAAAACCTTTCAGAGGATGATTTTTTTGTCTACTGTTCCGATGATGAAATTACCATCCGGGAACTGGAACGGATAGTGCTGAAGGCCAAACAGCTTGGCTTTACCCTGAAAGAGACCCCCCAGCAGGGCGCTTATATCGAAAGCGGATCCCTGAAGATAGAGATGGATGACGACATGTTTGAAATGTCGCTCGCCGATCTCGCGCTGAAGGGGAAACATAATATATACAACTCTATGGCGGCCGGCATTGCCGGTAATGTGCTGAAGATCAGGAAACCATTGATCCGCGAGAGCCTGATGGACTTCATGGGGGTGGAACACCGGCTGGAACGTTTTATCAGGGTCCATGGAATTGAGTTCATCAACGATTCAAAAGCCACCAACGTGAATTCAACCTGGTACGCGCTGGAAAGCATGACAACACCAGTAATATGGATTGCGGGGGGCGTTGACAAAGGCAATGACTATAACGAACTGCTCGATCTGGTGAAGGCCAAGGTCAAGGCGCTGATATGTCTGGGGGTGGAGAACACAAAGCTTCACAAGTCATTTGATTCGGTCATCCCGGTCATCACCGATACGGCATCGATGAAAGAAGCCGTAATGGCGGCCTACCGGTTGGGGACCAAAGGGGATACCATATTGCTTTCACCGGCCTGTGCAAGCTTTGACCTCTTTGAGAATTATGAAGACCGGGGCTGGCAGTTTAAAAAATTCGTACGCGAGCTTTAACCTGGAATCATGAATAATACAATACGAAAATATTTCAAGGGCGATGCAGTTATATGGGCTGTCATCATACTGTTGTCGATATTTTCGTTGCTGACCGTATATAGTGCTACGGGTACCCTTGCTTACCGGTATCAGGGAGGCAATACCTATTATTATATTATTAAGCACGCGAGTATATTGCTGATTGGTATCATCATTATTTATGTAACCCACCTGATCCCCTATAAATTCTTTTCAAGGCTTTCACAGCTGTTCCTGATTATTTCAATACCCCTGCTGGTCTTCACCTTATTTTTTGGCCGTGACATAAATCAGGCTCACCGGTTTTTAGCCATCCCGGGTTTTGGCCTTACCATTCAGCCTTCTGACCTGGCCAAATTGGCCCTGATCATGTATGTGGCAAGAATATTGTCGGGCAAGCAGGATGCCATAGATGATTACAAGGAATCTTTCATCCCTATCATTGGTCCGGTTTTAATTGTCTGTGCCCTGATACTTCCCGCGAATCTTTCAACGGCCATGATGGTGTTTGTGGTTTGCATGATCCTGATGTTCATCGGCAGGATAAAAATAAAGCATTTGCTTACTTTCAGCGGGATTATGATAGGGGTATTGGCATTGTTCATCCTGGTGTCCCTGGCATTCAATAAAGAGGGCAGGATCACCACATGGAAGAACAGGATCGAGAGTTTTGCAAGCGGTGAGAATGAAGACAACTATCAGGTAAACCAGGCTAAAATTGCGGTAGCCAGAGGAGGATTAATACAATTGCGGCCCGGGAAAAGCATGCAGCGCAACTTTATTCCCCACCCATACTCGGATTTCATATACGCCATCATTATAGAAGAATACGGATTCGCCGGAGGATTAATTGTGCTGATCCTTTATTTATACCTGTTGTTCAGGGCTGCGATCCTGGTTCGAAAAAGCAGCCGGACATTTCCGGCGTTCGTAGCCATGGGACTAACTTTGCTCATTACCATGCAGGCCATGATTAACATGGCGGTAGCCGTCAATCTGATGCCGGTTACCGGCCAGCCTTTGCCCATGATAAGCATGGGTGGCTCTTCCATGTTATTTACCTGCCTGGCTTTTGGGGTTATCCTGAGCGTGAGCAGAGGAATAAAGGAACAAAACAATATGCCGGGAGAAACCAGCAGTACAGAAGATGTAAATGAAGAAGAAAAGGAAAATAATAATTAGCGGAGGCGGTACAGGAGGGCATATATTTCCGGCCATTGCCATTGCACGTGAAATAATGGCAAGGGATCCCGGAACCGAGATCTTGTTTGTCGGTTCCAAAGGCCATATGGAAATGGAAAAGGTACCACAGGCTGGATTTACTATCGTTGGTTTACCGGTGGAAGGTTTTCAGCGGCGTTTCACCCTGAAAAACATCATGGTGGTGGTCAATCTTATCCGGAGCCTTTACCAGGCAAGGCGCATCATACGGTCATTTCAGCCTGATGCGGTTGTTGGCGTGGGCGGCTATGCCAGTGGCCCTGTTGTGAGGGTGGCTACAAAAAAGGGAATCCCGGTGCTGATACAGGAGCAAAACTCCTATGCCGGGGTCACCAATCGTATCGCCGGCCGAAAGGCTGACCGGATATGCGTGGCCTATGAAGGAATGGAGAAATACTTCCCTGCTTCTAAAATAGTCCTCACCGGAAATCCGGTAAGGGAAGATATGATCCATATCGATTCGAGAAAAAGGGAGGCGATGGAATTTTTCGGACTGAAGGATGAAAAGCCCGTTGTGCTGATGCTGGGCGGAAGCCTTGGGGCAAAAACACTGAATGAAAGCATATTCCGGAATATTGGCCTGATCGAAAATTCGGCGGTGACCATCATATGGCAAACCGGAAGTCTTTACTACAGCGACATACAGCATAAAATTAAGGAGATGTCCCTGCAGAACATTATCTATATGGATTTTATCAACCGCATGGACCTCGCCTATGCTGTCGCCGATGTCATCGTATCACGGGCCGGGGCGGGGACGATCTCCGAGCTTTGCCTCGTTGGAAAACCGGTGATACTAGTGCCGTCACCCAATGTCGCCGAAGACCACCAGACAAAAAATGCCATGGCACTGGTGAAGAGAAAGGCAGCCATCCTGGTGAAAGACGCTGATGCTTTCACACAACTGATACCCGCTGCTTTTGACCTGATCAATAACAGCAACATGCGGGCGGCGCTTGCGGAGAACTGCCGCGGCATGGCGTTGAAAAATGCAGCTGCCGGCATAGTTGATGAACTGTATTCCATAATACCCGAAGGATGATCAGTTTTGACACCATAGCAAACGTATATTTTATAGGCGCCGGCGGAATCGGCATGAGCGCCCTGGCCCGTTATTTTAATGCGCTTGGGAAAAAGGTTGCCGGGTACGACAGAACACCATCCTCCCTCACCTCGCAATTGATAAAGGAAGGAATTGATATTCACTTTAAAGACTCCGCTGACCATATCCCGGTATTATACAGGAAATTGGAAGGCACGTTGGTTGTTTATACTCCGGCCATACCTGATGATCATCAGGAACTGAACTATTTCCGGAAGAACGCTTTTACCATGCTCAAAAGAGCCGAGGTGCTGGGACTGATCACACGCAACAAAAAATCAGTTGCCGTGGCCGGAACCCACGGAAAAACAACTATCGCCACCATGATATCATGGATCCTCAGCCATACTGAGGCATCATGCAGCGCTTTTCTGGGGGGTATTTCGAAGAATTTTAACAGCAACCTGGTATTGCATTCACAAAGTGAATGGGTTGTTGCGGAAGCTGATGAATACGACCGTTCATTCCTTCAGCTGCATCCCTATGCCGCCGTGATAACCTCCATGGATGCTGATCACCTCGACATATATGGAAATCTGCAGGAATTGCACCGGTCCTTTGGCGAATTTATCACGCAGATCAGCAACAAGGGATTCCTGGTGATAAAAAAGGGCCTGCCTGTGGATCTGTCCTTACTGAACTGCAAAGTGTTTACCTATTCGATGAATGAAATGGCAGATTACCATGCTTCCTCTGTACGGCTTGATAAAGCTGTTTATTATTTTGATGTGAACACCCCTTCAGGATTGATCAGATCGGTTTCACTGAACCACCCCGGCCTGCTGAATATTGAAAATGCCGTGGCCGCGATAGCTGTTGCCCACCAGCTGGACTGTGAGGAGGATATAATACGAAATGCCCTTGCCACTTTCAGCGGTAACCAGCGCCGGTTTGATGTTATCCTTAAAACGGAAGATCTCATATATATTGATGATTACGCGCATCATCCCAGAGAAATAGAGGCCACACTGCGGTCATTAAAAGAATTATATCCCGGCAAACGCATAACCGGGATCTTTCAGCCTCATCTGTACAGCCGGACCCGCGACCTGGCACTGGATTTTGCCCGCAGCCTCAGCCTCCTCGATGAGCTGATATTGCTTGACATATATCCGGCAAGGGAAAAACCTATCCGGGGCGTTTCTGCCGATTCCATTCTCAGGCATGTGCATATTAAGGATAAGATGATATGCCGTAATTCGGAATTGCTGAACGTATTGAAACAAAAACATGTTGAAGTGCTGATAACCATGGGGGCGGGCGATATTGACCGCTTCATTGAACCGATTAAAAAGATTTACATTGACAGGGCATGATGAAGATTACCCGAAATAGCATAGTATGGGTCCTGATCCTGGTTTACCTGATCGTTGTTTCCGGCTTTATGAGTGAAAAACAGGCCGGCCAGCTGATCAATGCAATGGACATTACCGTACTGGATGAAAAAATGGCTCACTTCATTGATGAGAACGATGTGCGCGAAATCCTTTACGGAAGCAAATTACCCATACTGGGGGAAAAATGCAGCACGATAGGGCTGAAAAGTATTGAAGAGAAACTGAGGCAGCAACAGATCATCCGGTCTGCCGAGGTATATGTAACCGAACGGGGTGTACTTAATGTTGACATCCGGCAGCGTCAACCCTTCGTGAGGATCTTTAACAATCGCGGACAAAGCTATTATTTTGACCGCGAGGGGAACATTATCCCGGTATCCCGTTCCTTCAGTCCTTTTGTGCTGGTGGTGAACGGACACATTAACGAACCTTTCAAACCGGACAGGATAAAAAATATAGGGGATATTAAACATGATTCCCTGCCATCGGGGCAACGCTGTATTTATGACGTTTTCAAACTCGCTTCTTATATTGAACAGGATGATTTCTGGAGGGCGCAGATACAACAGATCTATGTCACTGCATCCGGTGAATTTGAGCTTATCCCCCGGGTCGGATCCCATATCATTGAATTCGGCAGGGCCGATGAGTTGGAAGAAAAATTCACCAAACTGCATTTGCTCTATTTGCAGGGCTTCAATCAGCTGGGGTGGAACCTTTATTCACGCATCAATTTAAAATATCATAATCAGGTAGTGTGTATTAAAAACTAATCCTATGAAATATCAAAACAATATTCTGGCTGCAATTGACATCGGCACGACCAAGATCGTGACGATCATCGGTTACATCAACGAGAACGGCCGGCTTGATGTCCTTGGAATGGCTAAATGTCCTTCAAAAGGTGTCCGGAGGGGAACCGTCCTTAATATTGATGAAGCGGTAAGCGCCATCAGGATGACCGTGGAAGAAGTCCAGAAGCAGGTTGGGTTTCAGATCAAGCAGGCATTTGTGGGTATTGCCGGACAACATATCAAGAGCATCCGCAACCGGGGCTCTATCTATCGCGATTCCTACGATACTGAAATAACCCTTGCTGATACCGAAAGGCTGAAAGCCGACATGTACCGGATCCCCATCGAACTGGGGGAAGAGATCATCCATGTGCTGGCCCAGGACTATATCGTGGACAGCGAAACCGGGATTAGAAATCCGGTGGGCATGTTTGGCAAAAGACTGGAAGCTAATTTTCACATTGTGATAGGCGATATTGCATCCGCCAGGAATATAGAACGGTGCGTTGACCGGGTTGGCATCAAGGTGAAACAAATGATACTGGAACCCCTGGCATCCTCAACATCGGTGCTGAGCGATGAGGAAAAGGAAGCCGGTGTGGCGCTGATTGACATTGGCGGGGGAACAACGGATATAGCCGTTTTTCATGATGAGACCATACGACATACTGCAGTGATCCCCTTTGGAGGCAATGTTATCACCAAGGATATCATGGAAGGATGCTCTATTTTAGGCAAATATGCCGAGCAGCTGAAGGTGCAGTTTGGATCGGCACTGGGCGACCTGGCGCAGGATGATAAGGTGGTTACTGTACCCGGTATCAATGGCCGGGACCCCAAGGAGATCTCTTTTAAAAGCCTGGCCTATATCATCCAGTCGCGCATGGAAGAGATCGTTGACTCTGCCCTTTTCGAACTCGAGAATTCAGGATGTATGGAGAAGCTTAGTGCAGGCATTGTCATTACAGGAGGAGGCTCGCTGATGAAAAACCTTCCGCAGCTGGTAAAATTCCGTTCGGGAATGGACGTACGCATCGGATATCCCAATGAAAGGCTGGGCAATGATTCCACCGGTGAAATCAATGATCCTATGTATAGCACCAGCGTCGGGCTGTTGCTCCATGGCCACGACATTCTTCAGCATACCGTATCAGGAGCACAGAACAAACCGCTGGAAGAATCCCATGTTTTTGTGAGTGCCACCGGTAAAGAGAAAAATGAGCCGGCTGTGAACAACGAAAGAGAAACCCTGGAGGACACGGATGAATCGCAGGAGGAACAGAAAAAGAAGACAACGAATCTGTTTGCCAATTTCAAAAAAACTATAGAAGGCTTTTTTGATGTCAATGATTCGGCAATGTAAACCAATCCGCATATTCAAAAATCAACAATATGGATGAACTAATGAACTTCGAACTTCCGGTAAACCGCTCCTCCATCATAAAAGTGATTGGCGTCGGCGGCGGCGGGAGCAATGCTGTGAACCATATGTTCAAGCTTGGCATTAAGGATGTCAATTTTGTGATCTGCAATACCGACGCCCAGGCTTTGTCAAACAGTCCGGTCCCCCTGAGGGTCCAGCTTGGAGCTTCCCTTACCGAGGGGAGGGGAGCCGGCAACAAGCCCGAAGTCGGGAAACAGGCTGCCATAGAAAGTCTGGATGAGATCCATGATGCCCTGGCTACCAATACCCGTATGGTTTTTATTACGGCAGGAATGGGCGGAGGAACCGGCACCGGCGCTGCCCCGATTATTGCCAAAGCATCAAAGGACCTGGGTATTCTCACCGTAGGGATCGTAACCATCCCCTTTAAAAACGAAGGCCCGCGCCGTATCAGTCAGGCACTGGATGGCATCGCCGAGATGGAAAAATACGTCGACTCCCTGCTGGTGATCAATAATGAAAAGATCCGCGAGATGTATGGCGATCTGCGTGTTTCAGAAGCCTTCTCCAAGGCTGATGATGTCCTGGCGATAGCAGCCAAAGGCATCGCCGAGATCATTACGGTGCATGGATTTATCAACGTTGACTTTGCCGATGTCCATACCGTAATGTCAAACAGCGGCGTGGCCATTATGGGTTCCGGTATGGCTGAAGGTGAAAACCGCGCCATTAAGGCAATTCAGAATGCGATCACTTCACCTTTATTGAATGATAACGATATCAAAGGCGCCCGTAACATACTCATCAATATAACATCGGGCGATAATGAGGTGACCATGGATGAGATCGGACAGATCATTGATTATGTGCAGGAATGCTCGGGTGTGCATGCTGACCTTATATGGGGCAACGGGATCGATGTGAACCTGGGCAGCAAGATCTGCGTGACCATCATTGCTACCGGCTTCGCTACCAGCAGCATCCCGGAAATATATGCCCGGAAACGCGAAATCAACCGGATACCGCTCCCTGATACCCCCATGGTTTCCAATGTAAACAATTCGGTATTCGAAGTAAAGGACAAACCATCATCAGGAAACAATACAGGCAGTCAGCAAACCCTGGAATTTGAGATTACCTCATCAGGGGAGTGGCTTAATAAGGCGAGCGAGCTGAAAAGCCAGGTTGAAGTGAACAGGGCCAAGCAACGTATTAATATGATCAAAAAGGCACAGGAAAAAAGAAAGGAATTAAACCTGACACCTTCAACAACGGGTGACTATATCGATGAGCTTGAGAATACGCCTGCCTATAAACGGAAAAAGGTAAAGATCGAACAGGTGAAACATTCAGAGGAAACAAAAGTTTCCCAGTATTCCCTTGTGAATGATCAGGACCACCAGGTAAAGCTCAGCAAGGATAATCCGTATCTGCATGATGCGATTGATTGACAGACAATATGATTAACCCATCAACCATGAATATATTCGATCAGGTCAGCGACGACATTAAGTCAGCTATGCTCGCCAGGCAAAAGATCCGGCTGGAAGCCCTGCGGGCCATTAAAACCGCATTTGTACTGGCGAAAGCCGAAACTGGTGCAGAAAGCCTGCCCCCGGAACAGGAACTGAAGATCCTTCAGAAAATGATCAAACAGCGCAAAGAATCCGCTGATATCTATAAGGAACAAAACCGGATGGACCTCTATCAGAAAGAGGTCGATGAGTCAGCTGTTATTGAGGAATACCTGCCCAAACAGTTAAGCGAAGAAGAAATTGTAAGGATTATCAAACAGATCATCCAACAGCTGGGAGCCAGTACAATAAAAGATATGGGAAAGGTAATGAGCGCAGCAGGCAAAGAACTTTCAGGGAAAGCCGACAACAAAATGGTGGCCGAAAAAGTGAAAGAACTGCTGGGAGGAAAATAAAGCCGGACGTACCTGATTCAGGACGGTAGTTTTGAATATCGAACAAGAAATGCTGAATGTCAAATAACGAAGATTTCTTTAATGTTCGAAATTCGATATTCCTTGTTCGTTATTCAATAAATATTATTACTACGGACGTTCGCGGGGCCAGGTCTGTTAATAGAACTCCCTGCGGTTATCCTTGATCCGTGAAGTTTTCTTTAATGCTTCATATCCCGAATAATTAGCACGTGCTGCATAATTCCTGTCAAGATATGATCTTTCCCTGTCCAGTGTTTCCTGTGTGGCCTCAACGGCAGTGTTGATATTGTTCACCACAATGATAAATACACCATTATTTCCTGTCAGGGGTTTTGAGACAACATTCTTCTCAAGCTGCAGGGCAGATGCGGCTATCGAAGGTTCACTCCCGACTTCCGGCAGGGAAGGATAGGAGATCCGTATCCCAACCGCGGTTTTTAACGGAAGGTTCAATTCAGCCGCCAGGTTTTCCAGCGTCTGACCCTGCGTCATCTTTGCACTCATCTCACCGGCTATCTTTTCTGCCTTTTTCTCCTTACGGACTTCATGTTCGAGTTCTTCCTTTAAACTTTCAATAGAGGCAAATCCTTCTTCATGGATTTTATCGAGCACGCCAATTACATATTTATTGCCAAGTTTAAAAATCTGCTGCGAAATATCATGTTCATCAGCTTCATATGCCCATTTAATTAGCGGTCTGGGATATTCGAGGCCCGTAATCTCACGGTCGAGAGGCTGCAGTCCTTTTGCCTCCTGCACATATACGGAAAGCATTTGGTCTTCAATGGCTTTGTTGAACTTTTCATAGGTGCTGTTGACGCCGGCAAACTGATTGGCTTTATCATAATATTGCTGATCAGTGGCATCACTGGCCAGGACCTTCCGCTCAAGGATCCCTACCTGCACCCGTTTGGAGGTTCTTGCCTGATCGGTGATCTGAACAACATGGATACCAAACTGGGAAGGGACAATTTTCACATCGCCTTTTTTGCCAAAGAAACAACTGTCGGAAAATGGTTTGATCATATCCTCTTCCTTAAACCACTTAAGGTCTCCCCCTTCAACAGCCGAAGCCTGGTCGGATGAATAGTTACGGGCCAGTGAAGCGAAATCAGCACCGTTGATGATAAGATCCTTTAAACTGTCAGCTGTTTGAAATACCCCTGCAGCATTGTTCTGGTTGGCCTGAAGCAAAATATGACGGGCTCTCACAGAATCGGGTAAATAATGAATGGCAGCAAGTTTGGCAAGTTTAAAGGCATTGTCTTCGAAATAAGGACCGACCATGGTGCCGATCGGGGATTTGAACATAATATCGTTCAGGGTATCAGGTAATTCACCATCCCGGTAGTTTTTTTCATCAAAGGGGCTGCTGGAGTTGAGATTAACATATTGGGCAGTATTCTCAGCCCGGGCAAATTCATCCTTATAATTGATGATGAAATTTTCAGCTTCTTTGTAATCTTCCGGTGAGGGAATGATCTCAAAAACCAGATACCGGATGTCCCTTGATTCACTTTGTTTATAATTGTTTTTATGGGCGGTATAATATTTCTTTAGATCCGCACTGGTAACAGCCACGGCTGAATCACTCAGCGCGCTGAATGGCTTAACAACAAAATCGAAATCAATGGTTGTGGAGTTATCGGCATAACGCTTGCGGGCTTCCAGTTTTGTCGCATTAATTCCCTGGCGCAACAAGCCGATATATTTTTCATACCTTTTGTTCCGGTAAACCTCATTCTCAACAAAGGTATAATATGTTTTCTCATCACTCTCTTCAATCTCCTGAATTTGCTGGATGAACTGCACCAGGCCAGCACGGTTCAGTACATTGGTCTGCGGATCTCCAAAATATTGCACAACAAGCGGATGCGGATTTTCTCCTATGAACATTTCCTTAAGCTCATCTTCGCTTACCTCAATGCCGGTCTTTTTGTATTCTTTTTCCAGTACAATGTCCTGCACCATGTTTTCCCATACCGCCATGCGGATGCGGTTCATGATATTATCGTCAAAACTGGTTTGACCGGTACGGATCTGCTGGAACTTTTCAAATTTCTGAACCTGGGTTTCAAATTCGGTATAAGGAATAGACCTACCGGCAATTTCTGCAATCTCATGCTTGGATTGCGTAAAAAGTGAACCTCCTGAATCCAAAAAATCACTCAACACGAAAGCAAAAAGGGCCAATCCGATGATGACGGCCAGCAGCACTCCTGCTCTCATCCTTAACTTCTCAAGTATTGCCATATAAATAAGTGCATTAAAGGTTTTTAAAAATAGGGTACGAATATAGCAATTTCTATTTTTATACAAGAAGGAATTATGAAAAAAAGGGACAAGCCTGCCCTGGCCGGCGAGGCAGGGAACAAGGGACAAGCGACCAGGAGGCGGCGACAGCAGGCAGCAGCAATAGCAGAACGTCGATTGAAACAAATCAATTGCCACTGACCTGCCTGACGTCAGGCAGGCTTTAGTCAGGGGAGCTATTTTTCAAGAATCTTCACCTGCACCAGCTCGATCTTTGTTCTGCCAACCTTGAGGATCCTGAACTCAAAATGCCCTATGATCAGTGTTTCATTGAACTTGGGTATGTTTTCATGATGAACCATGATGAATCCTGCCAGGGTATCATATTCATCCGATTCAGGGATGAAAAGATGGTATTGTTCATTGATATATTCAATTTCAAGCCTTCCTGAAAAAAGATATGTGTCACTGCTGAGTTTTTTGGCAATGAACTCATCGGTGTCGTGCTCATCCTCGATCTCCCCGAATATTTCTTCCATGATATCTTCTATGGTCAGCATTCCTGAGATCCCGCCAAATTCATCCACCACCACGGCGACGCCTTTTCGTTCCTGGATAAATTTCTGCAGCAGCCTGTTGGCCGCCATGGTTTCCGGAACATAGGACAGCGGGATGAGTTTTGATTTAACCGAGTGCGGATTTTTAAACAGATCCTTTGATGTAACATAGCCAATGATGTTGTCAATGTTATCTTCATAGATAAGGATCTTGGAGAAACCGGTTTCAATGAATTTCTGCTTAAGCTCCTCCACGGAAGCATTCACTTCCAGGGCAACAATTTCAGTTCGCGGTACCAGGCAATCCCTCAGCTTGACATTGGAGAAATCAAGAGCGTTCTGAAACAGCTGGATCTCGGTTTCATCATCGAGAAATTGTTCCCCGTTGTCCGGCTGGCTTTCATTGATCAGATGATCGAGGTCTACTTTGTCAAAAACGGTATTGTGAAATTGTCTGCCTTCCGGAAATTTACCGAATCCTTTAATAATGAGGTTGGATATGCGGGTGACAAACCAGGTGGCCGGGTACAGCATATAATATAGGATGATCATGGGCAGGGCCATGACATTAAGAACCATATTGGGATTGATCCTGACCAGGGTTTTGGGCAGAAATTCAGCGGTCAGAAGAATGATGATGGTGGAAACCAGGGTTTGAATGATCAGTATGGTAAATTCAGCATCGGTGAACAGGCGGATAAAAGGTTCAAGCATACTGGCCATGGCAAGGCTGAAAATAACCAGGGCAATATTGTTGCCTATTTGCATGGTGGCAATATATTGCGAAGGATTGTCAAGAAAAACAGCAATAAAACGCGATGAGAACAGTCCCTGTTTCTTGTTTAATTCAAGACGCAGCTTGTTTGAAGCCAGAAAAGCAATTTCCATTCCTGCAAAAAAGGCGGAAAAGAGTAAGGTTATGATAATGATTACCAGATAATTCATGTTCGAAAGTTATGAATTATTGGAAGATTTTCTTATATGTCTGCGAAGGAAAACCATAAGCGAAGAAATGAGGGCAAAGGCAAAAAAGGCATAGCTTTGTTTCAGGCCATCCCTTATGAGGATTATGATTGCTAGCGACAGGCAAAGAAACGACATGAAAAGCCAGATCATTTCCGGCACCTTATTGCCCATGGGGCTCATCTTTGACATTGACCGTTCCTTTTGATCTCTTTAGCTTCCATTTTGAAAGATCCTGCCTGGCCTCAAATCCTCTTTCACCGTAAAAGGTACCATCAGCATTGATGATCCGGGTATACTGATCGGAATATATGCTTTCTTCCTTTTCATTCCAGAAAAGATGTTCTGTGAAAAGCTGCTCATTCGTTCTTTCATTTCTGGCAACTACATTGTTGCGGGCTTCCCAGAGTTCCTGTTTTTCAAAATAAAGCGCATAGTTGGCCTGGATATGGGATTCCACCTTTCCGTCGCGGCTGTAAAACAAAACGGTCATTCCCTTGGGAAACTCATAATAAGGATCATTTTCGCGTGAGAAACGCTTGAGTTCAGGAGCGATGATCTTGCCCTTGACCCGACCGGAATCACTGTAAATGACCTCAACATTGGTGCCGGTCTGGGTGGGCATATTTACTTCCTCATGCAATGCTTTGATAGTGGCTATGTCATTTTCGCAGGAGCAAAACAACATAGTTCCGCCGGCTATCAGCAGGACAGCCGGATTAATAAACCGGCTGTATTTAAAACCGGGCTCTGGTATTTTCATTGATCCAGCAACCAACATAATAAGTATTACCCTCCATTACGTTCAGGAAGAAAGCTTCCTCTTTATTCGGAAAATGAGGGGACAAGTTGAGAATCATACTGTTTGCTTCAGATTCTACCGACGGATCCACACGTTTGGCCTCATTAAGCTTATCTACGGCAACCCAGTAGATGGCATTCGGAAGACTTATCCCCGAGCAAATATCCCTGCTGTTGGCATAAAGCTGTGCAATCATAATATATGGCCTTCCCCAACCTGATCTCAGGTCAATGGCTTTCTGGGCATAATCCCGCGCCAGCGATTTGTTTCCCAGGTTATCCGTGGCAGCGGCAAGGCCCAGGTAATAATCAGCTTTTTTATTGTTGTCCGTTTCAAGCTGAATGGCCTGGTTGAAATAAACGGACGCATCCTTGGCCACATCCTTTGTATGGCTGACATAGGCTATCTTTGAAGCAAGCTCGGCGGTAGGATATTGAGAGAACAGGTTCTTGGCAGCACTCATCCAAAGCTCCTCTTCCGTTAAAGACTTGGCTTCCAGCACAGATACAATAACCTTCAGCAGCTGGGGATCATTGGGCTTTTCCTTGAAAAGAACATTGATGGAAGATAATAACACTTCATTATCAAGGCCCGGAATCTGAATAAAATTGCGGGTCATGGTCTCCTGCAGAACTGGCAGCATCGTATCAGCGGGTGCGTTGGCCATTTTAATATTCAGGATCTCGATAGCCGTAAGATAATCTGTGGTCAAATCATCAGCTGCTATTTTTTGGTTCTGATATAACGACATGGATGCCGACATAAAAGTAGCAATTACGGCTTCTGATGATTTGTCAGCGGCCAGGTTAACGGATTCTTTCAGGTACCCGTAAGCCCGCTGAACTTCATTCAGGTCATCGCGTTTGTAACGCAACAGGTCAATACCCTGCCTGCCCCTGACTTCATCAAGCTGGTTGAAATACCGGATGCGATTGTCGTAAATTAGCATCAGCGTATCCACCAGCCGCGACTGAATCTGGGGATCCTTTTCCTTTTCGATCAGATCACGATAAATTTTTACACCATCCAGATAAATGCTTTTGAACGACCGGGGGCATTCTATAAAGGCTTGCCTCCAGAAAGGAAGTGCTGTATGATAATCATTCTGCTTGACATATTCGCGATACAAAGACAGATTTCGCATACACTGAATGCTGTCGGCTCCGTGTCCGTACTTCGAACCATCCTCAATTCCCCTCTGAGCCATACCATATTGTACGAATAAGAGTGCTATGACAATCATAACTCCAACTTGTATACCCTTGTGTTTCATTTTATTATGCATATTTGCGTTTGATAAACCGGAAATCATGTAAAATCAATCTTATTATTACTTTTTTCTCCTTAGGAGTATATATTCAAAACTCATGCCATATAAAAAACAGTCATCCCGCTGCATTATTTTTTTTGTCATTAAATTCCAGTATGAAATTGAGTCCGTTTAATACAAGATTCGAAACCACAAATATGGTTTTTTTTAATTTATTAACAAAAAAATCAGCATCCCCTCCTGTCAGAATAATCATTAAATCAGCAAACTGACCGGAATATCTGTCCAAATAGCCGTTGATCTCGTGAACAATGCCCATCTGTACACCTTTTATGATCGCCGAACGGGTGTCAGACCCAAGATCATCCCAAAGGTCATCTTTTTTCACCAAGGGAAGGCGTGCCGTGTAATCATGCAATGCCCTGAACCGGCTAACAAGCCCCGGAGAAATATTACCCCCTGCATATTCTGCCTCACGGGTGAGCAGATCATAGGTAATGGCTGTCCCCATATCTATGATCAGAACATTGGTTTTCGGATATCTGTGGAAGGCCCCTGCAACTGCTGCAATTCTGTCCTTCCCGAGTGATTCAGGAGTATGGTAAAGGTTTTTAAAGGGCAGGGGAGTGGTGTGGGTAAGATTGACAAAAAAAGGTATGTTTTCCTGCAGGTATTCTTTCAGTGGCTCTTCAGCCCCTTTTACCGAGGACAAAATACACCGCTGCACCGCATGATTCCGGATGAATTTTGATGCTGTCAGCAACGTGAAAGATTCCAGGGTAGCGGCTTTGACTAAATCACCATGATCGTAAAAAGCTGCTTTCGTACGGGTATTCCCTATGTCTATCACCAGGTTCATTGGGATAAAGGTATGATGGCAAAATCTTTAAAATTAAGGAATTGTTGTGGGTTTCCAACTATCGGATATGTAAATTTTGCATGGAACGGATCAGAATAACCGGGGATGATCATCAAAAAGGGAGGGATGATGCTTGTCGAATTTGCGGAGTACTTCGGTAATGATGGCTTCACGCATGAATTTCGCCTTGTTCATAACCCTGAACTGCCGGCAATATTGATTGATAGCCTTTAACTCGTGATTGTTGAACGCGATGGAGGTTTTGTTTACCCTTTTCAGGTTTTGGTCTTTATGATTTCTGGAATTCACAACACAGCTTATTGCACTGGCCGAAGATAAGTTTTTTAA
>Ga0105100_10000843_pt1 | contig 17877 bp, 14 predicted proteins | sample PPLLak12cMay2015_2_FD_87033 | JGI IMG/M metagenome (GOLD analysis project Ga0105100, IMG submission 87033) | Freshwater sediment microbial communities from Prairie Pothole Lake near Jamestown, North Dakota, USA - PPLs Lake P8 Core (1) Depth... | ecosystem: Environmental > Aquatic > Freshwater >...
GCTGGGATATTTCATCTGGACAACTGTGAGCCCCATGCGCAGCCAGGATTACCGTAACGAACCCTCGTATTGGCAGGAGATAGCTTCATATCTTCCCGAGGATGGGAAAATTATCGCCTTGACCCAGGACTATGGCTACCGCCTGATGTATTACGGGTGGAAGAAAGTCTCCCTGTGGCCGAACAGAGGAGAGCAGAACCTGAATTCCTTGCGAGGCAGTAATAAAGAATTTTCAAGCTTCTTTACTCGCCAGACGGCCGATAAATCATATTTTTTAATAACTTCATTCCGCCAGTTTGAGGACCAACCTGAGCTGAAACAGGAACTCTACGAGCATTATCCAATTTTTGCCCAGGGAAGCGGCTTCCTGATATTCTCACTGAACGAGAATCATTCTGTATCTGCTCCGGCATTGGATCCGTGAATCCCCTTGTTTCGATCATTTCGCCCTCGTTTAATCAGGCCGCCTACCTGCCGGATGCCATACGCTCAGTGCTTTCACAGGATTACTCCCCTATCGAATATTGGGTTGTCGATGGAGCTTCTACTGATGGAAGCCTGGAGGTGATCCAGAATTATTCTGGTCAGCTTACAGGATGGATTTCTGAGCGTGATTCAGGTCAATCGGAAGCTATTAACAAGGGCATAATAAAAGCCCAAGGTGAAATTGTGGCCTGGCTGAATTCGGATGATTTTTATCTCCCGCAGGCGGTTTCGCGCGCAGTGAAACTGTTCCAGTCTGATCCTGATCTTGGAATGGTTTTTGGAGAAGCATTGACAGTGGACCAGCGTGGTTGGCCTCTGAAAAGGCTTACTTTCGGAGACTGGGGACTCCAGGAGCTGGTTAAATTCTGTATCATCTGCCAGCCTGCGGTTTTTATGCGCCGGTCCATCCTCGAAAAAGCTGGTTTCCTGGATCATTCATACAATTTTATGCTCGACCATCACCTCTGGATTCGCGTCGCCCGCATGGCGCCCATTCATTATGAAGGCAGTAATAACGGCGGAAATTCATCACGCTCGCTTCCTTGGGCAGCCGCACGCCATCATCCAGGTGCGAAAAACGTTTCCCAATCTCCGGGATTCAGCCAGGAAATAATGCGCCTGTTGGAATGGATGCACACTGTCCCCGATCTTGAGCGTATCATTCAAAAGGATCGCCGGGGTGTCCGGGCGGGCGCATACCGGTTGAGCGCCCGCTACTTGCTCGATGGAGGCAGATACCGGGATGCATTAAGCAATTACCTCCGGGCAGCCCGCTCAAATCCGGGATACGCTTTAAAGCATTGGCATCGCATGATTTACGCTGTTCTTGCGGGGATTGGATTCGGGGCAACACTGGATCACTTTCGAGCCCCATACCAGAGGAGACGCCAGCAGCAATTGGCTGCTGAATTGAAATCCAGCAGTGAATCCAGCGGCAACGCATTGGATGGTTGGCCAGGGATTCGTCTGGCATAAAATTGAGCATACTTTTTGGATGGCACGATGAAAGCCGGTAGAAGTTCACACCTCCCCATCCTGGTGACAGGGGCGCACCGCAGCGGCACAACCTGGGTGGGGAAAATGCTTACGGCCAGCTCCGAGACTGCCTATATCAGCGAGCCCTTCAACCGCTGGCGAAGGCCCGGTGTGTACAGCGGCCCAATCCAGCACTGGTATACCTATGTGTGTTCGGAAAACGCAGCGGAGTTTATCCACCCGTACCAGCGCATGCTGAGTTTTCGTTACCAAGCCCTGGATGAGCTCAGGTCGTTGCATTCATTCAAGGATGCCATGCGCATGGCACGTGATGCCAGGTCTTTCCTGTCAGGACGAATTTTTAATCGACGACCATTGATCAAAGACCCATTTGCATTTTTTTCAGCCCCATGGATCGCAGAAACCTTCGGATGCGCGGTGGTGATCACGATACGCCATCCTGCGGCTTTCGTCAGCAGCCTGAAGCGCCTGGACTGGCCATTTGATTTCAGTGATCTGATTGACCAACCATTGCTAATCCAGGATTGGCTCGCACCTTATTACCCACAAATGCTGGAAGCCAGGACTAATATGGCTGACTTGATTGGGAACGGCAGCCTTCTGTGGAAAATCTTATACCAGGTCGGGACACAATTTTTGGAAGCCAACCCGCAATTCATCTTTGTCAAGCACGAAGATCTCTCCTTGGATCCGGATTCAGGATTCAAGCTTCTTTACAGCCGGCTTGGCTTGGACTTCACGCCCGGTGCTCAAAAAATCATCCGGAATTCTAGCGCTTCAGGTAATCCCAAGGAGATTGCCAGGCACGATATTTATGGGACGCGTGTGGACAGCCAGGCAAACCTAAAAAATTGGAAGCGCAGGCTTTCATCCGAAGAAATGATACGTATTCGTGAGATCACTGGAGAAATCGCGTCCAGTTATTATGGCGATGATGATTGGTAAATTTATGACGAACATTGCGAATCCGCTGAGCATAGCTAGCTATACATCCCATATACAGAATCCAGGACCACGAGTTGTCTGAACTACCCCTGGTTTCCATCGTAACGCCATCATTTAATCAGGCGAAATACCTGGAACAAACTATCCTTTCAGTGTTGGAACAAGATTACCCTCACCTGGAATATATTATCGTGGACGGTGGTTCAACTGATGGAAGCCAGGAGATCATCCAGCGCTATTCCGCCAGGCTGGCCTGGTGGGTATCTGAACCCGACCAGGGTCAAACGGATGCAATCAATAAAGGCTTCAATCGAGCGCAAGGAGAAATCTACGCCTGGCTGAATTCCGATGATACTTACTTGCCAGGGGCGGTATTAGAAGCTGTCGAATACCTGAGGACTCATCCGGAAGCAGGCATGGTGTACGGCGATGCAAATCTTACGGATGAAAAAGGCGAGATCATTGGGCGTTTTCCCACCCGTCAGACTGATTTCCACCGACTGAGGAGAGGGTATGTACATATCCCTCAACAGTCTGCTTTCTTCCGCGCCTCCCTCTGGAAGCAAGTTGAACCGTTGGATACTTCGATTTATTTCGCTATGGATTATGACCTGTGGGTTCGTATTTCGCGCCTGGCGCCGTTGAAATATCACCCACGCACCTGGGCTAATTTCAGGCTGCATTCTTCCGGGAAAACAACCGTGTCAGACGAGCGTTGCTGGCCGGAGATGGTGAGAATTCACCTGCGAGATGGAGGCAGACGTTTTTCCTGGCTGCCGCTCAAGGCCAGGTTACGCCCCTGGTTGTATGCCTGGCTTCCGCTTAAGGTTCGTTTGAGCCTGCGCCGCATGCTATAATGCCCTGAATTGATCCCATAAAGTGCTTGAGGCGAATAATTTCCAACCTCACACGACTGTCTGATATTTCATTTTCTCCATCGCATGAACTCAACTGAATCTCTGCCTGTGTATGATTCTTCCAAGCGTGGTATCGCGGCTCTCGAAGAGCTTCGAGAAATCATAAAATACCGCAACCTGCTTTTCCAGATGGTCAGGAGAGATGTAGTCACCCGCTATAAGCGTTCGATCCTCGGGATTGCCTGGACGATGCTGAATCCCCTCATGACAACATTGATCCTGGCAATCGTGTTTTCACAGGTATTCGGTGCTGAAGAAGAGTATGCGGTTTACGTGCTGAGTGGGCTTATGCCGTGGACTTTCTTCTCCCAAACCACCAGCGCCAGCATCGTAGGTTTATTGTGGGGTGGCAGCCTGATCCACAGGATTTTCATGCCCCGCACGGTGTTTGCAGTTTCCGCCATCGGCACTGGCCTGGTAAATTTCCTCCTTTCGCTGGTACCATTATTCTTCCTTATACTGATCACCGGCATCAACCTCACCTGGAGTGTGTTCCTGACCCCGATTGCGATACTTTTCCTGGCGATGTTTTCATTGGGCGTCGGATTATTCTTATCCTCCGTCGCCATCCGCTTCGCTGATATCGCCGATATGTATCAAATTATCCTGACCGCCTGGTTTTACCTGAGCCCAATTATTTACAAGGAAGAATATATTCCTGAACAGTTCAACTGGATCGTCAAATTAAACCCGATGTTTTACCTGATCAATTTCTTTCGGGCTTTTGTTTACGATGGTCGCTTTCCTTCAATAGAAGAATACTTAATAACAGGCGGAATCGCTTCCATCAGCCTGCTTTTCGGCTGGATATTCTTCTCCCGGAGGGCAGATGAATTCGCCTACCGGATTTGACATGAACCAACCAGATGTCACCGCTGCTGCACAATTGCCAGAAATGCCATTTGCGGCAAAAGTGACTCGGACGGGTGAGCACCCTGACGCCATATCTTTCGAAAAAGTCGGCGTCTGTTACCGCACGCCAAACGAGCGCATCGTCACATTCAAGGAATATGCCATTCGCTGGCTGCAGGGAAAAGTGCGGCACCGAGAAGTCTGGGCACTGCATGATGTCCATTTGCACATCAAGCGCGGCGAAACTTTCGGCTTGATTGGGCGTAATGGTGCCGGAAAAAGCACCCTGCTTAAATTGATCGCCAGGGTGTTAAGACCAACAACCGGGCGCGTGATTGTGCGCGGAAAAATCGCTCCATTGCTTGAATTTGGTGCAGGTTTTCACCCGGAGCTCACCGGGCGCGAAAATGTCTACCTGAATGGGGCAATGCTGGGCTTCAGCCGCCGCGAGATGGATGAGAAATTCGACCGGATAGTTGAATTCGCGGAATTATGGGATTTCATCGACTCACCCATCCGCACCTACTCATCCGGCATGACTGCCCGGTTGGGTTTCGCAGTGGCTACGGATATCCAGCCCGATATCCTGCTGGTGGATGAAGTATTATCGGTTGGCGATGAAGCTTTTCAGCGGAAAAGTGCCGCTCGTATGCATGAATTTCGCGATGGAGGGGCGACTGTTCTGATGGTCTCTCACAATATGGCCGTCATCCAGGAAATGTGTCACCGCGTAGCCTGGCTTGATCACGGCGCTCTGATGGCTGCCGGCAGTCCGTCTGAAATCATTCAAGCCTACCGAGATAGCCAGGAATAAGGCTGGGACACTCATTTCTCTAAATCAGAAAATATTATACAACCAAGATAGTTTTTGTTATAATTAGCTATCTTATAATCGAAAGGTAGAGTGATGATAGATAAGAAATTCGGGAAAAGAATTTCCCCCATATTGGTTGCGCTTTTCGTGATCGCAAATTTATTGAGTCCGTTATCCTTATCGGGATTGGCCAGTTCACCTCAGCCGAATCCTGAGATTACATACACTACTTTCCTGCCCCTGGTTACTCGAAACGGAGTTTTATCTAAGGTAATGGGCGTTGAAACTTCATGGATCGACCAGAACCTGATCGACAAAGCCAGTGGAGTGGACACTTACTGGTGGCGCTATTCCGCCTTTTCCTGGAAAGCCATCGAGCCGAACGACGTCGATCCAAACCAGTACAACTGGGGTGCTGTCAACGACCACCACCTTACTCTGGCAGCCAGTAACGGTTTCGAAATCGTCGCGGTTGTTAAAAACGCCCCGGACTTTGCCCAGAAGATCGATGGCGCTCCCTGTGGCCCGATCGATGATGATGCAGCCACTATCGCCGAATTCCAGGAATTCCTGACGGCACTGGCGATTCGCTATTCAGCTCCGCCTTATAATATCCGCTACTGGCAGTTCGGCAATGAGCCGGATGTATCCTTGATTTCGATTGGCCAACCCCAGTGGGGAACAATTCCCTTCGGCTGCTGGGGAGATGCCCTGGACACCAATTATTACGGCGGGGAAAATTACGGAAAATTCTTGCAGATTTTCTCCGAGACGATCAAGTCTGTTAATCCCAATGCAAAAGTAACTAACGGTGGCCTGCTCTTGAGCTGTCACCCGGTGTATGATGCGAACTGCACCAGCGGGACTTTCTTCGAGGGGATGATTAAATTCCTATCCGAGAATAACGGGTTGGATGCCCTGGATTATGTCAGCTTCCACTCGTACACCAGCTGGTATGGGGGCCTCGGCCAGGATGTGAAATTTGCGGAATCCTCACCTCACAGCGGTGTATTGTTAGGTAAATCCCATTTTCTGCGCGAGATCATGTCCAATTACGGGATCAACCCGCTCAAGCCGATCCTGGTGACTGAAGGTGGATTGATGTGCATGAGAAAAGATCCACCAGAGACTCAGGAGCTCCCCAGTGGAGGTATGTGCAGCAATCTTGATCCACCAACCGAATTCAGTGATGACCAGGCCGATTACCTGGTCTGGATGTACGTGCGCGCAATTGCCGACGATATCTCCGGGTTGATGTGGTACATGTTGAACTACCAGGTTTACCGGCATGTCGGTTTGTTATTTGCAGACAACAGCCCCAAACCGGCCTATACAGCCTACCAGTACCTTTCTTCGCAAATTGGTGATGCCCAATATGTAGGGACGTTGGATCAATATTTCCCCACCTTGCAGGCCTATGAATTCACCAAAGGTTCTCAGCGCATCTGGGTTCTTTGGGCTCCCGACCAGGCGGATCATTCGATCAGCATCCCCGCCGGTTTCCAGTCTGCCTACGACAAACTGGGCGTCGCGATAAACCTGGCTCCTGGAGCAACAAACATCACGATAAACAGTCCGGTTTATCTCTTTTTGAATTAGTCGTATAAGCAAATTGGCAACAGCCAGATCAGAGACGATCCCTGGACTGTTGCTCGGGATAGGTATATAGCAACCTGGTGTGGTTTTCAACCCGAAAAAGTGAAAACCTCACCAATCCTTTTCTTAACTTTAGTCCACCAATATTACGATATGATTGCTGATTAACAGGTAAGCGAAGTAAGTGGAAAGAACTCCATGATATATTTCAAGAAATTGGCGCTGACCATTTTTATTTTTTCCCTGGTTGCATTGAGTTTTGCTTCATTTGGCGAGGCGCGCGGAGTACCGATTTACTCACCGCAAAACCCGCAGTCTCCCGATATATATTTACCGATCATCTTCAACCCGGGACCACTGCCTTCTGTTTTTGGTGTGGAAACCACTTATATCGATCAGAACCTGCTCAGTAAAGCGGGTAATATCCCAGCTTACTGGTGGCGGTACAACGCTTTTCTGTGGAACCAGATCGAGCCACAGGATGTGGATCCCTCACTTTATAATTGGGGAGCCGTCCAGGAAAACAGCCTGATAGCGGCCTCACAACAGGGCTTCACAATCGTCGCCGTGGTAAAAAACACGCCGCATTTTGCTCAGGCGATCAACGATCCGCAAAACATTCCCTGCAGCCCAATTCGAAGCAATCAAACAGACGAATTTATCGAATTCATCCATGAGCTGGCGGTGCGCTACTCCGCTCCGCCCTACAACATCCGCTACTGGCAGCTAGGCAATGAGCCGGATGTTGACGTGGACCTTTTTTCCGGTCCCAATTTTAACCTCCGATATACCTCGCCTTACGGGTGTTGGGGAGATGATGCAGATCCGTATTACGGGGGAAAGTATTACGCCGATTTCTTAAAAATCTTCTCCGACACAATTAAAGCTGTCAACCCATCTGCTCAAATAACCAACGGCGGGCTGCTGCTGGATTGCCATCCAGTGAATGATGCCCCAAATTGTCCATCCGGGACATTCTTCGAAGGGATCATCTTGAGACTGCAGGAATTGAATGCACTGACCGCCCTGGATTATGTCAGCTTTCATGCATACGCTCGTTGGTACTCAAATTTAAGATTTGATGAAGAATACAAAGGATTCACTTCACATGGTGGCGTGCTTTTAGGTAAATCCTATTTCCTGCGCGAAATCATGACCAGTCGCGGGGTAAACCCGCTCAAGCCGTTGTTGGTGACCGAAGGCGGTACCATGTGTGCACGTCCAGACGATGCTGCACCACTGCCTTCCGGCATCAAATGCAGTGATTCAAATTCTCCTCCGGAGTTTAGTGACGATCAAGCCGAACACCTTGTCTGGCATTATGTACGGTCCATAGCTGATGGTATCTCGGGTATGATGTGGTACACCCTCAATTACCAGTCCTACCGGCATGTGGGTTTACTGAATGCCGACAACAGCGATAAACTTGCCTACACCGCCTACCAGTTTCTGGTTTCGAAGCTCAGCGACGCCCAGTATGTGGGACCCTTGAACCAGTTTTTCCCCACCTTGCGTGCCTATGAGTTCAGTAAAAACTCGCAGCGTATCTGGGTGTTATGGGCTCCCGACCAGCTCGACCACTCTATCTTTAAGCCACCCGGCTTCCAGGCAGCTTATGATAAGCTTGGCTCATTGATCAACGTGCCTCCAGGTGCAACAACGCTCACTATCAACAGCCCGGTCTACCTCATTCTTGATTAATCAAACAGATCAGCGCCCTGGATAGCCAGTATCAAACAGGCATCCGGGAGTGTTGATTCTCAAAATATTTTATCTGGAGTTGTGAGAACCAGTCCCGTAAGTTTATCGGCACCATCCGTAATTTTCCATCCTTGACACAACTAAAAATTACCCGTTTAGACCTGCTGGTTATGCTGTCTGCGCTGGCAGCTGGTGCCTTGATCGGCTATGCGCACTTGTACCTTTTCCCTTCCGAATTAAATCCCAATCTAGTCACCCAACCCTACCTGATCGACCGGGGTTTCATCCTTTATCGGGATTTAGGCGATCAAAAACCTCCCTTGCTGCTCCTGCTGGTTACCTGGCTCATGCCTCTTTTCCAAGGCGATCCGGTTACCGCGGCTCGCACCCTGCACTTCTCGGTGATAGTTCTGCTTGTTTTCCTTGCCATATCCTGGGTGTATTGGAAAGCGGGCCTGTGGGCGGCATTCTTTTCTGGCCTTTTCATGCTCACCTGGTCCCAATTCTTAGGTCTGTGGGCGACCGCATACTATGACCTGATCACCAGTCTCTTTTTTCTTCTCTTTTTTTTGCTGATGACCTGGTCAAATCCAGGCAAACAAACCCTTAAAGCACTCATCGGTGGACTGCTGGTAGGGATTGCCGTTCTAATAAAGCAGCAGGCGATAATGCTGGCCTTCATCTTCATGATAGGGCTGGCCGTTGAACTCTTGACACAGCTGCTGCCACCCAGGAAAAGCGCTTTCTTATTGGCAGTCTTTTTGGGAAGTTTCCTTGCCCCGATCCTGGTTTTCTTGATTGCTTCCCAATTCCGATCCAATACTTTAAACGAGACGGTTTTCTGGAATTTCACCTTACTGCTCCAGAATAGTTTTTCGAGCTTGGGTACCCTGGTCATTCCTCCTGGCCAATTTTTTCGAACCCTGCAGATATTTATCCTGCTGATTCCATTCACTGCTTCCCTGTTTATTCCTGATTTCGGTAGCGGAGTCACACGCAATATTAGAATCTGGCTGCTGGTTTTCCTGGTAGCTGCTGTCTTTTTCCAGTATCCGCGCTACAGCAGCCGCCATTGGGCAGTCGTTTTTCCTTTTGCTGCCATCATTTCTGGAGTTGCCTGTGCCGATATCATCGCATTAATCAAGCACAGAGGGGTATATCTGGTACTGGTGGTTTTCCTGGTCGCGCCCGCCTGGTGGATTTACCGTGCTGCCATCCAATACCTCTCTGCCATTAACCATCCACAGATTGTGATCGGTGAATACACAGACCTGTTCCCCCTGGCTGAAGAGCTTGAAAGTAAAATTCCCCTCTCAGGATCCATAGCAATCTTCCCGACTGATGAGGCAAATGCCAATTTGCACTACATACTCCAGCGCGATCCCCCGCATTATTTTATTTATCATTATCCCTGGTTCATGAATAATTCGAGCATTAAAGACAACTGGATCGCTGCTCTCGAGTCCGAACAAACACCAGTAATATTGAATTTTCCGCAAACATGGGATGTAAATATCTACGCGCCTGAATTGATTAGTTATATAACCAATAATTACATGGTAATCGATACTGTTGAATGGAAAGGCCAATCTATTCAAATCATGCAGCGGAATCCAATAAATACACGCTGAATATCCAGTGAGCATTAAATCCGCCTCCCAAGATCACCAGCAGTCCCAGGTAGCAGGATGGACACTGGCTCAGAATTTTCCGAAGAAATATTTATGGATCTTCCTATATCTGGCCATTACTTCGGTTTTCATTTATAAATCGTTTTCTAAATGGAACTACGATGATGCATATATCACTTACCGCTATGCGGTCAACCTTGCCAACGGCGAAGGTTTTGTTTACAACCCGGGAGAGCGGGTGCTCAGCACTACGACACCGCTTTTTACTATCCTTTTAGCTGCGAGCTCGTTCCTCTGGGACGATATACCACATTCTGCGAATGTCCTGGGTATACTTGGTATCAGTTTAGGGGCTTTATTTCTGTGGGATATGTGCCAGCGAAAGAACCTGGCACTTGCAGGATATGCCTGCCTGGTTCTGTATCCGACTTTTCCACTTTTAGTTACAACAATTGGCCTGGAGACGCCGCTGTATATTGCATTCTGCCTGGGTGCAATCGCGATTTATGAGCGGAAGCGGTATTCAGTCTCTGCGATCTTCTGTGCGCTGGCCTGTTTAACCCGTCCTGATGGAATCCTTGTTCCGATTATCCTGGCAGTCCATTACATTCTCACTCAACGCAGTCTCCCACCCCTCAAGCCAGTTTTGACATTCTCGTCATTTGTACTGCCCTGGCTGCTTTTCACGTTTATCTATTTTGGTACTCCAGTTCCCGCAGCCCTGATTACAAAACAGAACCAGGGCGCTATGATTGTCAGTGAGCGATTCGGCACCGGATTATCGACTGTATTGAGACCTTATACCCGGAGATTGTTGTACATAAGCGAGTGTATACTCAGCCTGGTTGGTCTGGGAGCCGTTCTTTTCAAGCATAAAAGGATTTGGTCGATCCTCTTTTTCTGGACTTTTTTTTATTACTTGACCTATACAATAATTGGTGTAAGTCGATATCCCTGGTATTACGCCCCGCTGGTTCCTGCATTCGTGGTAGCAATCGGATTGGGACTAAATGTGTTATCTCAATTCAAGCCAGAAAATCTGACTGGCACTCTGCAATATTTGCCGGGTGTCCTCTCGATATTCGTGCTTGCTTCATTGGGAATTGGTCAGGTTTTCCATGTCTGGCAGATCAAAGACTCTCCCGACCAGCGGCGTGAAATCTATCACGCAGTCGGAGAATGGCTTGCAGAGAACACCCAGGGACATGACCTTGTGGGTACTTTAGAAGTTGGGATCATCGGTTACCATTCTCAGCGCCCAATGCTGGACTTTGCCGGCTTGCTGCAACCTGAAATCGGGTCTCGACTGGGACCAGACACCTCCTACGCTGACGCTGCGCTGTGGGCAACTGAAAATTATCACCCGCAATATCTTGTACTGCAGGACCGTCTGTATCCTTTATTAGAGGAGGGGTATGCGGCTGAGTACTGCCAGCTAGTGAAACAATTCCCTGGTGAGGACTATGGCTATCCTGGAAGATTGAGTATTTTCAAATGTAGTTTTCCATAATGTCTGAAAAGCTGAACGGTTTTTGGTTGTTGTAGTCGAAAACCAGACCCCCCTTCGGGTGATAAACAACATAGTGATTTCTTTAATTCCAGTAAAGTAGGTATTGGGATAGGGAAGGTTCTAGTATTAATTTGCTATAATCATAACGTTCCTTCGAAATCGGGTGAATTCGTAAATGCGCTTCCAGCCAACAGAAATCGCAGACGTAGTGCTAATTGAACCGGATGTATATGGAGACGAGCGGGGATATTTCTTGCAAACATATCATTACAGAGATTTCCTTGCATCTGGAATCGCTGCCCAATTTGTGCAAGACAACTACTCCGGATCCAGGCAGGGCACGCTCCGCGGGCTGCACTATCAAATCCAGCAGCCTCAAGGCAAACTTGTACGGGTGGTGATTGGAGAAATCTTCGATGTGGCGGTGGATCTCAGACGGAGTTCTTCAACTTTTGGCAAACATGTCGCCACAGTACTGACTGCGGAAAATAAACAACAATTGTGGATCCCTGAAGGATTCGCTCACGGATTTTATGTACTGAGTGAATGGGCAGAGTTTTCCTACAAGACAAGCAATTATTATACGCCTCAGTGGGAGAGGACTTTACTCTGGAGCGATCCTGTCCTGGGTATTAAATGGCCATTTTTGGATGACCTGCCTTTGATCCTGGCGCCGAAAGACACCTTGGGGAAGACACTCGACCAGGCAGAAGTATATGATTGAACAGATGGATAACGAATGAAAGGCATAATTCTCGCAGGTGGGCATGGCACTCGTCTTTCCCCGCTGACGATCGGGGTAAGCAAGCAGCTTCTACCGGTCTATGATAAACCGATGGTCTACTACCCTTTATCCACCTTGATGCTGGCAGGAATCCGGGAGATATTGATCATAAGTACCCCGGCTGCTTTACCTTCATTCGAGGAATTATTGCAGGAAGGCAGCCAGTGGGGATTAGATTTTGCATATGTCGAACAGGAACAGCCGCGCGGCCTGGCCGATGCGTTCCTGTTAAAACCCGATTTTATCGATAACCAACCTGTTTGCCTGATCCTGGGGGATAACATCTTTTTCGGTCACGGGCTGCCGGAAAGGTTAAGGAATGCGGCTGCCTTAACCGATGGGGCTTTGATTTTCGCTTATCCTGTGCGTGATCCGCAGCGTTACGGCGTGGTCGAATTCGACGAACGCGGCATCGCACTGAGTATTGAAGAAAAACCCGAGAAACCCCGCTCCCATTATGCAGTACCGGGACTATATTTTTACGATCAGAAGGTAGTAGAAATTGCCTCCGAATTACAGCCTTCTAAGCGTGGTGAGCTAGAGATAACCGATTTGAACAAGGTTTATTTACAGGCTGGTGAGTTACGCGTTGATATCATGGGCAGAGGTGTGGCCTGGCTGGATGCTGGAACGCATGAGTCCTTGCTTCAGGCGGCGAATTTCGTCCAGGCGGTGGAAGATCGCCAGGGTATGATGATCTCCTGCCCAGAAGAAATTGCCTTTCGTATGGGTTACATTGGCGAAAAAGAATTAATGGATTTAGCACACAAATTTACTTCCAACCAATATGGAGATTATCTCCGTAATCTTATTGAGTAGAAGAATAATCCATTTCTCATAGTCAGGTATGTCAAAACACTCTCCTCCGATAGAATTCGATTCTCATTATTTCGCTAACTGCACTCCACCTGGAATGCCGTATGAGCGAACAGTTCATTGGTTGACCTTCTTCGATAATATCTCCGAACACATATCCCTTGAAATTAGACCGGGCACCGTCCTGGATGCCGGTTGTGCGATGGGTTTCCTGGTGGAAAACCTTCGAAGGCGCGGCATCTCAGCTTTTGGAATAGATGCCTCAGAATTCGCCATTCAAAATGTCCATCCTGATATTCAAACATACTGTTGGGTTGGTTCGATCAGTGATGCGTTTCCCCAGAAATTTGACCTGATTGTTTGTATAGAGGTCCTTGAACATCTCGACCCCGGTGTTATTGAGAAAACAATTAATAACCTGTGTGGACACTGCGACCAAATCCTTTTCTCTTCATCTCCTGATGATTATAAAGAAGCTACTCACCAGAGTGTTCAGCCTGTGGAAAACTGGGTATCAATTTTCGCCAGATACGGTTTTTTCCATGATCTTGATTACGACGCGACGTACATCACTCCCTGGGCAATGTTATTTCGCCGCAGAACCATAACCACCGAAGAGCTGATCCTCCATTACGAACGGAAAGTGTATCGTTTGTGGAAAGAAAACCAGGATTTACGCATCTCTGCATTGGAGACGCGCCGGGAAATTGCGGGATACTATAGTGATTTACAGAAATTGAAGACCGACCTGGCTGATAGTGAAAATCAAAGAAATGCTGACCAGGTTCTATTGGAAAAATTGGTGAACAGCCGCGGATGGCGGATTCTCGAGAAACTGAGGCATTCCAGGTTCTACTCTTTGTACGAGAAAATTTTTTACCGATAAATTAACCTTCGGAAATTCCTGACGGGTGATCGCCCTTCTGTGAAACGCATTGTCTTGTTAGGTTCTGGTGGTCAGCTGGGGTGGGAGCTTGAGCGTGCTCTTGCTCCAATTGGGCGGATATATGCTTTCGATTTTCCGCAGATCGACCTGCAGCAAGTAGACAGCTTTTACAATTTGATACTTGAAATCAAGCCTCAAGTCATCATCAATGCCGCCGCTTTCACTGCAGTCGATCGAGCTGAGAAGGAACCTGAGACTGCATTTGCGATCAACGGTCGTGCTCCAGGGATTCTGGCGGAGCTAGCACAACGAATAGGTGCGGTCCTGATTCATTTTTCCACAGATTATGTATTCGATGGTACAAAAACGACACCTTACCTCGAAACCGATACTCCCAATCCACTTAACGTGTATGGGAAGAGCAAATTACTCGGGGAGCAATCGATCACTCAGGTGAACCCATGCCACCTCATCCTGCGTACCAGCTGGGTCTACAGCACGCGGAGGGACAGCTTCGTGAGAAAAGTGATAGAAATGTCCCGCACTCAAGATGTACTGCACATCGTAACAGATCAAATCGGGAGTCCGACCTGGGCTCGGATGCTGGCGGAGACTACAACCCTGTTATTAGCCATGTCTCTAGCTGGAGGGGATCCAAATGGCTGGTTTAATGTACGCACCGGTCTTTATCATCTGGCTGGTTCAGGCTTTGCCAGCCGCTATGAGTGGGCCAAGGAGATCCTTAATTTATCACTTGGTAGGAATGAACAACAGGAAATTAGTCTGAGACCTGCCACAACCGATCAATTTCCGTCCCCCGCAAGTCGGCCCCTTTTCTCTGCCCTCGATTGCCAGAAGTTCGAAAATACTTTTGATTTGGTTTTCCCTCCCTGGAAAAATGCTCTCAGATTAGCAATGGGGGACGAATTTTCAAACAAGCCTGACCTTTCTTCATAAACTTACTTCTGCCGTAATTGAATTTTCTCTCATATGTCGAAAATCATATGGAATTCCTTCAAAATATCGATTGGGATGAAGATATTTCATGAATACCGGGTTCAGTAAACGCATTTTGATTGTTAGCGATGACATTGTTGATTCCAATATGGGAGGGGTTGGCGTGCGGAATTGGGAGCTATCGCATACACTGGCTTCTCACTGCGATGTCACACTAGCTATCCCAAATGTAACTAAATTGACTTCGGAATCAATTGGAATCATCACTTATGCGCGCAATGGGCAAGATCTACGTACCATCGCCCAATCTGTAGATGTCATCCTGGTTCAGGGATTCGTCCTGCATTTCCAGCCTTACCTGGCGGAGATGCAGCGACCCCTGGCTGTTGATCTCTATGTACCTTCGCTCCTGGAAAGTCTGGTCTGGCATGATCATGCCCAATGGGATACCTGGATTCCAGAGTATGAAGAATACTTACGGGTCCAAAACGAGCTACTGCGTCACGGAGATTTCTTCTTCTGTGCCAGCGAACGCCAACGAGATTATTGGTTGGGCTGGCTTCACGCGCAAAAACGTATTAATCCCCATACATATCGTCAAGACCCAACGTTGCAAGGCTTGATTGAAGTCGTTCCATTCGGAATCACACGCGACCCAATTCCCTCCTATCCTCCGGTCTTGAAGGGAATACACCCCAATATCAAGGTTTCGGACAAGGTCGTACTCTGGTCAGGAGGCTTATGGGAGTGGCTGGATCCTCTCAGCCTGATCAAAGCAGTGGCACAACTGGTACCGCAACACCCTGAGATAAAACTCTACTTCATGGGCACAAGCCATCCAAATCCAGTTGTGAGTGGTATGAGCATGCCCTATCAAGCGAGAAAATTGAGTGAAGAGTCAGGCCTGCTCAATAAGAATATTTTCTTTGGTGAGTGGACTCCGTATCAAGAAAGAGGTCGCTACCTGGCAGAATCAGACCTGGCGGTAATTTCGCATCCAGAACATATTGAGACGCATTTCTCATTTCGGACCCGGGTGCTGGATTGTATCTGGGCTGGACTGCCGATAATATCCACGCAGGGTGACATACTTGCCGAATGGATAGCCAGCAACCAGATTGGCCTTGTGGTCCCACCCAATGATGTGTCAGCTATGGCAGATGCCATTCTGAATCTGCTGAATTCCAAAGGCAAACCATCGATCGACCAGTCGTTTGAAGGATTACGAGAGCGGCTTCAATGGGACAAAGTAGCTGAACCTCTCATCAAATACTGCCTCAATCCGATCATAGCACCAGATAAAGGCCTTTACCTGACAGAGACTGAGCGCATTTCGAAGGATAAGGATGCATTTCTAGCAAAAGTAGTCCGTGCAAAAGACGCTCACACCGAGCAGATTATCCTGGAAAAAGATGCCTTCCTATCGCAAGTGGTGCATGACAAAGATGAATTCTTCGAACAAGGTATTCGCGAAAAGGAAATGAAGCTGGATGAGGTAATCCGCGAAAAGGATCTGAAGCTGGATGAGGTAATCCGCGAAAAGGATCTGAAGCTGGAACAGGTAATCCGCGAAAAGGATGCGTTCATCGATCGAACCATCCAGGAAAAAGATTCCGACAGGGAGCAGGCGCTACAGGTCCAACAATTACAATTCCAGGAAATAATTGACGAAAAAGAAGGCCTCATTTTACGCCAGCAGCAGCAGATTGAGAAGTATCAACAATCATTTCCTGTGCGTGTTTATGCTGCTTTAAAACACCTGATTGGACGATGACAGATACTCCTTTCGTCTCAGTAATTATCGTAAATTACAACGGAAAACATTTCCTCCCCGCCTGCCTGGAGGCCCTCAGGAACCAGACTTACCCGGAAGACTCCTTTGAAGTAATCATTTCCGACAATGCCTCCACCGATGGGTCAGTCGATTTCGTGAAAGCCTCCCATCCGTGGGTGCGTGTCCAGGAGAACGAATCGAACCTTGGATTTGCCGCTGGAAATAATGTGGCGATTCCTCCAAGCAAAGGGGAATTCATCGTTTTACTCAACAACGATACCGTCCCGCAGCCTACCTGGTTGGAAAATCTCGTTAATGTAGCCAAAGAAAATCCACATGCGGGAATTGTCACAGGTCGTTTACATCTATTCTACGAACAATGCAACCTTGAGATTCAAACAGAGACTTTCATCCCTCCCGGGGATGGAAGAGAATTAGGCATTCAGCTGTATTCAATCGCAAGTGAAACACCTTTCGGGATGACTCAATACATAGATGGTTTTTACGGATTTGAGCCCAGCTCTTTTGGTGGTTCATTTCGATGGACCAAATCCAGCGCGATCCTCGGCGTTCCCGTTCCACCAGGAACTGGGAGCTGGAAGGTATCACTTCAAGTAGCTGCCTTCAGACCAGATGACCAACCTGTACCTCTCCAAATATCGTTTAAGAACAATAATACAGACGGAATAGACCTCATTTATTCCGGATTGGTTTCAGGTGCCGAACCTCAGACGGTGAGCATAGAAATCCCCGACGCGCTTCGCAGCCGATCCTTACCGATTCTTCAAAATACCGGCTCGATTGTTTTTCGCGATGGTGCCAGCCGCGATCGAGGTACCTATGTCCGAGATTACGAAGTGCTGTATGAGACTGATACGGGACAATACGACGAAGTTGAGGAAGTCTTTTCAGGATGTGGGGCAAATTTATTGTTGAGCAAGAAAATGCTGGACGAAATCGGATTATTTGACGAAGACTTTTTCATGTACTACGAGGACACAGATCTCTCCTGGCGAGCCAGATTGGCTGGATGGAAAGTCCTGTATGCTCCAGACGCGACTGTAAGGCATATCCACTGTGGAACTACAAAAGAATGGTCGCCATTTTTCCTGTTTCTGGTGGAACGAAATCGTTTAGCAATGGTGTTGAAAAACGGAGAGATCCATCAAATAATATGGACTCTCTCAAAATACATGGGTAGAACCGCATTGA
>Ga0105100_10000847_pt1 | contig 17839 bp, 15 predicted proteins | sample PPLLak12cMay2015_2_FD_87033 | JGI IMG/M metagenome (GOLD analysis project Ga0105100, IMG submission 87033) | Freshwater sediment microbial communities from Prairie Pothole Lake near Jamestown, North Dakota, USA - PPLs Lake P8 Core (1) Depth... | ecosystem: Environmental > Aquatic > Freshwater >...
TTATATGTGTGGTAATTTGTCGATTTGTGTTTCATGGTCGCGATTAGCATCTTAACGCATAACATCGTTTGAGACATAAAAGGTAGATTAAGTCACTTCTCCGCCTCAAAAACATACTGGCTGTTTTCCATTAAGGTGAGGCGATAAGGGCCGGTGAATATGAAAGGAGTGTCCGGAACTTGTTACTTTCGAGATCTTATCCCTTCTGCGATTTCTCGGCTCAGGGACGCTACGGCCCTGCTCTCGGCTGCAACGAATGCTTCGTAGGTTGCGGCGCCCGTTGGCTCCTTGAACAAAGATCTCTTGGCGATAAAGAGGTTCTTACCTCCTTCCCCAAAGAGGCCCCAGTTCACAATCAGAACCACGTCTCCACCAAGGGCGCCGTCAAACTGCAGCACCTCCACCCCAACATGCAACGTTACGGGGACACGCAAGTTCCGGGCTGTCTTGATAATCTTCTTGGAGTTGAGAAGGGTGGAAAGGTTCTCCACAAGAACAGCGTAGAAGCTCTCCTTCAAAGGCTCCCCCCATCGGCTGAATTCATCGAACTGGAGTTCGTTTTCGCTGACCCGGGTCACAACCTGGGGCCGATCCAGATAATCAGGCATTGCGACGGGAAAGACTCCGATCGTCGCACCCTCTGCCCCACTCAGCGTGGACTGCGGCAAAGAACTAAGGATATAAAACTTCGAAGAGGCGCTCTTCCCGGCACATGCGGACAGGCAGACCACCAAAACGAAAAGCAGGATCACGACATGAACTGGAAACCGGTGTAGTGTCATTTCACTTTCCTCCACCATCCCCTTTGCCGCTCAAAAGGGCTTCAGGATGTCTCTCAAGATAATCCGTCAGTATTCTCAGGGACCGTGCTGCTTTTTCCACTTCGCTAAGGGATTCGGTGACGCGGTACATGAACACGGAATCTGCCCTGGCTGACGATTGAAGTTCTTCCAACACCTTCTCCGCCTCCTTGATCGCCGCACTCGCCGTGTTGATCATATCGACCAGACCAACCCGCACGGAATCCACGCTGCCGTCTGCCTTCCGGATAAGCTTTCGGCCGTCCCCAATGGCTTCATTCAAGTTTGTTCCCAGGGTGGTTACCTGAGAGTCCGCGTTTTTGACGAGTTTCTGGGTGTCGCGGATGGTTTCAGACACTCCCGCACTCAACGGCTTGACCTGGGCATCCACATTGCGCACCAGAGACTGCACATCTTTCAATGCGATATTGAGGTTGGCAATACTTTCCTTGAGCTCAGGAGATTGCACGAGCTTCGCAATCCCGTCCATGGCCAAGTTCACTTTATTGAAGATCTCTTCGATGGGAAGGCTTTCGAGCTTCTTGGTCAGTTCTTGAAGAGGCGTAGGGATGGTCGGGATTTCCTGTATCGTTGTGACAATACCCGTATAGACAGCCGGCTTGTCAGGATAAAAATCAAGGGCGATTTGAAGCTGCCATGTCACAATGCTCTGCATTTCAAGCTGAGCGCGGAGACCGCGACCGATGAGTTCCCTCATGCTTGCATACCGATCCCTCAAAGTGGTCTCCTTGACCGTCGCCTTATCTATATTGACGATTTCTATTTGACTTGGGTCGAAATCCGAATAAACGAGAATCGTCATCGCCTTGGTTGCATAATTGAAACGCATACGAATGCTGCTCACCGAGCCGATTTTGACCCCCCGAAACACCACCGGCGACCCCACATTCAGCCCCTTCACCGACCCTTCGAAGACCATCACGTAAGGGATGCTCTCTTTGAACAACTTTCCGGAGCCCAGGACCCCGATCGCCACAACGACCAGGACGATCGCCCCCACGACAAAAAGACCGATCATCGTTTTGTTTACCGGTTTACTCATAAGTGTCTCCGTCAAAAACTTTTATGCATCAAAAGTGCCCGGGGAATTAGCCGGCTCCTATGCGGATACCAACTCTTCTCACTCTTCTCCTCTTGTCAGAAACTTGTGAACACTTGGATTGGGAGAGTCATCACGAAGCTTCTTGGGATCGCCGCTCGCACTCATGGTTCTCTCGTCCACGTCCAGGTAAACCGAGTTGTTCCCAATCGCGAAAATGCTCGCCAGTTCGTGGGTCACCACCACAATGGTGGTCCCCAGGCTCTCCCTGAGCTCCAAGATCAGATCATCCAGCAGGCGAGAGCTTATCGGGTCTAGCCCTGCCGAAGGTTCGTCAAAGAAAAGGACGTCCGGGTCCATGGCCATGGCCCTCGCCAACCCCGCTCTCTTCTTCATCCCTCCGCTGATCTCAGAGGGATAGAAATCCTCAAACCCTGCCAGTCCCACGAGAGCCAGCTTTAAAGAAACAACCTCCCTGATCTGGCTCGACTTGAGCTCCGTGTACTGCTCGAGCGGAAGAGCAATGTTCTCCGCCAGAGTCATGGAACTCCACAGAGCCCCGCTCTGATACAGGATCCCGAACCGCCTCTGGATACTTTCCCTGGTCCCCGGGTCCGCTCCCCAGAAGTCCGTATCGCCGTAAAAGACCTGCCCCCGGGAAGGGGTCTTGAGACCCACCAGGATCTTGAGCAGCGTGCTCTTCCCGCACCCGCTCCCGCCCATGATGATGAACACGTCTCCCCGCTTCACCGTAAAATTGAGGTTCCGCATGAGCACAAAGTCCCCGTAGCCCATGTCCAGGTCCTTCACTACAATGGCAGGTTGATTATGATTCATAAAGAAACTCGAAAACTGGAATATTGGGGTACTGGAGCAGTGGAGTACTGAAAAAGATGGTTCACGGTGCAGGGTGCACGGTTCACGGCAACACCATTATCCATCAGAGTTGACTCTTTGCCTTCTGTTCCTTGTACCTTGCGCCTTGCGCCTTGCACCTTGGACCCTTCTTCTACAACTTCAACACCTCACACATAAAGGTGATGATCGCCGTGGCCACAATGATCGAAACAATGCTCGTCACCACGGCCGATGTCGCCGCATACCCCACATCGGAAGCGCTCCTACCGCACTGCATGCCACGAAGGCAACCAGCCAGAGCCACCAGCACACCGAACACGACGCTGTGGAAAAGCCCGATCCAGACTGTGGTCAATGTTAGGATCTCTTGGGTCCGGTTCAGATACTCAATGGGGTTGATGTCGAGCATGCCCACCCCTACGATCATTCCCCCCAGGATGCCCATGAGATCCGCGTAAATGCAGAGCAAAGGCATCATGATGATCAGCGCGATCATCCTGGGCAACACCAGAAACTCCACAGGAGCAATGCCCATGGTCTTGAGGGCATCAATCTCTTCGTTCACCTGCATGGTCCCGATCTGAGCCGCAAACGCCGCTCCGGTCCGGCCTGCCATGATGATCCCTGTCATGATCGCGCCCATCACCCGCACCATGCCGATGGCCACAATGTCGGCCACGTAAACCTGAGCGCCAAAGAGTTTGAGCTGGATGGCACCCACAAAAGCCAGAATCAGGCCGACCAGGAGACTGATGAGAGAGACAATCGGAAGAGCCTGCCCTCCGCACTCCTGAAGCAGCAGCGTCAGGTCTGAGCGGCGAAAGGAGGATTTGCCTCTCAAGAGCCTTGTGAACGCGAGAGATGACTCGCCGATGAAATCAAGGATCTCCTGGAATGAATGATAGGAGGCAACGGCCTTCCCCCCGACCATGGAGAGAAAGGCTTCTTTGTTGGCCTCCTTTCTCGCCCCTTTTCTTTCGGGAACTGCGGTGGCAAGATCAATCAGTCTCCGTACCCCTTCCGGCAGCCCGTCTTTGTCAACTTCGATCTTTGCCTTGGAGCACACCTCGAAGATTTTGATGAGAAAGGTGAGAAGCCCGCTGTCCCAGCCACCGAGATCTTTTGTGTCAAAAGTGACGCGCCGGATCCCCTTGGCTGACTCAAGCGGCTTCTCTACATCAGCTGTAGCGGGGAGGGGCTCGGTGATCTTCCACTCGCCAGAGAGTGTGACGAGAAGCGTCTCCGCCGCCTGGGCCGTTATGTTCAGACCAGCGGTTGTGGGTTTTCTCTTTTCGGACTCATCCATGTTTCACGGCCCCATAAGTCCTTCGACGTTGCCCTTCGATTTGACAAAACCTTCGCATACATGGAGAAGGCTTCGCTCAGAACAGAATTTACTTTACCTAAGAGGAGGAAATTGTCTATTGGACTTTGGTCCCATAGGGAGTGTCAGGCCGGTGAGTGCCGAGTTTGCCCCTTGCGTTCGTATTAGTTGGGGTCTCTAACCTGCGACGACGCCCCGTTCACTGCAAGAAAGGGGGGCATAGGCAGATCCATGACCCTCATGGTCTTGTCATCCCCCACGAACATAACCGCATGGTCCCATGCCGTAAACATGTACCCGTAGAGATGTTCGTCAGGACCAACGATTTTCCACAGCCTCGGATAGTACTGCGCCACAGGAACTTGAGCCTCAATCCTATCGACAGTTTCGGCAGCCGCCTTGTAATCTTTCACCTCCCACCATCTCTCCCCAATGATTTCCCGACCGTCATCCTTGCGGTCAAAAATTATCGCTGAAGGAACGCCCGGTTCCACGCCCGTTGCTAGAACATGGTATTTCTCCCAGTTTTCTTTCAGTTGCTGGGTTGTCATGGTCTCCCCAGGCCCACACTCGAGCCTGAGTTTTCCATAACTCCCGCATCCGGCAACAACAGAGAACAAAGATATCAGCAAAACAAGAACAACTCTTTTCTTCACCTTTATCATCCCCCTTCTCATTCTGCCTTCTGGATTCGTGAATCTCTTTAGTGCAAACCTAATCTTTTTTCCCACTCATTGCAATAGGAGCGGGGAACTCTGCTGGAAGCTCTTAATCTGAAGCCCCTGCCCACAGACGGAGACTTCAGCGGCACCGACTTCGTCCATTCTGATAATCCTGCACCCAGCACGTCTCAGCCTTTGGACTATCTCTTGGATCGGAAAGCCAAATGGGTTGCCTTTCCCGGCGGAGATGATGCAAACCCTGGGGCTCACTACTTCAAGAAATGCGAAAGCGCATGGCAGTCCATCAGGACACGCGATTTGTTATTGTTATCCAAGATTGCTTGAACTTTTGGGCCCGGACAACCGCCGATACGGATATTAACCGTCTCGAAATAATATGGACGGTTCGCTCCCCCTCACCCCAACCCTCTCCCCTACGATTGGGGGAGAGGGTTGGGGTGAGGGGGCAGATGGATGTCTAGACAAATATGAGACCCTTAATATGTATTTACCTCGTGGGATCACGGGGTCATGAAGCTTATGGATGATCGCTTCATGGTTATCTACGATTTCCCACTGCCTCCCTATCTTGAGATTGATGGAGGGGACGGACTCCGTAAAAGGAGAATTCGGTAAGGCTCATGAAGGACACGGCGACCTGCACGAGGGTAGGGATAAGAAGTCCCTTATTGACGGCCCCGTGCCGGATTAGTGAAAACCAGAGTAATGCCAATAAAGACCACCTTCTTCAAAATTTTTGGCCCTTCCAAAGCACCACCCCGGCCCTCGCGAAGCGAGGCGATAAAAGTCTGTCAAAAGTACATAAAGGTACTCTACCACACGGTAGGAACTGGGATCGCCGACACTACCAAGCAGGGGCTGCACCACCCTCATCGCTATGGGCCGCAATATTTTGGGTCCATTTTCATGTCACAGGGACCAAAGGGGGTTACGGAAGCAGGGGTCGCGCAGCCCGACAAACAAAACAGAGCCAACATTAACCACAAAATAAGCTTTTTTCTGAACATCGGCTTACCTCCCTTCAATGTTCAAGTCAATTTTAAACATTGCGTCAGGCTTTGCAAGGGTCAAAGGCCGGTTCCTTGGATACCCCTTGGATACCCCAAGGTAGGATTTCAGATGTTCAGGCTTTGCCTGGGTTCGCATGCAAGCGAGAAGGGCATGCTTTGCTATTCGTCGGCATTGGCTAGCGGCGCCCTGCCTATAGCCCGTGCGGTCTGTTGGCCGATAGCAACGCCCCACCAAAAGGCGATAGCGAATACATGTTCACGAAGAAGGACATTTCGGTTTGTTCCGCCATCCTTTGCTGTAACGAATTCGAGCTTTGATTTCTTCGGCGCTTGGTTGCAGCTCTGGCCGCCGAATGCTCTTCAAGTCGGTCTCCACGGTGCTCGGCTATCAACGAACAACGTCTCCACTCCAATATGCCCCAACCTCTCTCGCACAACCCTGTCTGTGAACTCTACCCACTGTCACAGCAGACATGATCCGGTATCCCGGCGCGGACAAACAGATCCGCCAGACCCTAGACCACCTCGTCGCTGCTGATCCAGCCCTCAAGATCAACCTAAATCCTCTTCTGATCCCGGAAATCCTTTGAAACGAACGCATCGAGGGTTTAGACTGGCTCTTGAATCACATCGGAGGTTGACCATCATGGTGCGGCTCACCAGGAAGACTTCGACAAAACCGGCCTTCCCCCGGGCCCCCCGTGCATATCGGTGAAAAGAAAGCCGACAACGTGAGGAATCCCCTCATGGATTACAGGCATGAGCATTTCGAAGAGAGGGACCTTTTTGGTTCCGTCACTTGGATCAATGTTGAGGGCACCCGAATTGGAGTGCCACTATGGATATGGGTTTGTATGGGTGGTCATGGTCCTCGTCGCTTTCCTGATGCTCCTTTATTTCAGGAAGAAGAAGTGGTTGTAAGTGAACTCCCTTGGATGCTTGTATGATACGTGAACGCCCGCGAATCGCAGCCCTCTTGTGGCTTGCCCTTATGTCTTCATGCTTTTCGCCCACCGCAGGCCACGGGCAGACCTCACTTGCATACCAGGTCGCGATTACCGGGGTAGAGGACCCCAAGATTGTTAGCCAGCTCAAGGAGATCTCCGACACCTTCGCTCTTCAGGAAAGAACCTTGCCAAGGCTTTCCCTCCTTCAAAGAAGAGTGAGCGAAGACAAAGAGCTCTTCTTGAAGTGGCTCCGGGCAAGGGGGTTCTATGCCGCTGAGGTAGCGGCGACGATTGATCAGGACGCTGTTCCTGTCCGCGTCACCTTCCGCATCGACAAAGGCCCCGCTTTTTTCCTGGATTCCGTCAGCTTTGTGGTTTCAGGGCAGGAGCTTTTGGAGCTCCCGGAAGCTAAAAAGATCGGTCTGGGCGTGGGCCAGCCTTTTAGGCATGCCGATTTGCTTGATGGAGAGAAGGAACTTCTGCGTCATCTCAAAAGCCGGGGTTTCCCCTTCCCTGAAATCACGGGCCGCCGGATCGTGGTTGACCATGCTACGCAGAGGGTATCCGTCATCCTCGAGGTCAAACCAGGACCCCTTGCGACGTTTGGTCCGACGGAAATCATCGGTCTGGAATCCGTGAAAGAGGAATTCGTCCTCAACATGATCCCCTGGAAACAGGGGGATCCTTTCAACGGAGAATTGCTTGAAAAGGCTCAGGGACGGCTCATCGAATCCAAGGTTTTCACCACGGCCCGCTTTTCCACGCCGCAAGGGCTTGATGAACAGGGAAGTTTACCTGTCACAGTCACAGTCACCGAGCGCGAGCATCGCACCTTCGGGGTGGGTGCAAGCTATAAAACCGATGAAGGGCCTGGCGTCGGAATCAACTGGGAACACCGGAACATCCTTCACGGCGGAGAGCAGTTGGGCTTCTCCGCCGAATATTCAGATTTCACGGTGACCGGTGAAGCGGGATTCCTGAAGCCTTTTTTTCTCAGGAAAGATCAAACCCTCCATCTGTCCGCTAAGCTGGCCGAGGACACTCCGGATGCTTATACAAGCAGATACATGAAGACCGGCGCGGGGGTGAGGCGGGAGCTCTCTGAAGGATTCTGGGTTGGAGGTGGGATCGACTTCAAGGCATCCAAGGTGACCCAGTTGGAAGAGACGGGGCGGTTCAGTTATTTCTCCTTTCCCTTCGGCCTTGAATATGACACGAGTGACGCCCTCCTGGATCCAACCCGCGGCTATCGATTGGGCTTGCAGGCCGCTCTCTACGAGGATCCCTTCAAACCCAACCCCACCTTTGCTAAAGGCTCCATTCGCCTCAGACGTTATTCTCAGATTCTCAAATCACCTTCTCTCGTTCTGGCCGGAGCTGTCAACATGGGCGCTCTTTCTGGAGGGGAAAGGGATGAGATTCCCGCAGACGAGCGATTCTATGCCGGAGGCGGAGGGTCGATCCGTGGTTATGCCTACCAGTCCGTTGGACCCCGCAGGGAGGACACTTGTGTGGGCGGGAGATCCTTGGTAGAGGTTTCCCTGGAATGGCGGCTGAAGTTGACAGACCGCTTCGGACTGGTAACTTTCTTGGATGGTGGGAATGCTTTTGAATCCCGCTACCCCGACTTCAGCGAAAGCTTACTGTGGGGTGCCGGCGCCGGCATTCGCTATTATACACCCATCGGTCCTTTCCGTTTCGATATCGCTTTCCCACTTGACCGAAGAGAAGGGATCGATGACAGTTTTCAGATTTACATCAGTGTAGGTCAAGCTTTCTAGATGAATGTCAAGAACGCCATCAAGAAATCTCTCTATGGAGCGGGCATTGCAGTCCTCGCTTTTCTGCTCTGTTCCGTGCTGCTCTTTGCATTAATGCAGACCGACTGGGGAAGAAAGGAGACCGCTCACATCATCGGAAGAGTGCTGAGTGAAGGCGATCAAAGCAACGTGGAGATCGCCGGGCTGAAGGGACGATTCCCCTTTCACTTTCAAGTCGGCCACATCTCGTGGAGTGACGGTGAGGGCCCCTGGCTGGTGGCTCAGGGAATCACATTCCACTGGTCACCCTGGGATCTACTCGATGGCATGGTTCGCATCAAGGCTCTCAACGCCTCGACCTTGAACATCGAGAGGGTTCCTCAAGAAAACGCGGAAACTCTCACCCCTTCACCGTGGCCTCCGGCTTGGTTAGCCCTTCTCGGGAGAGTGCGGATGGAAGATTTTCTCGTTGAACGCTTCTCCCTCGGGGAAAGACTGCTCGGTGAGGCCGCGGTCTTCAGAGCGGAAGGATGGTTGAAGTCGTCTCCTCATGAGCAGGAAGCATCCGTGAAGGCGACCCGCCTTGATCGAGAAGGCACGACTCTCGGCGCTCGGGCCTTGCTCAAGAACGGACGGTTGGCCTTGAAGGTGACGGCTCATGACCCAGGGGACTTCCTTTCACGTGCGATCGGCCTGGAAGGACCTTTACGCGTTTCCTTGCAGGGAGAAGGAGAGCTCGAGCACTGGGAAGGAAGTGTGATTGCGCAGTCAGAAGCTTACGGAGAACTAACGTCTGATGTGGCCCTAAAAGCCGACCGGGACGTCACGGTCAAAGCCGCAGGGTCTCTGCACCTTCGGCAGGAAAACATCTCTCCTGCCCTCTCTCATTGGATCGGAGGACAGACGTCCTTGGTTCTCGAAGCCGTCATGACGAAAGACACCTTGACGGTCCGTCGTTTCGCGTTGAACCGGGATGATGTGGGGTTCGCTTTGGCCGGATCTATGAATCTGCACAGTGGAAGCGTCGACGGCCGGTTCACTTTGAACTGCAGCAATCTTGAGCCTCTTTTCAACACCATCCATCGCCGGGCGGATGGGATCTTCCTTATGGAAGGAAACTTCTCCGGAATGATTGATAATCCCGTCATCAGTGCCGATGTAAAGCTCGACAACTTCAGAATAGATGACTCCGAACTCTCCTCTTTGCAGGGGAATCTTCGGATGACCTTTCTTGATCAAAACCGGACCGAGCCCTTGCTTCTCCAAGTCAAGGGCAACGGCGAATTGCGAAACCTCAAACTTCGCGCCTTCCACGAAGAGCACGTCCTGTGGGCATTGGACCTGACAGGACCCCTTGAGAACCATCTTCTCATTAACGAACTCGATTTCCACGGTAAAAGCCTCTCCCTCCGCGCCACAGGGGAACTGGGGATCGGGGAACCCCTCTCTTTCGCTCTCCACCTGCGCGGCAAATGGGCTCTCCCCCTCTCCCTTTCATCCCTGGAGCCGTTCCTGGGCAAGGTTGTCGATTACGAAGTCCAAACGCTCCTACAAGAGGGACAACACCTCTCCGTATCACAGGCCAGCTTGGAGACCTCGACTGCAAGGCTCGTGGGTAATGGGACCTTCAATTTGCATGAAAACGTTTTGAATTCCTCTTGGGACCTCACGGTGCCTCACCTCGAGAGTCTTGCCTCTGCTCTGGGATATCCTGTGCAGGGTTCGGCCCGGATCAGCGGGACAACGGATGGTCCCCTGGAACGCCTGACCCTCAAGTCGGAAGCAATAGGAAAAGATTTTTCATTCCTCGGACTTCCTATTGCGGCGGCCAAGCTGAACCTCCTAGCCCATGGGGTGCCGCCGAAAACTCAAGGACTGGTGAGCTTGTCTGTCGTTCAGTCGGCCCAGTCTATCAAAAGCCAGGCAGACTTTGTTATGGACCAAGGAAGGATATCCTTTACAAACTTTACCCTGGAAGGCCCTAAAACGAGGGGAACCGGTCTCCTCGAAGTGGAAATAGAAACAGGCCGTCTCAAGGGCCGCATGAATGGTGAATGCCGCGACTTGTCGGCCCTTTCCCCTTGGCTCGGTGAGGTTGTCGAAGGGAGGGCCGTCCTAGATACGGATTTTGTTTTGGGCGGGTTAGGAGCCACGCTGTCACTGGCTTTAGAGGCTATGGATCTTTCCTCGTCTTACGGCACGGCTCGACAAATCCGCCTCCAGGCCCTGGTGACAGAGCCGACGACCGCCCCCAAGGGGCGTGTGAGTCTCGATCTGACAGGAGCTCGCATGGGAGGATGGTCTCTCATATCCTCCATGACTCAGATGGAGGGAGACCTTTATGAGACGCGTTTCAAATCTTTTGCCAAGGGGCATGACCCCGAAGCCTTCGAATTCGATGGCTCGGGCTCCATTTCCCTTCACCGTCGATCCATGAGGTGGGAAACCTTGAAAGGGTACTACCACAAGACGGCGGTGCGCCTCGCGTCTCCGCTGTTCATAGACATCAACCAGGAAGGATATTCCGTAAAGGGCTTGTCCGTCAATGTTGGAGCAGGTCTCGTCGACGGTGGGGGCCGGATGGAAAAGAACGGCATGGATTTTCTTATGAATTTCCAAGGCGTGGCTCTGGATAGCCTCCCCTTACAGCTTAGTCTTCCTCTCGGAGGCATACTGTCCGGAAGGCTCGCCCTACGGGGAACACCTGCACGACCCATCGCCAACTTGGAGATCCGGGCTTCCGGCCTCAAGTCGGACGAGGTGCTGTTGAAGGGACTTCCTCCCCTTCTTCTCGAGGCACAAGGAGATTTTCAAGATCAGCAACTCATGGCGAACCTTTCCATCAAAGGTCTTGCTTCCAAGCCCTTCGAGGTTCGTCTCACATTGCCTTTGGACTTCTCCCTCTCTCCTTTTGCCCTCTCTGTCCCGTCACAGGCTCCTTTGGGAGGTTCCTTCGCCGGGGGAATAAATCTTGAAAGTCTTGCCGGGCTCCTTGATCTCGATGATCAAATCGTGGGAGGGCAGGCAAACATTGAACTGCAGTTTGACGGGACCAAGGAAGCACCAGGCATAAAGGGCCACATCCGAATGAATGATGGAGCCTATGAAAACCTCCGGACAGGAACCGTTTTGAGCCGGATCCAGATCGATATCTCAGCGCGCTCGCCACGCTTGCAAATCCTGGAGGCTGGGGCTGCGGATGGCGAAAACGGAGTCATTTCAGCAGAAGGTTGGCTTGATATCGCCCCGAAACAGGGCTTTCCTCTCAATGTGGTGCTCCGCCTGGATCGGGCCAAGCTTTTCCGATATGACGCGGCTGTGGCAACCGTGAGCGGTGCGTTAACTTTGAAAGGATCCCTCAAAGAGGCGGAACTCTTCGGCAGGATCAATGTAGATTCATCTGATTTTCGAATTCCCGACCGACTTCCCGATGACATCCGGGAGGTCGAGGTGGTTGAAATCAACAAAAACGAAACCGCGGCCCCAGCGTTGAAAAAGCCCGAAAGGAAGGGTACCCCATGGCCCCTGAATCTCGAAGTTACCGTGATCAGCCCGGGCCGGACTTTTGTCAGAGGTCGCGGTCTTGACTCGGAGTGGAAGGGCCAACTTAGAGTCTCCGGGAAAGTATCACAGCCCTCCATTACGGGGACGGTCTCCGTTGTTCGTGGAAAAGCCGACTTCCTGGGCAAGAGCTTCGACGTGAAGAGAGGCACCATTGCATTTGGCGGGAACTTCCCTCCTTCACCTTTCATCGATGTTACAGCCGAAGCGACAGCCAAGGACGTCACGGCCCAACTGAGCATCATCGGGATCCTTCCCTCTCCTGAGATCAAGCTCAGCTCTCAACCCCTTCTCCCCACGGACGAGATCCTGGCTCGCCTTCTCTTCGGCCGCAGCGCCAGGAATCTCACGGCAGTCCAGGCCTTTCAACTCGCCAATGCCCTCAACACTCTGTCCCGAGGTGGCCCGGACCTGTTGGGTCGCTCCCGGCGATTACTCGGGGTCGATCGGCTTACCATCAAGAACACGGGGGAAAAACAGGAGGATACCGCAGTAAGCGCAGGGAAATACATCACGGAGGACGTCTACATCGAAATGGAAAAAGGCATATCCCCTGAAACCGGTAAGGCTTCGGTCAAATGGGATCTGACGCCCAACGTGACTGTGGATACGGAGGTAGGCATCAACGCCGATTCCGGCGTGGGCGTGCAATGGAAATGGGACTACTGAAAGTCTCCTCCCGCGGCGCAGGGTTCTATCGGGTTTGTTCCACAACTGAAAACTCTTCTCCTCCCCCAGGTGGATTGGAATGAATGGCATAATACCGACAGTTCCTGTTCCTCTTTTATCCATTATTGTTGTTGGCGGTACTGACGGTTCATAGAGAACACCGTGCGGGTTGAAAGCGTAACCTAGGCAAAGTCCAGCAGAGTAGGCTTTTTTTGTTCTGGACATCTCCTCCAATAAAATCTATCCTCACCTTGGTTTCTGACAAATCAGTCTTCCGATCAACTTTCATGGCGGCGCAGTCGCTCGCCGAACTGTTTATCGAACGTCTGCTGGGTCCGGCCACCTTCGGGGACCTGAGTGCTCGGGAAGCGCGAGGGGACAGCCCCCGGCTGATCGTCAACACCACGCTTTACAACAACGGCCGGCGGTTCGCGATGACCACCCTGCCCCCCGAGACCTTTCGCTACGAGTTTTTCGCGGACCTGCATCAATCGCTGGCCCAGCGGGGGAAGCCCGCCGAGTACCCGCCGATCCTTGTGCAACGCTGGGAATCGCTCCTCCCGATGACCCCGTTTGACCTCAAGATCGATCCGTGCGCCATCAAACTTGCAGCCGCGGTCACCGGCTCGGCCTCGTTTCCCCCCGTGGTGGGGCCGATCACCTTACATGCGGGGGGAGAGGAGCAATACTGGCACATCGAGGCTGGTGGGCTTTATGAAAACTCGGGCACCGAGTCGCTGCTTTTCGTAGTTCTGAAGCAGCTGCAGGCTAGGAAGGCGCGCCGAGCCCTGATTGTCGCCTTTGAAAGCTCCTATCCCTTCTCCGTGGGCTTCAGGAAACTGAGCATGCGCGCGGAGCCGTGGACCCTGTTCAGTTACGACGTTTCCCGCATTCCCGGCATCATGGAGCAACGCGCTACGGCTTATAGTGCCCTGTTCTTCCGCAGCATGCAGATCAAGGGAGTGTTCCCCGACAACCAGACCGTACGCGTGATTATCCTGCGCCACACCGACGCACAGTGGAAGGACGATCTCAGCGATCTGCCCGATGTTTGCCGCCAGGAGTCGCCTCCGTTGGATTCACCGACAGCCGTGGTGGAGCGCATCTCCGAGATCCCGACCCGATTTAAGCTGGTCTCTGATTGCGACCGGCAACTTCTCATGAGTGCCGCCGCCAAGGTGGTCGCACAGAACAAACAGGAAATAGAGGATTACCTGGCGGGCCGCCCGACGCCGGAATCCCAATCGCGCTGAGGGCGTCAACTCCGAGATAGACCTCAACGAATTTATGACTCGATGGACTTAGGGTTGCTCGGGCCGCAGCGGCGCATGCAGCAGCAGACTCTTGCGCAAGGGGCGGGTTTCGGGCGCGGTTAGAGTTCGACGGAGGGTCATGCTATCTGCCTATTCGCGGATCCGCCCTTTCCTCACACTGGGTCAAGATGTCGGTTTTTTGCATGCGTCACCACAAGTCTTCCGGCAATCAGATTCATATCGAAGCCGTCGGTTTCGTGGCAAGCGGATGACGTTATATTAGGCTCTCTAGGAATAAACGCGCTTGACATGGAAAAGGCGGAGCATGACGCTACTCCGCCTCAAAGGCATATCGGCTGCTTTAAAAGGAGGTGAGTTGATGGGGGCAAACATCCTGTAACCAGTTATGGGAAGAAAAGAGAATGAACTATGGCGATTTTACAAGAGTGTCCAATTTGTCGGAAAAGGTATAAGCTGTCAAAGAACAAGTGCCCATGCGGTGAAAACCTTCAAACGGCCAGGCAAGGCGAAAGGGTAAAATATCATGTCACCTATCGGCTTCCGAGCGGTAAGCAGAAAAGGGAGCTGGTAGGGGACTTGGGGTTTCAGAACCCATTATTCCAAGTTCCAGTATTCCAACATTCCAGGGAGTTGTTCATGCGTCGTTTTTTCGTTGACGAGATTCCTAGCACCCACGGCTCTTTTTCGATAACCGGCGCTGAGGCCAGGCACATGACCAGGGTCCTGAGAATGGAGCCTGGGGAGCGCATGGTTCTTCTGGACAGCAAAGGGGCTCGGTTTCAGGCGGTGATCAAAGAGGTGGGCGGGCACCACGTGCTCGTTAACCTGGAGAAACCTCTCTCTGCCCCTGCTCCCTCCCCCGTCCACATGACCCTGTGCCAGTCCCTGCTCAAGTCTCAGCGCATGGATCTTCTTGTGGAGAAAACCTCCGAGCTGGGTGTGGACCGAGTCCTGCCTTTCATTTCAGAGAGAACAGTGGTCAAAGTGGATGGGGACAAAGCTCAGGGCAAGCTTAGGCGCTGGCAAGAGATTGCCCGGAGCGCTGCCAAGCAGTCTGATCGAGCCCTGCCCGCCGAGATCGGTTCGCTTTACTATTACGACCAGATGCTGGCGGCCCTGGCCATGGAGTCGGCCCTGAGGATCATCTTGTGGGAGCAGGAAGGAATCAGAAGTCTTAAAGACCTCCTCCGTTCCCATTCTCCGGCACCCAGAGTTCTCGCCCTAGTCGGACCGGAAGGGGGCTTTACCGAGCGCGAGGTGAAGCAGGCGCACGAAGCAGGCTTTGTATCGGTTTCGCTGGGCCGTCGAATCTTGAGGGCTGAAACCGCAGCCATCAGCCTGGTCACAATCCTTCAGTATGAATGGGGAGACTTGGGCCTGCAATAGGTATTGATATCAATGTAAAAGCCTGCTATGAATGGACGAGCTATCTCCTGAGGGACATCTTCCATGAGCCATCCTGTTCTGCTCCAAAACCTGAACACCCTCTTCAATCCTCATACAGTTGCGGTCATCGGCGCTTCGGAAAACCCCGACAAGCTGGGGTTTCACGTGATGAAAAGCCTGACAACAGGTCGCTTCAAAGGGATGATTGTTCCGGTCAATCCGGGCGCCAAGTCGGTCATGAGTCTCCCCGCGTTTTCATCCATGGGGGATTTCCCGAGTGAAATCGATCTTGCCATTGTGGTCTTACCTGCAAAACTGGTTCCGGGAATATTTCAGGAGTGTGCCCGTAAAGGGATAAAAGGCATTGTGCTGATCTCCGCCGGCTTCAGGGAAATCGACGATACCCACGGAGCCCTTCTCCAGAGCACCCTGGCCGATCTGGCCGACAAGGCCGGAATCCCGGTCATCGGCCCTAACACTTTCGGCATGGTCAACCTTCACATCGACCTGAACGCCTCCTTTACGCCTGAGTTTTCATGGCTTCCCAAAGGGGGTATCGCTCTGGTGAGCCAGAGTGGAGGCATCTCTCATCTCATGGGTTTCATGGCCATGAGGCAGAATGCAGGCGTCAGCAAGATCGTGGGCCTAGGGAACCGTCTGAATGTAGACTTCCCCGAAATGGTCACCTATTTGATGGGCGATCCAGACACGCGGGTTATTGCACTTTATCTTGAAGGTCTCGATGAACCGAGGAGGCTCATGGAGGCGACGAAACAAACCCGTTTCGTGAAACCTGTTGTGGCATACAAAACCGGGAGTTCTCGCACAGGCGATCAAGCCTCTCTTTCTCACACAGGCTCCTTAGCCGGAAGGCACGAAATCTACGAAGGCGCTCTCAAACAATCCGGGGTGCTCTGCGTGGACAGCGCGGAAAGGCTCTTAGACGCAGCTCGTGGTCTGGCCCTCTGCCCGCTCCCTAAGGGCAGGAAAGTTGCGATCCTCTCCGGACAAGCAGGCCCCGGGATGGCGGCCTCAGACGTCTGTGAGGCCGAGGGAATGGAGATGGCCACGTTCCATCCGGGAACTCAGCGAGTGATCCACGAACTCCTCCCTCCTCTCGCCCTGCGGTCCAACCCCGTGGATATGGGGCCGGCATGGTATAACGCTTCGGCGATTGAGGGAATTATCAGGGCGGTGATGGAGGACAGCGGTGTGGACGCCATCCTGATCCTCATGATGTTCGCATCGGCAAACAGAGCGGCAGTGTCCGGCTTCTCTGATCTGCTGCTGAAATGGAAACAGCAGAAACCTGTTGTCGCGTGTCTGATCGCTCCGCCTGGAATTTGGGATGAGGAGGTCCGTCGGCTCGAAGAAGGGCTTGCTCTGATCAATGTTCCCACCCCTGAGAGAGCGGCGAAGACCGTTGCGTTGCTCTGGGAGTACGAAAAGATGAAAAGACGGAATCATGGAATACTGGATTGATGGAATCAAGCGAACCCGCGCACTCCAGCATTCCTTTATTCCAAGATTCCAGTAATTCTTCTTGATCTGGAGGGTAATTATGGGAATCAAATCGACGATCCTGGAAAAGGCTATGCGAGAGGGCCGCAAGACCCTGTCCGAATACGAATCCAAGGATTTTCTCAAGTCCTACGGCCTTCCCGTGACCCGTGAAATTCTCGTTCACAGTCGAGAGGAATGCATGAAGGCGGCCCATGCCATCGGCTATCCTCTTGTCCTCAAGGGATGTTCGCCTCATCTCGCCCACAAGACAGAAAAAGGCCTGGTGCGGGTGGATCTGCGTAGTGAGCAGGAAGCGATTCTTGCCTTTGATGATCTCACGTCTCGCATGGAAGGCAATGAAAAGGACATCCTGGTTCAGGAAATGATTAAGGGAACCCGTGAATTGGTCGTCGGGATGACTCGGGATCCTCAGTTCGGGCCGTGTGTGATGTTCGGCCTAGGAGGGATTTTCACAGAAATTCTCAAAGACATCGCTTTCAGAGTGGCTCCTCTGGAGAAACGGGACGCGCTGGACATGACGGAAGAAATCAAGGCTCACAAAATCCTCGGAGCAGTGCGCGGCATGCCTGCCGCGGACATGGATCTCCTCTGTGATATCCTGATGAAAGTGGGGCAGATCGGTATGCAAAACGAATGGATCCAGGAGATCGACATCAACCCCCTCATTCTCTCCGGGGCCAAGCCTGTGGCGGTGGATGCCCTGATTGTTCTCAAACCGGCCGGCTAGCTTTTCTTCTCCTCTTCTGCCGCCTTTCCCTTCCGGCTCCTTTCAAGGGATGGAATCATCACCACCATGGCGGCGGTGAACCAGAAGGGTTCCGTGATCCTCACAATGATAAAGGTGTTCGCTCCTATGGCATGAAACAGAAGCCCGGTGAAGCCCGCAAGAAAACCGATGGCCAGCCCCTTTTCAAAGGGATCCTGACTCACCTCGAAAACCAGATAGGACTCTCTGAGTATGGTACCCAGCAAAAGGAGAAAAA
>Ga0105100_10000849_pt1 | contig 17828 bp, 21 predicted proteins | sample PPLLak12cMay2015_2_FD_87033 | JGI IMG/M metagenome (GOLD analysis project Ga0105100, IMG submission 87033) | Freshwater sediment microbial communities from Prairie Pothole Lake near Jamestown, North Dakota, USA - PPLs Lake P8 Core (1) Depth... | ecosystem: Environmental > Aquatic > Freshwater >...
GAAATCAACGTGCCCAGGCTGCCATCTTTAAGAGGCATCATGAAATCCAAAAGCGCGGCCATCCAGACCTGGGGCATAAAAGAGCTGGGGGTCGACGCAGGTAAAGCGGGGCTGGCCGGCTCGTCGACGCAGGTGATTAAAGTGTTTTTCCCGCAGCGCGTTACCAAGGCGGAGATCCTGGAAGGCACGCTGGAAGAGCGGGTAGATAAGCTGGTCGACCGGCTAAAAAAAGCCGGTCTATGCTAGAAACAATAATCATGGGAGTCAAGATTGATCCTCTTAAATGCACAGGATGTGGGGCCTGCACCTACGTGTGCCCGGTCGGGGTGCTGATGGTCGAGGACGACATGAAATGCCACGTGAGTGAAGGGTGCATTTCCTGCGGGCTGTGTGTCGACCGGTGCAGCTGGCAGGCGATAACGCTGGCGGATAAACCGGACAAGACGGCCAAGAGGCGAAAAAAGAAATGACGGAGACTCCCATCAATGTCAACGACGAGTGCGTGGGCTGCGGCAACTGCACCACGGCCTGCCCCTTCGGGCTGATAGAAATCGTTAAGGGCAAAGCAGTCATCAAAGAGGGCTGCACGCTGTGCGGCGCGTGCGTGGAGGCCTGCGGCTACTACGCCATCACCATCGTAAAGCCGCAAAAGACCGCCGCCACACCCGATAAAGCCCGCGGGGTATGGGTCTTCGCCGAGCAGCGGCGCGGCAGCATCAAAAACGTCGCTTTCGAGCTGCTGTCCAGGGGCAGGGAGCTGGCGGATACACTAGGGACTGAACTGACCGCGGTATGCCCCGGGTACGAAGTCAAAGATTTGCAGAGCCTTATCGCTCACGGCGCGGATAAGGTATATTGCGTGGATAGTCCCGACTTCGCCGATAACCAGGAGGACTACCTCACCCACGAGCTGGTAAAGCTCATCCGGGAACATCAGCCGGAAATCGTGCTGGCCGGAGCCACGGCACTCGGCCGGTCCTTCTTTCCGCGGGTGGCGGCCATCCTGAATACCGGGCTTACGGCAGATTGCACCGGGCTGGACATAGACACGGAGAAACGGCTGTTAAGGCAGACCCGGCCTACCTTCGGCGGGAATATCATGGCGACCATCATCTGCCCGGACAAGCGGCCGCAAATGGCGACAGTCCGGCCGCGAGTCTTCAAGAAGGGCGCCCCCGACCCTGCCCGCAAGGGGCAGATCATCAGGGTCGAATTTAACAAAGAGGGCGTGAAAGCCAAGACAAAGCTGTTGAGTTTTATCGAGGACGCCACCGAGGCGGTCAAGATCGAGGAAGCGGATATCATCGTGTCCGGGGGGAGGGGGCTGGGCAAACCGGAGAACTTCAAGCTTTTACAGGAGCTGGCGGACACTTTACACGCGGCTCTGGGTTCGTCGCGGGCGGCGGTGGACGAGGGGTGGATACCCTACAGTCACCAGGTAGGCCAGACAGGCAAGACGGTCTGCCCCAGGCTATACATCGCCTGCGGGATTTCCGGGGCGATACAGCACCTGGCGGGCATGCAGACATCGGACATCATCGTAGCCATTAACGATAACCCGGACGCGCCCATCTTCCAGGTAGCCCACTACGGGATAGTCGGCGACCTTTTCCAGGTGGTGCCGCTGCTGATAAAGAAGCTGAAAATAGGATAAAAATGGAAATATTAGTTTATAAAAGCAATATAGAAAAAGATTATCAAACAATTACTTTGATTGATTGGGGTTCTTTTGATAAACAGATTAAAAAAAGACCCGAAGATTACGTTTTTATTTTGTCTTCTGATGAGTGGAATAAGCTTATACAATTGAACAAACAGCTATATGCGATATCGAAAGGTAAAAAAAATTTAATCAAAGAAGATGAATATACTAGTAAATACCAAGGAGTTTTTGTAATAACCGAATTAGCGCTCCAACCTGATTTCCTTAAGAGCTATAAGATTGGTAGTTTCAACCATAAAATTTTAGGAACAACTTATGCGGTTTTTTATATTAACCGGTCAAAGAATGAAGTCGAAAGGTCAAATGAGGTACTAAAAAGAATTATTGATTATAAATCAAATGAAATAAGAGATGATAACAAAAGAAATTAATGTCCGAAAACCATGAAGTCTATCCCCAGCTTTTCCGCGTGGTCTTTTATCTCTTCAATGATATCGTCCGGCGGAAATACAAGTTTAGCGACCGCCTCTTCCGTCGGCAGCACGAATTGGCCTTCGTTCCAGAAGACAAATTCGCCTTCAGGGACGCGGCTGAGAACGTCTTCGATATCTTCTACTCCGGTCACGTGAATTTTTACCCATCCATCTTCGGATACGGTATTTCCGGCGGATATAATTTCTTCGAGTTGTTTATTCCGGTTAGTGCCAGTGATCAGGGTAAAGTGCCATTGGCCCTGTTCCTGCCACGAATATAGCTCATAGCCTTTCATCGAACGCGGCAGCGGAACATCTGACCCGGAGCCACAAGCGGAAAAAACGGGAATCAGCAATACCAGCGCGAGAAAAATAATGGTGATATTTTTCATAGTTCTGTTATTATAACGCAATCCGTAAAAAACAGTTATTCCTCACCCCATAATCCCCTCTCCAGCCAGTGACATTAGGGATATAAGGTTTTGTTTAGTGGCTGGAGAGGGGCTTGCGCCCCTCTGAGGGCGTGAGCACAATACCTGTGTTTATAATGCCTTTGATTTCGACATTTTCATTGTCGAGGTAAACTGTGATATCTAGCATATCCAAGGCAAGGCGTTTACCTTCAAAGTCCAGCTCAGGCAATCGCTTCTGGATATCCTCGATAAAGCGCTCCAGGTTCGGCAGGTTGATGACGGCATTTCGGCTGGCTTTAAGTTGCGTTTCAATCTGGGTTTTTTGTGCCTTCAGTGTTTCTTTCGCTTGGTTCAGCCGCCGGTTTTCAGCCTCCACCTGGTCTTCAGGGAAACCTTTCAAGGCCCATTGCAATAATTTGTGCTGCTCTCGATCAGCTTCCTTAATCTGACGCTCCACCCGATCAAAATCCGCTTCATAAATGACCAGCTGGTTAGCATCCTGGCGCTGCTGCTTAAGCTCATTGATTATTAGATCACGATTACCTAAATAGCATACCAACTCATCCCACACGATGGCTTCCAGCTTTTCCGCGTTCCAGCCCTTGTTGTGACATCGCTCAACTGGAGCATAAGCCTTTTTTCTGCCGGCGCATTTATAATAGCGGGTATAGCTATGCTCCCCCACATAAACCCGGCCGCACTGGCGGCAGCGTACATGCCCCCTCAGCAGGTAATCATGTTTGCAGTTACGCGACGATTTCTCACGATTTATTCGGAGTTGGCGTTGGGCTTCATCATACATTTCTTGGGAAATAATGGCCGGGGTAACACCAGGAATTTCAATCCAGTCCTCCCGTGGCCGAGTAAACCTCTTCTTACCTAGTGCAGTAGTAAAGGCATAGGTCCGACCGGCGTAAGCAAGATTAGTCAGTATAGCTTGCACTGTGCGTCTGTTCCATATTTTCCCACTCTTAGTAGGGGCATTTTGCGCCCGTAGCCGAAAAAGTATCTGGTTAGTGCTCAGCCCATCGTTGACCAGCCACTCAAACATTTGACGGACCCAAGATGATTCATTCTCATTTATCACCCGCCGTGCCTCTCGTTCACCCTTAATTACTTTTACGTAATCGTAGCCGTAGGTTCTATGAAAGCCCCCAGCCATTCGCCCCTCACGTGAGCAGGCTTTTCTACCGCGCAGGGTAGCTTCCCGCCGCCGTTCCGCGTCCAGCTTGGCGGCAAAACCCTTGATATATGTTATCAGCTTGCCAAGTTCGGTATTGTCCACGTCCTCAGTTACGGCTTCCAGCTTGACGCCATGCTTTTCAAGCTCTTGTGTGATTATGACGCCATGCCCAGGGTCACGAGTAAGCCGGTCAAGGGAATGGCAAACGAGAACGTCTATAGCCTCAGCCCTTACCAGTTCCCGCAGCTTGTCCAGCTCTGGCCGTTCAAGGGAAAGCCCGCTATATGCCTCACTGAAGCGATAGGACACGTCAAAGCCCTTGCCCTGGCAGTAGGTAAGGCAATTCTCTAGCTGTGTCTGTAGGCTCGTGCCTTCACGCTCTTGGTTGTCTGTGCTAACCCGGCAATACGTGGCGGCAGTTGTCATGATTCGCTCCTTAAGTGGTACGCCTTTTCTCCAGCTCTTTCAAGATAAGCTTACCATCTTCTTCATCTAGTTTCCGCGGTGATGTTCTTAGAGGTGGCCCCCAATTCTCCGGGTTCTTCAAAGTCGCAAAAAGCTTAAGCTTAGATAGCAGGCTTTTTGCGGGAATGGCTTTTTCCAGTTCCAGAATTATTACCGGCTCTACCTTAATTCGATGCGGACATAGCTTTTCTTTCCAGATTACGTTTTTGTAATCGTCATACGTCTTGTCAGTAGTTCTTAAGGCACCGAACCAGAGGGACTTGTCTTTCATGTAGCAAATTAAGATGTCGCCAGGGTTGATTCTTCGCACAGACTTCGCTCGCGCCTCGGGGAATCCTGTAACGCTTACCTCTATTTTCTGTGAGTCCTCCCACGCCATAGGCGTATATACATCTAGCCAATATGTCATCTACTTACCCCTTTCCACTTCCGCCTATTCCAGTACGGGCTACGACAACCAGGACACTGTTTTGGTTCCCTCGGTCTTCGTGGTATCCAGCTATGACCACAACGCAGGCATTTCAACACAGGCAATTCAATACTAGTGTTCATACCTTTATTGTATGAATATACTCATACTATGTCAATACTCTCCATTCCCATTTCCTGAAAATCTTAATCTCATAAAATCGTTCATTTGTTTCTTAATATCTTACACGTTTGAGCCGCTATGCTTACCAGCTGGCGGACGTTTATTTACCATAGTTCTACCGATTGCTGAATTTTCAATGATTCGTCTGCGCTGATGGTCTTCAAGTAACGTAGGGTCATTTGTGCACTCTTATGCCTCAACTGATCCTGTAATGCTTTTGGATTCCCCGTCTGACGCAGACGTTCAATGGCACCGCTATGCCTTAAAATGTGGACAGCCCCAACTCTATCAACAGCTCTGGTAGGTCGGCGAACACCGGCATGATCGAAGGCGTCACATACAATGCGGAAGCATTGGCTGCGGCTTATAGGAAATATCCGATCCTTCTCCACGATCTTGAGACGGTAGCAATGGCTTTGTAGTTCTGCGGCCAGGCTGGCGGATATGGCGACCTTCCCTGGCTTTGTCCCCTTACCCATGATACTGACAGCCCACCCGCCACTTTCCCTGATAATGTCACAGGGCCGGACGCCGATACCCTCGGAGCAACGGAGTGCACCATCGTAAAGGAATTTTATCAAAAGACTATTCCGTTCGCCGTGCCGCTTCTACTGACCGGCAACTGTTACGATCAATCTTATATCCCCAGGTGAAACATGCGGCACATAATCGGCGGCGCCATCCGCTGACCTTTGAATAGCGGACACTTGAGAGGTTTTGTTGCGTAAAGCGGTATTGTCCGCCCTTATAGTCAAGGCCATCTCATTCTTGCCGTCCATCACTTATCCCCTCCTTATGCAACAATCTGTTATCTTTTGTTGCGTTCATATTGCCAACCTCGCTTGGAGCCGCCGCGCAATCGTCATGTGAGATATCTCTGTCCCCTCGGCCTTTAATAACTCGGAAATATCTCTGGTGCTTTTCCCCTGCCCCGCTAAAACCTTAATTTTGGCTGTAACATCGTCGTCCTCTACAGATTCCACTTGATGTAGGGTTGTTACAGCCTTGTTGCCTTGATCTAAAGGTACCAGAGGCGTTGTGGCGGTGTCCCGCAGTTCCCCGTCCTGATCTACCGGACCGACGCAAACACTTTGGAGCACCCGGTTCACCTGATAACCCATACCGTAGTGGATAAAAGTCTGCCCGTCCTGGCTCCATCCGTCAAAAATACCCTGTTTAGACATTTTCTTTAACCCCCTAGCACTGCTCCTTTGCATACTTGCACACTTAATGCTTTTTGCGTACTTAATACCCCGTTTTCAAAGATATATATATTAAGTATGTAAAATATTAAGCAATGCATACCTATTTTTCTTTGCATAACTTGCATATTTAATCGGTGTCCTTTGCACCCTTAATTGGCAACTGCCCAGGCAATCGCCAATACCAGGGGCCAGCCCCTCTTTTACCTTTTTCTGGCACGTTGTAAGAGACGACTCCCAGATTAGCCTTAGCTGTCTTTAAGGTGCGTTCTTTGAATTCTCCTCGACTATCCGCCTCTTTTTTAATTTCCTCCCACTTCATAGGCCCAGATTCCAATATGGTAGATAAAAACTCCTTGGCTTTACCTAGCGCGTTGCTTTGTGAGGCTGAAGCCAGTATGTCCTCGGCTGTCATATCGGATTCGCCGCCCCAGGTGAAATAATCGTCATTTAGGCTGAAGTTTATAGACTTGCCTTGCTCGGACAAGTTGTGCTTCAGGTGGACTATGGCGTGTTCTTGGGTTTCCGGGTCGCTTCCCACTAATAGGACACTACGGGCCGCTGCCGTGAAGTCAATACTCCCTGCGCCCCGATAAATAGCCTTGCCGCTTGGTGATTTGTTCAGGTGTCGCACTGTGAGAATAGCCGGGCCGTATTTTTGCGCCAGGTCGTTTAATAGTGCCATAACTGCCCTGACGTGGTTTCCTTGATTGCTGGATAATTCCCGGCCCATGTAGGCGATTAAGGGGTCAATGATTACGAGACTTGGTCTTACTCTGTCTATATAGTTTTCGAGAAGTGCTACGCCCTTTTCGTCAAAGGAAAAGAGGCCGTCAATAACAAAAACCTGGCTGATATTAGCTCCTAGACGCTCGAGTCTGGGTCTTACCGTATCACCCAAACCGTCCTCGGCTGATATTATCAGGACAGTACCTAATGGCACTGGCTTTGCTCCGGGGGATATTGGCTTGCCGAGTGTTATTGGTGTTGCGATGGCAAGGCAGATATGGCTCTTACCCTCGCCCGGGTCGCCTTCGACACTGGTAATCTTGGCATAAGGGATATATGGATGCCATAACCATGTTACAGCTTCCGCAGGTATATCAGCTAAATTCCTTAACTTTGGCGCGTGAATGTTATTAGCAAAGTCAACGATACACTCGGAAAATGGATTGATAATGTTAGTCCAATCGAGAAATTCAGGGAAGTGTTTAAGGTCTTGGGCGAGTTGATAAATTAGTCCTTGCCGTTCTTTGCGTTCTGATGGATGGAAATTATAATGCCTGAACGGTGTAGATCCGTTATAGTCTAATCTGATACTGAATGACGTTTTCTTATTTAGCTGCATAATATTTTCAGCGGTTAGGAGTACTTGGGTATCAAGGTCTAAATAATCTAGACTCTGAGGCCCTACCTGCTGGCAAAGCGCGTGTTCATTACTGAGGATAGTAGTTTTCTCGTCAGTCGTCATGCTTCTCCCCCTTACTTGGCGGCTCTGGCGTTGACTTTACCTCAGATATGAGCCCACACCAGAACCGCCAATATGCCACGCGCGACGCCGGTGTCACCGGGCCGGGATGAATATCAACCATCACTACGGGTGATGCTTTAACCTTTGAGTTGGTTGCCTTTTGCTTTGTAGGTTCCCTGCTCTTTGGCACTTCTGTTCTCCTGTGTTGACAGACTGATTCGGAGTTCGCCATCGGCAACCACAATAACCACATCACCAGGCTTCAGACCATAAAAATTACTCCAGGCTTTCGGCACGGTGACTACAAGCCCTCCCTGCCCCATTGAAATTAGTTTTTGTTTAGTTATTGTCGGCACTCTCTCCCTCCTTGCGTGTTTCTGGGTTTATACCTATAATTTAGCCTATAAGCGAACGATTGATAGGGGCAAAATAGAATCGGCTAAAGTGACACAACAGGACGGACAAGGTGGACATTGTGTCAGGTAATTATCAGGGTAATCAAGAACACGGCAGGTCGGGAATGAATTACACAGGCTGGAATGTGCAGCAATGGAGCAAGTCTGAAAAGAAGAGCTTGGAATCGTTGCTCCAACGTATGCTTCCCAGACGTATAAAAGGAATAGAGCGATCCTCTTACTTCCGACATCTACGAGTAAAACTGTTAACTCATAATCCCTACTTTTCCCAAGACGTCAGTGACTTACGAACACTGTTCCACATTCCGGCCAAGCAAATAACCGACATTGACCTCTCACAGTTTACTGATAGAAAATCACCCTGGGATAAGAATGATACGCTTGATTCGGAAGATGCTGCTGGTTTTTGGCTCGAAATCCATCGGCATCATTTTCTGAAAGCTCCCCTCGGAGACTGGGTCCCCCCGCTACCCCAGTGGTTCACAGACTCTGCTCATATCTTGCCAGTATTTGGTGAGAATGCCCAGATTAGCTGGCTAAAAAAGGAACCCAGCATACCCGAGCGTTTCATAAAGTATTTTAACTTGGTGATCCCTCTCGACCGGTGTATCGCAAGATTGATCGAGCGCTATCAACTCCCTTGGCTTTGTGGGATTAACTTACGAAGATATATCATGACTCGACGGGTGGCATACCTTCGGTCTATTTTCCCGTATGATATTGAAATCAATTATGTGACTACTGGAATTGGCGAAGCGTTCACTATAACGGTCGATGGTATTGATGAATTCATGACAAAACAACATTGGAATGAGATATTTAATAAATATATTCAGCTCCAGCAACAATATTACTGGGAGAGAAGGGGAGAAAAACCGCACTCCAGGCAAATAGACCTTGACCGGCGAAAACAACCGTGGGTATTTGAAATCAACGATTTAGTATATAAAGAGAAAATGGCGGGTCGTAAATGTGGAATTGACCGTGCCCTCGAGTTATTATCTAAACAAGAAAAGCTGCCACCTGATGGTGTAGATCGAAAAACGGCTTCTCGACTTATAAAGAGCCTGAATATCCTGTTTCAACCTTGTGATTAAGTCGATCATATCAGTAATGTCCATGTTGAGAAATTTACACTATTCGTCTTCTTTCCGGTTCTACTCAGTACTGGTGGTAGCATGACGTAACAATGTCCCATTGAAGCCCAGGGTGCCGTTTTTCTTGATGTTTATCCACCCAATAGAAAAGTCGACATCACTCCGTGTAAACTGTATTTCTTCTTCCATGTCGATATGAGACATAACCATACCATGCAAAACTTCCTGGAGTTGCGCCGGGGTGAAACCATTAGTCACTTTCACAATATATTCTTTGATTTCTTCGGATAAAGGGATTTTCTCGGAGATGTGTTCTACCAGTTCAGCACGCTGTTCGCAGTTCGGACGGGGTATCTTGAATACGCGGTCAAAACGAGATGGTCTCTCGCTCAACGCTTTATCCAGCGTTTCAAAGCAGTTGCTGGTCGCAACAGTGACGATAGCCATCTTCTCGGCAATACCGTCCATTTCCGCCAGCAGGGCGATTAATAGTGGAGTGCCACGATAGGAACCATGCCTTTCTTGACCTATGAAGTCCAAATCTTCAATGAAGACGAGGCTGGGGCTGAGGTCCTGCGCTATTGCGAAAAGTTCAACGATATATCCTTCTTGAAACATGCCATAGGCGTCAGTGGTGATACAGGTGATTTCATTGGCTTCGGAAATCAACGCTTTACAGATCATTGTTTTTCCTGTACCCGGTGGTCCAGCCAGAATAATCCCCCTCTTGGGCGGTACACCGTACTTTGATAATCGGGCGCAGTTCTTTAAAAAACCGATAGTATTCCGGCGTATTTCGTTTTTCACAGCGGGATCCAGGATAACAGAGTCCCAATCCACTTTCCCAGCGTTTAAGAAAGAAATTTCTCCGTTAAAACTAATCTTTTTCCCTCTGTAGTAATTACGTTCCTTTAAGAAATCCGCGATATCTTGAACGAGTTTTTTAACCAGTTCATGATGCTCCTCCCCTGCTTCTATCTGGACAGAACCAGTTCCAACGATAATAACGGTAATAACTAGCCGTATGCCATCTATCTCCATCAACATCTGCCCATTGATAAGGCAACTTTCAGATTCCGTATAGGAGGTTTTTATATCCCAGAAGACTGGCTTTTCAGACGAAAACCCGTGAACCGACACTGTCTTCCATTTGGGCGATGTGGTAATGCGCTTCACTGTCCATGCAAGCAGTTTCCCATAGTAATGCGGCGTACTATATGCTTCAACGCACCGTGGCCCTTTTCCAAGGAATTTATTGTTGGCGCGATTCTTCCGATTGAGCATTTCACGCTTCATTATCGGGTCATAGAATGATTCAGGTATGTCTTCGTAATCCCCCGCCGTCAACTCTACCGTCTCAAGTTCATCATCACACATGAAATTAACCTCCAAATTATATTTATTGTGTTAAAATTAACTCTAGCTGGTAGTACCCCAGTGCAAGTTACCAATGAAAAATTGATACTTCAGCGGGAAGGTTTATTATCAGGTCTTCATCTCCTTCATTTGATCAACAATACAATATACCTATTTTGTATCGTGCTGCCGGACCAGTCTGGGGTTCTCCTGCCGCGGAAGAGAAGTGACGGTTTTAGCTGCCTCTTCCTGGCGAACTTCTTCGCGAGCCTTCGGATATTCCGCGAGAAAGAAAAGGAAGACTTTCAGGAACCCGAAGAAGAGCTCGCTGAATATTGTAAGAATTGTGCCGGTAACAGGATCGAGATTCCACTTTTTATCCCAGAAGCTTACTGGTTCCTCTTCGGGCATTGCGGGAATTTCTCCCCGGAGGTAAAGATACTCTTCCCTGGTGTAGCCTTCAGGAATTACTCTGGTATATTTCGCCATTTTATTTCGCCTCCTTTATCTTTACCGTTTTGGACTTACCGCAGTCGCCGCAGATATACACTATCCGCGGGCCGGATACCCGGTTGACGCGGCTCTGGTTGACTCGCATCGGCTTACCGCAATGAATTGGTTTGCCCATTATTTCTTGCCTCTTTCAGCTCAAAGTAAGGTTGTACCAGTACCCGCAAATAGCTCAAGAACACTAACCTTTTCTTTCATCGTTTATACTCCGTTACTAAAAGATCCAATCTCATCCTGTCGATAGAGAACCAGGAAATGTTAAATTTCTGCTCTCCCAATGTATCATTACTTCGCCGCAGTTTTTACATTCATATTCTCTCTTGTAGAGCCAGCGATCGTCGAGGCTGAGGTATTCCTTTTCTTTGTTGCCTGTCCTTACCATCCTAGTGTTACAATCAGGGCAAGTAATATAATGACGTTTCAAGACGCACCTCCTATAAATTTATATACTTTTGTTTTTTCAATCTGGCACCGCCATTGGTTGGCAATAATAGTTTTCGCAACACCTCTATGTCATCAATGGTGTACACCCGCCATCCATTCAAGTCTCGCTTCGCCTTCGGAATTTTACCTTTCTTTTCAGCTTCTCGGAGCCATCTTTCTGAGCGTTGTAGTTCTCGGGCTACTTCACTAACCCTAAAGGTATTTTTCATACATAACTACCTCACTTGTATTAAAGATTTTTACTGGTTATACTTAGTCTAACTTACATAAACATATTTTAAAATTTGAAATAGCGGCGATAAAGCGAAATAACGGCGGAGTTTAGCCCGATGGATGAAAAAGTCTATACAATCAAGGAAGCCGCAAAGAAGGTAAGGTACAGTGAACGCCAATTAAGAGAAAAATGTATCGAGGGCAAAATGCCCGACGCTTATAAGATTCCCGCTGGACGTAAGTGGCTAATACCGGAACATTCAATCAAAGCATTTAACAAGAATTTAGAAGCTCCAAGCATCATAAAAACCCACCAAAATGGGTCGGTAGCGGCAGGAACCAAGCAAGATCCGTTTGAAGAAAAACCAGCGACTTTCCACGATGGTCTTAACAGTACAATCCCGATATTTGATACCGAACCAGAGGGACATATCAATGATGTAAGAAAATTAGCCAGAACTCTAATAGGTGAAATGCATCCCCGCGATGAATTTTTAAAGCATCTTAATCGACACGAATTTGATCACAAGGAAGCCGATTTGTTTCAGGAATTAACAGCTCATATTCAGAACTCCGAATTTTCCTCTGTCTGGACAGCCATGGAACAAAGAATTCAAATAAGAGGGGAAATTTTAGGACAATGGTACGATTTGCTAAAAATAATAGTAAATGATGTTAGTGATGGTAATAAGCTGACCGAGACGCTTTGCATAAATGGTGAAACTTTAATGCGCAGTCAAAAAAATAAGGTCTTTCCAGTTACCCTGATAGATTTAAGACGTATGTATCAATTTGATGAAATTGTCTGTATCAATGCCATTGGTTTAGCTCGCGGATTTCAGCATATGAGAGACCTTATTTACACCAGGCAACCGAGTCCAAAGGGGTATGAGTTGAAATCTGGAAAATATACTATAGCTATTTTGAGAGGACCGGTTCGTATGAAATTTGTGGAATACTGGGAAAAACTCAACAGAGAAATGAGCGTTAGATATAGCAAACATGTTATCGCTCATAGAATTGGTAAAATGATAAGCGACCTGGAGACATTAGAACACTCCCTTAATAATGAGTTGGAGAAGTTCATTAGAGTTATACCGTTACCTGGCTATTGTAATGTCTGCAAGAAAGCTCAAGGACTCCTTCTATCTCCGAAAGAGTCCGTGTAGTTGGTAATGGTTTCATATTGAACGATCATTCACCTTATTGCCTTCACAAAAATGGTCCGCCGACGCTCACGTCTGAGCACTGAGCGTGGCGCCGTACGCGAATATAGGAACCTTTTTATCTCGGAAGTATCAGTGGTAACTATTCGCTAGATTGTTCAATAGAGTTAGTGTAACAAAATACTTTCTTGTTACGTTCGAACAAACATCGAGATGTCTGATTTCTTGCGCGTACGAATGGCCTTCTGGGAACGAAGCTATCAATATCCTATCCAGATAACATCGACATACCGTTTAAGAATTCGTCTTAGGCTTTGTTGCACTATATTTCAATATAATTCCAAGTGCCGTTCACGAAATACACCGATAAACATCATGAAAGCAATTTTTTAGACAATCACTCATTTCACCAGTTCATAACTCATTCTCGTGCCCGCCATCTTATTTATTATTATTTTATGTGTTCTCTGGCATTATTTATTTTTTATTTACCACGACTGAAGTACTATTACTCTAAATAAGCAAGTACCATGACTTTCGATACAAACGGGGGAGGGAACAAAGAGATGAAGAACCGAAAAACAATAAAGGAAAAGGTATCCCCTCTCGATGCGCTATATATAATAATACAGCGTTTACTGACAGTTACTCGGGGTGCAAAAAAAGTGTTAATCCCGGTTACGCTCGCAGCGGTCCTTATCGCTGGCTACTTTCTCTACACGCCCCAAAAGGCTGATGCTCTTACTTCAAAGTGTACCCTGAGCATTATAAGCGGGAGCGTGGACGTCATCGTTCCGGGGATTAACGATTTTCAACCTGGTACCAATGGTATGACGCTGGATGCGGGCAACCGGGTGAAGACTTCGGCGGATTCCACCGTGCTGCTGACTTTCTTCGATGGCAGCACTCTCACGCTTGAACCCGGTACCGATGTGGCAATCGAGCAGCTCGAACGCAGCGACACCGGGCCGACTATAACTATTGTATTAAAACAATGGGCCGGTGCGACCTGGAGCCACGTCGTCAAAATGGCTGACCGGAGATCTCATTACGAAGTGATAACCCCATCCGCCGTCGCTCTGGTGCGCGGCACGCGGTTTTTAACTGAAGTTGACGGGGCGGGAGCGACTAAAGTGCTCACGACCGAGGGTCTGGTAAGTGTCAGCGCTCAAGGTGAAGAAATCTTTCTTCCGGTAGGCCAACAAACAGCCGTTGAGCCGGGGACTCCTCCGTCAGAACCTATAACCGTTGATATTTCGGAATATGTCAACTCATTGGAAAAAGTTCGAAATGAGGCCAACAACCTGGGTAAAAACTATGGAGCTATTGGAGGCCTTGGGCTGGATAACGGCAAAGCTGGTTCCGAGAACCAGGCGTTAGATAACGATCAGAATAAAGAGGGCGCAAAAGCGCACGCCAAAGCACCGAAAGATGCTGCCAAGGACGATCCCAAAGCACCGAAAGATGCTGCCAAGCACGATCCCAAAGCACCGAAAGATGCTGCCAAGCACGATCCCAAAGCACCGAAAGATGCTGCCAAGCACGATCCCAAAGCACCGAAAGATGCTGCCAAGGACGATCCCAAAGCATCCGGAAAAGGTCACTGAAGCAGAGTAATAGGGGGAGGTGACCTGCCCTGATCAACCTTTGACCTTACCCCCGCAAATAATGCCAATGCCTCTTGGAGTTCTCCGCCAGAATATAGAAAACGGGAGGACTCGAAATACGGCGCAAAAGGTACACCGAAGAGCAGATTATCCAGGTGCCCAAAGAAGGAGAGGCCGGGGCTCCGGTTTCTGATCTCTGCCGCAAGTACGGGATGAGCGACGGGAGTTACTATAACTGGAAGGCCAAATACGCCGGCCTCAAGCCATCCTTTACTCATATAAAGAGTGCCCGGCACACGGCTATGTTGACGCAGATACTCAGTTCCAGAGCCTAAAAAGATAGCCGTGCAATCGTCAACCCTGGGTAGGATAATCGTGCTCCTTTTTGACATCAATCCTACGACCGCCAGGGCACAAAGACCATAGCCGAGTATGATGATATCGGCGGTCGGTTCCGCCAATTCGATGGACTGCTGCAGTCTCTGCTTTAAGTTCCCGGGATTGATGTGCAAGCCGGCTTCCAATACCTCGTAACGCATCTCGGGCGGTAACAAAGGACGCATTTCTTTCATGACCGTGGCGCAGGCGATTATCTTACATCTTTCAGGTTTAACCTGGTCAAATCCGGTGTTCATGGCTTTTCCGTGTATCAGGCTTGAAATTCCTATCCTTGGGGAAGTTATGCCTTAAGTATGCCCTTGTGCCTCAGGGCGCGCTCCAGCCAGTTCGGCATCTTCATCTCGCGGAACTCTTTAATGGCAAAGTCCAGGTGTTCTAACGCCTCCTTTTTCTCAGCGGGGTAGTGCTCCAGCAAAAGCTCGGCAAGGTTGAGCCGGGTAAGGGCAACTTCCGGTCGGAACCTCATCTCGGTGCTGATTTTCAGGGCTTCTTGGTAGTATTTACGGGCTTCTTCATATCTCCCCAGGAGGGCCGCCGCTTCACCCAGGGGACGATCTACACCCATCGTGACGGCAAATCCGGTCATACGTAGACCGCTGCCGGCAATCCGGCGCTGCAGCAGTTCGGCCGCCTTTTTATGCCCGACCAATACCGCTGCCTCGAGAAGGAATATATCGCCATAAGCAGCCGTAATATCGTTCTCGGAGTTAATATCGGGACGCATCGCTAATATTTGGTCCAGGGTAGCAATTGCTTCAGGGTCCGGGCCGGGCAACGAACGGCAACCAATCTTTATCAGGTTCGCGCCAAGTTGGGGCAATGCCTGTAACATCCGGAGGACTTCATCGATTCTGCCCAGGTGATAAAGTGGGGTGAAGGTGAAATATAGAATAAGTAGATTAACAAAAGGGGCCATATTTAGCTCTGCGCCCAGAGCCAGGATACTATGGCTTATCTCCACCGCTTCTTCCAGATGGCCATCCAGGAAAGCTATAAAACCATCCCCTACCATCGAACCTAGCTTGAGGGTAATCAGCCCGCTGCGTTCGGCCATTTCTTTGCTTTCCTTAAACATTGTTTCAGCCCGTTGTCTGTTTCCGCATTCAAGGAAAATGAAGCCAACAACAACTAATGTCATGCAGGCCGATTCTAGATTTACCCCGGTGCGCGGCTGTCCGGCCAGTTCCTCGGCCAGGCGCCAGTTCTCCCTGGTAAATTGTGGCGCTCTGGCAAAACCGAGCCACATGCAGGCCATGAACCAGAATGTTTGAGGGTCGCCGACGCGGCGGGCTAAATCGAGGGTCCGCTTGAGTTGCATCAGTCCTTCCAGTACAAAGGCATTCTGATTTGTAAATAATCCCGACATTAGTTTTATTTCGGCTAAACCCCAGTCGGCCCAGGCCCGGGCCAGCGTTTCCGGTTCGGCATAGCGGTCGGCTCGCCCTACCCACTTTATTGCCTCAGGACTTCCCCAGACCTCGTTACTAAAGCCCCCCGAGTACACGGTCAGGCAAAGAATAGCCATGGTGCAGGCGCGGGAAGCCCGGGCGTGGTCACCCAGTTCTTCCGCCAGGGTATATGCTTCCTCAAGCTCCTTGTCCAGCGCCCGCCGGGACTCGCCGCTGATACTGAGGATATGGCACAAAACCAGGAGAATCTCACAGTACCGGGCTTTGTCATCAGGAGCCAGGACTTTCTGTACTTTCAATGCCTGTTCCAGCAGCCGCGCCGCCTCACCGTAGGCGTAGACATCCGTCGCTCTTTTGGCGGCCATGGCGATCGATAACACCAGGCTACAACAAACGATACTGGATGCGTATAAGAGCACGATCATAGCGCTGGCGGCAACCATCGACGCCAAAGATCCGTATACACTCGGGCATTCACAGCGGGTGATGGAATTCACCCTGTTAGCCGGTTCATCATTGCGGCTTCCCGCAGAAGAAATGGAAACCCTGGAATACGCGGGTATCCTGCATGACATCGGGAAAATAGCCGTCGATGCCCAGATACTTAACAAGACAGCTAGATTGACACCATCAGAGTGGGACATAATCCGGAGGCATCCCATCATCGGGGCCAAGCTGCTTAAGAAGATCCCGTTTTTGGAGAAGGCCAGCAACTCCGTGCAATATCATCATGAGAGGTATGATGGAAAGGGATACCCGGATGGACTGAGGGGGGAAGAGATACCGATGGGCGCGCGGCTGATAGCCGTTGCCGATGCTTTTGATAGTATGACCACTGACCGGGCGTATCGTCCGGCTCTAGAGATAGATTATGCCATAAATGAGCTGCGGAGCTGCGCCGGCAGGCAATTTTGCCCGGTGGCTGTAGAGGCCTTCATAAACGGTTTCCGCCTCAGCACTAAAAAGTATGCCCTTGCCTTGACGTCAGCTAAACCTTTGCAGGTTGTCTAGTATCCCTCGACGCCGCCCGCCCTGGTTAATCTATCAGCATTTATTGGACACCCACATCTACAAATTGGCTCCATAAATAGGCATTCAATATCATTAGGGCGCTATTACCTTATTCAAACAGAATGTTTTAGTATTTGCAGTAAGAGCATCTATCTGCCATTTTCAAAGCTAAAGTATCCTATTGTATCCCCAGGAAATTTACGGTTGGGTCTGCTAGCTTTGATTTGTGCACTTATATGAATGGCTTTTTAACCTTATGTACGCCTTATCTCGTGATTGCGCGACCTTAATGAATGCCGATTGTACTTTATCTGGGAGGATAATGACCCTAAAAAGCCTCTTTATCGGATATAATATGGATAATGGGTATAGGGCAATCAGATCGTAAATGCTGTGATAACTGCCGGTTTGGTACGCTCTCATCACCCTTGGCTCACATTTTTTACCGCTAATTACACTAATCAAGCTATTGTGATTTTCGGCGGTAATCACTAAATCTGTATATCCGGTTTGCGTTGGTGAGAAGCAATAGTCCAAGTCCTGGATTTATGAATATATTCTCTTACTTCTTCGTCAGTCCTAAAGTCTTCCGAACCGCAATCGTCAAAATGGATCATTTCATCCCTGTCCCGCATCAGCTTGGGTCTGGGCTGTACCGCCGGATATCCTATTGCCAACATATCATAAATATCTAGTTCCTTACGGATTTCCAATAAGTTTTTTATCATGCAATGGGCA
>Ga0105100_10000853_pt1 | contig 17772 bp, 14 predicted proteins | sample PPLLak12cMay2015_2_FD_87033 | JGI IMG/M metagenome (GOLD analysis project Ga0105100, IMG submission 87033) | Freshwater sediment microbial communities from Prairie Pothole Lake near Jamestown, North Dakota, USA - PPLs Lake P8 Core (1) Depth... | ecosystem: Environmental > Aquatic > Freshwater >...
AGCACAATCGCATTCCCCATATAGAAATCCAGAATCTTCAGCCTGAAGATGTATTTGTACTTGGACTGGATCAAAGCTGATTGGGCGGTTATCATGTTATTCTTGGTGACATTGAAATCAACGGAATTCATCAGCCCGACATCCAGCTTTTGCTGGGCGTATTTAAAAGCCTCCTGGTTTGACTTCACGGCTTCGATACTGGAATTATATTCTTCCATGGCCGCCAGAGCATCAGCATGTGCCTGCTGTATCTCTTTATACAGGTCTAGTTTCGTCTGGTCCAACATCAGCTTTGAATTCATTACATTCAGTTTTGCATTGCTTATGCCTGTCTTTACCTGCAGGCGGTTAAATATGGGAACGGAAACGCCGACACCCGCCTGTTTATAGAAAAAATCTTTCAGCTGCGCACTGTAAGCATAATCTGCTGCGGGATTTATCGGATCTTCAGCCAGTTCGGAATAACGTGAATATAAACTGCCACTGATACCAATAGACGGGGATAATTGTCCCCATGCCTTGGACAGATCCTTTTCCGTACTTTTCAGTTCAAGTTCAGCACTCCTGATTTGCGGTAAATGTTCGAGAGCCTTGCTGTATATGTCATCTACGCTCTGGGGCGGAGGGATTAATTCGACTTCAAGGTGCTCGGGAATTACAATGTCAAAGCCGCCAACCGAGTCGAGATCCAAAATCTGTGTAAGATCAAGGTATGTTATATCAAGATTATTCATTTCATTGATCAGGGCAAGCTTGTCATTTGACTCCTGTGCTTTAATCGCAAAGTATTCACCCTGGGCGACATTCCCGACCTCCATCAGTTTTTTGGTTCTTTCTGTCTGCAGGGATGTGACTTCAAGTTTATTTTTTGCCACTTCAACCCGTTCTTTCGCAAAAAGAATATTCAGATAGGCAACAGTCAGGGTCAGGGCCATGTCATTTTTGGTTTTTTCGAGATCTGACTGGGCTTGCAGAAATTTGTATTTTTTCTGCTTAATATCATTCAGGATTGACAATCCTGAAAAAACGGTGATGTCGCTACCCAGTCCCATATTGCCGGACCAGTAACTCTGGTTAACGTATTCAAAGCGGTTATAGTCGATCGTTTTGCCTGAGCTGAAGGTATGATTCCACTGGCCGTTCAGGTTGGGAAGTGTATTAAATTTTGACTGGTTAAAGTTGTTTTTATTATAATCAACATTCAACGCTTGTCTTTTAATCTGCAGGTTATTCTCATAGGCATAATTGATGCATTCCTCAAGCGACCATTTTTTCTGCGGATATGCGTTTACAAATAAGGTTATTGCCAGGAAAAGGAAAATTACTTTTTTCATTGTCTGTAATATTTTTAATTGATTACTGTTTGATTGGGGTTTCGTTAATTGATTTTTTTACGGTACAGCACATGAACATGATCGGCATTTTCTGCAGGATTAAAGATCTGTATCAGCTCCCAGCTTTTGTCATAGCTTTCAATCGCTCTTTTCAGCCGGTAGATACGGGCCAGGGAGCGCTCGATGGGATCGGTCAGCGATGAGAGCTCATCTTCTGCTTCCCAGGGAAAGGATTCGACCCTGAAGTCATACTTCAGTCTGCGGCCTTGCAGTGTTACTTCCACTTCGGCCTTTTCATCTTCCTTAAGAAAAGGAACGGGGATGCATAGGGTGTTCATTTGTTGATTTGTTGATTGGTTGATTTATTGATTGCCGGGTCGATTTGGGACCTGTGGTTTAGGATTAATCTTCAAATTTTCAAGCCATTATTAGTACAAATCTCTTAAAAAACCTCTTAATTTGTTCCGCTGCAAATAAGCTTTTTGCTAATGGCTATGGCCTGCTTGCAGCGTTTAGTCCTTCCTTTCCTTACCCCTGGCTAAAGCCAGGGGCAATAGATGATATCCTCCAGGATATTGCCTTTGTTCTTTAATCTTGGATCTTTTGTCTTGATTCTTGTGTCTTTTTTCCTGGTTCTATAGTATTTGCCTGATGTTTTCTGTGACAATATGGCCGTCGAATAACTGAATGATGCGGTGTGCCTTGTCGGCGTCCGATGGCGAGTGGGTGACCATTACAATGGTCGTCCCTTCGGTATTGAGTTCGGTCAGCAGGTTCATCACCTCTTCGCCGTTGGCTGAATCGAGGTTACCAGTAGGCTCGTCAGCCAGGATCAGCATAGGCCGGGTGACCACAGCCCGTGATATGGCGACACGCTGCTGCTGGCCGCCTGACAATTGCTGGGGAAAATGCTTTTTGCGGTGCGATATCTTCATCCGTTCCAGCACGCTGCTAACTTTCTTCCTTCGATCAGCAGGAGATACTTTAAGGTACAACAGGGGCAGTTCCACATTTTCATATACCGTCAGTTCGTCGATCAGGTTGAAACTCTGAAAAACGAATCCGATATTCCCCTTGCGCAGGTTGGTACGTTGCCTTTCCTTGTACCCGGATACTTCCACGCCGTTGAAGAAGTACTCCCCGCCGGTAGGATTATCCAGTAATCCTACGATATTGAGCAGTGTTGATTTACCGCATCCTGATGGTCCCATGATGGCGACAAATTCACCTTTTTCAACGCTGAGGTTGACTTTATTCAGGGCTGTGGTTTCCACCTCTTCGGTGCGGAATACTTTTACGAGGTCAACAGTTTTAATCATTGTGTTGTGGTATATGTTTCAAATCGTTATTTTTTTCTGTTTTTGATGATCAGCTTTTCATTGTCACCAAAGCTTTCATACCCCGATACGATCACTTTCTCCCCTTCGGACAGCCCTCCGATTACTTCATAATAGGATGGATTCTGCCGACCAATACGGATATTCCGTTTTTCAGCCAATCCACCGGATTTGTCGACCACATAAATCCATTGTCCGCCGGTACTCTGGTAAAAACCACCCCGCGGCACCAGCAGGGCATCTTCCGATTCGCCCAGTTCAAGGTGTATCCTTGCCGTCTGCCCGATGCGGATCTGAGCGGGTATGGGACTGGTGAACTCCATGTCAACGGCAAAAGTTCCGTTTTTTACTTCGGGATATACTTTGACAATGCTCAGGGTATGTTTCCCGCCTGCAAACGAAAAATCACCGTGCAGACCCCTGTTTATCCTGGCAATATAATGCTCATCAATTTCTGCGCGCATCTTATAGGAATCGAGGATATTCAGGGTGCCTACATGACTGCCATAGCTGATCACTTCGCCAACTTCCGGGTTCAGGGTAGCCAGCTCACCGTCCATGGGAGCCTTGATCTCAAGATTCTCAAGCCTTCTCCGGGTAAGGATAAGGTTTTTCTGCATCCGGTTAATGGATTCTTCATCAGAGGCTATACGGGTAATCATATAGGCAGAATCACGGGCATATTTTTGTTTTTGCAGATCGAGCTGCTGCTTTGCCTCCTCATAAAGCTCTTTTGAAACTTCAAAGTCTTCTTTGGATATAAGGCTGGCATCGAAGAGTTTTTCATTGTTATGAAACTGCCTGTCAAGTTTTTTCAGGCCATATTGTAGTTCCAGTATGAGGGACCGGGTCTGTATCTTCTGGTTCTCCAGGTTGATGCGCGTGGTTTTCAGGTCATTGATGGCCCTGGAGACATCCGCTTCATTGCTTGAAATATCCAGCAACAGATTATAATTGCTCAGCCGGATAATGACATCCCCCTTCCTGACCATGTTGCCTTCTTCGATGAGAATGTCCTCCACCCTTCCGGCCTCAACGGCGTCAAGGTATACGGTCTTTATGGGTTCCACGGTACCGTTAACGGATATGAAGTCCTGGTATTTATCATGGATTACGGTGGCTATCGTGAATTTTTCCTCATCAACGTTCAGCTTTGTGCTCTTATCCCCGAAGACTATTTTAACAATCATCAGCAGGATAAAAAATGCAATAAGCCCAATCCATATATATTTTCTGGGAATGCCCTTCTGCTCAATTTTTCTGTCCATCGCGTCCATGGGGAGAATTCAGTGTTTGATAATGCTTTACACTATTTTATCATTAATTATGCCAAAAATAATAAAATTTTGTTATTCAGTTAGATATAAAGATGAAACGATCGATACAGTGAAATACTTTTGTACGAATATGCTACAAAAACAGTACGAAACCGTACAGTCAATAAACCACAAATATATTCAAAGCCAATCCAGAGCAAACGCAAAATATGCAAACTCCTTAAACCATAAAAGGACACATAAGGACACATAAGTTATCTGCAATTTGTCTGCTTTTGTTCTTTATTGTGAACTTATGTGGTTATATAAAAATATTCGCAAAGCACCAAAACACATAAATGCTAACTTCTAAATGCTTCAGAACGTCATCGTAAAAACCGTTTCTTTATCCTGTTCCGAATGGGCAGTTATGGTGGCATTATGCAGTCTCAGAATCTGTTTTGAGAGGCTCAGCCCTATTCCTGATCCGGATGGTTTGGTGGTGAAAAAGGGAATGAAAATTTTGTCCAGCACATCTTTCAGAATTCCGGTCCCGTTGTCCATTACCTGCAGCGTAACATGTCCCCTTTTGTTGAGAAATCCGTGCAGCCTGATCCTTGCGTCGGGGCGGTCGGTAAGGGCGTGAATTGAATTTTTAACCAGGTTTATCAGTACCTGCTCAATCAGTTGTTCATCAGCGGTGAACTGAAGTGATTCGGGTTCCACCTTTACGGTCAGCCCGATATTATTTTTGGCAATATCATCCTCCAGCAGTTTTTTGATATTATTGAAAAGTTCGAGGATGGAACACAGTTTAAAATTGGGCTTTGGGATCCGGGTAAGGTTTCGGTATGTATTGACAAAATGCAGCAGGCCGGTGCTTCTCTTATTGATGGTTTGAAGGGCTTCCTGAATTTCATCTACCGATTCCTTGTCAAAATTTACCTCCGTTGCATCCGGTTGGTTGTTGACTCCTTTTACCATCAGGTCGAGGGTTGAAGACAAAGATGCAATCGGGGTAATGGAATTCATAATCTCATGGGTAAGCACCCTGATCAGCTTTTGCCAGGCTTCTGTTTCCTGCTCCTCCAATACGGTTTGGATATCCTTGATGGTCACCAGGTATATCACCTTGTCCTTGATCTTAATCGTGGTTGCATAAATGGCCAGTTGCAGGATATCGTCTTCATCCTGCACTTTGACCAGCTTGTTCTCGCCGGGTTTAATATTCAGCAGGGTGTCAACCAGTTCAGCACTGAGTGTCTCCAGTGCCTTGATATTTTTAATGGAAGTCACCTGGAAGAGCTTTTTCGCGGCTTTGTTGATCAGCTCAATACTCCCGTCAGTCGTATAAGCGATTACGCTGACGTCTATATTTTGCACGATGGTTTGCAGGTAATGAAAATTCTCTTCTTTCTCGGCCCTCACTTTCTGAAAGTCTTCCATCACCTCATTAAAGGCCTTATTGAGTTCATTGAATGTGCCCCCCATGCCTTCCATGTTAAAGGACCGGGTGAATTCGGAAAAACGCACCGATTCCAGAAAACTCGTCAGTTCCCGGTTGGTTTTGTCAAGGAACCGGATCAGCGAACCGATCTGGAAAATGATCAGCACGCCTGCGATGACGGGTGCAATGAAATATTTGATCTGCAGGGTATAAAAGAAAAGAAAGATGCATGCAGTCAGCAGGATAACCCTGAATATAATATTGATCCTGTAATTTTTAAAAACCATATTTTTCCATTCTCCGGTATAACGAAGTGCGGGTAAGTCCTAATTCCTGCGCAGCCTGGGTAATATTCCCCTGGTTTTGTTTCAGGACCTTTTCGATGATCTTTTGTTCTATATCATCCAGGTTGTAGGTTTCAAATTCAAGTTCCCCGCTTTTCTTCCGCGGTGTGGCCAGGATAAAGTCTTCGGGTTCGAGGGTTTGCGTTTCCGTCATGATAACAGCCCTTTCAATGGCATGCTGGAGTTCCCTGACATTGCCGGGCCAGAAATAATGCATAAGTTTTTTAATGGCTGCTGAAGTGATGCCCTTGATGGTCTTTTTGTATTTTTTAGAGAAGATCTTTAAAAAATGATTGGAGAGCAGGGCAATATCATCGCCTCTTTCCCGCAGCGGGGGCAGGTGCACTTCAATCGTATTGATGCGGTATAACAAGTCCTGCCGGAACAGACTGTGGCTGACCATGTCATACACGTCGTTATTGGTCGCGCAGATCAGCCGCACATCTACCGGTACGGATTTGTTGGAACCGACACGTGTCACTTCCCTTCGTTCAATGGCTGTCAGCAGTTTTGTCTGCAACGGCAGCGTAAGGTTGCCGATTTCGTCAAGGAAAAGTGTCCCTTTTGAAGCGATCTCAAAACGACCGGGTTTTTCTTTTTTTGCATCCGTGAAAGCTCCCCGCTCATGGCCAAACAACTCGCTCTCAAACAGCGTTTCACTGATGGAACCCAGGTCAACACTGATGAAAACTTCATCACGCCGGGGAGAATTCCGGTGAAGAGCCCGGGCAACAAGTTCCTTTCCGGTCCCGTTCTCTCCCAGTATCAGTACATTCGCATCGGTTTGTGCTACTTTCTTAATGGTGTTAAAGACCTCATGCATCTGAACGGAATTCCCGACAAAATCGGTAAAAGGCTGATCCATGACAGCACTCATCTCCTTTTGCTTTACCCGCAGTTCATCGGCTTCCAATCGTGAACGGCGCAATTTCACCGAAGAGGAAATGGTGGCAAGCAGTTTTTCGTTTTGCCAGGGTTTGAGGACAAAATCGGTAGCTCCTGATTTGATGGCCTTTACAGCTTTCTCGGCGTCCCCATAGGCGGTTATGAAAACTACAACCGATTTGGGGTCAAGATCCAGTATCTTACCCAGCCAGTCAAACCCTTCCTGCCCGCTGATGGCATCTTTTGTGAAGTTCATATCGAGCAGGATTACATCGAAGTATTCCCGGGAGAGCAATTCAGGTATCTGGTTGGGGCTGTTCAATGTGGTGATCTTTTCAACATGCTGTTTTAACAGCAGCTTCAGTGCAAACAGGATGTCCTCGTTGTCATCCACAGCCAGTATCTTACCGATTTTTTCAATCATAATCTGAATGTTGTAACTTAAACAAATGTAGAGAAATAGTTTGAAATTTAGGAAGGGATGACCTATTATCCTTTCCTGAGCACTGAATGTCATCTCTCCGGTGACCGGTAATTTCCTCACCCCTGCCTGACGTCAGGGAGGCCCTGTTCATAGAGCATCCCCCTCTCCAAACTGGAGAGGGGCAGGGGGTGAGGAGGTAATTTGTTATTCTGAGCCTTTTCAATATATTTGCTTTTGCATGCGTCATACCCCACCGGGGTATTGGATCATTTTTCACCCGTTAATGAAAAAAATATCCGTCCTCCTGCTCTTGCTGGTTTGTCCGGTCACGGTTTTACCGCAAAGGATCACCGCGGATACGCTGGTTATTGATTTTATCCCGGATACCCTCGTCCCGGTAAATTATATTGTTTCTGATATCACCGATAACCGCACGGTTCATCCCAACCTGGTCAGTTATGCACGAAAAAACAGATATTTGCTGGTGCCGGTTGACCAGGTATTGATGACCCGCGACAAACTGGCCTCCCATATTATGAGGGGATTCCGGCAATCCTCCGGACCCCTGGATACACTGCTGCTGGATATAGACTATTTCATTATCGACCGGTATAAGGGCAACTTCGGAAGCTCTTATATCCTGAAAGCTGACTTCCCGGTATATAAACTTTCAGCAAGCGATACCCTTCGTGCCGGAACACTGGTTTATAATTATTCCTATCAGCCGGCGGGGAAAAAACAAAAAAGATCCCGGATATGCGAACAAATACTGGAAAATTGGCATACGGAATTTAAACTGGATTTAATGGTCACGGCAGGTTATTTGCATAACGACAACCCTGCCCCGGAGAATCTTATTGAAACACCCCTGAAAAGAGCTCATTTTTTGCATGCAAATGTGGGAACGGTGGTGGGATTGAAATTCTGGCAGCTGGAAGGTGAATTGTATTTTACACGGCCTGAAACAGCAAAACAGCAATGGTTCCTGGGAAACATAGTGCGTTATCAGCATACTCCGGATTTTGAAATGATCGGCTTTGGAAAAAAGTCGGAACATTTTGCCGGCAGGATTGATGAACGGTGGACATTTGACATTGCGTCCAATATATTGTTCGGATTCCTGAAATGGAAGGAAACCGAGGATATTAAGCTGTATCAGATCCTTCAGCTTTCCCTTTCATCGGTCCAGGCCATTGCCTATAACAAAAAAAATACCGGGGGAATACAATGGAAGGCTGGCTTTTTTGAGAACTTTTATTATGTTATTGATATGAAACCGAAGCTTCAGGCAGGGATTTATTTGGGGGCAGGGTATAAATTTTAAAGGTTATGAAGAAAATCTTCATCATACTCCGCAGGTTTCTGATTCTGTTCCTGTTGACAGGTTCATTTCCTGCGACTCAGGGCCAGTTGTTAACGATCTCCGGGTATGTTTCCGATGGAAAAACCCGTGAAACACTCATTGGGGCGACCGTTCAGCTGAAGGATGAAAACAAGGCTGCTGTAACCGACGGGAATGGCTTTTTCAGTATCGCCGGCCTCAGGAAAGGTGAATATACCCTGGTGATTTCGCATTTGGGATATCATGAGAAAGAAATTGCGGTGATCATGGAAAATAAAGGCATCGTGCTGAAGGATATTCATCTCGATCCCGCTCCCCTTTCCCTGGAAGAAGTATCCATCATCGCCCCCAGGAGCAATGAAATAGCCGATCGTGCCATTGAGGCCAGTCACATACAGCTTACACCAAAAATGATCCAGTCCATACCCACCGCTGGCAAGGATGTTTTTGCCGCGGTAAAGTACCTCCCCGGAATTGACCGCACGGAACCTTTTTCACCGTTGTACACCGTACGCGGAGGCGATCCGGGTGAAAATGCCGTTATGCTCGATGGGGTAATGATTTACAATCCCTACCATTCTTCCATCACTTCCGGGATCTTCAATACGATGACGATCAAAAGTGTTGATCTGCTTGTAGGCGGTTTTGGTGCAGAATACGGGGGAAGAAATTCATCGGTGATGTATATTACCACCATTGATGGCAATCCGAATGAGCTGCATGGCGAAATTGAGCCCAGCACTTTTTATTCAAAACTATTCCTTGAATTTCCGGCCGGGAAAAATGCCTCGATGATGGTCGCAGGTCGTTATCTGTATGACATTGTGACGAACTTCATTTTTCAGAGCCAGAATTATTTCTATGACTACAACCTGTCGTATACAAACCGGATCAACAACCGCAACAGGCTTACGTTGAAATATTTTGAGTCAAAAGATTACACCGGGTATAATTTCAATACCTTTTACCGGTATTTTGGCAACACCTTTAATACGGAACTCTACGACGACTTTGAACTGGACCAGCGCAATGACTGGAAGAACAGGGCTGCCACGCTGATCCACAAACTGATCGTATCCCCCGGGGTATATGTGAGAAACCAGGCTTATTATTCTTCTCACCGTTCGGAGAATTACTCCGGTCTTGATTTCCGGTTGTCTGCCCCCGAAGATGACGGGGATACGATACAGCTGCAATGGCAATCGAAAAACCGCCTGGGGAGTGAGATTACCGATATGGGGCTTAAATCCACCGTCTCCGTTAAACTGGCGAACTTCAGTGAACTGAAGGCAGGCATTGAATATAATGCCTATGCCTTTAACAACAGCATTGCCATCAATGATATTGACAATGGTTCGTTTGAGCGTTTCCCATCTCTCCTGGCCCTGTTTGTGGAGGATAAAATTACAGCAGGCAGGTTCTCCATCCGGCCCGGTATCAGGGCTACCAACTATAATAACAGTACCTGGATGTACGAGCCCCGTATCAATGCTGCCATTCAACTCCCCGGGCAAATGAAATTAAAACTGGCTTACGGTGAGTACCTGCAATATATCATCAGTATGAATTCGGCGGAGATAGAGATGACGCAGATTGTGGACTATTACTACCCTTTAGGGGACAGGGAGCCCGGCAAGTCAGTCCATTACATTGCCGGCCTTGAAAAGAGCCTCAGCGCATCGTTGTTTGTATCCATTGACGGATATTACAAAGAGAACCCCAGGGTTTACGCATTCGATATGAATAATTATTTTGGGTTTTCCGAAAGGATTCAGCAGGGCAATGGCAATGCTTATGGCATTGAATTGCTGATCAACGGAAAGGTAAGGAATGTTTCCGGATGGATATCCTACAGTTATGCGAGGGCCAGGCGCCAATACCCTGATTCGGAAATAAATGACGGCAAAGCCTATGATTTTGATTATAACAGGCCCCATACTTTTAAATCTGTACTTACCTGGCAGATGACACCGACTTTTGCGCTGAATACATCCCTGGTATTGCTGTCCGGCATCAAAAGAAGTATTGAGAACACCATGCAGAGTTACTATTATTATGATCCTGTCACCAACCAGACTGCTTTTTTCCCCATGTATACCACCAACCGGAAGAATGGTGCCAGGATGCCCCCGGTGATCAACCTCGACCTGGGCATCAGGAAGGAACTCCTTTCGGGATTAGGAAAAGATCTGGCGGATTTTTTGAAGGCTGACGAGTCTTATGTCACGGTGACGATCAGGAATATTCTGTTTCTGTATAGAAACGTCGAGTTTTACATTCCCGGCAGCGGCATCCCCGGATACGGGGACAAGTATATCCCCTTTGGATCCAACTATCTGCCATCGGCAGGATTCAGTTATACCTTAAAATTCTGAGATCATGAAAAACATGAAATACCTGATTGGTTTTCTGTTGTTGTCAACCGGCTGCATGGATGTCGTTGATTTTTATCTCGGCATTCCGCTTCAGCCTGTGGCCGATGAAGACGGTTTTATCCCGGGGCTTAACCTGTTTGGGATCATCCGGCCGGATTCCACCGGTGAATATAATAACTCTTTCATCCTGTTGCAAAAAGTAATTCCCGCAATCGGAAGCAATGACAGTCTTGACATAGGGACAGCCATCGTATGGGTCGAAGAACTCAATGGCATGAATTCGCGGCATGACTTTCTGCTCACCGATCATAATCATGTATTCAGTGAGAAGGGATACAGGCCTGATAAGGAGTTCAGGCCAAAGGCCGGTGACCGGTTTTTCGTTGAATGCGCAATCCGTGAACTGCCGGTATTAACGGCCACTACGATTGTCCCCAATGCGCCGGTTTTGCTGATGCATACCCTGAGGGTATCGGATAATTCGTTGTCTTTTGAGATACAGGCTGATACAACAATTTTCATGCTGGATGTATATGTTTATAAGGCAGGAGGTCTTGCAGCTTACCAGCGGCTTCCGGGAGAACAGGGCAGCAACACCCTGGTGTTATTGTCCTCCCTGCAGAGCGGGACTGACAGTATTGACCTATACGGTTACGATGAAAAAATGGCGACGTATTATATGACCGCAAATACATCGCTGAATTTTAACAAATACCGTGAAAGTTTTAGCACCGTCGAAAATGGCTATGGTGTTTTCGGAGCCATGAACCATGCCCGGTTTTACTTACCTGAATGAAGACCTTCCATGGCCTGCCCCGATGGATCGGGGCAGGCTATGGAAGGGTCGGATACCAAACGAAAAAAACCCTGTGCCAATGAGTGACAACAGGGTTTTTAGATTTTCAGTAAAGCTGTTCAAATATTGTAATTTCGCAGCAATTTTGCGAATTCGGAACAGCCGGGATTGTTAGCTTCTGCGGAATTTGTTTCCTCCAAATTTGCCTCTGGAACTGTTACCGTTACTTTCTTTAGGCCTAGCCTCATTAACAGTCAGTTCCCTGCTGCTGAATTCCTTGCCGTTAAGATTTTCAATGGCTTCTTTGGCTTCGTCGTCGTTTGCCATTTCAACGAAAGCAAAACCTTTACTTCTGCCAGATACCTTGTCAGTGATAATTTTTACCGAGGTGACCTCTCCGTATTGTTCGAACAGGTTTCTCAGCATTTCTTCAGTAGCCTGATAGTTTACGTTACCTACATAAATGTTCATAAGAAATTAAATCTAAAAAGTTAAAAAATCGAACAAAGGTAAAATAATTTATCAATATAATCTGCGATTAGGGGTAAAAATATTTGTTTTTTTACGGAAAAAGAGTGCAGGCAGGGACATGGCATGCCATGTCCCTGCATCATATTTATGGGATCCCGGCATTCCTAATCATTGTTTTCCGCGCCTTTTTGCACTGAAAAGATCTCACTGATAAGGATTTCATATTTATTAGCCAGAAATTTGCGCTTCAGCTTCAGGGTGGGAGAGAGCTCTCCGGTGTTGGGGCTCCACTCTTCCTGCACCAGCCTGAATCGCTTGATCTGGTCTGTTACTCCCAGTTGCTTGTTCATCTCGTTTACCACCCGCTGATAACGGGCATTGACCTTCGGGTCAGATATAAGGTCGAGGTTATCCCTGAAGGTCACGTTATGCAGGGAAGCCCATTTGTGCAGATAACCAAAATCGGGAGCGATCAGTGCACTTGCAAACTTCTGATTTTCACCGATTACCATCACCTGTTCAATAAAATTGGATTCCTTTAACTTATTTTCGATCAGCTGCGGTGCAACATATTTTCCACTGGAAAGCTTGAATATTTCCTTTTTCCGGTCGGTGATCTTAAGGTATTTACCCTCCACCATAATACCGATATCACCGGTATGAAGCCATCCTTCCCCGTCAACCACTTCACGCGTCAGTTCAGGCTCTTTATAATAACCAAGCATCACATTTTTACCCCTGCAGAGGATTTCACCATCTTCCGCAATCTTGATTTCTACACCGGGAACGGCAGGGCCTACCGTGCCGACTCTTATTTCACCTGTTGCCGGAGGCCGGTTGGTAGCGATGACAGGTGCCGCTTCCGTCATGCCATAACCTTCAGACACCGGAATACCGGCAGCATTAAAAATTATGGCAAGGCGAGGCTGCAGGGCTGCTCCCCCGGTCACAATGATTTCGATCTGACCGCCCAGGGCTTCGCGCCATTTGCTGAATATCAGTTTATCCGCAATTTTCAGCTTAAGCCTGTAAAACCATCCATTCCCGGAAGGCACCTTGTATTTCATGCCCAGGTTGACCGCCCAGAAAAAGATTTGCTTTTTGATACCATGCAATTCCCTTCCTTTGGCGATAATCTTGTCATAGGTCTTTTCCAGCAGCCTGGGAACAGATATAAAGACATGGGGTTTCACCTCCCTCAGATTTTCTGCAATGGTTCCGATGTTCTCGGCGTAATATATACTGGTGCCCACACGCTGGAAATAATAATTGATGGTGCGTTCAAATACATGACTGATGGGGAGGAAACTTAATGTCCTGTGGCTGGTATTAAAATCAAAAATCTTCGTAATAGCGTCTACATTGCTCAGAATATTGCCGTGCGATAACATGACGCCTTTTGGATTCCCCGTGGTGCCTGATGTATAAATAAGCGTCACCAGGTCATCCGGCGTAATCCCGGCTTTTAATTCTGCCAGAGGATCCTTATACCGGGCCTCATTTTCCTGTCCGAGCCGGGTGATCTCCTGCCAGTTTCTTACCTGGGGAATGACGCTGAAACTATATATATCCCTGACAGAAGCTATTTTTTTTGCGATGGGAGAGATCTTATCATACAGTTGTTTGTCGGATATAAAAATAAGGGCAGGTTCCACATGATTCAGAATGTATTCATAATCCTCGAAACTGATGGTGGGATAGATCGGAACGTGCACGATTCCCGCCTGCGCCATGCCCATATCCAGGAAATTCCATTCCGGACGGTTGTTGGAAATACTCACGATCCGGTCTCCCTTTTTCAGGCCGAGGGCCATCAGGCCGTAACTTATCTGATAGGCATTACGGAGGAAATCCTGTGTTGAGTATTTTATCCAGTTTCCTTTTTCCCGGGCGACCAGCATATCGGTTTTATCCGGACAGATCTGTCTGAGGTTATCAAGAAAGTCGAAGGTTCTTAGGAATTCCATATGATTTGGGATATATGTGATGATTAAACGCGGTAAAGATATGTTTTTTTGGATAATATGAAAGTTAACAAAAAAGGCTCAGGCTAATGCCTGAACCTTTTTTCAATTTTTCCGGAGGAGATAAGAACTCCTAAAATCTGTATCCTACTGACAGGCCAAAACCTGTATTTGACATTTTTGATTCATCATCAGTATCCTCATCACCTTCATAGGCAGGAGTCATATCCAGCAAGCCAAGCTGGGTATTTAGCTGGAACGAAAGGCCGAAGCCCAATTCATAGCCGACAAAGAGGTTGGCTCCGGCATCAAGTCCTTTAAGAAACAGGAGATCATCCTCGTAATCATCAGCGGTTACCTTGTTCTTAAATTTAATATCCATTTCAGCACTATAATCAACCCCCATGACTTCTCCTTCTGATTTTAGTTTTCCCATTATGCCATAGGCAACATAGGGGCCAAATCCTATCATAAGATGCCCGTTGCCCAGTGCCGGCTTGTATACCAGATTAAGGTCCAGTTCCAGGTATGACAGGTTAAATTTGCTCGTAACTTCTTCAATTTCATCTTTCGCTCCCTTTGTTGCGAAAAGCAAACCCGACTGCAGGTAAAATTCTTCGGCAATACCTATTTCATAGTTTATTCCGGCATGGAAGGCAGGAATCATTTTTAATTCAAGCTTGTCTCCGTCCGATTCTTTGCCGTTAATATTTTGCAGGCCGACGCCGGCACGTATGCCAAAGCCTTGAGAATATGCAACAACAGTCATCATTACCATCGCTGCCATTAATGTCCAGATCTTTCTTTTCATATTGTTCGTATTAATTTAAGGTTATGGAAATGTTATTTTATTTGCCTTCAGCTTCTTTCTGAGCCTCAGCCTTCATTTTGTCACTGGCATAGATCAGGAATTCCACACGGCGGTTTCCTGCCCGTCCTTCATCAGTATCATTGGTATATTTGGGTGCTTCCTCACCGTAACCTTTGATGGAAAGTCTTGCAGAAGGAATGTTTTTTTGTGTGAGATAGGAGGAAACAGATGTGGCGCGCTGCACCGATAAATTCTGATTGTATTCCGTACTTCCCTTGCTGTCGGTATGCCCCTGTATTTCAATATTGGTGTCGGAATATTTATTGAATATATCGATAATCTTGTCCAGGCTTTGCTTTGAATCAACAGTCAGATCGGACTTATTGAAGTCGAACAATACCTTGTCGGGAAGCTCCAGGATTATACCTTCGCCAAACCGTTCAACCGTTGCATCAGGCAATTCCTTTTTGAGTTCTTCTGCCTGTTTATCCATTTGATTGCCAATAACAGCTCCGGCAACACCTCCCACGGTGGCTCCAATAATGGCACCCAGTGCTGTATTGCCGGATGCCCTGCCGATAACGGCTCCTGCTGCTGCACCGGTAGCCGTGCCGACAGCTGCGCCCTTTTGCGTTTTGTTCATGCGTGCACAGCCCGAAAGCAAAACAACAGCAACGACAAAACATCCAAATAGTAATTTTAGCGTTTTCATGATCATTAAATTTTGATTTAGTTAAATAGAAACACTATTAACTAAAATTAATGAAAAAATATCAGATTAACCAAACTATTGTTATAACTTGCTGATAATAAGTGTTTTATTATAATATTCAGTCTGCACGCGTATTACATAGGTTCCGGCAGGAACCGGAATGCCGTATGCATCAGTCCCATCCCATATGAAACGGCTGATCTCATCGCCATGGTCTAACGGTCCGGTTGCTTCAAAAACTTTTTTCCCGCAAAGGTCATAAACGGCTATTGCAGGTATGCCGCTTTCCCGGAGAACAAAGGAAATATGCAGCAAGTCCCGGAAAGGATTTGGAAAAACCTGAAAGAAATCCGGTTCCCGTATAATTGTTTTATTTTCCGGTGAAGAGACCGGTATCGTGTCGGCTGAATCAGGAGCCATTTTGTATACTTCGCTTCCGGCCAGTAAAAATGCCCCAAGACCGTAGTCTTCAAAGTTCGGGACTTTATCATAAGTAATGGGTTGACCATCAGATGGTTGTTTGCCCGTACCCTGCATATAGCCCAGGAAACCATTGGGATGCAACGCTTCGTTTACCATGCCGCTCCATGCTTTTACCACATAAGGCATAAAGATATCACGGCTGAGGATACTGTCATTGATTCCCCAGGCAAGACCATAGGTGAAAAAAGCAGTTCCTGAAGTTTCCTTTCCCCCATAATCATTGGAATCTGCCAGGCTTGGGTTCCAGAATCCGTCATGCCGCTGAAGCCCGGCCAAAGCTTCAGCCATTTCAGTAAAGGTGGTTAAATACTCTTCCCGGTGAGGGGCATCTTCAGGAAGCACATCCAGCACCCTGGCCAGGGCTGCAAATACCCAGCCGTTCCCCCTTGACCAGTAACAGTTCACGCCATCGGGCGTGGTATAGGGGGGATCAAAACTCTGATCCCTCCACCACAGATGATCGGATGGATTATAAAGCCCGTTGTCCCCATGGCTGGTTTTGGTATAGTAATACAAATCGAACATCTTTTCATAATACGCGGAATCTTCAGTTATGACTCCCAGCTTGGCGAATATGGGCATCGCCATCTGCACGGCATCGATCCACCACCAGTCATCCGACAGGGGACTGTTCACCATGGCATCGATGCATTCCCTGATGGGTTGTATTCTTTCAGTCTGATTATCCAGCAGATATAATTCGATATACGTCTGCCCGCAGCATTGGTTATCGGCATTCCGGGTTATACCGCCATAAGCCGGCTCCCATGAGTGGCTTTCACCCCATTCTACGGCATAATCATAGAATGCCTGCTCCGGATCAATACGGTATAGTGCCATTAATCCTTCAAAATAGGTGGACCTGGTCCATATGTTACTCGGACGGACCTTGTCGGTGACGATATTCAGTCCGGGATCCGGCCATTTTTCTATGAAATACCGGTTTGCCAGCAGCAATTTCTCCAGTACGGTTTTTTTATCCGGTAAGACCTGTGCATTAATTCCGGTTTGAAAAACACCGGTAAGCAATAAAAGCAAAATCAGGTATTTCTTTTGCATGTCTAAGCCTTGATTATTGGTTCAACCGTTAAACATAATGAAAAATTGAATGATGGGCAAAGAATATAACTTTCAGTATTCGATTTTCAGGCCATACCATAAAGCAAATCATCCACGGAAAATGCGGTAATCAGTCCCTCAATAATGAGCTTTATTGCCCCAGGAAGAATAATAGATTGTATTGTTATTGTCTATGTTCTTGGCTCCCCGCCTGCACGCTGTTTCGGCGGACAGGTTGGTTCTTTTTTCAGTTAACTTGCCACTAACATGGTAAAACAGGCGCATGGATTACCAATGGACAATTTTTACCATTTCTTCCTGATGATCTGCGGCTGTAATTTGAAGAAAGTAAAGTCCCGGCTGATAATCATGAAAATCAAGGACGATATTCCCGGACAGGTTGTCCTTATCAACCACCTGCAATGGTTTACCCGCAATATCCCTGATGACAATACTCAATACCGGAAAGTCGCATGTAATATAAGCCTTTCCGGAAACGGGATTGGGAAAAGCCATGATATTTGCGGTAACGGTTTTTCTGACCTCGTCTGGTATTTCAGTAGTATCGATCATAATATTGCCCAGGTTAAATCCCCCTGACAACGCATAAAACCTCAACACGGTATCGGTTGTATAGAAGGGAATGTCATGTATGATAACGTTGGTAAAGACTGACCATGAACCGGTGGAGGGCAGTTCAATATCAGGAATTCGTTCTTCATCATTGATGAG